>FWPU01002245.1_pt1 | contig 54513 bp, 48 predicted proteins | sample 2228361 | NCBI WGS metagenome assembly FWPU01 (sample SAMEA103939777, study PRJEB20133) | metagenome | reverse complement strand
GAGGGGGTCGGTTGGTGGGCCACGAGACGCCCGGGGACTTCCTCCTGATGAACGTGGACCACGTCTATCCTTGGGCGTTCGCAGGGCGGCTCATCGCGGCTCCCGGGGACATCGTCGCCGCGGTGGACCGGGACCGCACCCTGGGTGCGGACGACATGAAGGTCCGGCTGGACGCGGAGGGGCGGGTGCTGGCGATCTCCAAGGGGCTCGAGCGCCACGACGCGGGGTACATCGGGATGACGCTGGTGCGGTCCGAAGCGGCCGCAGCCTATCATGCTGCGGTCCAGGAGGCCCGTCGCCGGGGTGGGGACTCCGCAGTCGCGGAGGACGTCCTGCAGGTCCTGGCGGATCGGGGCCTGCCCGCGCGCGCGTGCGACCTGTCCGGGCTTTCGTGGCTCGAGGTGGATACCCTCGATGAACTCGAGGCCGCCGAGTCCCGTCTGATGGAGGACGAGGGCTTCCTGGCGCGATCCTGGTGACCCCCGCCGGGTGCGCGGGGAACCGATCGAGGCGCCATGAGCGTGGAGCGTGCCCGGTATGGATCAAACAGTGCGGAGTGTCGTAGTGGTGGATTTCGCCCACGTTCACGCCCACGATGGGGGTTGGATGCAGGAATCGGTTTCTTGAGAGGGGGTTGGCATGTCTGGAGCGCTCGCCATTGGCGTGGACCTGGGAGCGACGCGCGTCAAGGCCGGCCTCGTCGCGGGCGACCGGGTCGTCGCGACCCTCGTCGAGTCACTGGTCCCGGAGGATCGGACGCCGGAGGGCGCGGTCGAGCGCCTCGCCGCGACCATCGGCCGCCTCGTCGCGGACCGCCCCCCTGATGCCTTAGCCGGGGTCGGGATCGGTGTGCCCGGCGTCATCCGGCACGCGACGGGCGTCGTGTCCCGGTCCCCCAACTTCCCCGCGTGGCGCGACCTGCCCCTGTCGGACCTCCTGGGCGCGAGGCTCTCGCTCCCGGTCACCCTGGACAACGACGCAAATGTCGTGACCCTGGGTGAGGCCCGGTACGGCGCGGGCCGTGACGCCGGGGACTTCGCCCTCTTGACGCTCGGCAGCGGGGTCGGGGGCGGGCTCTTCCTGGGAGGCGACGTCTATCGCGGGGCCGACGGCATGGCCGGCGAGATCGGCCACATGGTCGTGGAGCCCGAGGGTCCCCCGTGCGGCTGCGGCGGCCGGGGCTGCATCGAGCAGTTCGCTTCCTTCAACGCCCTGCGCGGCTGGGTCCTCCGGGACCGGCTGTTCGGTGATCTGACCGAGGCCGCAGTGCAGGACCCGGACCTCCCCAGGCGCCTCTTCGACGCGGCGATGGCGGGCGACGAGCGCTGCCAGTCCTACTTCGACGAGATGGGACGCCGCCTGGCCGTCATAGTGGGCGGCCTCCTGAACCTGCTGAACCTCCGCCTGGTCATCCTCGCCGGCGGCATCGCCCGCGCCTTCCCCGCCTTCTCGCCGGCCCTGTTCGCGGAACTCCCCGGTCGGGCCTTCCCCGCGGTCCTGGCCGCAGCCCGCGTGGTCCCTTGCGTGCTGTGGGAGGAGGCGGGGATCCTCGGCGCGGCGGCACTGGTCCCTTCTCGCTAACCGAGCATTCCAGGCGCCCGTCCGTTGTCGGAAGGACCGGCAGGACCAGCCAAATGCTGCCGCTCAAGTCTTCAGCCTGGTCGCAATCGCATCGAGTGCAGCCTCGATCGAGGGACGGTCGGAGACCGAGTCGGGGGGGAGGCCTGCGGCCGCCATGGCCCGGGCCGTGGTCCGGCCGATCGCGCACAGGACCGCACCGGCCAGGAAGGCGCGGGCGCGGTCCTCGCCGAGCGTGCCCAGGAAGGCGCGAAATGCCGAGGGACTGAAGAAGAGGGCCGCGTCGGGGCAGGGACCGCGGATCAACGCCCTGACCTCGTCCTCCGGGACCGTGCGGGCGAGGGTGCGGTAGGCCACGACCTCGGTGACGGACGCACCGGCGTCGCGCAGGGCCGACGCGAGCACTTCCCGGCCCTGCTCCGCGCGTGGGACCAGGACGCGGGTGCCGGCCACGCCAAGGCGGATCAGGGCCTCGGCCAGTCCCCGCGCGTCCTGGCGGGTCGCGGCCGGGACCAGGACGTCGTGAATCCCCTGTGCGGCCAGCGCCCTCGCCGTCCCCTCCCCGACTGCGGCGAAACGAGGCCTTCTGCACCGCGCCAGGGATGCGCCGAGGTCTGCACACGCCCGGGCCAGCGCGGCGACCGCGGTCCGCGAGGGGAACGCAACCCAGTCGAAAGAGACGATGCCCTGGACCGCGTCGCGCAGAGGCCCCGAGTCCTCGGGGGGAGCCGTCTCGATGGTGGGGAAGACCACGGCGACCCAGCCCCGGGCTTCGATCCGGCGGGCGGTCTCGACGGCCTTGTCCACCTCGCGCGTGACCAGGATGCGCCGTCCCGTGAGGGCGGACCCGGATCCAGTCACGTCCCCCACGGCGGGTGCTCCTCGATTTCCCGCAGGATGTCGCGCCCACCCCGCTCCAGGAGGCCTTCCGCCAGGTCCTTGCCGGCCACCTCCGCCTCGTCTGCGCCGCAAACCACCTCGTCCCGCAGCACCAGGCTTCCGTCCGGCCTCGCGATCATCCCGATCACCACCACGCGATCGCCCTCGATGCGGGCGTGGGCCCCCAGGGGGACCTGGCATCCGCCACCGATGGTTTTCAGGAACGAGCGCTCCGCGAGGACCTGGACCCTCGTGTCCCCATGGTCGAGCCGGGCCAGCCTCCGGCGTGTCCCCGCGTCCCGTTCCCGGCACTCCACCGCGATGACGCCCTGGCCCACGGCCGGGATGAACTCCGGCGGTGTCAGGAGTTCGCGGATGCGGTCCCCAAGTCCCAGGCGCCGCAACCCCGCCCCGGCGAGGATCACCGCGTCGAGCCCCTCGCGCAGGTGGCGCAGGCGCGTGTCCACGTTCCCGCGCAGAGGAACGACCTCGAGGTCCGGCCGTGCGGCCCGGGCCTGGGCAGCCCTCCGCAGGGAGGACGTCCCCACCCGTGCCCCTTCCGGCAGGTCCCACAGGCGTTCGTGGCGCTCGGACACGAAGGCATCGTAGGGCACCTCGCGCGGCAGGTACGCGGCCAGGACCAGACCCTCCGGCACCATGTCGGGCACGTCCTTCAGGCTGTGGACCGCGATGTCCGCGCGCCCGTCGAGAAGGGCCTCCTCGATTTCCTTGACGAACAGCCCCTTGCCCCCCACTCGTGCCAGCGGCACCTCCTGGATGTGGTCGCCGGTCGTGCGGATGACCTCGATGCGGATCTCGGTCTCGGGGTCGGTCGCCCGGAGGGTGTCCGCGACCATGTTGGCCTGCCACAGGGCCAGGCGACTTCCCCGAGTTCCGATCACGAGGCAGGACATCATGACCCTCCCGTGTCCTCGTCGCCCGGCGCGGCGACGGTCCGGTGCCCGGTCCCCGAATCTCGGGGCGGGTCCTCGGCCAGTCCGAACAGGTCCTGGACCGCCTCGACGACATCGCCCCGGCCGTCCTGGGCCCCGCGCCGCAGCGCGAGGATCGGATGGTGCAGCATCTTGTGCACCAGCGAGGCCGCCATCGCCTCGACCACCCTCGCCTGCCGCTCGTCCAGCGGCCCCATCTCCCGGAGCGCGCGTTCGACCTCCTGGTCCTTCAGGTTTTCGGCCCACCTCGACAGCCTCGCGATGACCGGCTGCACGTCCTGCTCCCGGAAGGCTCGCTCGATTGCATCCACCTCTCGGGCGATGATCGCCTCGGCGGTCTGTACGTCCTTGTGGCGGCGCTTCAGGTGCTCGTTGATGATTTCGTTGAAATCATCAATATTATAAAGATAGATACCCTCCTCGCGTCCCGCCTCGGGCTCGATCACGCGCGGGACCGCGATGTCCACCAGGAACAGGGGCCGATACCTCCGCGCCACCACGACGCGCTTCAGCAGCGCGCGGTCCAGCAGATATCCGGACGACGCGACCGACGCGATCACCGCGTCCGAGGCGGTCACAAGACCCGACAGGTCGTCCAGGGACGCCCCGGTCCACCCGTACCGGTTCGCCACATCCCGCGCGCGTTCCAGGGTGCGGTTCGCGACCACGACGGTCCGGGCACCGCCCGTTGCGAGCGAGCGGGCCACGGCCTCCCCCATCTTCCCGGCGCCCACCAGCAGGACGGAGCATCGCCCCAGGTCCCCGAAGACCTTGCGCGCCAGGTCCACGGCCACGGACCCGACCGACACCTCCCCGGTGCCAACCCTGGTCGTGGCCCGCACGTCCTTGCCGGCCTTGAAGGACTTCTCGAAGACCCGCGACAGGACCGGTCCCACGGTCCCCGCGTCCCGCGCGATTCGGAAGGCGTTCTTGACCTGCCCGAGGATCTGGGGCTCCCCCACGACCAGCGAATCCAGCGATGCCGCGACCCGGAACAGGTGACGGACCGCGTCCAGGCCGGCCCGGTCGTACAGGTGGGGCTCGATGTCCTGCAGGGGCCGCCCCTTCGCGGCCGCGACCTCCCTCATCACCGCGGTCCGCGTGGTCAAGGGGTCCCGCGCCTCGTCGTCCGCCACGACATAGACCTCGGTCCGGTTGCACGTCGAGAGCAGGACCGCCTCGGTGACTCCCACCTTCTCACGCAGTGTCCCGACGACCCTGCGGGCGGCCTCATCGTCGAAGGCGAACCACTCGCGGACCGCGACCGGGGCCGTCCGGTGAGACAGCCCCACCACCCGGATGTCCTCGGGACGGAAGCGCCTCATGGTCAGGCGAGTCTCCGGAACACGTACATCAGGACAACGGAAAGCGAGGCCATGAAACCGGCGATCACCAGGACCGCGGCCTTCCGGCCCCGCCACCCCGACCGCGTGAAGGCCAGGATCAGGGCCGCATACAGGACCCACACGACGACCCCGAGCACGTACTCGGGCAAAAGGGGTCCTGCCTCGCTCCCCCACCACGCCCAGACCGCTCCCAGGATGATCCCGACCGTGTAGAACGGAAACCCCAGGCGAAGGGACGCGAACGTGAATCGGTCCAGAAATGCGATCGATGGCATCCGGGGCCAGCCAAGGCCGTGGCGTTCACGCAGCCGTGCATCGGCAATCACCCGCAGGGTGGCGGCGACGAACGCCGCGGCGAAAAACAAGACCCCGATAGCGGACGTCGCGATGTGAACCGGGGTCAGGACCACAACGGCCTTCATCCCCGGGACACGGCCCCCCGCGTTGTTGAGGAGCGTGCCGAGGACCACGGTCGCGAACGGGGCCACGATCCCGCCCGCGCCCGTGGTTCGCAGCGTCCAGTGCAAGACCAGGTACCCGCCCACCACGAGGAAGACGCCGAGGTTGACCAGCGACGCAGACGCAAGGATGGGCAGGTCCCGGTGCCAGGCGTGGTGGTACACAATCGCGGCCAGGTGTAGCGCCGCGCCGGCGAGGAGCACGGCCCTGGCCCACGGCCGGATCCGCCCGGAGACGCCGGCCAGGTAAAGCATGTACAGGACGGTACTGGCACCGTACAGGGCGAGCGCGATCCCCAGGGGCATCGAGAACACCAGCGCACCTCGCAACAGCCGACCGCGCCGCGCTGCGGCGCCTCCCGCCAGGTCTGCGGGCGACGTATCGTACCACCCCTCGACCTCGTTCGGCCAACGCTGTCGGGTGCCGGAGCAATCCGCACTGTTGCGCGGATTGCGACCGGCCGCAGCGCGGCCGGCGTGGGGGATGAACGGGCACGAGAACAGCACCTGCTGTTCGAGTGCCAGAGAGGGGCGCGCGCGATGCCCCCCTTCAACGGTGTCCGGTGTCTTTGACAACCCAGAAAATGAACACTTCGCTGGGGTATGTTCACTTCCTGAGGGACTTGAGAGGCGCATCCATACGACACCGGCCAACATCGCGGTTTGCTCGGTGCCGGTCAGGGCTCGGTCGTTGCGGGGAAATGGTCTTGAAGGACCGCTTCGGTCCTGCGTTGGCCGGCATCGTGATGGACAGGGATCGCGTGGACGAGCAGTGGCGGATCGATCATCGGATCAGCATGACGCGGGTCCGGTCCGCGACCCGTTCCCCGACGCTCAGCCACAACTGGCCCTGGAACACCACAATGCTGTGGTACGACAGGGGGGAGAGGTCCGGTCGCAGGTACAAGACCGCTTCCTCGTGGTTCCCGGCCTTCCGGACGGCCGCATCGAGGGCCGCGTCGTCCATGGCCAGGTCCTCGCGGCGGAAGGACTCGCTCAGCGGGAGCCGGAGTACGTGCCTGACGACGTTGCGGGCCGACGTCTCGTCCAGGCTGGCCCGGACCACGGCCTTTACCAGCCGGTCCTCGAGGCCCGGGGGCGGGTCGAGACCGCCCAGGGGGTCGTCCACATCGTAGGACCCCATCTCCCGCCGGAGGTACTTCCGCACGCGCGCCGCCTCGACCTGGATGACCGAGGCCACGGCGAGGGTCTGGAACCCCACGTCCCCGCCGACCGCGTCCACGGTCTCGCCCACAATCGTCTCGAACAGCGCCACCAGTGTCGGGTCCAGCGCCGTGCCCGCGGCCCGGTTCAGGACGTCGAGGGTCCGGCCGGGTGGCAGGCCCTTGCCGCCAGCGTGGTAAGCCCGGTTCGACGCGACCGCATCGAATACGTCCGCCACCGACGTGATTCGGGCCTCGATGGGGATCTCGAGCCCCTTCAGGTCCCCGGACGGGTACCCGCCCCCATCGAAGCGCTTGTGGTGCCACAGGATCGCGTCCCGGTTTACGAACTCCGGGCTCACCGGCGCGCTCATGGCCCCGATCTCGGGGTGCCGGCGGATCAGTTCCCACTCGTGGTCGTCCAGTTTCCCGGGCTTGTTCAGGATGGACGCCGGGATCATCAGTTTCCCGTAGTCGTGGAGAAGCGCCGATATCTCGAGCCGGCGCAGCCGCCTGCGGTCGAAGCCGGGCAGCCTCATCGCCATGACCATGGCCCACTGGGCCACGCGGACTCCGTGCTCGTGCGTCTGGGGGTCGTGCGCCTCGACGCGCTGCCGGGCCTCCTGGGCGAGCGCGAGGGCTTCCTTGAATCGCTCCTCGTCCCGCTCCGTCCAGTTCGAGTCCTTGCGGACGCGGCGTTCGAGAACCTGGTTGGAAATGGGCCGGTTCATCGTCCCCCGTTCCAGGCCGTCCAAGGTCGGCCCTTCCAGTTCCCTGTCGGCGGGACCGACGATCTTGTTTACCCCCCGCGAACGGTCTTCTGGCATGATCTCGCCGTGGAGACCCCGACCGTCCACTGGCGTGCACTGGCACCAGCCTTGACCCTCGTGGCGTGGACCGCGGGGGCCTGCGGGGGAAGTTCCAGGGTGGGGACATGCCCCTCCGGCGAGCGCTTTTGCGATGGCACCCTCGTGCGCGAATGCCTCTCGGACGGGGCCTCGTCCAGGGTCGTCGCGGACTGCGCCCCGGACGCCTCGTGCCGGAACGGGGCCTGCGTGCCCCTGCAGGTCTTGTCCGACACGACGGCCGCTCTGCCGGACCACGACATCCTCGAACTCACGACGGAGGCATCGGATCAGGAACTCCTCGCCGACGAGTTTCCACACCCGGGAGCCAACGCGCCGGCTCCCGATGGATTTTCCGATGGAAGTGACCCCTCGGACCCCCTCGGTTTTCCCGACGACGAGGCACCCATCCCGGATGAAGCCCGGACGGACATCGTGCCGGATGAGTCCGGGCCGCCCGCGCTGGACGCCGACGCGGCACCCGACACGGCTCCGGAGACCTCGGACCTCCCCTCCGACGCGGCCGACCGTTCCGAGGACACGGGCGTTGTCGCGTGCAACGATGGCCACCTCGACCCGGGGGAGGAGTGCGACGGCGAGGAATTCGGCGGAAAGACCTGCGGGTCTTTGGGATACGGCCCGGGGACCCTCACCTGCCGACTGGACTGCACGATCGACACGCTCCTGTGCGGGCCGGACTCCCATCGCCTCGCCTACGAGGTAGTCCCGAACGCCTGGTACAGGGACGACTTCGTGGACGTGGCCTGGCACCCGGAGGGGACCTATGCCGTGCTCCTGAGCCGCACCGGTGCCGTGGTCCGCTTCGACCCCGGCGCCGAGCCCATGCAGGCCCTCGCTTTGATCGGGTCCACCGGAGGCGTCACGCCAACGCGCGTGGCGTTCGCCGCCTCCGGGGACGCCTTCGTGGTGGGGTACGATGCGGACGAGGTTGGTCACGTGTTCCGCGTCCCGGACGGGGGGCAGTCGCTCGCGGACCTCCCGGAAGCGCGGCAGCCGGCCCGGTTCGTGTCCATCCGGTTTCAGGAATCCGGAGAACTCGCCATGATCGTGGGTCAATCGGGTAGTTACAGTATAAACTATCTGTGTCTCTTCGACCCGGCCGCGCTGACCACGACGGACTTCAAGGGCTACAACGCCTCCGCGGGCGTGACGGACCTCGCGTGGGTCCCGGACGGTGTCCTCCCGGCCGGTCCCGCAGCCCTCCTCGTCCACGGGTGGAACGGCGTGGACGCGAAGTTGTGGTACCTCGTGAGCCACGAAGTCGTTCCGACCCCGGGCGGCCTCGGCGGTTTCGGGAACATGGGCCGCGCGGCGTGGCGGCCGGGGGGGCGGTACGGCCTCGTGTCCGGGACGTCCTCCAACGTCCTCTATGTCTTCAACGGGGCATGGGACAAGGCGTACCTGGCAGACACCGGGAGCGGCATCCTCGACGTGGCCTTCCGGCCCGACGGACGGCGGGCCCTGGTCCTCGGCCAGCCGTACGGGTCCCCGGTCGTCTATCACATCCTGGAGCATCGCCCGGCGGGCACGCAGTTCTCGGCGACGGACTTCCTCGCCCAGCACATCGCGAACTGGGGCGCCACGCCGTTCTTCGCGGACTCGAACACCCACCTCCTGGCCGCGGCCTTCCGGCCCGGGGTGCGGTGCGACGAGGGCCTGCTCGTCGGCCAGGACCCAGGTCCGTCGTGGAACCCGACCCTCGGGATCGTGGTAAGGTTCCGGGACACGGACGCCCTGGACTGTCCTTGAAATCGGGCCTATCGCGCAAGGCCCCGCACCCACGCCGCCCAGCGGGACGCCACGCGATCCCAGGCGTGAGCCGAGGCGGCCTCGAGGGCCTCCCGGCGCAACCGGGATCGCAAGACCGGGTCGCCCTCAAACTCCAGGACCGCGCGGACCAGTCCTCCCACGTTATCAGGCTGGAACAGGCCCCCCCCACCGTGCCGCCGGATCGCCTCTCCCAGTCCCCCCGTGTCCGCCGCGAGGACGGGGAGGCCACAGGACCACGCCTCCAGGAGGACCCGCGGCAGGCCCTCCGACCGGCCGAGCGGCCCGGGCCTCGACGGCACGACCAGGGCGTCGTGCGCCGCCATCTCGGCGCGGACCCGCTCCGGATCCAAGTCCCCCAGGAAGCGCATGCACGTCGGGGCATTTGCTCGCAGGCGCGCCGCCTCCGGCCCATCCCCGATCACCGTCCAGGTCACGGGCGGCCTCTCGCCGAGGTCGCGGGCGGCGCGCGCCACCAGGTCGGCCCCCTTCACCCGGACGAGGCGCCCGACGAACAGGAGCCTCAACGGGCGCCCGTGGAGCGGCCGCGGCTCCGCGCTCGGTCGCAGGTCCACGCCCAGGGGCAGGACGTCGAGACGGCCAAGGCCCCCGGAGACGCACGCCACCTCCCGGCGCACCGATTCCGAGACGCACGTGACCGACGCGGCTTGCGTGACCACGCTGCGCACCAGCCGGGACAGCGGGGGGAGGCGGGCCGGCCACGGGGGGCCGGAGTGGGCCACGACCCCGAGGGGACGCGAGGACCACCGCGACAGGAAGGCCCCGACGAGCCCCATGGGCAAGAGCCAGTGGGCCACGATCACGTCCGCGAAGGCCGCCTGGACGCGGGCCTCCAGCGCGTACGCCGCGAGGAATGGTCCCAGGTTCGCCCATGCATGCAGGTCGCGGCGAAGGTTCGCCTCGAGCCCGGCCCCGTGGAACCCGCGGGCACGGGCAGGCAGCCACGTCGGGAGCCACACGGTGCCGGGTTCGCCGTCCTGGACGGGCGGCGGCTGGAACGGGTCCGGCGGCCTCGGAGCCGCCACAATCACGTGCAGGCCCTCCCGCACCAGGACCCGGCCCAGGTCGCGCACGAACCCCCCGCGCCAGTCCCCCTCGCGGCACGGGTACGAACTCGTCAGCATCAGGACGCGCATCGCCCGTCCTGTCGCGTGGCTCGCCCGCCGCCCCCCGCGAATCCACATCGGGCTGGCCCACCCGCCCGGCCTGAAGAGCGCCTCGCCCTCGCCCACGCGATGACCCGGACCGCCAGCCCCCTCGCCACCACCATCGGATAGACCCAGAGGGCCACCATTGGCCGGATGCGCGAGGGTTCACCACGATAGATCGGGCGGACCGTGACCTGCGAGACCCGCCCACCGGCCCCGACCACCGCGGCGAGCAGGTCGTTCGGAAACCCGTAGCGGGGGTAGAGCCAGTCCAGGGGCAGGCGGTCGAGGAGGTCGAGGTTCAGGGCCGAGTAGCCGCACTGCGAATCCAGCAGGTCCCAGCGGCCGGTCACGACCCGGGTCAGGAACGTGAGCCCGAGGTTGCCCAGCCGGCGGCTTCCCGGCATGACCCGTGGACAGTCCGGATGGGACAGGCGGTCCCCTGTCACGTAGTCGGCGCGTCCATCCGCGACCGGTGCGATAAGACCCGCGAGGTCGTCCGGGTCCATCTGGCCGTCCGCCGCCATCACCGCGGCCACCGAGGCCCCCAGTCGCCGCGCCTCGCGGTAACCGGTCAGGATCGCGGCCCCGACCCCGAGGTTTCGGTCGTGACGGACCACGACCGTGCCCGGCAACGCGGCCGGCAGGCGGATCGGGGTCCGGGAGCCGTCGTCCACCACGATGCGGACCCAGACCCACTCCGGGATGGACGACAGGGTTTCCGCGAGCCTTCCGTCCGCCTCGTAGGCCGGGATGATCACCGCGATCACCCGGCCCGCCCGCCCACCTGCCGTGCCCATCAGAACTCGAAGGCGATCCCGAACAGGAACGTGCGCGAGGAGAGGTCAAGACTCCGGGAGGACCCGAAGTCGTTGACCCAGGACATCACATACTCCGCGAAGAGGTACGTGTTGTTGACCCCCACGTCCGCGTCGAAGGTCTGGGCCATGTCCGGGGACAGGAAGTCCATGTGAAACGCGAGCCCGACCGTCACGTGTCCCCCGAACGTCCCCCCCTGGCCCACGGCCCCGTCCTTTGACCGTGCCACCTGGCCCACGGCGTCCGTGATCCACCACAGGTAGTAATCGAAGCCGGCCTTGACGTGCGGGACCAGCGGAACCCGGAAGTTTTGCGCCAGGTAGTCGAAGCGATAGACCGCGGAGAGGGACAGGGGAACCAGGTGAAAGGTCGTCGAGTCGTTGGACTCCTGCCCGTCCGAGAGCCGCGCCGTCCCTTGGTCCCGTGCGTACCCGAGCGACGCGCCAACCGCGACGACGCCGACGCGGTTGTAGAACTCATACTGGTACTCGACCTGGGACATCAGGACGCTGCCGCCCCCCATGACGTCCTTGTACGGGCTCGCCTTGCCCCCGAACTCCGAGTCGACCGAGGGACGGAACGGGCCGAACTTGATCTCGAGGACCATGTCCCGCGGGGATTCGGCCCGCGTCGGGCCCGCGATGAGGAGGGCGACCACGAATCCGAAAACCGCAAGAGGTCGTTTCACGGCACCTCCCTCACCTCATGCGCCACCGGCCCCCCCGGACCACCTGTCCAGAACGATCGCGCCCGCTTCTCCCCGTGCACGTGACCCGTCACCGCCCCCCAGGAAGGACCTGTTTCATCCATCCGGGAGCGCTCGCGCATGGACCCTCATCGAACCGCGTCCCCGTCTTCGCGGAGCAGGATCCTCGCCACCTGCACCAGGGGCCACAGGACACCCCGGCTCGCGGCCCTCAGGTCGTCACGTCCCTCGATGACTCGCGCGAGGGCCGGGCTCAGCGCGTAATAGACGACCACGAACGACCTCCCGGGCCATGACTTCATCAGAGTTCGGTCCCGGAACCGGCGCAGCGTCATCACGTCGCGGGCCATCGGGCTCCCGTAGGCCGCGGTGGCGATGAAGCAGAACCCCCCGGACTCCCGGCCACCCGCCTCCTTGTAGTACTCGAAGAGGTCGTAGGACGGGACCGGCATCGCGCTCGTCACGGCAGACAGCGGACTTTCATTGTCGTTTTCGTCCACGGCCGCGACGCCAAACCAATATTCCACGTCGTTTTCGAGCCCCGAGACCCGGTAGGACTTCCCGGTGATCGCGTCGGACCGGCTGGCCTCGGACCGGTTCGAGTCGTCGAAGGGGCTCGCGCTCCAGAAGACCCGGTACCGGAGTCCGGTCTCGTCCACGTTGGCGGAGTCCGTCCACGTCACAAGGACGTTCCCGTCCCCCTCCTTCGGCTCGCCCATCGTGGGGGCCTTCGGGGCCTGGAGGTCCACCCGGAACGCGATCGTCTGCGCGCTGATGATCCCGCCCTCGTCCAGCAGGATGTAGACGTTCGTGACCCTGTCGGTCCCCGCGTTGCAGTCCCCACCCATCAGGGGATCCATCGCCACCGAAAACGTCACGTTGGTGTGCGTGTCGAGGGTCTTCTCGGAGACGAGGAACTCCTCGTAGCACGAGCCCCCGAGGTCGCTGAGGCTAGACGTGGAGCAAGAGCCACCCGGCTTGCTCATCTTGACCGCGTATTTCGTCCCTGCGGTCGGGACCCGGGTCAGCGACCACATGATCTCGATGGAACTACCCGTGTACTCCTTGCAGTCCTCGATGTTGATCCGGTGGTCCTCCGACGCCGACGTCTTTCCGATCCGGTCGTGGAGGTCCACATCGCCGACCGGGTCAATCCCGTTGAACTGAAACCCGCTGATGTCCGCGAGGCCCGGTCGGGCGGTTCCGAGTACCCCGACGACGAGCGCCATCCAGAGCTCACGACGTTTTGCCATCTCGGCCGCCTCCTTGGCCCATCCAGCCACCCCGGGGCCCTCGCCGGCTCGACCCGGATGCCGGCCCGATACCAAGCAACCATCATGCCACGACGGCGGCCCTGCGGGAATCCGGATTCCGGCCCCCGCCGAGCCGTAGGTTCTAGGCGAGGCCGGTCGTCATGGCCCCTGACCACACGCTCGGAACTCCCCGGCACGTGCCATTTTGTCAACGCGTTCCTCCCCGCGTCTGGCAAAACGGCCGACGACCTCGCGCCCACACCTAGAGCAACTCGGCGATCTGCACCGCGTTCAGGGCCGCACCCTTGCGCAGGTTGTCTGCACAGACCCACAGAGCGACCCCGTTCTCGACACTTCGGTCCTGGCGGAGGCGCCCGACGAAGACCTCGTCGCGCCCGGACGCGAGCAGGGGCATGGGATACGCGAGTTCCGCCGGGTCGTCGTAGACCACGACCCCCGGGGCGCCGGACAGGACCTCGCGCACGGCCTCCACCGGGCACGGTCGTTCTGTCTCGACGTTCACGGAGGCGGCGTGGCCGTTCATGACCGGGACCCGGACCGCGGTCGCGACGATGCGCAGGTCGGGCAACCCCATGATCTTGCGCGATTCGCGGACGATTTTCGCCTCCTCGCGCGTGGAGCCCCCCTCCTCGAACACGTCAATCTGGGGCAGGACGTTGAAGGCGATCTGGTGGGGGAACGCCTCGATCCGCACGGGCCTCTGGTTCAAAAGGGCCACGCATTGCGACATCAGTTCCTCCATCGCCTTGCGGCCCGCGCCGCTCACGGCCTGGTACGTCGAGACCACGACCCGCCTGAGCCCGAATGCCTTGTGGATCGGCCACAGAACCAGGACCAGTTGAACGGTCGAACAGTTCGGATTCGCGATGATCCCGCGGTGCGAGCGGGCCGCGTCCGGGTTGACCTCGGGCACCACGAGCGGGACCTCCGGGTCCATCCGGAAGGCGCTCGAGTTGTCCACGACCACGGCCCCGGCGGCCACGGCCCTGGGCGCGAACTCCCGGCTGACCGCCGCCCCGGGCGACGACAGGACAAGGTCCACCCCTTCGAAGTCGGCCTGGGCGAGGTTCTGGACCACGACCTCGCGGCCCCGGAAGATGAGAGAATCGCCCGCGGACCGGCCCGACGCGTAGAGGCGGATCTCGGAGACCGGGAACCGCCGCTCCTGGAGGACCTGCAAGAACTCGCGACCCACCACGCCCGTGGCACCGACCACGGCCACGACCGGACCCGTCGAATCCATCAACACGCTCGTTCTTTCCTCGAGAGTTTGCCCCTTCCAGCCGGGCCCCCGGCGGAAATGCGGCGCGATCTTATGCCAGGAAATCGCGCGAAGGGAAGGTCATGATGAGGCCGGCACCGGCAGGACCTCGACTGCAGGCAACCCGAACCCGACCTCCTCGCTCCCAGGACCATCCCCGCCGCCATCGTAAGAACCATCGGGGGCGCCGGTGTCCGGGACCACGACCGAGAAACGCCCCTCTGCGTCCGTGCCCGCGCTCCCGACCATCTGGATCGAGGACGCGTAACTCGTCCCGACGAAGGCGGGGGTCACGTCCTCGTCTGACAGGTCGAAGAAGACCTGGACGTGGGCGCCCGGGACCGGTGACCCGGACCCGGCCGCGAGCACGCGCCCCCGCACGAGGGCCCCCCGGACGAGCCGCACCGTGACCTGCGCGTCCCCGACGGTCAGGTCCACCTCCGGCTGGCCAAACCGCGCCAGCCCGGCGGAGGGGGGCGGTATCACGGTCATCGCATACACGCCCGGGTCCAGCAGGACCTCAAAGGCCCCGTCCGCGCCAGTGACTGCGCTAGCCGTCGCCTCGTGGGGCGCGAGCGAGGTCCCCTCGAAGGCCGACACCCGGTCGCTCTGGAACGTCACGGCCGCGCCCACGACGGGCGCACCATCGTCGTCCCGCACCACCACGCCGGCGATCCTCGTGCGCCGCGACAACGGGACGTGAAACACGTTCGTGTCCTGGCTGGCGCTAAGGTCGAGCGTGCTGACCCGCGCCGCGTATGCAGACCCTTCCGGGGGGATCACCGCGAGGGCGTAGACCCCCTCGAGCAGCGACAGGCGCGCGATCCCATCCACCCCGGTCACCGAGTACCCCGAGGCGAGCCCCCCTCCCGCCTGTCCTTCGGCCTCGATCCGCGCCTGTGGCACCGGGGTCAGGGTCTGGTCCCCGATGCTGAAGACCTGGATCAGGATGTCGCGTACCGGGGGGACCGGACCGACGACGAAACGGGGCGTGGCATTGGCCACGAGTTCGCGGGCTCCTTTCGCGTACACGAACTCCCGGATGGGAAACGGGGGCGAACCCTTCCCCGGCTCAACACGCAGGGTCAGATGCCCCGCGCCTGGCGGCACGACGACCCGAAAGACGCCCTGGTCGTCCGTGACGCCGGTCGTCCCTTTCATCCCCGATCCGACGCTCGAGACCTTCGCCCCCTGTACCGGTTGGGATCCCTCTTCGTCCAGAAAGATCACGCCAACAACGGATGAAGCAAGATATTCTGTCTTGGATGGTACCAGGACCTTGAATCCCGTTTCAGACTTCGAGAACTGCGCCGCAAACGTGTAGGTGGGCAGTCTTGCGAGCGCTCCTCTGGCCGGGTCTTCCGAGGGAACAAAGGTGACCTCATAGGGAATTCCCGGCAAAAGGCGAAGCACAAAGGTCCAGTCCTCCCCGACCTGCTGGCTGGCCTGGACAAACGCCTCGGAGCGGAACTGTGTCCCCGCGATGACTCCCGGAGCGGTCGCGACCAGGAGTCCTCCCAGGGGTTCGAGGACCTCAAGTTCCTGGTTCGAGTTGAGGGAGGGCGTCATCGCGTCCGGGGTAAACGCAACGATCCCCCGCACCTCGACCGGGTCGGTCATCGTCAGGTCCATCGTCCCTCCGGCCTGGACCGCGACGCCCGCGAACTGGTCCTGGATCAGGTCGCTCCCCGCAGGCGGGGTCAAGATCACCGAGTAGGACCGGCCCTCCTGCGCGAGGGGCAAGCACATCCCCGCGACGCAGCCCTCCCCCGCGGCGCAATCGCCGTCGTCCGCGCAACCGGAGGCCTCTGGCGGTGGCGCTCCTGCGTTCCCGGGCGACACCGCGTCCCGGTCCTGCGGCGAGACCCCAGGCTCCGCCCCGCTCCCCCCCGAGCAGGCCGCGCACACGATCGCCAGGACAGCGAGCCTACCGACCTTCCGAACGCCCGAAATCAGGGACATGACAGGCGATTCTCCAGCCACCAGGCCACGTAGGCGTGCCCCCCGGTCACCGTGCGCCCCTCCTCGACGTCGATCTTGACCTCCCCGTCCGTGACGATCAGTTCCAGCAGGTGGTACTCGTCCGTCTCCAGGTATTTCTTGAAGAGCCCGCAAGGATTCATCGTCAGTTTCTTGTTCGCCCCGCGTCCCGGAAAGTAGAACGGACCGTAACACTGTCCGGGCTCGCAGTTCTGGGGCCAGTCCAAAAACCACACGTACTGGAGCGTCTCGATGTTGTCGTCCTCGTCCGCCACCGCCCCCTCCACCGAGAACTCCACCGGGTCGCTCGTCAGCACGACCGCACGGTCGGGCGACGGACTCACCAGGGTTCTCTCGATGGTCGGAGCGAACTTGTTCTCGCCCTTCTCGCGAATGTCTGGAGACCATACGCACCCCACGACACCAAGGGCCAGGACCACGACCGACAGGACCGGTCGGTCCCACCCGGCTGCCCGCCGCTCCAGCCTTTCGCGGGCCGAAAACGGCCGGACCCCAGCCTCGATGGTCTGCAAGGCCCGTACCAGAACCCCGCGATTCATAACCCAGCAAGAACACACGTGTCTCGACTCTTCGCCCCCCACACCGGACCCGCGACGACGATGATACCCGGACTTTGGTGTCATGGAGTTCGTCAGAGGTCCCGTCCCGCCTCCCGCTCGCGCTCGAGGTACCGGAAGATCGTCCTGGGGTCCACCCCCAGATCCCGGGCCGTCTTTGTGCGGTTCCCGCGGTTTCGCCGCAACACGGACAGGACGTAGTCCCTCTCGAAGCGCTCGCGGGCCACGACCAGGGGGACGACCTCGTCCTCCGTGCCGTCCCGCTCCGGGAGGTCGAGGTTCGCAAGGCGGATCTGGGGCCGGTCCGCAAAGAGGACCGCCTTGCGCACCCGGTTTTCGAGTTCCCGGATGTTGCCAGGCCAGCGGTACCTCTTCATCGCCTGCATGGCCTCGGGCGTGAAGCCCCGTGCCGGGGACTCGAGTTCCCTCGCGAACCGGTTCAGAAAGAACTGGGCCAGGATCTCGATGTCGTCGCCCCGCTCGCGAAGGGGCGGCAGTGTGACTGACACCACGCAGACCCGGTAGAACAGGTCCTCGCGGAAGCGGCCGGCCCGGACCTCGGCCTGCGCATCCTTGTTCGTGGCGGCCACGATGCGCGCGTCCACGCGCTCCGGGCGGTTGCTCCCCACGCGGTAGACCAGCCCGTCCTGGAGGACCCGCAGCAACTTCACCTGGAGGGGCATCGGGAGTTCCCCGATCTCGTCCAGGAACAGGGTCCCGCCCGTGGCGGCCTGGAACTTCCCAATGGTCGTGGCCACGGCCCCGGTGAAGGCCCCGCGCACGTGCCCGAACAACTCGCTCTCGAGGAGGTTTTCGGGGATCGCCCCACAGTTGATCGCCACGAAGGGGCGATCCGCCCGGGGGCTACGGGCGTGGATCTCGCGCGCGACCAGTTCCTTGCCGGTCCCTGTCTCGCCCAGGATCAGCACGGGTACGTCCGTCGGGGCCACGCGCCGGATGCGGTTGAAGACCTCCTGCATCCCGGGACAGGAGCCGATCAGGGACCCGAAGCGCGAGGCCTTGAGGTCCTCCTTCAGCCGGGCGTTGTCCCGCTCGAGGGATTCCAGAAACTGGACGTGCTGCACGATCACGGCTGCCTGGGCCGCATAGATCATCAAGGTCTTGAGCATCACGTGGTCAAAGAGGTCCAGGAAGCGTTCCGTCCCGAGGTAGAGGGCCCCCAGGGTCTCGCCGCCGACCTTGAGGGGCACGCACATGACCGAGGCCAGGCGCAGGTTGATCACGGAGGTGCACGCCGAGAACTCCTTGTTGTGAAGCGCGTCTGACACGAGTTGCGGCTGGCCCTCGGCCAGGGCCTTCTGCACGATGCTCTCGGAGAAGAGCGCCTCGTCTCCGGGGAGGTCCTTGCGGTCCACGTTGCGCGCGACCTTCACCCGGGGCTGGCCCTGTTCCACAAAGATCAGGAGGCCCTTGGATGCCTTTGTGAGGGCGAGTGTCTCGTCGAGCAGGACCCCGAGCACGCGGTCGAGGTCGCGGATCTCCATCAGGCGCCGACTGAAATCGCACAGGGACTCGAGTTGCGAAAACGCCTGCTTCTCGGACACGTCGCGGGCCTCCAGGGGGAGGTCGTCCGAGGCATACAGGAGGGTCACCGATCCCACGCGCAGGACATCCCAGACCTGGAGCCGGGCCTGCTTGACCTTGCGGCCGTTGACCAGGACCTCCGCGTCGCGGTCGAGGGGCATCACGACGTGGACGCTCCCCTCCAGGCGGATCTCGGCGTGCAGGGGGCGGATGCCCGCTCCCTTCAGGGGGATGTCGCACCCCTCGTCGCTCCCCACCGTGGTGGTCTGGCGGAAGAGCGGGTGCCGCGCGGGCGGCCGATCCCCGTGAAGCGCTACGATCTGGGCCACCTTTCACCTCCGGTCCGTGTCGTCGCCCTGCCCCACGCCGCCTCGCATGTGGTCATCTCGTCATCCGGATGCAGAAGGAGGCGGCCGGCTGCGGGGGCGACCGGGGCGAATCGGTCAGGGCGCCCCGCCACGAGACAGGCCCCACCGTGCCCTCCCGTCCCCCGGGAGGGGGCGCGGCCGGACACGGTACCATCTCGACAGAGCGCTCCTCCGTCTCGAGGTGGAGGGTCGCGTCGAGCACGCCCCAGAGGGCGAGACCCGCCAGGACCCCGAGAGAGGCGTACTGCACCAGCCGCAGCGTCCGCGCCGTCCTCGCCGACGATGCGGTGTAGAACCCGTCCGCCCCCCGCAGGCGCTCTGCGGCCACGTACGACCCGATGTTGGTGCCGAGCGCGAGGACCTCTCCGGTCAGGAAGAGGGCACCCTTCACCGTGTCCCCGTTCTGGAACTGTCCGACCCCGAACGGGAGGAACGAGACCCACCGGGACCGGCGGACCACGGTCTCCTTCGGAACGACGCAGTCGGGCTTCTTGTCCTTGCGTTCTTCCTTCCCTTCCAGGCCGATCACCCGGAGTTCTGCGAGCCTCCCCCGCAGGCGGTCCAGGCGCTCGATGAGGTCCGCCGGGTAGTAAAACGGATCGAGCCGGTGGTTGGGGGCCAGGATGAGGAGGGCGATGAACTCCTCCTCCATCCGCTTCTCGTTCCCGAGCCAGTAGTAGCATGCCCCGAGGTACTCGCGGGCCTTGAGCACCTGGTCGGGGTCCTTCAGCAGGACCTCCGGGTGAAGAAGGGAGTTCAAGATGGCCTCCGCCGCGGCGTAGTCCTGGAATCGGAATGTGTTCTCGGCCTCGCGGAAGCGTTCCTCCGGGGTCTGGGCAAACGCGACCTCCCACGATGTCGCCACGACCACGGCCACGGCGAGGGGCACGATGTCGATCGGCCCGTGGACGCACTTCGAAGACGAAGGTCGCGTGCCCGAGATCAACGCCCGCCCCCGCCAGGACGCAACGAGGTTAGCACACCCCTCGCGACGTCGGGTAGCCGCCCTGGGCGACCACGAAAGCGTGGGAGATCTGCGCCCACGCCTATGCCCACGCCCACGTTTTCTGGGAGAATAGGGGCCATGGGCCGGAACAAGTACCTCCAGTTCGGCATTCTGTGGGTGGTCGTCGGGGTCGCGGTCCTGGTCCTCGATTACGCGGTCGGACTCGGGTGGTTCGCCGTCAGCGTCGCGGGCGTCCCCCTGTCGCTCGGCTGGCTCGTCCTGGCCCTTGCCGGCTTGAACCTGATTCTGCACCGGCACGTCCAGGCCCAACTGCGCCTCACCGCTGCCGAGATCGTCGAGTACTCGGACCGCCTCGAAGCGGCGACGCCGGAGATCATCGCGATGGTGGGCCGCAAGGTCCGGGCCGGCGAGATCGCGGACCGCATCCTCGAGACCCACGCGATCCCGCGCCTCGTCACGCTGAAGTTCCTCATCGCCCTCGGGGACGCGCGGAAGAGGGCGGATTCTCGAGGGGATTGCCCCTCCTGAACCGTACCCGACCGAAGTCGGGTGGGTCCTTGACCTGGCCCGCGGCCAGGTCCAGCGGCCTGGATCGTCGGCTCACCCAGAAGCCCGTGGCCCGATTCGTGGCCGTGGGTGTGGGCGTGGGCGAAATCAAGGACTTCCGCGGCTAGGAGTCCCACGTTTTCAACGCGGGGGCGGTTCGAGACAACCTGAAGAAAGGACGGGCTTTCATCGGTCGGTTACGAGCCAGTGGGGACTGTCCTCCAGCGCACGTCCTTGACGCGCACCGTCCTCTCGAATAGGATTCCCACGCCGGATGGGCCTGGATCCTTGGAAAGCGGAGGCACGATGGACGAGGCGGCGATGGCGGTCGCCCTGGAAGAGGCCGAGGCCGCGGCGGCCGGAGACCCGCCCGAGGTCCCGGTGGGGGCGTGCGTGGTCGTCGGGGGCCAGGTGGTGGCCCGCGGGCGGAACCGGGTGGAGGCCGTGGGCGACCCGACGCTCCACGCGGAGGTCGTGGCGATCCGCGCCGCCCTCGACGTGGTGGGCCGCCGCGGGCTTCAGGACGCGACGCTCTACGTCACGATGGAGCCCTGCCTCCAGTGCGCGGGGGCGGTCCTCCTGGCCCGGATCCCGCGGGTCGTCTATGGATGCGACGAGCCGAAGGCCGGGGCGGTCACGAGCCTGTACACCGTGTTGAGCGACCCTCGTCTGAACCACCGCTGCCGCGTGACGCGCGGGGTCCTCGCGGACGAGGCAGCGCGGCTGTTGCGGGACTTCTTCGCGACACTCCGCCGGGGGGACCCGCGCGGCTCCTGGTGAAAGCAAATGGCGCCGGAGAGATGACCGAGCGGTCGAAGGTGCAGCACTGGAAATGCTGTGTACGTGCAAGCGTACCGGGGGTTCGAATCCCCCTCTCTCCGCCGGGTGTCCGGTCCCCCGCAGGGGCGACCGGGCGGGTTACTGATTCGTTGCGCGCCGGAGAGATGGCCGAGCGGTCGAAGGCGGCGGTCTCGAAAACCGCTGTGGGGGCAACTCCACCGGGGGTTCGAATCCCTCTCTCTCCGCTGACGATGTGTTGCGGGGTCGCGTGATGGCCCGGGCGCCCGTGGTCGCCGGTGTCTTCTACGACGAGGACCCTGCAACCCTCGAAGCCCGCGTGCTTGACCTGCTCCAGGCGGTGCCCGGCGCTGCGGTGGCCGGCGACACGGCCCTGGCGGTCCTGGTGCCCCACGCCGGCCACGCCTATTCAGGGCAGATCGCGGGCCGGACCTATGCGAGCGTCCCCGTGCCCGAACGGGTCGTGATCCTCGCCCCGAACCACACGGGACTCGGGCGCCCCGCCGCGGTGGGACTGGATTCCCCGTGGGAGACGCCGCTCGGCCCGGTCCCCGTGGACCAGGACCTGGCCCGCAGGCTGATCCGCTCCTGCCCCGACCTGCACGCTGACGACCTCGCGCACGCCGAGGAGCACGCGGTCGAGGTCCATCTGCCGTTCTTGAAGGTGCGGTGCCCGGGGGTCCGGATCGTCCCGGTCTGCCTTCGAACCATGGCGTATCCCGCGTGCCAGTCGCTTGGCGAGTCCCTCGCGGCGGTGCTGGGAGAGGTCGAGGACCCCGTCCTGATCGTGGCGAGCACCGACCTGAACCACCACGAGCCGCTGGCCGTGGCCGCGCGAAAGGACCGGATGGTCCTGGACCGCATCCAGGCCCTCGACGCGAGGGGGCTGTACCAGGCGGTGGTCACGCACCACATCTCGATGTGCGGCTTCGTGCCGTCGGTCGTGGCGATCGTCGCATCCACGGCCCTCGGCGCCTGTCACGCGGAGGTCGTGGGGTACGCGACCAGCGCGGACGTCAACGGGGACGAGTCCAGCGTGGTCGGGTATGCCGGAGTCATCCTGTCACGCGCGAGGCCCGCCGTGGCTTCCGGGTCCCTGGCCCGGACGGGCCGCGTGGGTCCGGGGACCTGGTGATCCGAGGGACGGCGCCGTCTGGGGGCCGTGTCTTACAAGACATCGGCGCACGGTTCTAGTCGAGGTGCGGGACCTTCAGGCCGTGACGCCGCGCGGCCGAGACGGCCTCGTCATAGCCCGCGTCCGCATGGCGCAGGATCCCCGTGGCGGGGTCGCTGCGCAGGACGCGGTCAAGCCGACGGGCCTGCGCCTCCGTGCCGTCCGCGATGATGACCACCCCCGCGTGGATCGCGTACCCGATCCCGACCCCACCCCCGTGGTGGATCGAGACCCACGTCGCCCCGTTGACGGCGTTGATGAGCGCGTTCAGGAGCGGCCAGTCCGCGATCACGTCGGAGCCGTCCTTCATGGCCTCCGTCTCGCGGTGCGGGGAGGCCACGGACCCCGCGTCGAGGTGGTCCCGGCCGATCACGATGGGGGCGCGGACGCGGCCCGACCGAACAAGGTCGTTGAACGCGAGGCCGGCGCGGTCGCGCTCGCCATAGCCCAGCCAGCAGATGCGCGACGGCAGCCCCTGGAACGCCACCCGCTCGCGGGCCATGCGGATCCACCGTTGAAGCCCGTCGTTGTCGGGAAAGAGCCGCAGGATGGCCTCGTCGGTCTCGCGGATGTCGTCCGGGTCCCCGGACAGGGCGACCCACCGGAACGGCCCGCGGCCCTCGCAGAACAGCGGGCGGATGTAGGCCGGGACGAAGCCGGGGAAGGACATCGCGTCCCGCAGTCCCGCCCGCAGGGCCTGGGTCCGGATGTTGTTCCCGTAATCGAAGACATGCGCGCCGGCCCGCTGGAAGCCGAGCATGGCCGCGACGTGGCGAACCACGGCGTCAGTCGCCAGGGCCTGGTAGCGTTCCGGGTCCTCGCGGCGCAGGCGCAATGCGTCATCGTAGGGGACCTGGTCCGGGACGTAGCCGCCCAGGAGGTCGTGGGCCGAGGTCTGGTCCGTGACGAGGTCGGGCACCACGCCTCGACGGAGGAGTTCCGGGTACACCGTGGCCGCGTTCCCGAGCAGCCCGACGGACAGGGGTCGCCGCTCGCGCGCGGCCCTGCGCACCCGTTCCAGGGCGTCCTCCAGGTCATCGGTCCACTCGTCGAGGTAGCGGGTCTCCAGGCGGCGCTCGATCCGCCGGCGGTCCACCTCGACCCCGAGGAAGGCCCCACCTGCCATGGTCACCGCGAGCGGCTGCGCCCCGCCCATCCCGCCGAGGCCGGCGCTCAGGACAAACCGCCCCGCGAGGTCCTCGCGCCCGAAGTGCCTTCTCGCCGCGGCCACAAACGTCTCGTAGGTGCCTTGCAGGATGCCCTGGGTCCCGATGTAGATCCACGAGCCGGCCGTCATCTGGCCGAACATGGTCAGGCCGAGCCGTTCCAGTTCCCGGAACTTCTCCCAGGTGGCGTAGGCCGGGACCATGTTCGAGTTCGCGATGAGGACACGCGGGGAGTCCTCGTGGCTGCGCAGGACTCCCACGGCCTTGCCGGACTGGACGAGGAGCGTCTCGTCGTTCTCAAGGTCCAGGAGCGCGCGCTCGATGCGGCGGAAGCACTCCCAGTTCCGGGCCGCCTTTCCCGAACCCCCATAGACGACCAGTTCCTCTGGTTTCTCGGCCACGTCCGGCTGGACATTGTGGTGGAGCATCCGCAGCGCCGCTTCCTGGCCCCACCCCTTGCAGCGGCGCGTCGGTCCCGTGATCAGTTCGACCGCGTGCATCACGTCCTCCCCCCGCCCCCTATGGATTGACAATGGTGAAGTAGTAACGCCCCTTGCCGCCATACTTGTTCGTTCCCGCATCCCCGGCGACCTCGGCCGCGAACATCGCGTCGAAGTAGTACATGATCGGCTTCGCGAACTTCGACAGGATGAAGCGCTTCGCGGCGCCGGCCGTCTCGAGGTAGTCCTCGCGTCTTGTCATCTTCGTGGCCTTGATCGCGGCCCGGAAGCGGCCAGAGCCGGTCCCGCTCGCCTCGACGACCCAGGGCGAGGCGTAGCCGGTCCTCTGGGGGTCTGGCCGGACATCCCCGAACTTTAGGTCGAAGTCGAGAGACTGGAACACGGCCCGGCCGTTGTGGAACAGGACCGCGTATCGCGCCGCCTGGCTCCCGTACTGGTCGGGAGGCTGGATGTGGGTCAGGAACAGGGCGGTGTCCGGGTGGACGGCCCGGAAACGGACCCAGCGTTTCGCCTGTTCGTGCATCCCGATGGTCGAGACGGCATGGTCCACGTACATCAGCCCCTTGACGCGGCGGGGCTCGTCCTCGCCGGCCACGCGAATGGTCCCCTCCACGCGGGCCACTGGCGCAATCAGTTGTACCTCGTAGTACCTGGTCGCCGATTCCCCGTACTGGACCCGGCCACGACCCGGCTTCCATGGCGGGAATACATTCTTCAGGCGATATTCGGCATCGAATGACTTGTTCTTCAAGCGAAGGACCAGGCCGTCCAGGGGACCCGAGACCGAGTTTTCGCCAAACCGGAGATCGAACCCATCCCTGGCGTACGACCATCCTCCTTCCGAGAAGTCGTCGCTCTCGTGGAAACTCACACCCTCGGGAAGGTCGAGGTCCGTGCGCACCGCGCCCTTGCCGTCGCCCGGCCCCAAATTGCTGAGCACGAACTGCGCGTAAGCGCCGTACCCGTCCTCGAGGACGAAGACGAAGGACCACCACTCCGAGTAAAACTCGTTGGACCGGCATTCCGGGCGGTCGTAGTGGGGTCGGACGTCCTCGAACGTGACGGGCTCGAACGGCTCCTGGAACGAGATCAGGGAGTCCGCGAAACCGCTCGCGGGGGGGACGACCGAGATGGCGACCATCGCCGCCGACAACCACTGGATCGTTCGCTTCATGTCTCGCCCCTGCTCTGGTTTTCACCGACCAAACGCATGATAGCACCGACGTGCCAGCCGGGAATTCATTCCGGCTCCCCGCGGGGCGTGGTGCTTCCCTCGAGGCAGACGACATCCATCGTGGACCGCAAGACCAGGCGGAAACGGATGGTGGGGTCGGGCCGGGACCGCCGGAAGCGGCAGGGTCCCATCCAGTCAGGACAAGCAGGACCGGCCACTCACGGCCTCAACCAGACGCTTTCACGGCCCCCTCGTGTCACGTGTTCCCGACTTTCCTCAAGGCTGGCTCTTTCCGTGCCATCCGCGATGTCGGCAGATGCAGCACTGATGCGGTCTTCAAGAGGTTCGGCACTGGACTTACCCCAGAAAAGTGTTCATTCTCGGCATCTTCAAAGGGATCGGACACCATTCGAAGGAGGCGTCGTACGCCCCCTCTTGGGCACTCGAAGTCCTGGATTTCTCGTGCCAATTCACCCCCCACGGCGACCGCGTTGCGGTCGCGTCGCCATCCGTGCAACAGCGCGAATGGCTCTTTACATCTGGATATCGAGATGTCACTATATAGTCGGCTTGACCGGAGGAGGCGATGGCCTTTCCGAGCATCGGTGACGCGATCAAGGACCCGGAGAAGGCGGCGCGAATGGCCGAGGCCCTGAAGGCCCTCGGCCACCCGGTCCGGCTGCGCATCATGGCGAGCCTCGCGGCCAGGGGGGAGGTCACGGTGAGCGACCTCGCGGAGGAACTGGGTCTCCCCCAGGCCATCGTGTCCCAGCAACTCGGGCGGCTGAGGCTCGCCGGACAGGTCAGGGTGCGGCCGAACCGGGGCTTCCGGTACTACTCGTTGGTCGCGACCGAGACGGTGTCCTTGTTGGAATGCCTGGTCCGCTGCTGCGATGCGATGACATCGAGGTGATTCGACATGGCGAAGTGGACGAGACGCGAGTTCATCAAGGTGGGGGGCGCGGCGGTGGGCGCGGCGGCCGTGGGCGGGGGGCTTTTGTCCCGCTGGTACGGCCTCGACGACGACCCGGTGCCTGACCCGGGCACGGACGGGGAGCGGATTGTCCCGACTTTCTGCGAGTTGTGCTTCTGGAAGTGCGGGGTCCTCGCCCACGTGCGCAACGGACGGGTCACGAAGGTCACCGGCAATCCCGCCCATCCCCTGTCTCGGGGCCACCTGTGCCCGCGCGGGACCGGGGGCATCGGCCTCCTGTACGACCCGGACCGGCTGAAACGCCCGATGATCCGGCGGTCGCGGCGCGGCGCCCAGGAATTCGAAGAGGTCTCGTGGGATGCGGCCCTGGATTACGTGGCCGAGCAGATGCTGCGCATCCGCGAGCGGTACGGCCCGGAGGCCATGGCCCTGTACAGCCACGGGTACGGCGGGTCCTGGTTCAAGCACCTGTTGAAGGCGTACGGGTCCAGCAACGTGGCCGCCCCTTCCTATGCCCAGTGCCGGGGCCCGCGCGAGGTCGGCTTCTACCTGACCTTTGGGCGCGGGGTGGGCTCCCCGGAGGCCACGGACATGGAGAACTCCCGGGTCATCGCCCTGATCGGTTCGCACCTGGGAGAGAACATGCACAACACCCAGGTCCAGGACCTGGCCACGGCCCTGCACCGCGGCGCAGACCTCATCGTGGTGGACCCGCGCTTCTCCACCGCGGCGGGCAAGGCGCGGATGTGGTTGCCTATCAAGCCCGGGACGGACATCGCGCTGCTCCTTGCGTGGATGCACGTGCTCATCCGAGAAGGGCTGTACGACCGGGACTACATCGAGAAGTACGCCATGGGCTTCGACCGCCTGAAGGAGCACGTGGCGGACAAGACGCCTGAATGGGCGTGGGCCCAGACCTCCATCCCGGCCGACCAGGTTGTGGCCTCGGCTCGGCTGCTGGCCGGGGGGAGGCCCAGGGCCCTGGTCCACCCGGGCCGGCGCGTCACCTGGTACGGGGACGACACCCAGCGCTCCAGGGCCATCGCCATCCTGAACGCACTCCTCGGGTCGTGGGGCCGCAAGGGCGGGTTCGCGCTGCCGGGCGCCATGGAACTTCCAAAATATCCATATACCAAATATACTTACAAACCCAAACCGCCGCCGGACATGCCGAAAGGCACCGTCTATCCCCTGGCGGACGAGGTCCTGGCCCAGGGCCTGTGCCTGGCGAGCATCCCGGGCACCGCGGCCTACGACATCAAGGGGTGGCTCGTGTACGGGACCAACCTGTTGCTGTCGCTGCCCGACCCCGAGACTGTGAAGAAGGCCATCCAGGCCCTGGACTTCATCGCGGTCGTGGACGTCCTGCCGGCCGAAATCGTGGGGTGGGCCGACGTGGTGCTCCCGGAGTCCACCTACCTCGAGCGCTGCGACGAACTCGACGCGCCGGCCTACAAGCAGCCCTTCGTCGCGGTGCGCCAGCCCGTGGTCGAGCCGATGTACGACTCGAAGCCCGGGTGGTGGATCGCCCGGGAGATCGCCCACCGCATCGGGCTGAAGGACTACTTCCCGTGGAAAGACAGCGTCGAGTACGCGATGCAGCGGGTCAAGGCCGCGGGGCTCGACTGCGACGAGATGCGTCGCACCGGCGTGGCCCTGGGTCGGCCCGTTCCCGCGTTCATCGAGGATGGCCTGGCGCCGGTCTTCGACACCCCGAGCGGCAAGATCGAACTCTACTCGGAGCGGCTGAAGGAGGCCGGGTTTGACCCCATGCCGGTCTTTCGCCCGCCCAAGGAGCCTCCCCCCGGCCACCACCGCCTGCTCTTCGGGCGTTCGCCGGTCCACTCCTTCGGTCGGACGACGAACAACCGTTTCCTGTCGGAGGTCGTGGCGGGCAACGAGGTCTGGATGAACGCGACGGCCGCTGCCGAGCAGGGTTTGAAGCACGGAGACCTCGTGGTGCTCGTGAACCAGGACGGGGTGCGCAGCGAGCCCGTGCCCCTGAAGGCCACCCAGCGCATCCGGCCCGACTGCGTGTACCTGGTGCATGGCTACGGTCGCGACGCGCCCGGTTTGCGGTTCGCGCATGGACGGGGTGCGAGCGACTCGCGGCTCATCACCCGGTACGAGACCGACCCCATCATGGGCGGCACCGGCATGAACGTGAACTTCGTCAAGGTGGAGAGGGCCGCATGAAGGGACGACGCAAACCCCGCTATGCGATGCTGATGGACACCTGGACCTGCGTGGCCTGCAAGGCGTGTGTACTGGCCTGCAAGTCCGAGAACGCGGTCCCGGACGGGTTCTGCCGGGACTGGCTCGTCGAGGTGACCGAGGGAGTCTTTCCGGACCTGCGACTCGAGAACCGCTCGGAGCGGTGCAACCACTGCGAGCATCCGCCGTGCGTCCACGCCTGCCCCACCGGCGCGAGCCACGTCTCGGAGGGCGGGGTGGTCCTGGTCACCCACCACAAGTGCACTGGGTGCAAGGCCTGCATCGCCGCCTGTCCCTACGGGGCGCGCTACGTGCATCCCGAGGGCCACGTGGACAAGTGCACCTTCTGCCTCCACAGGGTGCAGCGCGGCCAGGAGCCCGCCTGCGTGGAGGTGTGCCCGACCGGGTCCCTCCTCTTCGGGGACCTGAACGAGCCGGACTCCGAGGTCTCGCGCACCCTGCGGGCGCGAGCGCACAAGGTCCTCAAGCCGGAGACCGGATGCGAGCCAAGGGTCTTCTTCCTGGTGGACCGGCCCGCAGGGACCGCACGGTCCAACGAGGTTGCCTGGACGGAGGCGGCGCGATGAACGAGGTCGTGACGAGCCGGCACAACGCCCTGGTGGACTCCACCCTCGACATCTGGGGGTGGGAGATCCCGGTCTATCTGTTCCTGGGAGGACTCGCCGCGGGTCTCCTGGTGGTGTCGGCCTTGCTGTGCTTGCGGGGCGACCGGCAGCGGGCCGCCTCGCGCGCGGTCCAGGCGGCGCCTCTTGTCGCCCTGGTCGTCCTCTCCGCGGGCATGATCACCCTATTCCTGGACCTCGAGCACAAGACGCACGTGTTCCGGTTCTATCTGGCCTTCAAGCCCGCCTCCCCGATGTCCTGGGGGTCGTGGATCCTCCTCCTGGTCTATCCGGTGGGTTTCTTCCTGGCAGCGGCCATGCTGGACGAGGAGGCCCGGAGCACCGTCCTCGGAAGCCGTCTTGTCCGGAGGCTGCGCATCGCCTCTCTCGTGCGTTGCGTCTTCGGCCGGGCGGATGCCTGGGCCGGGGGCATCGCCCGCGTCGCGCTGGTCGCGGGCGTGGCGCTCGGCATCTACACCGGGATCCTGCTGGGAGCCCTGGCGGCGGAGCCCCTGTGGAACTCGCCGGTCCTGGGCCCCTTGTTCCTCGCCTCGGGCCTGTCGTCGGGTGGGGCGCTCTTGCTGCTCTTGCCGCTGTCCCACGAAGAGCACCGCCTCGTGTCCCGGTGGGACCTCTGGGCCATCGTGAGCGAGATGGTGCTCCTGGCGTTGTTCCTGATCGGCCTCGCGGCGGGTCCGGGACCGGCCCAGGACGGACTGCGCCTGCTCACGAGCGGCCCCCAGGCCAGCGCCTTCTGGGTCGTCGTGGTGCTGATGGGCCTCGCGGCGCCCCTGACCCTGAAGGTCCTCGAACATCGTCGCACCCTCTCGCCGATCCTGGTCACCCCGCTCCTCGTGCTGATCGGAGGGTTCGCCCTCCGGTGGGTCCTGGTCGTCGCCGGACAGGCATCGAGCCTGGCGACCGTGTTCTGACGGAGGTCGGATGATGCAGCCAAGACCGTACTGGAACCCCTATCTCGCGGGCTTCTTCCTGGGGCTCGTGCTCCTCGCGTCGTTCCTGGTCCTGGGCTTCGGTCTGGGGGCCTCGGGCGCCGTCGCGCGCTTCTCCATCGCCGTGGCGAACCTCCTGTCCTTGCGGGCCATCGAGGACCTGCCGCACTTCGCGCACTACGTCGGTCCCGGGCGCAACGTCCTGGACGACTTCCTGGTCTTCGAGGTCCTGGGAGTCGTGTTGGGGGGCGTCATCGGCGCCTACTCCGCCGGCCGATTCCGCCGGGAGGTGACCATGGGGCCGTCCAGGGGCGTGTCGCCCGCGACACGCCTCGCCTTGGCGGTCCTGGGCGGGGTCCTGATGGGCTTCGCCGCGCGACTCGCCCGGGGCTGCACCTCGGGACAGGCCCTGACCGGCGGGGCGCTCCTGTCGGTCGGATCGTGGGCCTTCATGATGGCGGTCTTCGCCGGGGGCTACGCGGCGGCCTCTCTCGTGCGGAGGGTCTGGCGATGACGCTTCCTCTCTATACGCAGGACGCGGTCGGGTACGAGATGGCGCTGCTCCTGTACGCGCTGGTGGGCGTAGGGTTCGGCTTCGCCCTGGAGCGGGCCGGCTTCGGGTACGCGCCGAACCTCGCGGCCCAGTTCTACGGCACCGACACCCGGGTGCTGAAGGTCATGTTCACGGCCATCGTGACCGCCTGCGTGGGCCTCGTAGCCCTGGCATCCGCCGGCGTCGTGGACCTCGCGGCCGTCCAGGTCCCGGAGACCTGGCTGTGGCCGCAACTGGCCGGTGGGCTCCTCCTCGGAGTGGGGTTCATCCTGTCCGGGTACTGCCCCGGCACGGCCGTGGTGGCCACGACTTCCGGCAAGTGGGACGGCCTGTTCACGCTGGTGGGCGTGGGACTCGGGTCCCTGATGTACGGCTTCGCGAGCCCCGTCCTGGAGCCCTTTGCGAACAGCGGGCATCTCGGGGTGTACCGGCTGGGGGACCTCCTGGGGGTGTCGGACCCGGTCCTGGCCCTGGCGGTCCTGGGCATGGCCGTGGGCGCCTTCCTCCTGGCCGAGCGTGCCGAACGGTTCTTCTCGAACCGCCGGGGTCTCGAGGCCCCGGCCTTCAACCCCCGGGCACGCAACGCGGTCCTCGGGTCCCTCGGGGGTGCGGCGGCCCTGGGCCTCCTGCTCTCCCTCGTCGGGCCGGCCCGCGTCCCCGCGGAGCCCCCTGCACGCGCCGTCCGGACCATCACCCCGGAGGCACTGGCCTCGGGGCTCATCGAGCGGCCCTGGGCCTTCTGGGTCCTCGATTTGCGGGACCCTGCCGCCTGCGACAAGGAGCGCATCCCCGGAGCCCTGTGTCGTCCCGAGGACCCGGCGCGCCTCGTCCGGGGCCTCCCCCGGACCCGGACGCTGGTCCTGTACGGCCAGGGAGACCTGCCCGACGCCGGCGGAGAGGTCGCCCGTGCCTTCGGCGGCGAGGCCATGGTCCTCTCGGGCGGATTCCAGGAGTTCTCCGCGCGCTTTTCCACGCCCCCCGACGAGGCCCTGGCCCGCTCCGATCCGGACGCCTACCGCCTGCGCAGTGCGGTCCGTTCCTGGTTGACCGGCGCCTCCTCGGCCCCCCCTCCCCCACCGCCCTCCGCCCCTGTGCAGCGGGGCGCCCCGCGCAAGGGGGGTGGGTGCTGACTGCGAGGTCACTCCGCGACGGCGCGGGCGACGCGGGCCGCGGTCTCGTAGAACCGGTGGCCCCGGGAGGAGTCCGCGAGGCGGTCGAGGAGGCGCGGCAGGAAACGGTCCAGGTGGTCGGCGCGAAAGTCCGCAATGGCCCGGGCCGTGACCTCGGCCGGCTCCCTCTCGCCCGCGTGCAGGGCCTGGGCGTGCTTGAAGTGCAAGAACGACAGGAAGGCGCACTCGATCGCCACGTGGTCCGGGGCCTCGAGCCACTGCGCGGCGGCGTCAAAGGCAAAGGCCCGGTAGAACCCCGCCACGTCTGCCATCAGTGGCCCCTTGTTGCACGAGGCCGCCGGGTCGTGGTCCGACTCCGCCGCGGGGCAGGCCCCGCCCGGTCCCAGCAGGCGGTGGTACGCGGAAAACAGGTCGGGGTCCTCGCGGGCCGCCCTCGCGGCCTGGCGCGCCAGGGTCCTCAAGGGCTCATCGAGCGACTCCCCGAGGCCCTCGACCTCGTCGGCGAGCCCGGGCCCTGGTGGTGCAAGCAGGACGGCCACGAGGCGCCATCGGGTCGAGAGAGCCAGGGACTCGTGAAGGTCCGCTGACTGGTCCGGATGACCGCCCATGCCCGCGCCTACGCCCGCGCCCCCGACCGGCGCCAGACGTCCGATGAAACCGCGACCAGACGCCTCGTGATGATTCGACTATTCATTGATCTGCAACGGCACCCAGCCGGTGCGCATCTTCCTCGAGCCCACGTCCCCGTGCGAGCCCTCCCACACCGCAAAGGCGGCGTACGTCCTCGACCCGGCTCGCAGCGCCCCGTCGGGCTGTTCGTCGAGGGGCCTCGAGATCACGACCCGCCACGTCCCCCCATCGTGAGCGCCCCGGCCCCGTGACAGCGGCTTCGGGTCCACCGTCAGCGTGCCGAACCCCTCGGCCCACAGGTCCTGGACAGGCGCATCCGCCCGCCCCACGGCCACGGGGTTGGCCACGGCCCGGGCCGGGGCGTACCTCGTGGCCATCTCCTGCCGCGCGGCCTCGTCCCGCGCGGCCTCGAACGGGTAGTGGTCCGTGTGGGCGTTCGGGTAGAGCACCTCGAGCGGGTCCTGCCCCTTGTCCAGGGCCTCCTGCCAGGACGCCTTCCACTGGTGGATGCGCACCGGCTTGCCCTCCAGGCCCATGGCCGCGTCGGGGACATCCCCGCCCGCCACCACCGGGAACTGCACCGCCACCGCGTCCGAGAATACCCCGGGTCCTGTCACGACGTCGCGGGTCGCGTCCTTCCACTCGATCAGGGTCGCGATGCGCCGGCCGTCGTGCACCGCACGCACGCGGACCTCCCCGACGGACCGCTCCGCGAGTTTCGGGTCGGTCTGGTCCTGGAGCAGGAGTTTCTCGACATGCGCGGGCGCGCCGGCCCACGCCGGGTCCGCCGGGTCGTCCGGCACGCTCCCGACGCGCACGGCCCGCACCTCCGTGGGCGTCACCTCGGGCCCGGCTTCCTTTGCGCAGGCCACAAGCCACAGCACGCAAAGAGTCGTCTTGCGTCCCATCCTGGTGCCCTCCGCGTCACGGCGTGTTCAGCCGCGCGACCCCCGCGGCCGCGTCAAAGCCTGGCCTCACAAAGATCGGCTCCGTCACCGGGACCCGCACGAGTTCCTCACCCGCCTCGCTCATGGCCACGGCCTCCCGCGGGTCGGCCCGGAAGCGCTCGGTGGTCCGCGGCGTGCAGCCGAACAGCGCGAGCAGGGCCCGTAGCGGGTGCCCCTGGTCGGCCCTCGCCTCCTGGTACGTCCGCACCGCGTGTTCCGCACCCGGGCCAAACATCATGACCAGGAACTTCTCCGGCACGTGGACCGGCGGGATGTAATAGACGTTGGGTTCGAGCCCGAACTGCGGGAAGAGGGGCAAGGCCACCTTCGCCACGTGGACGAGCCAGTCAAGGGGGTTGTCCTCGCGCGCGTGCTCGGGCGTGCTGACCCACCCCTGCAACCGGATCTTGCCGATGCAGGTCTCGAAGCACTGGGGCTGCAAGCCCTGCTCGATCTTCGGGAAACACGCGATGCACTTCTCGCTCGTGCCGGTGGCCGCGTTGAAGAAGACCTTCTTGTATGGGCAGGCGCGCACGCACTCCTGGTATCCGCGGCAGCGCGACTGGTCCACGAGCACGATCCCGTCCTCGGGCCGCTTGTAGATCGAGCCGCGCGGGCACGACGCGAGACACGCCGGGTACGTGCAGTGGTTGCAGATGCGCGGCAGATAGAACATCCACGCCTCGTGCGGGACACGGGGACCGGCGCCGGACAAGCGGGTCGCGAAGTGCGCCCCTCGCTCCACCTGCCCCGCGATCTCGTCCTCGCCCACGTTGGGAAAGGCGTAATCCTGGTCGTCGGGGCGAAACCCGAAAACCCGCTCGCCTGGGCCCACGGCCTCGAAGACCGTCCGGCCCTCGTACACCCACTGCGCTCCGCCCTGCCCCACCTGCGGCTTCTGCGCTCGCCACTCCCCGGCACCCAGCGCCTCCAGAAGCCGCACGTCCCACCCGAGCGGATAGAAGCCGTAGGGCTTGGACTCGACGTTGTTCCACAGCATCGTCTCCTGGCCGCGCCCGCTCGTCCACGTGGTCTTGCACGCGAGCGTGCACGTCTGGCAGGCGATGCACTTGTTCAGGTCGAAGACCGCCCCGAACTGCCGCTTCGGCCGCGACTCCGGGTACCAGTAGGACATCCCCCGACCGATCTGCCAGTTGTGGACACGAGCCATGTGTCACCCCTTCTTGCTGAAGTCGCCGCGCACGTAGGCGGCCAGGGCCTCGCTGGCATAGGCGGGGCGCAGGCCCATCGCCGCCGGCCTCCACAGTCCCCTGGCCCCGATCCCCCCGGGCTCCGCCCGGGTGATCTTCACGAAGGCCTCGCGCGGGGCCCCAGTCGGGCAGTGCGAGTCCGGCAGGAACCCCTTGCCGATCGTCTGGCCGAACAGGTCCTTGCGCACGAGCGAATCCGTCATCCACGTGGGCTTGAGCCAGCCGCGCGTGGCGCTCTGGTGGCCGCCGTAACGGAACATCGCCTGGTAACTCGTGTCCGGGTTCTTCGCGAGCCCGTCGGGGCGCGTCTCGTGCCCGCGGACACTGCCGGGCGTGGCCTGGTACATGTTGAACCACATGCGCGTGACCCCTCGCGGGGTCCCCGCGTAGTAGCGCGCGCGGCACATCAGGCGTGCCACCTTGTAGAACCGCTCGTCCTTCTGCCACCCGCGGAACGGCCGGTCCTCGGGGTCGCCGTCCACCCACACGTAGTCCCCGTCCTCGATGCCCAGTTCCTTCGCGTCCGTGGGATGGATGTCCACGTACCCCTCGGTCACGAAGGGCATCCGGCGGTCGTGCCGGCGCAGGTCCCCGAACGGCCCGAACAGGACCGCGACCATGTCCGTGTCAATGGGGGTCGTGTGGGCCCCGTGGCGATATTTTGGGGTATGAAAGATGAAGCGATAGCCATCTTTGGTCAGGGGATGCGGACGGCGCGACAACTCGGACCACGGCATCACCACGTTGCGGCCCTGGCGCACCTCGCAGGACAGGTCGTCCTCGGCCACCCCGTAGTCGCGCGGGCTTTCGACCCGGAAGCACGGGTGCGGGGCCCCCACGATTACGTTGGGCTCGTAGAAGGTGGAATCCACGGGCTCGCGGTGCACGGGGAGGTTCTCGCCCGCGGCGATGAACTCCGGCTCGTCGCGCACCATCTCGATGCGACCCGATTTCGTCCACCACGGGCGCGACTCCGTCACTTGCTCGTAGCCTCCGAGGCGCGGCGAGGTCCGCGTCATCATCAAGGCCGGGACGCCCTCTTGCGCCTTGGCGATCAGGTCCTTCGCCTGGTAGCCACGCGTGGAGGTCGAGGCGTCGAGGATGCGCTGGAGGTACACATCGGTGCGACCCTCCCGCACGAACCGGTAGTAGTCCACGAAGCGCTGATCTCCGGTCAGTGTCGCGAGTTTCTCGCACACGAGCGCCTGGACCTCGATGTCCCCGCGCGTGTCGTGGACGCGCGGAAGCGGCGTGGGCGGAAACATCTGCAGGAAGGGATTGGTGACGGAGGCGGTCATGTCCGGGTGCTTCAACTCGGCCCACGAGTCCGCGGCGAACACCACGTCCGCGTACTCGCACGAGGCGGTCCACCACCACTCGTTCACCGCGATCATCTCGATGCGCGGGAGCACGTTCGCGACCACGTTGTAGTGCCACTTGAGGTTCCCCAGGATCGAGTTCGCGTTCGCGAACCACAGCGACTTGGTCGGGGTCGGCATGTGGGTCCTGCCGGTCAGCATCTTCTTCCCGACCTTCAGTGGGTGGTCCTCGTGGTTGTAGTAGTGCGCGGACTCTGGCTTCCAGTACTGGCGTACCCGGGCGGGCCTGTCCGGGTCCGTCTCGATGTGGAAGGGGTCCTCCGAGATCCACTGGCCCACGCCGTTGAACAGGGCCACGCGGTAGTTCCCCGCGTAGGACCCGACGTTGCCGCCGGGATACCCGACGTTGGCGGTCAGGGACGCGAGCAGGAAGATCGCCCGGTCCTTGAGGTCGTTGTTGAAGAACTGGTTGGGTCCCATCCCGACGCCGAAGAGGGTCCGCCGAGGGTGGGCCGCGATGTCGCGGGCGAGCGCACGCACCGCGTCGGCGGGGGCCCAGGTGATGGCCTCGGTCGCCTCGGGCCTGAAGTTCGCGTCCAGATAGTCCTTGATCAAGGAAAATGCAGGCCGCACCTTCACCTGGCTCCCGTCCGCCAGGCGCACGTCGAACTCGCCCTCGAGCGCGGGGTCCACCCCCGAGCGCGCGAAGTGCTCGCCCACGAGGTCGCGGGGGACCTGCACCACTCGCCCCGTGCGGCGGTCGAAGACGGTGTAGTCGCCCCACTCGCCCCGCAGGGCCGCGGGGACCAGTTGCTCGACCTGCCGGCCCGGAGGGGGAGGTTTCTCGCCAGCCTGCAGCACGCGCGAGCCGTTGTGCAGGTCCGAGGGCCTGGCCCCGGCCTCGATGTCCTGCCACGTCAGGCGGCGCAGGGTGTCCATCCGGATCAGGAGCGGCAAGTCCGTGAAGGACTTCACAAACGCCTCGTCGTACAGGCGCTCCTGGACGATGACCTGCGAGAGCCCCAGGGCCAGGGCGGGGGTGGTCCCGGGCCGGACCACCAGCGCGTCGTCCGCCTTGCTGGCCGTGGCGCTGTACTCGCACGCGATGACCACGACGCGCGTCCCCTTGGCGCGGGCCTCTGTGAGCCAGTGCGCGTCCGGCATCTTGGTCGTGATCCAGTTCATGCCCCAAACGAGCACGAGGTCCGAGTTCTCGACCGAGTAGAGGTCCCATTCGACGGTCTGGGAGCCCGTGCACATCGTGTGGCCCGGCGGCAGGTCCGTGTGCCACGAGTAGTTGTCCCACCCGCGCCCGCCCAGGGCCTGGTCCGGTTCCACCTGGCGGACCGTCGCGTCGAGCAACGCCATCGAGTTCGCCACGCGGTACATCCCGAAGACGCGCGTGATCCCGAGCAAGGGCATCCCCCCACGAAACTTGAGGACCTGGGTCCCGGCCCCCTTCATCGCCTCGATGGTCTCGGGCTCGTAACCCTGGGCCTTCAAGAACGCCGCGCCCTTCTCGCCGGAGTAGGTCGTCGCGATGTTGACCAGGGCCTTTGCGACGTACCCGGCCGCCGTGTCCCAGTCCGCCGGCTCCCACCCGTCCCAGCCGCGCTGGAAGTACTCGGCCGGGGGCTTGCCCGTGGCCGCGTCGCGCGGGAACCCTGCGTCCACCCACGCCTTGAACCCCTTGCGGATCATGGGCTGGCGCACCCGCCGGTCCCCGTAAAACCTCCGCGTCAGCGCGAGCCCCTTCTGGCAGCACCTCGGGTCCCAGCGGGCCGACGCCTGGTTCCCGTAGAGGTCGGTCGCCTTTCCGTAGCCAAACGTCGGTCCGATCCGTACCACGACCCCGTTGCGCACGTGGGCGCGCAGCAGGCAGTTGTGCGTGTCGTTCGGGGCGCACAGGAACACGAAGGACGAGTCCGTCTTCCACAGGTCCCGGTAGGCCCGCTCCCAGCCCCGGTCCGGATAGACCGCGAGCGGATTGGCGACCCGGACCGCCAGGCCGCCTCGCCTGCCCGCCTCGAGCCCGAGTACCGTCCTCGCGCTGCCGAGGAGCGCCCCGAATCCGAGCGCCCCCACCGTCTCGAGGAACTTGCGCCGAGTCCAGGCATCGTCCAGGTTCATCGTACCTCTCCTTGCGCGGGCGCGCCGGGCGCCCGCAGGAACGCGATGATGTCCGCCACCTCCGTGACTTCCAGCACGGGGAAGTTGAGGGTCGCCTGCCCGAAGTGCCGCATGGCCGTTCCGGCACGACCACGCAGCACGGTCCGGGCGAGGTAGAGGTCGTCCGCGGCCTTCAAGAAGCCGGCGTTCCGCAGGGCCGGGGCCTCACCCTCGGTCGCGGTCGGCCCGTGGCAGCCCGCACAATGCCGGGCGTAAAGCACCGCCCCAGAAGCCGCGTCGCCCTTTGGCAGGGCCAGGGGCTCTGGTCTCGTCCAGGGCCCGCCGAGGGACCGGAGGTACCCCACGACCGCCTCGATGTCCGCTTCGGAGAGCCCCGCGTCCTTCCAGGCGGGCATGGGCCGTCCGGGCCTCCCGGCCGCGATGGTCGTTCGCAGGTAATCGTCCGAGGCAACGGCGAGGAAGTCGGGGTGGCCGATGGCCGGGAACACGGTGTCCCGGTTGCCGTACCGCCGCCCCTCCCCGCGCGGCCCGTGGCAGCCCGAGCAAAAGGCCGCGTACAGAGTCGCTCCATCCCGCGCAAAGCCGCTGGCACCCAGTCTTTCTACGGCGAGCCGGTCCTTGGGCATCCACTCGACGGGGACCGCTCGCGGGCGAAGGGACATCAAGAAGAGGGTCAGGTCATCGCGCTCCTGCGGGGTCAGGTCCGGGTGGGGCATCCGACTGCCGGCCACGACGCGGCCCGGGTCGTCGAGGTGCTCGCGCTGCCACTGGGCCGCGGTCTTCGCGCCGCGCACGCCCGAGAAGTCGAGCTCCCACGGTGACTTGAGGCCCTCCCGGGTCAGGTCCGCGGCCTCGTCGCTCCCGATCCTTGCGACCTTGTGGCACCCCAGGCACCCCTCGCGGATGAAGACGGCCTTTCCCCGCGCCAGGGCCGGGGCCGCCACGCGCCCGCGAAGGTACTCGGAGATCGCGGTCACATCCTCGTCCGGGAGGGGGCCGTATGCCCCCTGCCACCCTTCCTCGCCCCTCTCGACGCGAGCGAGGTGGTCCTGGTGCCAGTCCTCGCGGAAGCCCTTGACCCCCGCCGAGGACAGGTCCGGCCCGGTGCCCCGACCCACCCCATCCACCCGGTGGCAGGAGATGCAGTCGTGACGACGGAACAAATCCTCCCCCCGGGGGCCGAGTGCGACGGACGGCACGTAGAGCCCGGTATGGCACGAGCCGCACCCCGCCTGGGCCATCCCCTGGTCCAGCATGGGCTCGTCCCAGAAGCGCACCCGCCCGTGGGCGTCCTCCTTCGTGGTCGCCCGGCCCTGCCCGCCGTGACAGACCGTGCACCCGAACTGCCCGACCTCGTGGGGGATGGGCGGGTGTTCCGCGAACAGGCGGTCCCCCGCGAGGGGCGACGCGGCGCCGTGCGAGAGGTGGCACGTCTGGCAGCGGTCCACCACCCCTGCGTCCGGGTGGAAGACCTGATGGACCCTTTGGTCCACCGGCGCGGCCCCCTCGGCCAGGGCCAGCGAGTTGTAGCGCTCCTGGTAGGCCCGCCACGGTGGGAAATGGCTTCGCACGGGCGCCACGGCCAGCAAGGCCAGCAGGACGACCGCCAGGACCGCGAAGACCCACAACAGCCGCGTGATGCGCAGGTTCGCGGGCTGGACGCCTCTGTTATTCATTGTCTAACCATTGCTATACTAATAAATGCCGTCGCGCCACGGGAGCACGAAGGACCACCCCGGCCCTCGGAAGAAGACCCCGATCAAGGTCAAGGTCACCGCGCACAACAGGAACCACAGGAACACGTAGAACGCGAGGCTGCGCTCGCCGAACCAGCGCGCCACGAGGCGATTGCGACCGGCGACGAGGGGGAGACTCGCCAGGACCGCGACCAGCCACAGCGGGCCCAGCACCGGATAGACCGGGTGCGCGCCCGTGAACAGGAAGACGGCGGTCAGGCCCCCGACTGCCCCCCACCACCCGATGACCCGCCTGCGCAGCGCAGGTGGCGGACCGGACCACAGGGGTGGCCGGACCAGGTTGATGTCGAAGTAGGGCACCACGGCGAGGGCCAGGACCACGAGGCCGGGCAGGATCACGCCCGAGATCACGGGCGGGTAGTAGTGCAACAGTTCCTGGAGTCCCAGGAAGTACCAGGGGGCCTTGGCCGGGTTGGGGGTCTTCTCGGGGTTCGCCACCTCCTCGAGCGGGGCGTTCGCGAGCAGGGACAGGAGCACGAGCCCCACGGACAGGGCCAGAAACGCAATGGCCTCGCGCACGAGCAAGTGCGGGAAGGTCATGACCACGGGTTCGTCCACCGCGTGGACCGGGGGACGTTCCTCCCCCTGGATCACGACCAGGCGGACCGGGTCCTTGCGGGCGTCCTGGCCCCGCGCGAGCGCGAAGTCCTCGGGAGGCGTCGTGTTCATTCGCTTCCCTCCTCAGTCCGTCCCAGTCGCGTCACGGCTTGCCTCGGGATGCGGGCCCCCGCTCGCGCCAGCGTCCCCCGCGCGTTCCACCGGCGGCAGGTACAGCCCCCCGTCCTTGCGCACACGCCACATGTGGACGCACAGGAGCAGGATCAGCGCGAGCGGCAGGACCATGCAGTGCAGGACGTAGAACCGGATGAGGGTGTTCTCGCCGATCGTGTTGCCGCCGAGCATCAGGAAGCGGATCTCGGGGCCGATGGCGGGCACCGCGTTCGCCATGTTCGTGCCGACCGTGATGGCCCAGTAGGCGAGCTGGTCCCATGGGAGGAGGTAGCCCGTGAAGGACAGGAGCAAGGTGAGCACGAACAGTCCCACCCCGACGACCCAGTTGAACTCCCGGGGCGGGCGGTACGCCCCCGCGAAGAAGACGCGCACCATGTGGAGGAACACCAGGGCCACCATCGCGTGCGCGGCCCAGCGGTGGAGGTTGCGCAGGAACATCCCCGCGGACACGACGAACTCGATGTCCTTCATGTCCTCGTACGCCTCGGGCACGGCCGGGCGGTAGTAAAACATCAGGAAGATGCCGGTCACGGTCAGGAGCAGGAAGGCGGAGGCCGACAGGACGCCCAGGTAGAACGTGCGGGTGAACGCGATGGCCCGAAGCCGCGCCTTGACCGGGTGCGTGTGGAGGAAAAAGTTCGAGAAGATCATGAGTGCGCGGTTGCGGTTGGAATCAGGGTAGCCGTGGCGCACGATCGAGCGCCAGACCCGGTTCCCGGTGACCGCAGCGATCAGGCGAGACATGGCTACACCTTCAGCACGAAGTCCGGGGCCACGACCTTGCGGGTGTCCACTTCGAGGACGTCGTCTTTCACGGTGACGAGGAGGCGAGGCAGGGGCCTCGGGGCAGGGCCGCCGGTGACCACGCCGCGGAGGTCGAACTGGCTGCCGTGGCACGGGCAGAAGATGCGACCGCGGTCGGCCTCGTGCCGCGTCATGCAGCCGAGGTGCGTGCAGGTCATCGAGAGCGCGTACACCCCTTCCGGCGAACGGACCAGATAGACCTTGCGCTGCGGGAACGCGAGGAACCCACCCACGGGGAGGGCGGACAGATGCCCGGCCCGAAACCGGGTCTCGGGCTCGAACAGGACGTTGGGCCGCAGGTACTGCACGCCCACGACCGCGGTGCCTGCCCCGGCCACGGCCAGGGCCCCGACCCCGACCGAGGACAGAAACCGCCGGCGGGTCATCTCGCCGGGTGCCGGGGGGCTGGCCAGGTCATCGAGCAGCGGCATGTCTTCACCTCAAACTATATCCAAAAGAACCATGTGGTCCTACATGGCCACGTCCGCGAGCGCGACCAGGTCGCATTCCGCCTCCTCGTAGAATGCCTGCATCGTGATCACCCCGACCGGGCAACGCCGCGCACACAGGCCGCACCGGATGCAGGCGGTCTCGTCCTTGATGAGGGCCGCGCCCTCGCCCGAGGCGAGCCACCGAACGGCCGAGCCGTCCGGAAGCCTCGCCCCTCCGCCCTGGTCCGCCACGCGGCGCAGGGCCACGAGGTCAATGCACTGTTCCGGGCACACGTCCACGCATCCCCCGCACTGGACGCACTCGGTCCCGTTCATCCGAGAGGAGTCGAAGATGGTGTTGACCCAGCAGTGCAGGCAGCGGCTCCCCTCGCGCCTTGCCTCGAAGTCCGTCATCACGGTCTCGACCTCGCGGGCCGGGAGCCTGCGCTCGACCGGGAGCACCGGGATGCGTCCCCGGGGGACCTTCTCGTAGTCCCCGCGGGCGAAGGGGTGGTCGTAGCCGAAGGTGTCAAAGACGCGCACCCGGATGCGCCGGGGGGGGTCCTCCCGCCCGGTCAAGTACGTATCCATGGCCCGGGCCGCGCGCCGGCCATCCGCCACGGCCTCGATGATGATGCGCGGCCCGAAGGCCACGTCACCCCCCGCGAAGACCCCGGGCCGGGAGGTGCGCAGGGTCTCGCGGTCCACCGCGATGGTGCGCCGGGGCGTGACCTCGATCCCGTGGCCCTCCCCGAGGAAGGACAGGTCCGCGACCTGGCCCACAGCCAGGATCACGGTGTCGCACGCGACCTCCTTGTCGGTCCCGGGGACGAGCACCGGGTCGAAGCGGCCCTGCTCATCGAAGACCCGGGCCACGTCCAGGGTCTGCAAGGCCCGCACCCGGCCGCCCTCGCCCAGGATGGCCTTGGGTCCGCGGCGGTGGATCAGCCGGATCCCCTCCTCGCTCCCCTCCTCGATCTCGCGCGGGTCCGCGGGCATCTCGTCGCGGGACTCGAGCGACACGACCGTGACCTCGCGCCTGAGGAGCCGCGAGGCCGCGACCGCCGCATCCACCACGAGGCGGTGGTGTTCCTCGTCCTCCTGCGTCGTCCCGCCAAAGCGCCTGGCGCTCCTCGCCACATCGAAGGCCACATTCCCGCCGCCCACGACCACCACGCGCTGCCCCACCTCGATGGGGTGCCCGAGGTTCACGGCCGCCAAAAAGTCCACCGCGGTCACGACGCCCGCCAGCTCCGCCCCGGGTATCTCCAGCGTTCGCCCCCGCCGGCACCCGGACGCGATGAAGACCGCGTCGTGCTCCGCGCACAACTCCTCGAACGACACGTCGCGGCCAACGTCCACCCCGAAACGGATCTCGACGCCCAGGTGCTGGATGAACGCGACCTCCCGCTCGATGAGGGCCCTGGGGAGGCGGTAGTCCGGGATGCCGAGGCGCATCATCCCGCCGGGGACCGGTGCCGCGTCCAGGACCGTGACGCGGTGGCCCATCAGGGCCAGGTCGTGGGCGCACGACAGCCCGGCCGGCCCGGCGCCGATGACCGCGACCCGGCCGGCCCTGGGCGCAGGGGGGCGCGGGCGTTCGACGACCTTCAAGACCTCGTCGAAAGGCCAGTCACTCTCGACCCCATATTTCTCGCAGACCACGCGCTTGAGGGCGCGGATCTGGAGCGCGCCGTCCAGCACGCCCCGGCGGCACGCGGCCTCGCACGGGTGGGCGCAGACTCGCCCGCAGATGGACGCGAACGGATTGGGGCCGCGCGCGAGGGCGTAGGCCTCGCGGTACTGGCCCCTGGCGATCAGCGCCACGTAGCCGCCCGCGTTCGTGTGGACCGGGCAGGCCGCGCGACAGGGGAAGTTCGAGTCGAGGAAGGCGCGGTCGAGGGGCGCATGCGTGCCCCACCAGTCGCCGGCGACCGGGACCCTATCGAGCGACACGCCGCGCGCTTCCTCGGTCTCCCCGCTCACCCGGACCTCGATGCCTGTTGGCCGCCTCCACTGCCCCGTGCTTGGGAACCAGTCGAGACCATCCCAGGCTCCTTGAGCGTCGGCTCGCCCACGGCAGGATCCTCGTGGGCGTGGGCGCAGGCGTAGGCGTGGGCGATCCCAATCCCTGGGCCAAGACGATCGCCTGGCGAGTGATCCAACACGCCCATCTCGCCCACGCCCACGACCACGAACCGGGCCACGGGTTCCCGCGTGAGCCGACGATCCAGGAGGCCCCGCAGGGCAATGGCAAGCGGAGTGGTAGCCAATCACGCCGTCGCACGAGTATGAGCCGGCTCATACTGCCGCGGCACCTCGCCAGACGTCATCCGGAACTCGCCCAGAGTCACGGGGATGGCGACCTTCAGCATCAGCGTGAAGAGCAGGAACCCGACCGCGAAGATGCCGGCTGCCACGCGCAGTTCGGTCACGGTGGGGTGGTACTCGTAGATCTCGCCGAGGGTGTCCGGGGTCATGCCGGGGATCAGGAGCCCCATGCCCTTCTCGATATAGACGCCCGTGTAAATCAGGAGGATCCCGAGGTTTAGGGACACGGGATTGCGCCGGAGGGTTGGGACCACGAACAGGACAAGACTCGCGACGTTGCATCCGATCGCCAGCCAGGCATACGGCACGACCACGTCGTGCGGGCCGATTCCGAGGAGCCAGTACCTTGTGTACAGGAGATGTTCCGTGTCGGAGTAAAACTCCTTGAAGAGTTCTGCCCCGTGGAAGAACAGGTTGAAGAACATCGCGTAGGCCATGAGTTCCGCGACCTTCCGGATGGCCTCCTGCCGGAACTCGAAGGCGGTGAAGCGGCGCAGGACCTGGAGGACGACCAGGAGGATCGCGGGTCCGGAGCAGAACGCCGAGGCGAGGAACTGGGGCGCGAGGATGGATGAGTTCCAGTACGGCCGGGCCGCGAGCCCGTTGTACAGGAAGGCGGTCACCGTGTGGATGGCCACCGCGAGCGGGATCGACAGGACGACGAGCGGCCAGACGAACCGCCGCGAGTAGTGTTGCCCGGCGAAGCCGCGGTACGTCAAGTGGGTCACCACCACGACGTTGACCAGGAAGTACAGGTTCAGGACCAGGACGTCCCAGGCGAGGACGGACGACGGGAAGTTCAGTTCCCCGAACGGGGGGAGGAGGTGCCAGAACCGGTCGGGCCGCCCGACGTCCACCAGGACGAACAAGAGGCACATGACGATCGCGCTGATCGCGAGCAATTCGCCGATGATCGCGATCTCCTTGATCGGCTTCCAGTCGTAGACGTAGGCCGGGATCACCAGGACGACCGCCGCGGCCGCGACCCCCACCAGGAACGTGAAGTTGCCGATGTAGAACCCCCACGACACCTGGTCGCGCATCCCGGTCACGACGAGGCCGTGGCGCACCTGGTCTCCGTAGGCGTCGAGGCCGCTCGCGATGAGCACCGCCAGGAAGGCGATCCAGGCCCAGTAGAGGGCGGGACCGCGCGTCCACAGCCGGACGCTCCCCAGGTAGAAGTCGAGGAACATCCGCGGGACGCGGCCGGCGCCGGTCATCGTTCAGATCCCGTAGAAGTAGAAGAACCTCGGTTCCGTGTTGAGTTCGGTCTTCAGGACGAAGACCCGCTTGTTCTCGAGGACGTACCGGATCTCTCCGCCCGGGTCCAGGAGGTTCCCGAACTTGCGCGCCCCCACCGGACAGACCTCGACGCACGCCGGGTAGCGTCCCTTGCGCACGCGCTGGATGCAGAAGGTGCACTTCTCGACGACCCCTTTCGGCCTCGGGCGGTTGCCCAGGTAGTGGGTGTCCGGGTTCAGGTCGGCGGCCGGGAGGTCCGGCTCGGCCCAGTTGAAGTGACGCGCTCCGTAGGGACAGGCCGCCATGCAGTAGCGGCACCCGATGCACCACTCGTAGTCCACGACCACGATCCCGTCCGGTTCCCGCCAGGTCGCGCGGACCGGGCAGACCTTCGTGCACGGCGGGTTCCGGCATTGCTGGCACGCGATCGGGACGTAGAAGTGGCCGGGCTCCGGGACCCGGTCCGGGTCGTAGTAGTAGTCGGCGTGCGCGAGGTCGAGACCCCGCTCGGCCTCCATGCGGGCGACGCGGATCCACTGGACCTGGGGACGGCGGGACTGGTTGTTCTCGGCCACGCAGGCCACCACGCACCGGCGGCACCCGATGCAGCGCGACAGGTCCAGGGCGTAAGCGAACTCGATGCCCGGGGCCGCCCCCTCGGTCCCCACCGTGACGTCGCGGCCGAAACGCGCCCGGTAGTCCGACTCCATGCGCGCGATCCGCTCGCGGAACCGGTCCTTCGGGTACTCTACGAGGCGGAACGGCCCGCACGACAGGGCCATCGAGGCCGCGCCCGCTGCGCCCTGCAGGAAGGCCCGACGTGTCATCCTCGGCCTCATCGCGGCGACTCCATCGTGGCCAGGCCCGGCGTTGGTCGCTGCGGCGGCGGCTCCGGCTTCAGGGGTCTGAACGCCGGGTCATGTGGATTGTGACAGTGTACGCACAAGAGAGTTGTCTTGTGCCCGTTCCACGACCCCTTCCGCCGCCCGTGCACCCCGACCCTCCAGTCGCGGAACTTGTCGCCGTGGCACTGGCCGCACAGGCGGTACGACTCGGTGAAGGGGAGCTTCTCGCCGCTCGCGAGGCGCAGGAAGTCTCGCTCCGTGGGGTGGTGGCAGTCCAGGCACCAGCGGTGCTCCGCGTCGTGCGCGAAGCGGATGTTCGCGTGCTCCTCGGTCATGGCGCGCCGCGTCGGGTTGACCTCCATGTCTGCGTGGCAATCGGAGCAGGGGAAGATGCCTTCCGAGAACGGCGGCGGGGGGACCTCGATCTCCTCGGTGGCCCCGCTCCCGACCGCGATGGCGGAAGGCGCGAACACCGCGTAGGACCGCGACCCGTCGTCGCACCCGAGGGCGAGGGCCAGGACGACCGGGAAGACGCGCCTCATCGCATCTCCCGCAGGCGCGCCTCGGCCGCGCGCGAGACCTCGCGCAGCCACATGGCCTCGACCTTGACGAGCCGCCGGCCCACGATGGCGCACAGGTTGCGGAAGACGCGCCAGCCGGCCTCGGGGTTGGCCTCGAGGTACGACGTCACGACCCCTGGCGAGAAGGCGCGGACCACCGTCTCCTCGCGCGCCACGGCCGAGAGCGTGTAACGATGCGGCGGGACCAGGGCCGACCAGCCCACGGTCGCGAACGGCCCCTGCTCCTCGACCACGACCTCGCGCGTCTCGCTCGCGACCTCGATAGGGAGGGCCAGGGCCACCAGCCCGCGCTCGATCACGTAGAGGTGCGTTGCCTCCTGACCAAGGTCGAACAGGCGTGCGCCGGCTGCAAAGGTCCTGGATTGCCCGAGACCCCACAGCCGTGCCCGCTCCTCGCGCCCGAGGCCAAGGAACAGGTCGGACTGGGGGACCTCCCCGACGTCGTGGTCCACCATGCTAGTTCACCCACGTTGATCGGGGTCGTGCGCGCAGGGCCTCGAGGTCCATCCGGGCCGCGAATCCTTCTGCGATACGGCCCTCCTCGCGGATGTGGGCCTCGAGGTCCCGCAGCAGGGCGTCCACGAGGTCCTCGGGGGGACGGGGCTCCTCGCGGACCACGAAAAAGCGCGATGGTTCGCGCGCGGGTTCTGGCCGGGTTTCCGCTGGTGCCGGCGACGGGGCAAGTCCCACGAACACCGCGCACCCGACCGCCAGGACCGCGAGTCCGATCAGTCCAATAGTTAGGAACATAAGGCACCTCCTGGTTCGACCTCGCCTCCAGCACGATTGCAACCCCCGTGCCACGCATCCCCGCGCGTCGGGGCCCGCGTCCTGGGCCGCGGATGGTGCCCCGGGGGTCGGGCCGGACGCGCGGCTCCTGACGGCATGACATGACAAGGTGTCGGTCCATGGATCGTGACAGCCCCCAGGCGAAAGGCTATGATTCCGATGGATGTTCACCGAAAAGACGAAGACCCCCCGGGTGGACCGGCTGATGCTCGTGATGGGGCTGTCCATCGCGGGGACAGTGGTCACCGGGTTCGTGGTGAGCACGTGGCTCTTCGCGTCGCACCACGCCGACCGCCTGTTCGAGGAGGCCCGGGCCTCCGCCGTGTCCCAGGCCGAGGTCCTGCGCGCGGTCCTGGAGCACCAGATGCGCGAGAAGGACCGCTCCCTGATCGCGGACCTCGTCGCCGCGGTGGGTCGCGACCCGGCCATCCGGCAGGTCCTCGTCGTGGACCACCACGGGGTGCTGCGGTATTCGAGCCGACTGGACGTGTCCCCGGAGGACACCCGCCTGTCGTCGCCCACGTGCCAGGCGTGCCATCGGTCCCCGCCCGAGGAGCGGGTCCACAGCCGGGTCGTCTCCCTGGGGAGCGAGGAGGTCTTGCGGACCGTGACGCCACTGCGCAACAAGCCCGAGTGCTTCCAGTGCCACGGCACCGAGCATCGGGTCAACGGTGTCCTGATCGTGGACGTGGACGCAAGGCGCATCCCGGCCGAGGTCCGGCACGACGCGGAGGCCATGGCCCTGTGGGGGGGCGGGGTCGTGGTCGCGGTCCTGGTCATTCTCGGGCTGTTCCTGCGCGCCACGCTTGTCCGGCGACTCCGCCTGCTCCAGTCGTTCGGCGCGAGGCTTGCCGCGGGCGAGATCGGCCTGCGCATGCCCGTGCACGGTCGGGACGCCCTGTCCTTCCTCGCGGAGTCGTTCAACACCCTCGCGGACGCCATCGCGCGCCTCGTGGGACAGGTCCGAGAGGAACGAGCCCACCTCGAACGCATCCTCAACAGCATCCCGGACGGGATCGTGGTCTTGGACCCGAGCCAGCGCATCGCGGCCGCGAACGACGCCTTTCTGTCGCGGGCAGGCCTCGCGCGGGAGGACCTGATGGGGCGCACGTGCCGGGACATCCGGGCCCTGCGGTGTGGCCTGGGCGATTCGCCCCACCGGCACGCCTCTCCCCTCCCCCACCCGAGGTGCCCGACGCGAGCCGTCCTGTCAGGGTCCCGGGCCGACGAGACAGTCGTCATCGAGGTCCAGGGACCGCACGGAGACGTGCGCCACGAGGAGATCCGTGCCTCCGCGGTCCACGAGGGCGGGGCCATCCGGTACGTGGTCGAGGTCTGGCGCGACATCACGAGGCGGCGCCAGGAAGAGGCCCGGCTCGCCGAGTCCTACCGGCTCGCGTCGCTCGGGATGCTCGCATCCGGGTTCTCGCACGAGATCAACACCCCCCTTGGCACGGTGCTCGCGTGCGTGGAGGGGATGGTGAGCCACCTGGACGAGACCCGGACGCCTGACCACGACCTGCTGCGCGAGTCCGCCGAGATCGCGCGGGAGCAGGTATTGCGGTGCCGGGCGATCTCGGGGCAGTTCCTCCGCCTCGCCCGGGGAGGAGGCGGCACGGCCGGAGAGGACGGGGGCGCGGGCCACATCTCGGACCTCGCGCCCATCGTGGAGGCCGCGGCGAAACTCGCCAGGCCTGTGGCGAGGGAGGCGGGCGTGACCATCGAGGTTGCTTCCCCATCCGGACCCGTGCTGGTCCGGGCCGGGGAAGGCGCGATCCAGTCGGTCCTGTTGAACCTCCTCGTCAACGCGGTCGAGGCAAGCCCGCGCGGGGGCCGCATCGTCGTGACGGCCCGGCCGGGGGAGCACAAGGTCGCGGTCGAGGTGCGCGACCACGGCCCGGGGATCGCCCCCGAGAACCTCCCGCGCATCTTCGAGCCGTTCTTCACGACGAAGCCGCGCGGCACGGGGCTCGGGCTCTTCCTCGCGCGCGAGTTCACGCGACAGTGGGGCGGGGACCTCGAGGCCGCGAACGACCCCGGTGGAGGGAGCGTGTTCCGTGTGACCTTTCCGCTTGCGGAGGCCCAGTTTGTGTCGGAGGGATGACGGGATGGATGTCGTCGAACCCACCGCGGTCCTGCTCGTGGATGACGACGAGGTCTTCGCGCGCGTCCTGGGCCGCGAACTCGGACGCAAGGGATTCGATGTGCGCACCGCATCGTCCGGGGACCAGGCCCTGGCCGTCCTGGCCGAGGTCCCCGCTGACGTGGTCCTCCTCGACCTGCGGCTGGGCGACATGGACGGGCTTCAGGTCCTCGCGGCCCTGCGAGGCCGCCCCCAGCCGCCCGAGGTCCTGATCCTGACAGGGCACGGCACCCTGGACACGGCGATCGAGGCCATGAAGCAGGGGGCCGCGGACTACGTACAGAAACCCTGTCCCATCGAGGAACTAGCCGTGCGCATCCGCCGCGCCATCGGGCAGCGCAACATGGCGCGGCGCGTCGCCGTCCTCGAACGCGGGCTCCGGCCGTCGGAGACCGGCCTCGTGTACTGCAGCCCACGGATGCGCGAGGTCGTGGAACTCGCCTTCCGGGTCGCGGCCACGAACGTGCCGGTCCTGATCCTCGGCGAGACGGGCGTGGGGAAGGAAATCCTGGCCCGTGCAATCCACGCGCGCAGCCCCCGCGCGGACGGACCCTTCGTCGTCGTGGACGGTGGCGCCATCCCCGAGTCCCTGCTCCCGAGCGAGTTGTTCGGACACGAGCGAGGCGCGTTCACCGGCGCGGACCGGGCCAAGCCGGGCCTGTTCGAGGTCGCGTCCGGCGGGACTCTGTTCCTGGACGAGGTGGGCGAGTTGAGTCCCGCGAACCAGACCGCGCTCCTGCGGGTCCTGGACACCGGGACCTTCCGTCGTGTCGGGGGACTCCGGGAGGTCCGTGCCGACGCGCGCCTGCTGTGCGCCACGAACCGCGACCTTCCGGCCCTGGTACGGCGCGGCCTCTTTCGCCAGGACCTGTTCTACCGGATCGCCGCGGTCACGGTCGAGATCCCGCCCCTGCGCCACCGCCGCGAGGACATCGAGGCCCTGGTCGCCCACTGGCTCGCCGTGTTCGGGGAGCGCTTCGGGACGCCGTGTCGCGTCAGCCGCGAGGCGATGGAGGTCCTGACCCGCCACCCGTGGCCCGGAAACGTGCGCGAGGCGTTCCACGCGGTCCAGGCTGCCGCGGCCCTCTGCGATTCCGAGGAGATCCGGCCCGAGCACCTGCCGCCACAGGTGCAGGCCCGAGCCGAGGCCCCGGACGAGGACCCCGACGACTTCCCGACGCTCGACGAAATCGAGCGGCGCCACATCCGCCGTGCCCTGCAGCGGGCCCGCGGCAACCGCGCCGAGGCCGCGCGCCTCCTTGGCATCAGCGAACGCACTCTCTATCGGAAGATCGCGGAGGCGGGGCTCGACGACCCTTCTTGACATGGACTCCCATCCCACGGAAACTGACGTTGTTCCGGGGCTAGATCGGAGGGCGGGCGTCGCGCCCGGGCCGGACGGTTCCGGTCTCTCACGAGGAGGGGATCATGCCTGTCAAGCGGTTCTTCCTGGCCGGACTCGCTGCCTACGTCACAAGCGTGGTCAGCGACTTCGTGGTCCACGGGGTCCTGCTCGAGGCCGACTACGAGGCGACGAAGTCCCTGTGGCGACCGGAGATGCAGAAATTGGAGTGGATCTTCTTTCTGGTCAATCTCGCGTACTCGTTCCTGTTCGTCCATATCTTCGGCAAGGGTTACGAGGGCAAGGGGGTCGTGGAGGGGGTGCGGTTCGGTGTGGTCATCGGGCTCGTGATGAGCCTCGGCATGGCCTTCGGCACCTACGTGATGATCGCCATCCCCCTGGCCCTCGCGGTCAAGTGGTTCGTCTTCGGGATGATCCAGTACATCCTGGTCGGCGTCGTGATCTCGCTGATCTACCGGCCCGAGCGCCGTCCCGCCTGACCCCCGCGGGACTCGGCGCACACAATAGACTGCAATATCAAAGAGTTGTATCATGCTTCTTGACGCGTTTGCCTGTTCAGTTTATCTATTGATTTGTCTCTGGCGACGGAGCACGGGCCGTGAAGGGTCGCGAGTTCAAGGACCAGGTGTTCGAGCAGTTGTCCCGCGTGGCCGCGGCGTTCGCGAGCCCGCGCCGCATCGAGATTCTGGACGTGCTCGCCCAGGGTGAGAGGTCCGTCGAGGGGATCGCCCGCGAGACAGGGCTGAGCGTGGCCAACACCTCGCAGCACTTGCAGGTCCTGAAGGCCGCGCGGCTGGTCGCCTGGAGGCGGCGCGGGGTCGAGGTGCTCTATCGCCTGGCCGACCCGGTGGTGCTGGAGGGCTACCGGATGCTCCGCCGGCTCGCCGAGGCCCGGCTCCCCGAGGTCGAGCGCCTCGTCCGCGATTACTTCTCTGGCGTGGACGGGATGGAGGCGGTGTCCCGCGAGTGGCTGATGGAACGGGCGAGACGCGGCGAGGTCGTGGTGGTAGACGTGAGGCCGGTCGAGGAATACGCGGCCGGGCACATCACGGGCGCGGTGTCCGTGCCGGTGTCCGAGATCGAGACGAGGATCGGCTCCCTGCCTCCGGAGCGGACCGTGGTCGCTTACTGCCGAGGGCCGTACTGCGTGCTGGCCGCGGAGGCGGTCCGCCGCTTGCGCGACGCCGGTCGCCGGGCCGTGCGCCTGGTGGACGGGTTTCCGGAATGGCGGGACGCCGGACTCCCCGCGACTGCCGGAGAGGAGGTTTCGGCATGAACCGATGGCTCTTCATCCTGAACGACGCCGCGTATGGATCCGAGCGCCCCTTCAACGCCCTGCGCCTGGCCCTGAACCTGGCGCGGACCGGCAGCGACGACGACGTCACGGTCTTCCTGATGGGGGATTCCTCGGCGGCGGCGAGGCGCGGCCAGAACACGCCGAACGGGTACTACAACCTCGAGCGGATGCTGATCGGGCTGATCAGGCGCGGCGGGCACGTGCTCCTGTGCGGGACCTGCATGGACGCCCGAGGCATGAGAGACGAGGAGGTGCTCGGGGGGGCCGTCCGGAGCACCCTCGATGAACTCGCGGACCTGACGCGGTCCTCCGACCGCGTGGTCGTGTTCTGAACCGCCCGGGAAAGGGGATTCCCCATGCTCGAATCCGTCATCCATTCGATCCTGCTGGCCCTGCACAACCTCGCGCTGGTCGGGTGCGTGGCCCGCGCCGCCGTCGCCCTGGCCCGCGCGTGGCGCGAGGTGTCCCACCCCTCGCGGTCGTGACCGAAAAGCGTCAGGCAGGAAGCGCCCACGGGAACGGGACGACCTCGACTTCCAGGCCGGGCTCCAGCACTGCGCGGTCAAAAGGACCCAGGATCAGGCAGTCGGCGCGCGCGAACGGGAGCATCTGGTGGCTCTCCTGGGGCCCCGTGGTCTCGACCAGGGCGCGAGGACCCTCCGATCGCCGTCGCCCCCGGAGCATCGCCGTGAAACCCGGGGCCTTGGTCGCGGGCGAGGCCATGACCGCGCGGCACCGGACCCGCTCCGGCGCCGCACCCTGCATCCGGCGCAGGGCCGGCCAGGCGTGGCACAGGAAGGTCGCGAGAGCCGACGCTGGGTTCCCCGGGAGGCCGAGGACAGGCCGCCCCTCCAGGGTGCCGGCATACAAGGGTTTCCCGGGCCTCTGCGCCACACGCCAGAACAACCTCGTGGTCCCGAGGGACTCGAGCACGTCCCGCAGAAAGTCGTAGTCCCCGACCGACACCCCGCCGCTCGTCAACAGGAAGTCCACCTTGGGGAGGAGGTCCCGCACGATCGACGCCACGGCCTCCGGGTCGTCCGGGGCCGTGGCCCGAAAGACCTCGCCCGCCCCGCAGGCCCAGGCCGCGGCCTCGAGCGCCGGTCCGTTGGAATCGCGGACCTCGCCGGGCCGGATCGGGCCGGCCGAGACGACCTCCGAGCCCGTCACCACGACTCCCACCCGAGGACGCCGGCGCACCGTGACCTCCGCGACCCCGAGCGACGCCAGGAGCCCCACGGCCGGAGGGGTCAAGATGGCGCCCGCGGCCAGCACCTCCTGGCCGGCCCGCACGTCGCTCCCGGCGTCCCGGATGTAGGCCCGCTCCTTGACGGGTCCGCGCAGGGTCACCCGGCCGGCCTCGCGCGCCGCCTGTTCCTGCATGACCACGGCCGCGGCCCACGGAGGGACCACGCCCCCGGTGAAGATGCGCACGACCGCCTCATCGCCCGGGAACCCGCCGGTCCAGGGGCGGCCCGCCGGGACCTCGCCCGCGACCCGGGCCCGGGCCTCGCCGCCCCCCGAGATCGCGCGGAAGACGGCCTGTGGGACCGCGTACCCGTCCATCGCACTGATCGGGCTTGCAGGCACGTCCTCGGTCGCCTGGACCGGGCGCGCGAGCACGCGACCGGCCGCGGAGGACAGGGCCACCTCTTCGGGCGGGAGAGGCCTCGCGACCTCCAGGAGGCGGTCAATTGCGTCCTCGAAGGGGAGCAGGGAGGGATCGCTGGACATGGCAAACTCCATCCACGAAAGAAGGCCCCATCAGGGGCGCGTGCAGGGGCTCCCGTCCCCAGAGAGACAGAAAAGGACGTTGGACGCGGGGCTCGCGTCCCCACTCATGGGCTGCCACGTTGTCCTCACCCCGGATGCCCGCCGCCCCAGATCATCGGGAAGATGTGCAACACCGCGGGCCACAGGGCGTCGAGCGATTCCTGCACGCCGCGGGAGGACCCCGGAAGCGTCACGATCAGGGTCCGGCCCGCGACCCCCGCCACTCCCCGGGACAGGACCGCGCGCGGGGTCCGCTGGTATCCGTGCACGCGCATCGCCTCGACGATCCCGGGGACCTCCCGCTCGATGACGGCGCGCGCCGCCTCCACCGTGATGTCGCGCGGGCCCAGGCCCGTACCCCCCGTGGTCATCACGAGGTCCACGCCGTCACCCACCAGGCGCCGCAACTCGGCCTCCACGGCCTCCCGCTCGTCCGGGAGCACCGTGGGCTCGCCGGCCTCGACCCCGGCCTCCCGCATCCGCTCCACGATCGCCCGACCCGAGGTGTCCCGCCGCCTGCCGGCTGCGGCCGAGTCCGAGACCACGAGCACCGCGCCTCGCAGGGGCCGCTCGAACTCCTCGACGAAATCCGACTTCCCCCCCTTCTTCTTCACGAGGCGTGTCTCGCCGATGACCAGGGAGTCGTCCACGGGCTTGAGCATGTCGTACAGGGTCAGGGCCGCCACCACGGCCCCGCACAGGGCCTCCATCTCGACCCCGGTGCGGTCCACCCCCTTGACCTCGCACCGGATGTCCACCCAGCCGATCGGATTGGCCCGTCCGCCCTC
>FWPU01002242.1_pt1 | contig 54541 bp, 44 predicted proteins | sample 2228361 | NCBI WGS metagenome assembly FWPU01 (sample SAMEA103939777, study PRJEB20133) | metagenome | reverse complement strand
TTCGGGACGTCTATCCTCAGCTTTTTTCCACCATGCTGGTCCCCAAGGCTCAAGAGCTGGTGGCCACACCGTATCGCTTCAATGGCAGCAAGCAGGCCGCCCAGGAGTTTTTTGAAGAAGGTCTTCGAAAATGCTTTCACTGGATGAGCAGGACCGTCTCTGCGAATGTACCCGTCACCATTTATTACGCGTTCAAACAGTCGGAAAGGGTGGAAACCGAAAACGGCAACGGAGACATAATCGAGAGCACCGCATCCACGGGCTGGGAAACCATGCTGGAAGGTCTGGTTCAGGAAGGCTTCTCCATCACTGCTACTTGGCCCATGAGGACCGAGCTGGGAAATCGAACGGTAGCCATGGGGACCAACGCTCTGGCCTCTTCCATCGTTTTGGCGTGTCGACCGCGGGCGGAGGATGCACCGGAAACCACCCGTCGGGACTTTGTGATGGCGCTCAAACAGGAGCTTCCTCAAGCCCTTCGCACCCTGCAGGAAGGAGGCATCGCCCCGGTGGATCTGGCCCAGGCGGCTATCGGGCCCGGCATGGCGGTCTTCACCCGGTACCGCAGAGTCCTGGAACCGGACGGATCCCCCATGCAGGTGCGAACCGCTTTGGCCCTCATCAACCAGGTGCTGGACGAGTACCTGGCCGAACAGCAAGGGGAATGTGACGCCGACACTCGATGGGCCGTGGCCTGGTTCGAACAGTTCGGCATGGACGAAGGCCCTTACGGGGTGGCGGAAACACTCTGTACAGCCAAAAACACATCGATAAGCGGCCTGCAGACAGCCGGAATCGTCATGGCCAAGGCCGGTAAGGTGCGGCTTCTTCGACGCGATGAACTACCCGAAGACTGGGATCCGAGCACCGACCGGCGCCTTACCTGCTGGGAAATGACCCAGCACCTCATTCGCCAGTTGGTGGACAAGGGAAGCGAGGAAGCGGCCGCACGCCTTTTGGCACGGCTGGGAGCTCGAGCTCAGGAAGCTCACAACTTGGCCTATAGGCTCTATCAAATCTGTGAACGAAAAAAATGGGCGGGAGAAGCCTTGGGCTATAACGCTCTGGCGGCTACCTGGCCCGAACTGGTCCGTCTTTCCAGGCACATGGAAAGCTCACCGACGGTGAGGCCGAAACAGAAGGGAATGTTTAACTAGGAGGAATCCCGCGCATGGATTCCCGCGGGGGAGCGAAGGGCGGTAAGCGGCCGGGTCACTGCATCTTCCCGAATCAGCCAGGATGGTCCATAAGGATTGCCAACGCGATGCGATCCAAGCAAGGCTCATGATTCAGGCTGATTCCTTATGGGGAAGAGAGCCACGATAGGACGGCCTATCACCGTAGGGCGGATGAAGCGAAGCGAAATCCGCCATCACACACAGCCACGCGAAATCCAGCCCGCTCTGAGACCCGAATTCCCAGAACGGTATGCGCACGAAGCATCAATTTTCCAACGGCCGGCTCGATGGACTCAAAAAAGGGAGGAGACGAAAACATGGCGATGACCAACAGCCAACGGATCGGACGTGGCCTGGAACTGGTTCGGGATGGCCTGGTGCCTTTCCTGGAACGGGAACTCAAGAGCGCCTACGGGGAAAACTGGAAAGAGGTCGCCAAAGACTCCCTGGTCAAAGAGAAGGTCTGGAAAGAAGTGAATGGAGAGGTCCAGTGGGAAATCTACCTGGTCCTCGCCGTTCTTTGGAATCACTGGCAATCGGTTTTTTCCAAGACACTAGGGTCCACGGAACGAAGTTATGTCAGCGAACTTCGTGATGTCCGCAACCGATGGGCTCACCAGGACACCTTCACGTATGACGATACCTATCGAGCTCTAGATACCATGCATCGGCTGCTCAAAGCCGTCAGCGCCATCGAAGCCGAGGAAGTGCATCGTATGGCGCAGGAAACTCTGCGCGTGCAATTTGAGGAGCAGCGCCGCACTCAGGTGCGGAAAAAATCCGCCGTTGCCTTGGAAGGTCAGCCGATCCAGGGACTGCTTCCCTGGCGTCATGTGGTCGCCCCTCATCCAGATGTGGCCTCTGGTCGTTACCAGCAGGCGGAATTCGCCGCCGACCTGGCTCTCGTGTATCGAGGGGAAGCGTCCGACGAATACGGGGACCCTCGAGAATTTTTTCGGCGAACTTACCTCACCGAAGGCCTTTCGGATCTCTTGAGGGACGGTTTGCTTCGCCTGACCGGTCGAGGAGGAGCTCCCGTCGTGGAACTCCAGACCAATTTCGGAGGCGGCAAAACCCACTCCATGCTGGCCCTTTACCACCTTTTTTCGGGAGTGCCGGCGCAGGAACTGGCAGGTATGGAGGGATTGCTGAGAGATCTGGAAATCCAGTCCGTGCCCAAAGCTTCACGCGCCGTCTTGGTGGGAACAGCTCTGAATCCCGGGCAACCGCAACGGAAACCCGACGGAACCATGACGCGCACCCTCTGGGGTGAACTGGCCTGGCAACTGGGTGGACCGGAGGGGTACCGCATGGTGGCGGAAAATGACCAACATGGGGTGAGTCCTGGGTCGGAAACCCTGGGGCAGCTTTTTAAGCGTTACGCACCCTGCCTTATTTTGATTGACGAATGGGTCGCCTATGCACGCCAGACTTACGGGAAGACGGACCTTCCGGGAGGAAGCTTTGATGCCAACATGACCTTCGCCCAGGCAGTCACCGAAGCCGCTCGAGGCACTCCACGAACGATGCTGGTGGCCAGTATTCCGGCGTCCCAAATTGAAATCGGCGGCGAGGGTGGTCGCGAGGCGCTGGTGCGTATTCAAAACACTTTCAGTCGTATGGAGTCGGCCTGGAGGCCCGCCACGGCGGAGGAAAGCTATGAGATCGTACGGCGTCGGCTCTTTGAACCCATTGTGGACCCCAAGCTTTTTGCCGCGCGGGATGCCGTGATTCGCGCTTTTATCGACGCTTACAAGCAGGCGTCCAAGGAATTCCCTAACGGCGTCGGGGAAAAGAGTTACGAAAGACGTATGCAGCAGGCCTACCCTATTCACCCGGAACTGTTCGACAGGCTTTACGAAGACTGGAGCAGCCTGGAGCGGTTCCAGCGCACTCGGGGTGTTCTGCGCCTCATGGCTACGGTGATCTATGAGTTGTGGGAGCGTCAGGATTCAGGGCTGCTCATTCTCCCGGCTTCCATTCCTATGGATGCGTCCGCGGTCCAAACGGAAATGACGCGATACCTGGAAGACAACTGGAGGCCCATCATGGAACGGGATGTGGATGGGCCTGAGGCGTTGCCTCTTAGGCTGGACCGGGAAAACGCCTCTACCCTGGGGCGCTTTTCTGCAGCGCGGCGTGTCGCCCGCACCATCTTTATGGGATCGGCTCCGTTGGCCAAGGCCAGTAACCCGGGAATCGATGATCGTCGGGTAAAGCTGGGCTGTTTTCAGCCGGGAGAGACGGCGGCCACCTTCGGTGATGCCCTGAGGCGCCTTCGCGACCAGGCCACACATCTTTACACCGACGGCACACGATACTGGTTTTCCATTCAGCCCAGCGTGACACGTCTTGCTCGGGACCGTGCGGCACAGTTCCCTTTGGAAGAAGCCTGGCTGGAAGTGGTGCGGCGTATGCGTTCGGACAAGAAGCGAGGTGAGTTTGCCGCCGTCCATGTGGCGCCCGCATCCAGTGCCGATGTGCCCGATGAACCGGAAACGCGTCTGGTCATTCTGGGGCCGGAATATCCGCACGTGGGACGGGCGGAAAAGAGCGAGGCCAAGACCGCGGCATGGGATATTTTACAAAATCGCGGTAACAGTCCGCGCTATTTTAAAAACAGCTTGGCTTTTCTGGCCGCCGACAAAGCGCGTTTGGAGGATGTGGCCGAAGCGGCGCGGCTTTATCTCGCCTGGGATTCCATATGGCGGGAAAGAGAAGCGCTCAACCTGGATCCCTTTCAAAGTCATCAGACGGAAAGTCAACGCAAGCAGGCGGATTCAGCCGTGGACGCCAGAATCCGTGAAGCCTTTATCTGGCTGCTTACACCCTACCAGAAAGAACCCATGAGCCCCGTGGAATTTCTGGAAACCCGGCTTCAGGGCCAGGACGCTCCGGCCGAAATGGCCTCGCGAAAGATGATCAACGACGGCAACCTTATGGTTCAGTGCAGCGCCACCAATCTGAAACTGGCCTTGGACCGCTACCTGTGGAAGGATGTTCAGCACCTGAATGTGAAAAAACTGTGGGAATACCTGGCTTCTTACGTCTATCTGCCACGCCTCAAGGACAGTTCGGTGCTGATCAGGGCCATTCAGGAAGGGGTGAGCCACACCGGGTGGGAACGCCTCTTTGCCTATGCGGAAGGCTACGATGAAACCAAGGGAGAATACCTGGGTCTGAAGGCGGCTCAGAACACATCGGTGATTCTGGACGGAAGAAGTGTGCTGGTCAAACCTGAGCCGGCCCTGGAACAGCTTCGCCTTCTGAGAGAAAAGTCCCAAGAGTTCGTTAGGCCGCCAGGGGAACACCCGCCTTTGCCCTTTCACCCAGGCATGAAGAAACCGGGAGACAGTCCAGGGGCGCCGCCGGCAGAACCGCTCAAGAAGCAACCCCGACGTTTTCACGGCAGCGTGTCTTTGGATCCCATGAAAACAAGCAGTTCCGCCGGAAAAGTCGCCGAAGAAGTCATCCAGCATCTTAGTGCGCTGATGGGCGCCGACGTCAAAATCACCTTGGAAATTCAGGTGCGGCTGGATTCAGGTTTTCCGGACCATGTGGTACGCACTGTTACCGAAAACTGTGCGACCCTCAAGTTCACACACTTTGAGTTCGAGGAAGAATGAGCGTCAATCTCTCCTGCAAGGACACTCAATAAGAAGAGGAACAAGAAGCGGTGAATGCAGGAACACGAGTGGGAGTTCGGTCAGATCCAACCCACGTTGGCATAGCGACTGGGAAGAGACGAGAGCGGGGCGGGAGCCTTTTCATGTAAGTCATCTTTCCCGATGAACCCTGGCTCATCCTCTTCTGATTCCCCCCGCAGTGACACGGGCAAACAGGAGGAATCACTTGGACTGTACAGCTCTTGACTTGATTGACAAGCTTATCGGGTGTTGGAACTACTTTGAGATGCACAGCGAATGGTATTTGAAAAAACATGCCCCGGCCATAATCCGTGGAGAGGCTAAAGATCTGACAGAAACTGAGCAAGAAATCATCACTCAGCTTCAAGAATTGTTATCTCGTACTGAGTGGGAAAGGCTTCCAGAGCTCATCTCGCTGAGGCACTCCGGGCAGCTTGAGGAGCTTGAATCAGATAGAAAGCGCAGGCAAGAGCAGGAAGAACTTCTTGTTCGGAAACGTCATGAAGAAGAGGAGCGCCAGAGGCAGGAGCAGGAAGTTAAAGAGAAAAAGAGTGTTCTTTTGCAGCGTATTCGCACCGCATTTGAATCCGACTTCTTATCGGCCGATAAGCATTTTCAAACGGATCCTGACCGGCACCTGTTGCCCGACGTAGAATACTCGGAGCTGAAATCAAAATTCTTACAGGAATGGGCCAAAAAGCATCTTGACCTCGATCTTGATCTGGAACAAGCAACAGCTGCAGCCACCTTCGGCGGTGACACTCTAGTCGTGGCCCGGGCTGGCTCAGGGAAAACCCGCGTTCTCGTGTCTCGGGCACTCTTCTTACAAGAACACTGTAGCGTCTCCCCGAATCAAATTCTGTTGCTTGCCTTTAATAGGGACGCGGCCAGTGAAATGAAGCGGCGCTTAGAGAAGCACCTGGGAGACAACCTTCCCTACGTTATGACATTCCATGCGCTGGCCTATGCACTTGTCCACCCGGATGAAGAGCTTCTTTACGATGATCCCGCCTCGAAGACCCTAAAACTTAGTCAAGAGATTCAACGAATCATCGATGAACATCTTAAATCAGAGCAAGACAGAACAAAGATACGGGATCTCATGTTAATGCATTTCCGGGATGACTGGGAGAGGATAGTCTCGGGTCGATTTGATTTACCCGCGCAAGAGTTCGTCAAATACCGGGAATCGCTGACAAGGGAGACCTTGAATGGTGAGTACGTAAAATCATTCGGTGAAAAACTTATCGCCAATACTTTGTTCCGATATGGAATCGAGTACAAATACCAACGCAGTTTCCGCTGGAACGGTGTCAATTACAAGCCGGATTTTACCATATTCTGTCAGGGCGGTAGGGGAGTGATCATCGAGTATTTTGGAGCCAGAGATGATCCCGACTACGACAAAATGGATGACCAAAAACGACGGTTCTGGAAAAGCATGAAAGGGTGGACATTCCTTGAGTTTTCACCGCGCGACATCGCTGGCGGTGCCGAGGAATTCTCACAAGAGCTCATAAGAATTTTGACAGCCAAGGGGGTGACAGGGCGTTATCGATCCGACGAAGAGATTTGGCAGATCATTCGAGATCGTGCAGTGGACAGTTTCACCAACGCCATGAAATCTTTTGTGAACCGCTGCCGCAAGACGAACTTGAGCGCCGATGAACTGAATAATCTTATTGCCTCACATGCTTCGATCACAGAGTCTGAAAGACTTTTTCTTGAACTGGCGTCAACTATATATTCGGAATATCTTGACCGATTACGTCTGAAGCAAAAACAGGACTTCGACGGTCTCATGTGGGAAGCCATCAAATGCGTCGAAAAAGGTCAGACCCAATTTTCAAGGAATCGACGAAGGGAGTGCGGAGATCTCAGGGCCCTTCGGTTTGTCCTGGTGGATGAGTTTCAAGACATGACAGAGACATTTTACAGGTTGTTGAAGGGAATCAGCTGTGTCAATCCTTCCGTTGAGTTTTTCTGTGTAGGAGATGATTGGCAGGCGATTAACGGCTTCGCGGGGTCTGACTTAAAGTTTTACCAAAACTTTGAAGAGATGTTCCGGTCGCCCAGCAGGGTTGTCGCAAGCACGAATTACCGTTCCCCGATCCAGGTTGTGAATATCGGGAATGCGCTTATGAGGGGCAAAGGAACGCCGGCAAAGCCGAATAAATCAGAAACTGGATATGTACGAAAGGGAAGCTTCAGCGATTTCACTCCTAACGCGGAAGAACAAAAGCACCATAACGGTGACGAGGCAACTCCTGCAGTGCTTCGGATTGTTCAGCGCCTTCTTGCTGCAGGAGACAATGTAGTGTTGCTATCACGCCGCAATGGCGTGCCATGGTACGTTGACTATAACTCCCCAAGGGCTAAGGATTTAGATGCACTGGAACAATTCGCAGAGCATATTCGCTCTTTTTTCCCAAAGGAGGACAGAAAACGCATCTCGGTGTCTACAGTCCATAAGTACAAAGGGCGGGAGAAAGATGCGGTGATCCTCCTCGATGCACAAAAGGGAAGTTTTCCTCTCATTCACCCCGACTGGATATTCCTGAGGGTCTTCGGCGATGATCTTGAGCGCATCGTGGAAGAGGAAAGAAGGCTCTTTTACGTGGCACTCACGCGAGCCACCCGTGCCCTTATAATCCTCAGTGAAAGCAGTGAAAGAGAAAGTCCGTTTTTGCGAGATATCCAAGCCAAAATTGACCTCCAACCGATCAGCTGGTCGGAGCTGCCACCCATATCCTTCAAGAAAGGACCCATGATAGAAGTAAGGATATCAAACGCCTACCAAATCCGCGATCAGCTCAAGAAAGTCGGATATCGCTGGAACGATGAGCATAGATATTGGTACAAATCGTTTTACCTTGGGGAGTTTGACTGGAAGGCATTCTGCGGGCAACCCTGGGCACAGACCAATGTGGACATTAAGATCCTTACAGAAGAGGGAAAAGTCATCTTCTCTGATAGGGGTCCGCTGAATTCATCTCACCTACCGCCCCCATTGACCACATCCCAGTTGTATTAGCTGCATCCATTGGGTCTAGGAACACACAATCAAGGAGTAAGCCTTCGGGGAACTGCACCTTCCCCAATCAGCCAGAATGGCCCCTAATGATTGCGAACGTGATGCGATCCAAGCAAGTCTCATGATTCAGGCTGATTCCTTATGGAAGAAGAGACTCACGAAAGGGCGGCTTATTGTAGGGCGGATGGAGGCGAAGCCGGAATCCGCCGTCACCCCCGTAGGGCGGATGAAGCGAAGCGTAATCCGCCATCATCCCGGCGAAGCCGAAAAGCCGAAAACCGCCGCCATACTTAGAGCCGCATAGCCACCTCAAGGTTGCGGGACCCATGGAGTGTTGGAACGGAAACGTACCCCGCGAGGACCATCGTCTCTGGTCTGCATGGAAAATTGATGGCATCGCCCAGAGCTTTTTTAATTCGCCGACGGCGTCCCATCCACCCAAGCTGAGAACGCTGGTGGGCGCCGTCGGAGGGAAGGGGTCTCGAGAGACAACCCGCGTAGCTTTGAATGAATGGCACTACAGAGACGCAGAGTCCACGAGCCCGCGCCTTCGGCGCCATAGCCGCCACACGCAGGCAAGTTTTGCCGGAAGTTTCATCGCCAAAATGGAGCGATTAGGCCGCGCCGCAACCCTCTGCACGCTCTGCGTCTCTGTGGAGAAACAACACACCTGGCGTTTACCCGAAAAGGCGCAGCGTCCCCATGAGCCCTGCCATAAGCCCGAAACCCAAGCCAATGATCCATTGCAACTGGGTAAACCTCTTGTCCATAGCCTCAAAGCGGGCATTGGTTTCACGCACCAACGCTTCAAAGCGTTTATCAACAGCTTCAAAGCGGGCCATCATTTCACGCTGCAACGCTTCGAAACGGGCATTCATTTCACGTTGCAGCGCCTCAAAGCGCTTTTCCACAGCTTCAAAACGCTTTTCCACAGCTTCGAAGCGCTTTTCGGAAGCCTGGAAATGAGCCGTCTGGATCTCTCTGAGGGCTCGCAACTCTTCCTCAACGCGAACCACCCTTTCCATCAGGGAAAGTTCGCGGGCCCGCTGTTCGTTGTCCTTCACAAACGCGGCAAGCCTTTCCGAAACAAGCTCGTCAATCTTTTCTCGAAAAAGGTGTTCTACGCTTTGCGCGATCCAGTCTTTCACTTCCCTTTCGCTCAAAGACGACCCGGCGAGGTTCATTGGCAAGGCTCCTTCTTTCGGCGCATTTCTTCGGAACTTTACCATCCGTACCTGCTCCTGACAAGATCGCCCCAACCACTGCCAATATCGCACAACCCGTAGGGCGGATGAAGCGAAGCGCAATCCGCCATCAACAACCCACCGTAGGGCGAATGGAGGCGAAGCCTGAGTCCACCATCAACCCGGCGAAACCGAAAACCGCCGTCATATCCAGCGAGGCCAAATACGCCGTCATCCTTAGAAGGCCATAGCCGCATCGAGCTTGCGGGACCCATGGAGTGTTGGAACGGAAACGTACCCCGCGAGGACCATCGTCTTTGGTCTGCATGGAAAATTGATGGCATGGGCGAGAGGTTTTTCGATTCGCCGACGGCGTCCCATCCAGCCAAGCTGAGAATGCTGGTGGGCGCCGTCGGATGGAAGGGGTCTCGAGAGACAACCCGCAACGTCTGGGGTCCAACCCACAGGCTCTGGCCGTGCTGATGACCGTCAAGGAGGTTGCCGCCGCGTGGCCCCCCCTGGGATCGCCGGCAAAGAGCCGCTTTTTCCGACCCAGGGCCAAGGGCCGAATGTCGTTTTCGATAATCTAACCCAACGCCACCTCGGCAGGGCCGGTTTTTCCCTTGGCGAATTGGGTTTGGAAGTCAATGTATCAACGGCTACCAAAGAGGGAGGATTGTGCTTTGTTCGATGGGACGTGGCGGATTCCGCTTCGCAGGATGAAATATGGCGGATTCCGCTTCGCTTCATCCGCCCTACAAGGTTAGGCGGAAAAGGGGTCTGACGTTGTTGGACGATCAGCGATAGGCTTCACGCCTGTGCTTGACTCGATAGATTGTATCTGAGCCTCATCGTTTATATCGTAAAGAATACGGTATACCCCTACTCGTAAGCTGTAATCCATCATCCCTCGAAGTTTCTTTGCGTGGGCCGGACGGGGGCTCTCTCCTAGACGGTCAATGTGCTGACTGACCAGATGGGCGTATTCCTTGGGCAGGCTGGCTATATCCTTGATCGCCCGCCGCAAGATACGAACGCTATACATCTACTCCTCCAGCCCGTAACTCTGCTTTGGCTTCTTCCCATGAGATCGCTTCTTCTCCAGCCTCACGGAGACGGCGGATTTCCTCAGCATCTTCCAACTCCTCCAGCAGAGCTAGCAACTCCTCCCAAATCGAATACTCAATCACAACCGCTCTTTTGCTCCCGTCAGGGTCTACCAGGAACTGAACTGTTCGCAGCTGTTCAAGAACTCCCACTTTTATCCTCCATTCGGCGTCTCCCGCCATGTTGGCGATTTCCAAACCGTCCAATAATGTTATCCTGATTTCCTTATAACACCTTTTGGCCGCGAAATCGCGGGATAAGACCCGACGTGCATTGCTGTCGTCAGACCAGCATTTGCAGAAAGTTATGCCTTGTACCGCAATGAACACAGAGGGATAGACGGTTTCTATATAAGATGCCTTGATTTCTCCTCTACAAATCGTCCACGAGACTTTTGACGCTCATACCGCCTCGGTTAAGGTCATAAGTATAACTCATGGTGATCTTTACATCATCATGACCCAGCAGTTCCGTAACCGTTCGGAAAACCCCACCTTCTGCACTGTCCGGATATCATAGCCGCTTTCCAGGAGCTGCGTGGCAAAGGAATGCCGGAATGTGTGGCACGTTGCGCGCTTGGACAGCCCTGCCTTTCTTACCGCGCCGTCCACCGCCTTTTGAATGATCGATTCTTGAACGTGATGGCTTCCTTCTTCGCCCGTTTTCGAGTTCTTCCAAAAGCAAAGATCATCGAAGAAGACATATAGCTCTTAGACCAAAATTCTCTAAAAAAGCCCTTTGCTCCGAAGGGCGGGCCTTCGGTCCGCTTCATGTGCGGGCAGGACGTCCGCGCTCCCAGGGCAAAATCCCCTTCTCGAACAGGCTGCTATGCCACCTCATGGGATGGGCGTGCTGGGCTCCCTCATCGAGAACCATCCGAAGCCCAATCCCTCGAAATGCTCTCACAGATAGTACTTGTGCAGGTATTCCAGCACCATGCGATGGGTGTTGAAAACAGGGCAGACATCGGCGATGGAATTTTTCATGATCTGCACCCAGTGCTTGGGGCTGGCGTAATAGGTTGTCACCATGTCGTCGATGTCCCGGTAGAGATCGGCTGCGGCTTCTTCGTCACTTTGATCCTCATCGTCCCCCACCGCCCATCCGTTTACGCGATCTCGACAGGCTTCCCTCCACCACCCGTCCAGAACACTCATGTTCACCCCGCCGTTGAAACACACCTTCATGCCACTGGTGCCGCAGGCTTCTCGAGGCCGACGCGGCGTGTTGAGCCACACATCGGTCCCCTGGGTCATGAGAGCCCCCAGCCAGATGTTATAGTTCGGCACATAGACGATCCGAAGCTTTTCTTCGTATTTCTTGGCGATATGAACGATTTCCTTGATAAGTTCCTTTCCGGCTCCGTCCTGAGGATGCGCTTTGCCGGCGAAAATGTACTGAACCCGGTCGTAGGAAAGATTCACCAGGTATTCCAGATCGGTCAGCACCAAGGTGGCTCGCTTGTAGGAAGCCGCCCGGCGAGCAAAACCCACCGTGAGAAGCTCTTCACTGAAACCGGCTCCCGAAATGGCGTTGATGTAGCTGATCAAACGCTTTTTGGCCGCCTTCTTGGCTTCTCGAACGGCATCGTCGGGAATGTTTCGAGCCTTGGCCAGTTGCTGAGGCTGTTCACGCCAACCGGGACAATACTGATCGTAGAGCGCCTGAAACTCGGGACCGGTCCAGGTCAAATGGTGCACCCCGTTGGTGATATGCCCGATGTCGAAGCCCGGAAACATCTGGCGGGATACCTCCCCATGCAGTTCGCTCACCCCGTTGCTTGCCCGCGAAAGATTCAAGGCCAAAAGAGTGGTGTTGAGAGCGTCCCGTCCGGCCAGGTCGCGAATGTTGGGCGGCACATAGCCTTGAAGGACCGCTTCGGCCATGCCGTAATCAAAAATGTCATGACCTGCGGGCACGGGTGTGTGCGTCGTAAAAACACATTTTTCTCGAACCCGTTCGATGTTGCCGCCGAATTCCTTAAGCAGGGCCAGGGTCAGAAACACCGCATGGCCTTCGTTCATGTGGTAGGTGGTGACACCGGGTTCCAGCTTTTTGAGCACCATATAGCCGCCGATACCCAGGACCGCTTCCTGACAGATGCGCGTGTGCTTGTCTCCTCCATAGAGGTAATGAGTGATCATGCGGTCTTCGGGACGGTTCATGGGAAGATCCGTATCCAGGAAATACACGGGCACCCGGCCTTTTTGACCCACGTGATGATATTTCCAGACCCCCACATGCACATCCCGGCCTTCGATGGGAACCGTCACCTTGAAAGGCAAGGGTTCCATGAAAGCTCGAGGATCAAAGTACGGATACAGCTCTTCCTGCTGTCCCAGGGCATTGATCTGCTGAATGAAATAGCCGCGTTTATAAAGGAGTGTCACGGCAACCAGGGGAATGTTTAAATCCGCCGAGGACTTGATGTGATCCCCGGCCAAAATGCCAAGCCCGCCACTGTAGGTGGGAATATGTTCACTGAGGCCCACTTCCATGCTGAAATAAGCGATCTTCATCGTTGCCTCCACCGTCCTGGTCCGCTCCCACGCCTACTTCGGGCGCTTGTTCGAGAATGCACCATCCCACGGCATCTTATACCGTTTCAACGTAGGGGCGAGGCGGCGCCTTGCCCCTACACGCCAGAAACTGTATCTGTTGCCGGGAGCATGAGCCTCCAGCCCGCTTGTTATGCTGGCGGAACCACCGCGCTCCCAGCGTCAAATCCCTTCGACCACAAGCCCCCGGTGACCTCGCCTTCCTTTATCGAAGAAACCCGCCCGACGCAAGGCACAATGCGCCTGCCCATGGACACCTGGCCTTGAACCGACCTACACAACCATGATGCAAGTGGTTGACAAGCGACCCTTCTCCATTTATGGTGAGGTCGCTCCAAAGCCGGGTGTGGCGGCTTCGCCCATGGATTTTAACCCAGTGTTTTGGATTGTTTTTTTGGCCCATAATGTGATTTTTTTCTCTTGACCGGGCGCCTAGAACGGTGAAACGACAGAATCAGGGGTCATGATGAGCGACGTCAACATTTGGATCAACGACCAGCAAGTCAAGGCAAAGGCGGGCCAGACGATTCTTCAGGCCGCGGATGAGGCCGGGATTTATATTCCTCGGTTATGTTTTCACCCGGCCTTGGAGCCCAGTGGATCGTGCCGTTTGTGCGCTGTGGAAATCGAAGGGCAGCGAGGGCTGCCGGCGGCATGCACGACGCCTGTGATGGAGGGGCTTCGTGTGCAGACCCAGACCAGCAAGGTCCTGGACTTTCGCCGCGAGATGCTGCAGCTGATTCTTCAGGATCATCCGCGGCACTGTCTGGGGTGCCCTCGAAACGGCACCTGTGAACTGCAGCAATTGGTGGCAGCTCTAGGGATTGATTTCCCCTACCCTGCCCCCGACATCAGCCGCCCGGAACCACTGCCCGGCGGCTCGTATTTTGAGAGGGACTACAGTCTGTGTGTGCGTTGCGGGCGCTGTGTGCGTGTCTGCCACGAAGTGCGGGGGGCTCGCACCATCGTGTTTCGAGAATCCAAAGACGGGCGTCAATCCGTCGGCACTCCTTTTGGACGGTCCTTGGAAGAGTCGGGATGCCAGTTTTGCGGCGCCTGTGTGGATGTATGTCCCGTGGGGGCGCTTCGAGAAAATCTATCAGACTTTCATCAGGACACCCGCCCTGCCATCGATGCCGTCTGTCGAGCTTTAACGGCCATTGTGACGGACCTTTACAAAAAGGAACTGGAAACCCATTGGACCACGGGCATTTGTCCCGTATGCAGTGCCGGCTGTCGCTTGATGCTGGAAAAAACCGCCGATGAAACCATCCTTCAGGTCAAACCCAGCCCGGAAGGCCCCAGCAACAAGGGTCAGGCCTGTGTGCAGGGCCGCTTTCTCCTCAAACGCTACGTGGCGCGTCCTGAAAGGATTCGGCAACCGGCCGTCAAGAACGGAAGCGGCTGGAAGAGTCTTTCCTGGGATGAAGCCCTGCAGCATGCCGCCGAAAAATTCCGCAGTTACCAGCCGGATCAAATCGCTGTCCTTACGGACGGCCGGTTGACCAATGAAGAACTTTATGTTCTGAATCGCCTGGCTCGGGAATATTTCAAAACCGGGAACGTAGGTCTTGTGGCTCCTGCGGGCCTGGTAGCTTTTGAAAGAGCGGCTCGAGAACTTCTGGGCACGGCCGGAGCCACCAACAGTTTGCAGGACTTGGCCCAGGCGCCGGCCATCTTCGCCATGGGACTCAACCCGGCGGCTTCCCAGCCCATCGCGGGGACAGCCATTCGTCAGGCGGTGCTCAAGGGAGCCAAGCTGGTGGTGGCCAATCCTTATGATGTGGCCATCGCCAGGTATGCGCATGTGCACCTTCGGTATCTCCCCGGATCCGAAACGGTTCTGGTCCTGGGCCTTGTGCGTATCATTCTGGACGAAAAAGGAGCGGACAAGAACGCCGGTTCAGACCTGCTGGCAGCGCTTAAAGAACTGACCGCCCCCTATGATGTGGAAACAGTTTCAAGATGCACCGGCATTCATGAAGAGCAACTGGTGGAAGCCGGATGCCTGCTGGCGGCGCGGGATACCGTGGCCGTCTTGGCCGGTTTGGGAGTGCTGCAATCCTTCGATGTGGCCGATCTCACGCGAGCCCTCATCACTTTGGGCTTTGCCAAAGGCAGCTTTGGGAAACCGGGCGGCGGCTTTTGGCCTCTTTTCGGCACCAGCAACATGGAGGGGGCTCGAGATTTGGGATGGGACACGTCCGTCATGGAGGCTTTGACATCCGGACGCATCAAAGCCGCCTATGTGGCTGCGGAATCCTACGGGGACGCCTGTTGGCAGCCGCTTATGGATCTGGCCAAGCCCCTGGACTTTTTAGTCGTCCAGGACGTGGTGGCGCCACCCGAAGCGCTCGGGGCGCATGTCCTGCTGCCTTTGACGCCCATTTTGGAAAAAGACGGTTCACTCACCAACGGGGAACGTCGCGTTCAGTGGACCGAAAAGGCCTTGACCACAGGCGCCGGATCTCGAACGGTGCTTCAGACCGCGGCGGCTTGGTCCCGTTTCCTTGGCGGTTCCCCACTGAACGAAGAGGAACCCGGCATGGTGTTCAAGGCCCTGGCAAGCCAGCTTAAGGCGTACGCAGGAGTGGATCGCAGTCGAGCCCGTTACGAAGCGGTTCAAGTGCCGTGCCCTTCCTTGGACCATGCCGGTACCCCCATTCTCTTTGCCGACACACCTCCTGTGTACAAGCCCTGGAGCCCTTCGCAGCCGGTCAAAGCGGAAGATTCGGTGGAAAAGCGTCAGGAATTTCCGCTGCATCTCACGGCCAAGGAAAACCTGTACCCGTCCTTTTTTGGTCCTCTTTTGGCACCGGAATCCCGGGCGGTGATGGCCTGTGACGGCGAGATTGAAATGAACCCCACGGATGCCTATCGCCTGGAAATCATGCCGGGAGACACGGTGGCGGTGGTCTTTGATGGTGGGGAAATCACAGGGCGCTTGGCGTTGAACATCCATCTTCCCCTGAAGCTTGTGGCCGTGCCGGCGGAACGACTTCAAAGTGTTCTCGGCGGGACCCATCTTCCGGGCACAACGATGGCCGCAAAAGTGGAGAAGAGATAGCCATGTATTCGATTGTCGATCATGAAGTTTTGGCTCCCAAAGTGCACCGGCTTCGCGTGCAGGCGCCGGTGGTGGCGGAAAAGGCCAAGCCGGGCCAGTTTGTGATTCTCATCATCGACGAAAAAGGGGAACGGGTTCCCTTCACCATCAGCGACTGGAATGCCGAAGCCGGCACCGTGGACTTTGTGTTCATCGAGGTGGGAAAAACAACGCAGCAGTTGGCGACCTTGCAGCCTGGAGACACCCTGCTCAGTTTTATCGGTCCGTTGGGACGCCCGGCGGAAGTGGGCCAGTACGGCCATGTGGTCTCGGTGCTCAGCGGGTACGGGATTGCTGCCATGGTGCCCATTCTGAAGGCTCTAAAGGACCATGGGAACACTCTGACCACCATCGTGCAGGCGCCCGATCCAGAACGCCTCTTTGGCCAAAAGCCATTGGAAGAACTCAGCGATAACCTCATCCTGGCCTTGGGCACTCAAGGCAACGGCATGATGGAAAGCACCACGGTGGCCATGCGCAAACTCCTGCAGCAGCACCCAAAGCGCCGTATCGACCGCGTGATCGCCATGTGTTCCTTGTGCCTCATGCGCGTCCTTTCAGAAATGACACGCCCTTATGCCATCAAAACCATGGTCCATTTGACTCCGGTGATGGTGGACGGCACGGGCATGTGTGGTGCCTGTCGTTTGAGTGTGGGCCGCACCAATCGATTCGCCTGCGTGCACGGCCCGGAATTTGACGGCCACGAAGTGGACGGCTGGGAAGTGCTCATGGCACGCCGCTGCACCTATGCCGATGAGAGCATTTTGCAGCAGGGGTTTCAATGCCGCGGATGTTCTCAGTGGTAAGGGTGAGGCGCCGCCTCGCCCCTACATGAATTCAGGGCGCGGCTTTTTTCGGCGCCGACACGCAAGTGTAGCTTTCTAAGGAGATCAGGCAATGACGGAAGAAAAAGAAACCAAGGGCGCCTCCGGAAAGAAACCTAAACTGAACCTGAATCGGGTCGAGATGCCCAAACAGTCGGAGCATGAGCGCCGGCACAACTTCGATGAGGTCGCTTTGGGATACACGTGGGAATTGGCCAAGGAAGAAGCGTCCCGATGTATTCAGTGCAAGAAGCGACCGTGCCAGCAAGGCTGTCCGGTCAATATCGACATTCCGGATTTCATCGCAGCCTTGCAGCGTGAAGATATTGAAGAAGCCGCTAAAATTCTCAAACGCAAAACCTCGCTTCCCGGCGTCTGCGGCCGAGTGTGCCCTCAGGAACTTCAATGCGAGGAAGCTTGTACACTGAACAAAAAAGGAGCCCCGGTAGCCATCGGGCGCTTGGAACGTTTCATCGCCGATTGGGAAAGAACCCAGGGGGCTCCCACCATGCCCGAAATGGCTCCATCCACGGGTAAGAAGGTGGCTGTGGTGGGATCCGGCCCTTCCGGGCTGACCGTGGCTTCGGACCTGGCCATTCTCGGCCATAAGGTGGTTCTCTTTGAAGCCCTGCATGTGGCCGGCGGTGTGCTCATGTACGGCATTCCAGAATTTCGGCTTCCCAAGGAGATTGTTCAAAGGGAAGTGCAATATGTGCAATCCTTGGGGGTGGATCTTCGTTTGAACACGGTCATCGGAATCAACTACAGCCTCGATGAACTGCTGAGAACCGACTACGATGCCGTGTATTTGGCTCCCGGAGCCGGTCTGCCGAAGTTTATGGGGGTTCCCGGTGAAAACCTGAATATGGTCTATTCGGCCAATGAGTTTCTCACGCGCACCAACTTGATGAAAGCCTACCGGTATCCGGAATATGCCACGCCGATTAAGATGGGCAAAAAGGTGGCGGTCATCGGAGGAGGCAACGTGGCCATGGATGCCGCACGATGTGCCGTGCGCCTGGGAGCCCAGGAAGTTTACGTGATCTACCGACGTACACGCGCCGAAATGCCGGCACGGCTTGAAGAAGTGGAAAACGCCGAAGAAGAAGGAATCGAATTCCATTTTCTGTGTAACCCCACGGCCTTTTTGAGTGATGGACGAAACAATGTGGCGGCCATGGAACTCATTCGCATGAGGCTCACCGAACCCGACGAAAGCGGGCGGCGACGTCCGGTACCGATTCCCGGCAGCGAATACATTCTGGATGTGGACACCGTGGTGGTTTCCTTGGGAACCTCCCCCAACCCGCTCATCCCGTCGACCACTCCCGACCTCAATGTCACACGCTGGGGCACCGTCGTGATCGACGAAAGGGGTCGCACGTCGAAGGCTCGAGTCTGGGCCGGTGGCGATATCGTCTCGGGAGGCGCCACCGTCATCAGCGCCATGGGTGAAGGCCGCATCGCCGCCGCCTCCATGCATGAGTACCTGAGCAATGGACAAAAGAGAATCATTCCTCCCAGTCCCGCAAAGGACGAAGAGAAATCGGAATAAAGAGCGCACAAGGGAGAGAACATCATGAGCAATGCGACGCGATTGAGCTCTTCAAATCCCATCGGGTCCGTCATGGTGGTGGGGGGCGGCATCGCCGGCGTCCAGGCAGCCTTGGATCTGGCCGATTCGGGCTATTTCGTGCACCTGATTGAAAAGACTTCGGCCATCGGTGGGGCCATGAGCATGCTGGACAAGACCTTCCCCACCGATGACTGCGCCATGTGAATTCTGTCACCCAAACTGGTCGAGGTCGGCCGGCATCTGAACATTCAAATTCACACGCTTTCCGAAGTTAAAGACGTCAAGGGTGAAGCGGGTCACTTTCAAGCCACTATTTTTCAAAAAGCCCGCTACATCGACATGGACAAGTGTATCGCCTGCGGCACGTGCGCGGAAAAATGTCCTCGCAAGGTCGATGACGAATACAACGCAGGCCTTGGCAAGCGCAAGGCGGCCTATGTCAAGTTTCCCCAGGCCGTCCCCTTGAAGTATGTGATTGACAAGGATCACTGTATCTACTTTGAAAAAGGCAAATGCCGCGCCTGTGAAAAGTTCTGCCCGACCCAAGCGGTGAATTTCGACGATAAGGACCAGGAATTCACTCTGGAAGTGGGCAGCATTATTCTGGCTCCTGGTTTTGAACCGTTCGATCCCAAAATCTACGATACTTACAACTATGCCAAACATCCCAATGTGATCACTTCCATGGAATTTGAACGGATTCTGTCCTCTTCAGGACCGTTCGAAGGCCATCTGGTACGTCCCAGTGATCATGAAGAGCCCAAAAAGATTGCGTGGCTTCAGTGCGTTGGATCCCGGGATATTCACCATTGCGACAACGGTTATTGCTCCGCCGTCTGCTGCATGTACGCCATCAAGGAAGCAGCCATCGCCAAGGAACACGCGGGGGAAGGCCTGGATACGGCCATCTTCTTTATGGACATGCGCACGCCGGGCAAGGATTTCGACCGGTACTATGAGAGGGCGGAACGGGAAAAGGGGGTGCGCTTTATTCGTTCCCGTGTGCACAGCGTGGAGCCCGTACCGGGTACGGATGATCTGGCCATTCAGTACGTTGCCGAAGATGGAACGCTGGTGGAAGAAGTGTTCAACCTGGTGGTTCTTTCCGTGGGACTTCAGGTTTCCCCAGACACTTTGAAACTGGCGGAAGCCTTGGGCATTGAAATCGGAGACGGTCGTTTTGCGGCCACGTCACCCTTTGAACCCGTGCAAACATCCCGATCCGGCATTTATGTGTGCGGGGTTTTTCAAAGCCCCAAAGACATTCCTTTATCCGTCATGGAAGCTTCGGCAGCGGCCGCCGATTCGGCAGCCTTGCTGGCCCCGGCCCGGAATACCCTCACCCGAAAACCGCCGGTTCTGACCGAAAAGGATGTGGCAGCCGAAGAGCCTCGCGTAGGCGTCTTTGTCTGCCACTGCGGTGTCAACATCGCCGGTGTCATCGATGTGGAAGCCGTGGCCCGCTACGCGGAAACACTGCCTTCTGTGGTTTATGTGGAGCGCAATCTGTTCACCTGCGCTCAGGATACACAGGACAAGATGAAGCAGGTCATTCAGGAACACAACCTGAATCGAATCGTTGTGGCTGCCTGCTCCCCGAGAACCCATGAACCCCTTTTCCAGGAAACCCTGAAACAGGCCGGGTTGAACAAGTATCTTTTTGAAATGGCCAACATTCGAAACCAGGGTTCCTGGGTGCATATGAACGAACCGGAAGCCGCCACGGAAAAAGCCAAAGACATGGTGCGTATGGCGGTGGCCAAGGTGGCTTTGCAGCAACCGCTCGGTGAAATTCAGCTGAACGTCACCAAATCGGGACTTGTAGTCGGCGGCGGCATCGCCGGCATGACGGCCGCTTTGGACCTGGCCGATCAGGGTTATCCGGTGACACTTGTGGAACGCAAAGACGTTCTCGGCGGTCATGGCCGTAAGCTCTATTCCACCTGGGACGGGCAGCCCATCGCCCCGTATTTGGATGAACTCATTCAAAGGGTCATTGACCATCCACGCATCACGGTGCTTACCAACGCCCAGATTCGCGATGTTCAGGGTTTTGTGGGGAACTTTCATACGGTGCTGGACGTGGGGGGGTCCCCCAAGGAAATCGATCACGGGGTCGCCATTTTGGCCATCGGCGCCCATTCCCTGAAACCCACGGAATACGGTTATGGACAGAGCGATCGGATCTTTCTGAACCTGGATCTGGATCAGGCTATCAGCCAGAGGGATCCTCGCATCGCCAATGCCAATTCGGCCGTGTTTATCCAATGCGTGGGATCCCGGGAACCGGAAAGACCCTATTGCAGCCGAGTGTGCTGCAGCCATTCCATCGAAAACGCTTTGCGGTTGAAAAAGCTGAATCCGGATCTGGATGTTTACGTCTTGTACCGCGATATTCGCACCTTTGGTCTCAGAGAGAACCTCTACAAGGAGGCTCGGGCTCGAGGTGTGCTCTTCATTCGCTACGACCTGGAAAACAAACCCCAGGTCCAGGTGGCCCCCGATGGAACACTTACGGTGACAGTCGTCGATCATATTCTTCGACGGCCGATCATCCTGAAACCGGATATTCTCACCCTGGCTTCCGCCATCGTCATGCACAGCTCGGAAGCCGATGAACTGGCCAAAATGTTCAAGGTCCCTCTCAATGCCGATGGCTTCTTCCTTGAAGCCCACGCCAAACTGCGTCCCGTGGATTTCGCGACGGACGGTGTCTTTATCGCCGGCTTGGCCCATTTCCCAAAGCCCACCGAAGAATGCATCGCACAGGCGAAAGCGGCGGCGGCTCGAGCGGCCACCGTACTGGCCAAGGATTCCATCCTGGCAGGAGGTGTGGTGGCGGTGGTGAACAAGGATCTGTGCTGCGGCTGTCAGGGTTGTGTGCAGTGCTGTCCTTTCGGTGCCATCAGTTACCTGGAACAGGAAGCCAAATGTGAAGTGAACCAGGCTCTGTGCAAAGGCTGCGGCACCTGCGCGGCCACATGTCCTTCGGAAGCCATCACGCTGCTGGGATTTTCGCACCTGCAGCTCTATACCCAAATCGACGAGGCCCTCAGCGCCTAGACCGTAGGCAGGAGACGGAATCATGGCGGAACGCTTTGAACCGAGGATTTTGGCAATCTTGTGCAACTGGTGCAGTTACGCCGGGGCGGACCTGGCGGGGGTGAGTCGGTTTCAATACCCGCCCAACGTGCGTGTCGTGCGTGTGATGTGTTCCGGCACCGTGTCCCCTCATCACGTCATTCATGCGTTTCAACGCGGTGCCGACGGTGTTCTGGTGGCAGGGTGCCATATCGGCGACTGCCACTATCTCAAAGGGAACTACATGACTTTGAAACGCATGAAATTCGTCCAGGAACTGATTCGATTTTCCGGCTACAACCCGGAAAGGTTCCGTCTGGAATGGATCTCCTCGGCCGAAGGCGTCAAATTCGCTGAAGTGGTGCGGGATTTTACCGAGAAAATACGCTCCCTGGGACCTGCGCCGTCCTTTGAAGCAAGCCCGCGGCTGGCATTGGGCCTTTAGACGATTCCACACGTTCAGCGCACAGGATGGATCTCATGAAGACCAAAGTTCGACAATTACTGGAAGAAGGTCGCGTGGACGCCTTCATCGCTTACAAAACGGTCCACGGGCTGCCTTTCCCTGCTGTTTTTACCAAGGACGACCTGAACACCTTGGAAACATGGCAGCCGTTTAAGGCTCGTTATCCGGTCACCAAGCTTCTGTTGGCCCAGGCACGACAATTTCCGGACAAAACGTTCGGTGTGCTGGTTCGAGGCTGTGAGGAAAGGTCTCTTTACGAACTTTTCAAGTGGAACCAGCTTCAGCCCGACAAGGTGGTGATCGTAGGGCATGCCTGCCCGCAGGATCTGGCCTTTGCGTGCGAATGTTCCAAGCCCTACCCGGATCACTTGGATTACGGGGAAGCTCCCAAACCCGTCTCGCAGAGCCGTCGGCTTCAAGAACTGGAAGCCATGCCCGACACGCAAAGGCTGGCCTGGTGGCTGGGTCATTTCAACCGCTGCATTCGCTGTTATGGATGCCGGGACGTGTGCCCCGTGTGCTTCTGCACCGAATGCAGCCTGGAACACAAGGAACTCATTCCGGCAGGAAAGCTGCCTCCGGATACGTCCTTCCATTTGGTTCGAGCGGTGCACATGGCCGGTCGATGCATCGATTGTGGAATGTGTGAGGAAACATGCCCGTCGAACATTCCCTTGAGGGTGCTCTACAAGCATGTGAACAGTTTGGTGGAAGGAATCTTTGATTACAAGACAGGCGTTCCCAACGGCAAATCACCGTTTACCATGCTGGGTGAAGAAAGTTTTCTTCCCACCGGCCCTCGCTAGCCTTTTGTCGGAAACCGGGCGGCCCTGATCACCCAGCCGTCTTCCCTTTCCAACCCGTAGGGGCGGATCCATGTGTCCGCCCATCATGTCCATCCCCACAGTCATGCCAACCCCATAGACCATGGTTCTCCGCAAAACCACGTAGGGGCGGACCTATGTGTCCGCCCCAAAACACGCCACCAGGGCACGTTTTCGGGGCGCACACACCGGTGCGCCCCTACAGGTTTTGGCCCACCCGTCCGGCTTCAACCATGCCCGGCTGGTCCATGTCTCCGCCCGCCATAACCACCAAAATACAGCGGCCGTGCGCCTCTGCGTTCCAACGTCCCACCATACCCGTAGGGGCGGACCTATGTGTCCGCCCCAAAACACGCCACCAGGGCACGTTTTCGGGGCGCACACACCGGTGCGCCCCTACAAAAAACAACGCAAGAGATTTTTTATGGCCTAGCCGAAAAAATGCTTTACTTGGCGCCATCCGCCGATCTTTCGATGGCTCCCCCCAAAGACCTAATATCCTTGCCGATGCCCTTGACCGTGTTGCAACCCGTCGCAGCCCCCAAGAATAGGCTCAAGGCCAACAGCCAAACCCACACTCCGCCAAAGCTTCGTTCCCCACGCATATGTTGGCTCCTCGTCGTTTGTCGTCCCAAGGCGCCCTCGAAGCTTCTCCAGGCACAGTGCATAAAAAAAGCTTCGGCGACGCCGAAGCCAGGACGTTTCATGCATGGTGGGCGGGGGGGGATTCGAACCCTCGACTTCCACCGTGTGAGGATGGCACTCTCACCGCTGAGTTACCCGCCCAAACCTCGGCCCTTATACACGAATCGGCTTTTCCGTGCAATAGAAAAAGCCGGTTTTCTTGGGCGCCACCAGGAGAAGCCGCAGGCGCATGTAATCGTCCTTGGCCGCCGCATCGTTGGGATTGATTTCCAACACGCGCTTAATCTTTTCCAAAGCTTTGCTGTATTGTCCAAGGCTTTCATGAAGCTGCGCCGCCTGCTTGAAGTATTTGACTTCCTTGGGTTCCAGACGGCACAGTTCTTCCAAAGCCTCCAGCGCTTTTTGTTTTTGGCCTTTCTTGAGGGCTCCGTAGAGAAGGTACTGGTGAAAAGCCGTTACTTTAGGATGCTTTCTTGACGCTTCTTCAAAGACCTTGATGATGGCATCGTAGTTCTTGGCCTGATCATACAAAACAAACAGAGCATCATAATAAGCCAGATTATCCTTATCCAGGGCAATAAGCTTTTGGAGCACTTCCATCTGCTTGGATGTATTCTTACTCTTTTGATATAGATCCAGAAGGTATTTCAAAGGCTTTGAATCATCCGGCGAAAGAGCCGCACATTTTTCAAAGGCTGCCGTGGCCTTGTCCCATTGTTTGGTGTCGTAGAGCAGCATGGCCAGGTTCCACTGAACCACTTTGTCCTGAGGGTCCAGCTGCGCCAGACTTTGGTACACCTTGAGCAGTTCGTTTTTGTCCCCGGATTTTTCCAAAAGGGCTGCCAGCCGAACCAGGGCTCGTTTCTCTGAAGGGTTCTTGGCCACAAGTTCCTGATAAACCTTCAAGGCCTTAGACTCGTCGCCGGCTTTTTCATGCATGGCGGCAAGCTTCAGCCAATTGGTCACATCGCCGGGATTGGCTTTCAAGTATCTTTCCAAATCTTGGGCCGCTTGATCCAGATCCCCCGATTTGGTTCGAACCACCGAAAGATTGTAGTGAATATTGGGATCTCGAACACCGGCCGCCATGGCGCTTTCGTAAGCCTGAGCCGCTTCCGCCCAGCTTTCCGCCTTGGTGGCCAGATCCGCTCGCACCAGATGCCATGAACCACGATAAGCAGCGGGCACCTTGGATGTATACTGCTTGAGAAGCTTCAAGGCTTCCTTTGCAGGCACCTGGTTTTGCAGGTAACGCACCACATCCTGAAACACTTGCGGGTCATTGGAGAGCTCTAGCAAATCCAGAGAAGCTTCCACAGCTTTCGCATATTTTTTTTCTTTCTTGTAAACGGCGATAAGTCTTTCCAACACGGGTCGGGAACGTCCCAGTTCCAAAACCTCTTCGTAGAGTCTTTCCGCATCCCCGTCACGGCCGGCTTCCGCGTACAAACCCGCCAACTGGGTTTTCACAAGCACGTTACGCGGATCAGCCTCCAACACTCTTTCCAAGTAACGAATCCTTTCTTCCCTGCTTCCGGCTTCCTGAGCCTTGGACAGCCAGTCTTTCGCATCCAGCTGGACCAGGAGCCGAACCCCTCCCAAAGACTTTCCCATCCAAACGGCTTCTAAATCCAGCCTCTTAGGGGTTTCAAAGCTTTCTCCCGGCAGAAGGTCCCTTAAAACTTCAGGCTTTGTCGTCCCTAGCCGAAAGTCCACATCGGCACTCTTGAGCTTGACACCCCACGAAAACCAGCCGTCGGTTTTCACGCCGAGAAGTCGCACGGCATCGCGCGGATTGAGCACCTTTTCTGTGTCTAAAGGAATTTCTTCCGGATTCCCGTTGACTTCCAACTGAATGGCCTGCAGTCGATGAGGGACAGGAAGCGTGGCCAAAACAGGGTCCAAAAGGTTCCAGTAGATACCCGCCGAAACAAGAATGGCAAGCCCTGCTATGGAGGCCGCCATCACCTTGAACACCCCTGAACTTCCGGACTTTTTTCGGCGAGGTCTGAAAAGGGATGCCGCCTCTTCGGAACGGCTGTGAGTGTCTTTTCTAAACATCATGAGCGAGCCCGTCTTCCAGTCTGTCTACGGATGACCGTTGCACCGCTTTTCGAAGAAGATAGAGTTCCTGGTCCGTGAGCCGCCTCCAGTGCCCGGCAGGCAAACGGCCCAAACGAATCGGACCATAGGATGTTCGATGGATTTTCAAAACAGGAAGCCCCACGGATTGCCCCATGCGCTTGATCTGACGGTACCATCCTTGATGCAGCGTGATTTCCAACCATGCAGATTCCGAAAAACGCCGCACAAGCTTTACCTGTGCCGGAGCCGTTACCCCTTCTTTTAAGCGAACACCGCGCCGTAATGTTTCCAATTGTTCTTCCGTAGGAGCCCCATGAACTTCAACCCGATACACCTTGGGCACCCCGTATCGCGGATGCATCAGTCGGTTAGCCAAGTCCCCGTCATTGGTCAAAACCAGGGCGCCGGAAGCATCCCAATCCAGGCGCCCTACGGGAAAAACCCGCACCGAAAGTCCCTGAAGATAATCCATAACCGTCGGGCGTCCTCGAGGATCCTTGACTGTGGTCAGGCACCATCTGGGCTTGTGGAAGAGAAGAACCTCCCTGGTTTCCGGAAGCTTCACCACATGCCCGTCCACACACACCTCATCTCGAAGGGGATCCACCGAGACGCCCGGGGCGGTCACCCTCTCCCCGTTGACCCAAACACGCCCTTGAGCGATCCAGGTCTCCGCCATGCGTCGTGAGGCAAGACCGGCCTGCGCGATAAATTTGTGCAACCGCATGGGGGACGATGATGGGTTCGATGGCCGAGTGTTAGGCATGGTTTCCTAATCCGACCGTCTCCAGCACCAGTTCCATGGTCTTTCGAGCTTCTCGAGCCGCCTTTTCGATGCCTTCCTGGACCGAGGCCTTCACGGCGTCCAGGTCCTTTTCCAAAGCTTGCCTTTTTTTCCAAATGGGAGCCAGCTGATCCAGGACGTGCACCAAAAGGATTTTCTTACAGTCTACACAGCCGATGCCGGCGGTGCGGCATCCTTGGGTCACCTGAGCGATTTCTTCGGGTGTGGAATAGAGCTTGTGGTAATCAAACACAGGACACTTTTCAGGATCTCCGGGATCCGTGCGACGGGCTCGGGCCGGATCCGTCATCATCTGCAGAATTTTTCGACGAACGGATTCCTCGGGTTCCGTGATATAGATGCAGTTCCCATAACTCTTGCTCATCTTTCGCCCGTCGGTTCCCGGCAATACCGGAGCTTCCGTGAGCAGAGCGTCCGGAATGGGAAAGACTTCTCGATTGTAGATAAAATTGAACCTTCTGGCGATCTCTCGAGTCAATTCCACATGCGGCAGCTGGTCCTTGCCCACGGGGACTCCGTGAGCCCGATAAATGATGATGTCCGCCGCCTGCAGCACCGGATACCCCAGAAACCCGTAGGTGGACAGGTCTTTCGTGTCCAGCTGCTGCTGCTGTTCTTTGTAGGTAGGATTGCGTTCCAGCCAGGCCAACGGTGTGATCATGCCCAGAAGCAGATACAGTTCCGCATGTTCCTTGACCCTGGATTGAACGAAAACCACGGCCTTCTGCGGATCCAAGCCGGCGGCGAACCAATCCAAAATCATGTCCCACGTGTTCTGGCGAATAGCTCCCGGGTCTGCATAATCCGTGGTCAGAGCATGCCAATCCGCTACGAAAAAATAGCAATCATACTGATCCTGAAGCTGAATCCAATTTTTCAACGCCCCATGAAGGTTCCCCAAGTGAAGACGCCCCGTGGGACGCATGCCGCTCAGAATCCGCTTGTCCTTGTTCATCAAACCTTTCACCTCCTGCATTCATTCGCTTTTTTGATTTATCTCCTACGCCCAATGCCTCTCAAGACACGACGGCACGACCACCAACGCCGCGCTTCGGTCTAGAGCAATATCCTTGCAAAAAGATTGACCACGGGCCGCAGCATGTATCCCCACCAACCGGTGATGACAAAAATGATGACGATGATCATGCCGTAGCGCTCCAGTCGAGCCACCTGGAGTGCCAGACGGCGAGGTAAAAGCCCCGTCAGCACACGCCCGCCGTCCAAAGGTGGCACCGGAAACAGATTGACCGCCATGAGCACGAGATTAAACACCACGGAAAATCGGGCCATGTGAAACAAAGGGTGCAAAAGAAGGCCCAAAAAGCCCGAGCCCAATCCCATGCTGAAAAGCAAAACCACGATTCGATACACCAGAGCACTGGCAGCTGCCAACATGAGGTTGGTTAAAGGTCCGGCCAGAGCCACCCAGGCCATGGCCTTGCGGCCTCCATGCAGGCGGTGGAACTGCACCGGCACAGGTTTCGCCCATCCGAATAGAAAAGGAGCGTTCGTGACCAGCAAAATCAGAGGAAGAATCACGGTGCCCACCATATCGATGTGCACCAAGGGATTCAGGGATATGCGCCCCAGAAGCCGAGCCGTGGGATCCCCCAGTTTTTCCGCCACCCATCCGTGAGCCACTTCGTGGCTCACCACCGCCAAAAGCAGCGGCACAGCATAGATGCAAATGTCCTTAAGGATTTCCTGCACTTTGCCTTTCCTTTTCTTCCTCCGCCGCCGCCATGGTTCGAGCCAAACGGTATTCGTCTTCCAGGGTTTTCACTTCTCCGTTGAGTTTGGCGTCGCGTACGGCCGTAAGAATCTTGGTGTACAGAGGTCCCGGAGGAAGACCCATGGCCTTGAGGTCCTTGCCTCCAATATGGGGCTTCACATAGCGGTATCGATGCAGATAATAGCTGACCGCACGCTTCACCTCTTCTCGAGTGGTCCTCGCCATCATGAACAGCAGTTCCTCCGAACCAAACGGCTGAAGCGCCCGATAGATATCACTGGGACGCATGGCAGGCAAACGCAAAAAGTCGTTGAGCACCTCGTTAACTTTTTGAAATGCCCAGACTATTCTTTCCCGGGCATTCTGAGGCAGATCCAGCCGGGCCAGCACGTTCGGTAGGTCGGCGGGTTTGACGCGGGACAAAAAGCCTAAAAAGTACACTCGCCATGCTTCCAAAGGTTCGTCCAAAAAGCTGAGCTTATACCACAGAATGACTTCCTTGATTCGAATAAAGAGCTGTTCCCCTTTGGCATCAAAACAGGCACTGGGGCAGAGGGCTTCCATGACCCCGAATTCCCCCAGACGACGTAAAGCCGGAAGAGGGTCTTCTTCCATGAAGATATGCTGCAACTCGTGAAAGAGTCTTTGTCCGCCCAATCGGTCGATCAGCCCCATCTTCACGGCATTACGCATAAGGCCGGCCGTCTGTTTGCCGACACGAAACCCAAATCGCTGTTCAAACCGAATGGCTCGAAGAATCCGCGTGGGATCTTCCACGAAACTGAGGTTGTGCAGCACACGAATGGCCTTTTCCTTTAAGTCTTTTTGGCCTCCGAAGAAATCGATGAGGGTTCCGAACTCCTTGGGGTTGAGGGCCACAGCCAGGGTGTTGATGGTGAAGTCACGCCGGTAGAGATCCATCTTGAGGGATCCGAACTGCACGATGGGCAAGGCGGCCGGATACTGATAGTATTCCAGGCGGGCTGTGGCCACGTCCACTTTCAGGTCGTTGGGAAAGATCAAGACCGCCGTGTTGAATTTCTTGTGGCAGCGAGCTCGAATGCCCGCCTTTTCGGCAAAGGTGCGGGCAAAGGAAATCCCGTCCCCTTCCACCACCACGTCGATGTCCAGATTAGGGCGCCGCAACAAAAGGTCCCGTATGAATCCTCCGACCGCATAGACCTTATACCCCATGGCCTGGGCATGCTCCCCCAAGGATCGCAGCAGTTCGATGATCTCCTTAGGCAACTGCTCGGCCATGACTCCGGAGATGTTCTTCTGTCTGCCCCATGGAGCGGTGCCCAAATCGTCTTTCAGCGCCGTAGGTTCCCTGGAACGATCCGTGATCAAATGGTTCAGAAGGTCGCGACGGGTGATGACGCCTACCAGAGTGTCTCCGTCCATGACGGGAAGGATACGCTGCTGATGCTCCACAAGATGCTTTTGGATTTCCACCAGCGGGCCGTTCACATCAATCACGGCGAATTCGGGATTCATGTATTCGCTGACTTTTTCTTCCTGCAGGCCATGGTAGATGGCTTTTTCCAGCACCTGGCGGTTGATGAGTCCCACAATGCGGCCGTTTTCCAACACGGGCATGGCATTGATATTGTACCGGACCATGAGTTCTTCCGCCTGGGCCAGGTCGGCATGAGCTTCGATGGTGATGACGGGAGAACTCATGAGGGTTCGAGCTGTCACGGCAGGCTTGATGGTGCTTTGCAGCAGTTCAAACAGTCGGTCTTCGGCCTGAATCAGCGTGAGTTCCTTGATGGTGGCCGATGCCGCCGTGGCATGGCCTCCGCCGCCGAAATAGGCGGCGATTTCCCCCACGTTCACATCCGGAATTCGGCTTCTGGCCACGAGATAAATGCGATCTTCCATGCGGGCCAGGGCAAAGACCACATCCAGATTTTCCATATCTTTGAGTTTATGCACCAGGACGGCGAAATCTCCCACATAACGGTCCACGGACACCGTGGCGATGCACACTTCCACCCCCTGAATGTGGTAGGTGCGAGCGGAATGCAGGAGTTCATGTAAAAGGGCTACCTGTTCGGCGGTGAGTTCTCGAGTGACCAGGTCGGCTACCAGGTTGAGGTCCGCGCCCCGTTCCAGCAGAAAGGCTGCAGCCCGAAAATCTTCCGGGGTTGTGGAAGAAAAGGTGAAGGAGCCTGTGTCTTCAAAAATACCGAGGATCAGGATGGTAGCCTCTTCCGGGGTGATGGGCACATCACGCTCCTGAAGGATGCGCGTCAGCAAGGTCACCGTCGCTCCCACCGGCTGAATGACTTCCAAGGAGCCTCGAATGTCGTCTTCCGCCTGAGGATGATGGTCGTAAATGTGCACCTCCACCTCAGGGCGATGGGCGATTTCCTGAAACTTGCCTATCCGTGAAGCCTGGCGTGTATCCACGAGAATAAGGCGCCGTATGCCGTTGAGATCCAACCCTTTGAGTTTTGTGAAATTAAAAAGATAGCCCGCTGTGTTGACGAAAAAATCACGCAGGTTTTTTTCCTGGGATCCGGGAAAAACCAAGAGAGCGTCGGGATAGAGTTTTTTCGCCGCCACCATGGAAGCCATGGCGTCGAAATCGGCGTTGAGATGGGTGGTGATCACTTCCATGCATGAGCTCCGTTGCCGCGTACCAAGAAATCTTCGTTCATGAATGTCATTGGAGGATGTTAACGGGGCTTTTGACAGTACCCGTCACAGATCAGGCTCGAGGATGGTATTGCTGATGAATGAGCTTTAAGCGTTCCCGCGCCACATGCGTGTAAATCTGGGTGGTGCTGATATCCGCATGGCCGAGCATCATCTGCAGGGACCTGAGGTCGGCTCCGTTTTGTAAAAGATGCGTGGCAAAGGAATGGCGGAGCACGTGAGGACTGACATCTGCGGCAATGCCGACGCGGCGGGCGTAAGCGCGAATCATTTTCCAGATTCCTTGGCGCGACAGGGGCTTGCCGCGATGATTTAGAAAAACCCGTCCCGTATCCCGACCGGCCACCAAATGAGGCCGTCCGCGCTCCAAGTACGTTTCCAAAGCTTCCACAGCCCATTGGCCCATGGGAACAAGTCGTTCCTTGTCCCCTTTACCTCGAATAACAAGAAAGCCCGCCTTGAGATTCAACTGATGGAAGCTGAGGGCCGTCAGTTCGGCCACGCGCATGCCTGTAGCATAAAGCAGTTCCAGAATGGCCTTGTCTCGAAGTCCCAAGGGTGTTGCGGTCATGGGAGCGTTCAGCAACCTTTCCACTTGACGTGCGGAAAGGGTCTTAGGCAAAGATTTCGGGGTCTTAGGAAAAGCCAAGGACACCGCCGGGTTGTTGAGAAGCAAGGACCTTTCTTCAAGGAACCGAAAAAAGGAGCGCATGGAAGCCAACCGGCGTGCTCGAGTCTTGGGAGCCGTTTTGGAGGCACACCAAGCGAGGTAACCCTCCAGATCCTGAGGGGTCAGCTCCTTCCAGGAAAGTCTGCCTTTTGAGGCCAAAAAATCCATGAGAATGCGTAGATCCGCGGCGTAGGCCGAAACCGTGTGACGGCTCATCCGTCTTTCCGCCACAAGATATTCCAGGAAAAGATCCACATATTCTCGCAGAGCTTGCATCCCTAAACCCCAAAACCCCATGCGCGGCCGGAAAAGCCGCCGCACCGCTTGTGGGGCGGCCCTTTAAGCCTTGGTGCCCACGGGCACGGCGTAGCTGTGAAAATGAAAATCCACCAGCAGGGATGTTTCGACCGCACCTTCTTTCCGTACGGTCGACAGAATGTCGATCTCGTGCGTCTTTCCCTGTTCATCGGGAATGAGAATCTTTTCGCCGTTCTGAAATCCTCCGCGCCGGTACCAGACCTGGGGCGGTAGGAGCCACGTCTTTCCAAAGGATTCTTCAAAGCGAAAGTATTCCAGAGCGTCCTTGGGAAATTGAAGATACAGGCACAAGTCTTCATCGTCCACCGGCCTTTTGAGCCTCTCCTCCAGTTCCCGTCTCTTTCCTTCCACATCCACATCCGGCAGTTTCTGAATACCCGCCTCGTCTGCCAGAATTTGATACCATTTCTTGCCATCGCGTCTTTTGTGTTCCAGAACCTTTTCGTAAATCCAGTCCTGAGGGTCATAAAAAGGAAAAGGACCGTACCGGCCAAGAAGCAGATTCTTCAGATCATCACTGGGTTGCTCGTAGCGGCCGTGCAGCACGTTGCTCACCGCTGTGGTCCAAAGGATTTGGCTTCCCGGAGTCACGGACCAGATGTTGCCCAGTTCCTTGTTGACATTCATGAGTTCGCTGAAGACTTCATGAATACGTTCCAGAAGCCCCAGTTTTTCCGCCTGTTCAAAAGCCATGGAAGCCGCCCCCCCTGTGAGACGGTGTCTTTTGACCGTAGGGTCGAACCCTCGAAACGGCGTTTCAAATCGTTCGTAGTAACGTCGTTCCCGTCGTAAAAGGTCGGAGGCATCCACAATGGGCTGAATCTTGAGGCCCGGAGCCTTATAGCCGTAATCGTGCAAGGTTTGAATGAGGCTCAGGGCAGGCGCTTGAGAAAACATGCCTCCAAAACCGTGGTCGGCCACTTCCACAATCTTGACACCGCTTTCCACGGCCGCCACCATACGCCCTAAATCGTTGCCGTCGGTGTTGTGGCCGTGATAGGCCAACACCAGGTTCGGAAAACGCTTGCGTAGAGATTGGACGAGAGATGCGATACGCTTTGGAGTCCCCAAAGCCGAATGGTTCTTGATACCCAAAATAATCTCTTCGCCGAAGGTATCGATAATCTCCTGGGCTTTGTTCACGTAGTACTCGTCCGTGTGCCCGATACCGATACTGAAACAAAGGGAAGGCATGAGCAGTTTTCCGGCTTTTTGGACGGTACGCCCGACCACTTCCAGGTTGGGAACATGATTCAGAAAATCATAAACACGCCACACATCCACGTAGCGACAGAAAAGCGACACCACCATGGTCAGCACATTGTCAGGATAGGGTCGGTACCCGAACAGGTTGCGGCCTCGACACACCGTCTGAATCAGGGTGTTCGGCATGCGCCGGCGTACCAGGCGCAGCTTTTCAAAGGGATTGATCTGCTTGGCCAAAAGATCCACGTGCACCGAAGCCCCGCCGCTGATTTCAAAGGCGAAATAACCGGTATCGTCCCGGTACGGGGCCACGCGAAGGGTGGTCCACGGAAGAATGCGGCATTTGAAATCCGATTGGGACACATCCCTTTCGTTGTTGGTCAAAAAGTAGCCGGGGCTTTCCCGCAGAAAGGCAATGATTTCCGACGGGCTCATGGATGGGGTGATGCGTTCTCGTTCGGCCATGGAAAGACTCCGTCCTTCACGGTTTATCTTGGGCATAGGGATTGTACCCGTAGGCATTGATTTCGGCGATCAATCGCGCCAATCGATGCATCGGGGGATCCTCTTCGCGATAGGACAACAAGTGCGGGTGGGTGTCAATGTAAGACGTATCGAAGCGCTGTTCGATGAAATCAGGGTCCTGCACGATCTGCTTGTAGAACGGAATGGTGGTCGGCACTCCCACAATGCTGAATCCGTCCAGAGCTCGCCGCAAGCGATCCACAGCTTCCCTCCACGTGAAACCGTAGACCGTCAACTTGACCAGCATGGAATCGTAAAACCTGGGAATTTCATAACCCTGGTAAATGGCGCCGTCCAAGCGCACCCCATGGCCTCCGGGGGACTGATACACGCGAATGAGTCCTGGATTTGGCATAAAATTGTTCTTGGGATCCTCTGCGTTGATCCGCAACTCGATGGACCAGCCTCGAATCTGAATGTCTTCCTGCCTTAAAGACAGAGGTTCTCCGGCGGCGATGCGCAACTGTTCCCGCACGATGTCCACACCGGTGACCATTTCCGTCACCGTGTGTTCCACCTGAATACGGGTGTTCACTTCCAGAAAATAATACTGGTCCTGATCGTCGACGAGAAACTCCACGGTACCGGCATTGACATAACGCGCCGCTTTGGCGGCACGCACCGCATCCGCGCAAATTCTTTCCAGAATCAGGGAAGGAAGGTTGGCGGGAGCGATCTCCACCAGTTTTTGGTGACGCCTCTGAATGGAACAGTTGCGTGTTCCCAGATGGATGACCGATCCGAAACAATCGGCAAGGATCTGGACTTCCACATGCCGAGGATTCTTCAGGCCCTTTTCCAGATAAATGCTTTCGTCTCCAAAGGCCATACGTGCTTCCGACCGGGCCAGCTTGAGTCCCGTGACAAGCTCATTTAGGCTATGCGCCGCACGAATCCCGCGGCCTCCTCCACCGGCCACCGCCTTGATCATCACAGGAAATCCATGCTCTTCAGCAAACCGAACCGCCTGTCTCTCCCCCGCTTCACCTTCCGAAAGCACCGGGGTTCCTGGAATCACGGGAATTCCTGCCTCCATCATGATGCGGCGGGCCACGACCTTGCTGCCCATATCGGCGATGACTTCAGGGGGAGGGCCCACAAAGAGCAGCCCGTTGTCTGTGCAGCACTTGGAAAATAAAGGATTTTCCGCCAAAAAACCGTACCCGGGATGCACGGCGTCGGCTCCCGTGGCCTTGGCCGCCTGAATGATACGGTCAATGTTCAGATAATCCTTGCGAGGCCCGGCGCCGATGCACACCGCTTCATCACTTTTCATGATGTGCATGGCGGTTTTGTCCGTTTCTTCATAGATCGCCACCGTGCGAATGCCTAATTCCTGAGCGGATCGCATGATTCGAATGGCAATCTCACCACGATTGGCCACAAGAAGCTTTCGGAACATAGGGGTTCATCCTTCTGACGTTCCACGGACCTGACGGATGGCACCGGCGGCAAAACTCCACCTCTTGCCGATGCGGTCTCCTTTGACATGCCACGCCGACATCATGACGCTTCACGGCCCCTACCGAGAATCCTCGGCTAGGACCGCGGCACCTTTAAGATTCCGCCGCGTCACTTGATGCTCGTATCATGAGCCCAACACGGGGATCAAGGGGGGAGTTTCAATGGAAGAAAGTCTTGCGTTGCGGCAAGATGCCAAGAACCGGCCTAGGAGCTTGTCCGAGAACTCGCAATACCGAATTTTGGCCAATGGAATATTAAGTACTTATCGTACCTAAAACAGGCAAATTTGGCATTCTCGGACAGGCTCCTAGGCGCGGACCGCCGGCCTTTTTCGCTGTTCCCGCCGCCTTCGGCTCATCTGGTTCAGATACTGCCGATCCAGAAGATGGCACTTAAAGGGTTTGATGACTTCGCTCACTTCCCATTTAGGACGATTCACGTCCTGAAGCAGTTCCTTGATACTGTTCCAGGTCACAGGGCTGTAAAATTCACAGGAAGCCCCCTCATTGAAAAATTCACAATGCTGCTGGCTCACGTATTTTTCGTATTTTTTACAGTACTTAATCTTCATGGCACCCTCCTTCCGTCCCTCTAGGGGATCGATTTTCACGTTGATGTAATTTTAAGCACAAACCGTGCCGAAGGCAACGGGGCTCCCTGTGTTTTTTTGTTCATGCTTCAGCCACCCGCGCTGCACAGTCCCCGATCGCCACATTTTCCTTTACAAGCCTCAAGGGACTCGTTATAAGGTCCGGGCGTGCAGGCCAGTAGCTCGAACGGCTAGAGCACCGGACTCCAAATCCGGGGGTTGGGGGTTCGAATCCCTCCTGGCCTGCCACGGAAAATCAAGGGGATCAGGCCCGATGGCCTGATCCCCTTTTTTGTCACGGCTGGGTCATTAGCCTTAAGAAGGTGTTTCACCCCTTTCAAGCGTCTCTTTCAAGGCTTTGGCCAGGTCTTTGGTGGTTTTCGGCGGTGCAGGAAAATCCGGCTTATTGACCATGACGATAGCCCCTTGCGGACATCCGGTCGCACAAGCACCGCACCCAAAACATCGATCCTTGTCCACCGCGGGCACGCTTTGCTCGTCCATCATCAGGGCTTTCGCCGGGCATCGTTCCAAACATGTTCCACAGGCAAGGCACGCTTCGGCATTAAAGGAGGGTTCAAATCCGGAATTGAAAACAAGCCCGGGTTTCGGCTGTTTCAGAACCTGACGGACTACTTCACAGTGCCAACGGTCACAGTGGCACATGAAGTCGATGTCCTCACTGGTGTTGCGGCTCATATGAATCAGTCCCGCTTCTTCACATCGATTCACAATTTCTTTCGCTTCCTCCTTGCTGATTCGCCTTCCTCCCAATCTTTCGGTGATATTTTCCGCCATCTCTCCAAACCACATGCACACGTCCACGGGCATCCCATGAAGATCCTCTCCACGAAGCCTCGCCGCATGGCGGCAGTAACAGGCCCCAACGCCGATGACGTCGTACTTTTCGATGTACGAGATTACTTGATGGTATGTGTGAATGGTATTGCCAGCCTTGATGGTTCGTAACACGGGGATGACTCGCGTTACGGGATATGTGATCCTTTCCACGCCTTTGGCCGCCACATAGGCTTTCTTGTAAGCGTGTATCAATCGTGCGATTCTCTTCTCTCGTTCGGTTTCGCCACCTCCGACAAAGGTGAACTCAAAAATTCCGGGCATGAAAGGCAGTCCTCGATAAAGCACACCGTCGGATTTTTTGACGATCCCACAGAGGCCTTTTCGAGCCATCTTTTCCAGAATAGGAGCGACCCTTTCGGGACTCTTTGCGGCCCGCTCGGCAATCTCCGCCACGGAGGCTGGTTTTCGGCTCAAAACGTTGTTGATCTCGGCTTCCTCCGGATCAAACAGTTCCCGTACCAGCGCAAAAAACTCAGGAATATGCAACCCTGCGTAAGGGCCTCCACGGCCTTGCATCACTTCCAGCAAGTTTTCATAAACCCTGGTCGTCATTTTCACTTCTCCCTTTTTCTTGCTTGAATCCCTGCCACTACGATCACCGTCCCCGACAAAACACGAAAAAGCACATCTGTTACGGCCCTCACTGACCGGCTCCGTCACAAAACCTCACAACCCGCTCCATCGTCCCTCGGGAGATCCTGTTCATTTCGAAAACTTTGTAAAAATTTCATGGAGTACGGCTCGAAAAACATCGACTTCTTTCGGGCTGAATCCTTCCTTGATTTCTTCATTGACGGCCCGAATGACATCCTTGGCCTTGTTGACCTCCTGGATTCCTTCCGGCGTTATGTGGATTCGATAGGCCCGACGGTCCTTGGGGCATGGGCGTCGAACAATGAACCCCAGTTTTTCCAGCCGATCCACAAGGCCTGTCACCGCTGAATTGTCCGTGGAAAGCGCCTCGCTGAGCTCCGTCATGGTGCGCCCGTCGGAGTGCTTCAGGAGAAAAAGAATCCCGGCCTGAGCCACGGTGAGGCGAACGCCCGCTGCGGCGAGCCGTTCCTTGATGTGATTCTGAAGTTTGTGGTGCGCTCGGGATAAGAGAAAAATCAGTCTGTCGTCAGCCAATTGAAGCTCCTTTTCGTCTTGAAAACAAAACTTTAATAAGGGCAGGCAGCCACACAGGCGATGCACGTGTACATGGAATGATCGTCCACCGCACTGATGTGATTGATCAAAGCGGCTTCGGAATCCGCCACTTCCCCGCTCTTCATAAGATGAATGAACAAAGGACTCCTCATGGAATGCCGCACACAGCGCAGCCGATCCACGGACCCCTGCGCGTCGATGGCCTGGACAGGGCAAGCTTCTCGGCACGCGAAACAATCATCCGGACAACCTTTCGACTCTCCCGGCAGACGCCACGAGGGAAGAGCCGCCGAGGTCACAATGCCGCCGAGCAACAGGCGGCATCCGACCTCGGGATGGAACAACAATCCGTTCTTACCAATCTTTCCAAGTCCCGCCGCTTCGGCAGCCTTGACCACATTGAGATATCCCCAGAAATCCCCCTTCCCTTTCACGTCATAGGGAAAACAGCCGAAAACCGGAACGGCCGTTTCCCCCGCTTCCTCCAAGATCGCTGCACAACGCACAAGAACAGCATCCAAGAAACGGTAGATCACACTTGCCGTGCGCCAATAGATGTTCTCTGAGCGCCCTCCAGATCGAAAAACCCCCTTTGGCACCGGAACCCCCAAGCAAAAGACACTGCGAGCATCCGAAAGAAGATCCCAAGGCCGATACCCCGGCGGCTCGCTTTCCAACCATTGAGCTTCTGCGGTGCCGCAAAAGGGAATCTGCATATGATCTAAATAATCGCGTAGTTTCTGGACCTCGTCTTGCATGGGCTCCCTCCTGGACTCGGGTCGATGCAGCACACTCCGTTAGCGTGCACATATTTGGCATATCAACTATAAAGGTGTCAATAAAATCCTTCCCTACCGCATCTCTTTGACGCCCGTCCTTGGCAATTCACGTAGGGTCGGCGTCCGCGACCAACGCCTATCATTTCTCTAGGGGGGATTTTTTGCCGAATCCTGTTTCCGTGTCACAAAACCTGCCGTCAGAAGGGAGGTCTCTGAACAAGAAATGCATGTACGGAAAAGAAAACCAAGAAAAGCGTGCAGAAAAAATAAATAAGAATAAGCCACTTATTATGTTTTGGCAGATAAACGCATTCGTATTGGAATTGAGAGATTTTGTTGCTTCGTGATACAATATCTTCTACGTCACATTCTTTGTAGATCGGGCGTAAATATTTGTCTCTGAGCATAATTCTAATGTCTCCATGTGCCAGTATTCTCCCCGTATAGACAAGTTCCGATGGATCTCCGGCCCAGACTTTTCCCTTATAGTCCGCCAGGTAAACTCTTTGGCCATCCGTCGCTAGACGGTTGTCTAATGTCTTGTAGCCTCGCCACATGGATAGTGTCAACAAACACCATAAGGGATATGGCACAAGAGCAGAGACAAAATTTCGACCGAAGGCTCCAACGTAATGAATAAGTAAGGGATACCCAATCACGAGAAACATGAGAAACGTCACACCGATCCTGTAGCCCCGTTTGAGTCTTTTGATCTTAACCCTATCAGGTTCTATCCATAAAATCTTGGAGAATCCATCGGTCATGATTTCCACCATGGCAGGGCCTCCCAGGCACATCCGGGGATAAAAGCGAACTTCATGAGCCTCATTTTCACTGTACACACCGCGTCTGGGTTCAAGAACAAGATGTGCTTCGCAGAAAAGCCCAAGTGAGAAAGCGGATTGACGCACACCAAGCTCTTACGTCTTTAAGGGCCAATTTTTCCAGAGAATTGGCGACCAATTTCGATTGAATCCCGATTCAAAGAAATGATAGTAATCTGTTGTTTCACGTCTCGCAACCAACGCCGAAGTCGAGCCGAAAAGGATTGGGTCGGCGTGGTCGTCTTCGAAACCAAAGCCGATGCCCGGAGTGATAGAGACGTCGGAGTAACGGCCCGAACCACGTGTCTTGGCGCAAGAAAAGATCGAAGGGGAACAGAGACGGAGTCAATGCGATGGCAATCTTTGTGGACACCGAAAAGGCCGGCCGAAAAGCCGTTTTGGACAAGGCGCCCACCTATATCGAAGGGTTGGACGACATTCTGGAGGGAGGTCTTCCTCGAGGTCGAACGACCGTGGTCAGTGGCGGCGTGGGATCCGGAAAGACCCTTTTGGGTCTGGAATTCCTCTACCGAGGCGCTTTGCATGGAGAGCCGGGTATCTTTATCGGTTTTGAAGAGTCGTCGCTTCAGCTTCGAGAAAACGCCTCCGTTTTGGGCTGGAACCTGGACAGCCTCATGGAACAAAACCGGCTTGTTTTGCTGGATGGGCGCATCAAGCCGGAAACTCTTATAAGCGGCGATTTCAGCCTGAAAGGACTCTTGGCCGTCGCTTCCGGAAAACAGCGTGACCTGAACGCCCGGCGTATCGTCATCGACGCCCTTGAAGTGGCCTTACGCCTTTTTGATTCCCCTCAGACCATGCGCAACGAACTGCATGGCCTCAACGACTGGCTTCAGGCCGGAGGGCTTTCGGCCATTTTGACCATTCGTCAAACCCGCGGTGGTCCATCGGCTTATGAAGAATTTTTCGATTCCCTCGCCGATTGCCTCATCCGCATGGATGCAAGGGTCGATGCTCAAATCACCACACGGCGGCTTCGCGTCATCAAGTATCGTGGTTCCGATTTCGGCCGTAACGAGTACCCCTACACCATCGGCATGGGCGGCCTTCTCTTGGCCCCTATTTCCACCGTAGGACTTCGCCATAAGCCTTTGGGGGAACGAATGACCACGGGTATTCCTCGTTTGGACGACATGCTGGGTGGAGGCTATCGACGCGGAGCCTGTATTCTTTTTGCTGGTCTGCCTGGGACCGGAAAAACCATTCTTGCGAGCACCTTTGTGGCTCAAGCCTGCAGTCGTGGAGAACGTGTTCTTTATATCGGGTTTGAGGAATCCCAGGAAGCGATGCTGGAAAACGTTCGAAGTGCTGGTTTGGACCTCAGAGACCATGCCCGCTCGGAACTTCTTGCTTTTCTGGTCCATTATCCAGAAGCCATGGGGGCGGAAGATCACTTTTTTCGAGCTATGGAACGCATTCAGGCATTGTCTCCCGCCCACGTGGTGGTGGATGCCATTTCGGCCTGTGAGCGCATGGGCGGAAAACAAGCCGCTTACGAATATCTGATGAGGCTGCTCAATGCCTGTAAGGAGCGAGGGATCACGGTTTTTTTGATCAATCAGCTTTCGGGAGCTACGGGCTATGTGGAAATTTCCGGAAACGAAATCTCCTCCATGGTGGACACGGTTCTCTTTCTGCACTACCAGCCGTGTCCCGGCGAAACCAACCGGATCCTTCAGGTGTTCAAGTCCAGAGGTTCCAAGCATTCCAACGTCAAACATGAATTTGTTATCACCGACACCGGCGTTCACATCCTTGACCCGTATGTGGGCGAAGGCGATGTGCTGACAGGCACGCTTCGACAACGCCAGGAACTTAAGGATCGACTGGAAGCCCAGCGCCTCGACTTCGATATTCAACTAAAGGAACTGGAACTGAAACGATTGCGGCTGGCGCAGAAAGAAGCCCAAGAAGCTTTGGCTCATCGAGCCGCGACCGTGGATCGGGCTATGTCTTTCATACCGGGGCCTTCACCGATCGGCGATGGAAAAAATCAGGAGTAAGTCATGACGATACAGGCACATGAAAGGCAAAACGTCCCGATCCATGGACCAAAGCCAAAGTATCGGCTGCGGCTTTTTGTGGCCGGCGATGAACCTAATTCCGCCAAGGCCAAAGCGATGCTGAACCGGCTGTGCGAAAAGTATTTGCTTAAAAACTGCGAGATTACGATCGTGGATGTGCTTCAGGACTATGAGGCGGCCATTGAGCATCAGGTAATGGTTGTGCCCACTTTGATCGTGGAATGGCCGCCTCCTATGCGAAGCATTCTGGGGTCCTTGACCGATGAGGAAAAAGTTTTAGCGGCACTGGGTCTTATGAAAGATGGGGATCCGTCATGAACGGGACCGGAGCTTTTGACGATGATCTGCGGGAAAGGCTTGCCAGGGCCGAAGCCGCTTTGGAAGCCTTGCGGCGCGGGGAAGTGGACCTGGTGATCGGACTGGATGCGCCTCTGGTGGTGCGCTTCCGGTCTCTTGTGGAAGAAAACGAGCGGCTGGTCCGAGAGTGGAAGACGACCTTTGATGCCTTAAGCAATGCCGTGTTCATTCTGGATGCCGAACAACGCGTGATGCGTTGCAACAAGGCGGCGGAACGGATCCTTGCCTATGACACCGAAGCCATCATCGGTCAGCCATGCTGGGAAATCACCCATGGCACTTCGGAACCCGTTCCTGATTGTCCTCTGGAACGCATGCGCCACAGCCTGAAGCGGGAAAGCCGGGAAATGCAGATCAAGGACCGTTGGTACAATGTCACGGTAGACCCTATTCTCAGCGAAGACCACCGCCTTCTCGGGGCGGTGCATGTGATGCAGGATATCACGGAACGCAAAAGCGCGGAGGATGAGAGGGTTAACCTTCAGGAACAGCTGCAGCAGGCGCAAAGGCTGGAATCCATCGGACGCTTGGCGGGCGGTGTGGCCCATGATTTCAATAACCTGTTGATCATCATTTTGGGCTACGGGGAAATGGTGCTCAACAAGCTCCATCCAGAGGACCCTCTGCGCAGTTATGCGAAGGAAATACTGAATGCCGCCAATCGAGCGGCGGGACTGACCCGTCAGCTTTTAGCCTTCAGCCGCAAGCAAACCCTGCAACCTGTGGTTTTGAACCTGAACGATGTGCTGCGTAACCTTGAAAAAATGCTTCGACGGCTTATCGGCGAAGATGTTTCTCTCGAGATGGCGCTGGCTGAAGACCTTGCCCCCGTTCTGGTGGACCCGGGGCAGATCGAGCAGGTGATCATGAATCTGGCGGTCAACGCCCGCGATGCCATGCCTCAGGGCGGTACACTTCTTATGGAAACCAGCAACGTGGTTTTGGATGAGGCCTATGCATCCACACATTCCGGGGTCACTCCTGGTGCTTATGTGCGGCTTGCCGTCACCGATACAGGCTGTGGGATGACCAAGGAGGTTTTGGATCGCATTTTTGAGCCTTTTTTCACCACCAAGGAGCGGGGACGAGGAACGGGGTTGGGATTGTCGACGGTTTACGGCATCGTAAAGCAATCGGGCGGCAATATCTGGGTTTATTCGGAACCGCAGCGGGGCACCACTTTTAAGATCTATTTACCGGTGAGCGAAGCCAAGGTACAGCCTACGGTAGAAAGAGAAAGGTTCATGCACCCTGCAGGCCGAGGCGAACATATTCTGGTGGTGGAAGACGACGAGACGCTGCGCAAAATGATGGGAAATCTTCTGTACGAGCTGGGCTACAAGGTGACCCTGGCGGCCAATGCCGGTGAAGCTTTGCTCCTGATTGAGGAATCCGGGCTGAAGCCGGATCTTATTCTCACCGATGTGGTGATGCCCAACATGAGCGGAAAACAGCTGATCGATCGACTCATGCGAACCCTACCCGACCTTAAGGTGCTCTACATGTCGGGTTATACGGACAACGCCATCGTGCACTACGGGGTGCTGGACCCCAGCACACCGTTCATTCAAAAGCCTTTCACGCGGGATGCCATTGCCCTGAAGATTCGAGAGATTCTGGGCGATGAACCTATGAAAGCGTCCCCCGAGCCGTAACAGGTTCACCCCTACGGGCCAGTCTTCGTAGGGGCGGACCCATGTGTCCGCCCCAAATTCGTCACCACGGCGCCAATTTCCGGGCCCACCCAAAAATCCATGCCCACGGGCCACCAAAATATTGGTAGGGGCGGACCCATGTGTCCGCCCCACATTCGTCACCACGGGACCATCCGCCGCGCCCATCCCCAAATCCCCGCCCGCGGACCATAATATTGGTAGGGGCGGACCCATGTGTCCGCCCCGGCGGTTTACGTATGGGGGCGTGGGGTTATCCCCCCAGGTTCGGTGAGCCCCAGGTCTACATCGTCCAGCAGGATGGCTCCGGTTTCGTCCATCTTGAGGCGTGTGATACCGGGGTGGTTGCGTTCCAGTTCTTGTAAAAGAGCTTCGGCTTCACGGGACGCTGCGTTCCGCCCTTTTCGCTCAGCCGACCGCTCCAAAGCTTCCCGGTACGCCAGAGCCTGGCGAATGATCTGGCTCAAGTCCTGAGTCTGACACGGCTTGGTGAGAAACCGATAGATTTCCCCCTCGTTGATGGCCCGTATGGCGGCTTCCACCGTGGCATATCCCGTGAGCATGATCCGTGTGGTGTGAGGATGTCGCTCTCGAACCAAAGCCAGAAACTCCGAGCCGCTCATTCCGGGCATTCTTTCATCGGAAACCACCACATCCACCGGGACTTCGCTCAAGAGGCGCAGAGCTTCCGCAGCGGAGTTGGCCGTAAGAATCTTGTAAGGCTCATGGTGCAACGCCCTCTTGACGGCGCTGGTGAAATTGGGCTCATCGTCCACGAAAAGCACGGTCTTTGTCATGGCACGCTCTCTCTTCACTGGATGGGCAGCAGCACACGAATAGGCTCCTGCACGCCCACCGTCTTGGCAAAATTTTTGAGTCTTTCCAACAGGGCCGGCGTAATCTCCTGACCCTTCTTGATGAGCAGCACCCCTTTGGAACTCATCACATCCTGGCCGACGATCATGCCCAGGTTCAAGTCGTGGACGCTCATTTCCCGCACCTGGAACCTGGCTTCATCACCCAAAGCGGCTTCCAGGGCTTTGAGCACAAGTGGATCGTACCAGCCCGAGCGTTTTTTCATCTGCAGCAGGGCCGCGGCTCGAGGCAGTCCCGCCGATTCCAGAGCATCGAAGTCCAACACCACCTTGAGGATTCGAGCCCCCAAGGGAATGGCGTCACCGTAACGGTCATCTTTGGGAATACCGGAGCCGTCAAAGTGTTTTTCCTGGTAAGCGATGATTTCGCTGACATCCTGAAGCCTGGGAATCTTGGCAATGAGACCGGCTCCCACCGAAGGATGCATGGAAAAGAGCTGCTGTTCCTCGGCCGTCAGCGTTTCCCCGGTGTAGATCTTGTGCAAGGCTTCTTCAGGAAGAATCACACACCCGATCTGGCTTAACATGGCGGCGGTTTCCAGCTGCCACAGTTTGGGCACCTTGAGCCGTCGACCTATTTCCACAGCGTAACGGCGGACTCGAGATGCCCGCCCAAAGGCTTCGGGATTCACCAGACTCAGCACGTCGGCCATGACTTGAATGGCTCCGCGCAGGGTTTTTTCCAACAGTTCCTTTTCGGCTCGGACCAGCCGATACTGTTGCAGCCCTGCCTGAATCGCCAGAAGGAGGGTTTCAGGAGCGCACGGTTTGGTGAGAAACCGAAAAATGTTGCCTTGGTTCACCGCATCCATGGCCGCCTGCAAATCGGCATTCCCGGTTAAAATCATGCGCACCGTGTCCGGGCTGATTTCGCGGACCTTGGCCAGAAACTGTATGCCGTCCATGACGGGCATGCGCAGATCCGAGATAACAAGGGCTAAAGAACGGTTGTCTCGAACCGCCTGCAGCCCCTCTTCCGGACCCACGGCCGTCTCGATATCATAGTGCTTTCTCAAGGTTCTTTTAAAGGACGATAGAATATTGGGATCATCGTCCACGAAAAGGATTCTTTCAGCCATGATGCGTCCCTATTGTCCACAAAGGGCGGTCTTGCAGGCGTCTTTCCATTCCTTGAGGCGCCCGAGGCATTGCAACTGCTGAAGGTAAGCCGTATCCACCAGGTTCGGCCCCTGATGGGGTGGTCCTCCATGAATGGCGTAATCCAGCAGATCGGCGGCATGCACTGCCGTCAGGGCACTGAATTCCCGGTGCGGGCAGCGCTCGGGAAAATGGTGAAAAGCCACGGCTTCGACAATGTTGTCCGGAAGCCCCCACACCCCTAATAGATAGCCTCCCAATTCCCCATGAGTCGTCCCTATGTCAGCCTCTTCACTCTTCCAGACCGGATCTCCTGTTTCTTCGCTCCGCTGCAGCACGGCATCGGCCTTGTCAGGCCAAGCCTGAAAGAGAATAAGCTTGCCCACATCATGAAGCATGCCGGCCATAAAAGCATCATCCACAATGATGGAGTCCGCTCCGGCTTTTTGCGCCACCGTCCTGGCACAGACGGCGGTGTTTAGACTGTGGGTCCAGAGTTGGTCCAGGCGCTCCGCAGGCACCCCCTTTTCTTGAAAGTCACTGAAGATCTGGGTGGATATGACCAAGGTCTTGATGGTGTTGAGTCCCAGAAGCACCACCGCCTGCTCCGGGCTGCTCACATGACGGGTCAGCCCAAAGAAAGCCGAATTGACCAGTTGTAAAATTTTGGCCGTCATGCCCACGTCTCGAGCGATAATCTCCCCCACCTTTTTGACGCTCGGATCCTCGGATTCCAGTTCTTCCATGATCTGTCGATACAAAGAGGGCAGACTGGGCAAAGTGTCTATGCTGGACACCAGGGCTCGAAGCGGCTTTTTGTCCAAAAGGGTCCGCAAGGTCTTGACTCGTTCAATGGTTCTTTTCAGTTTCTCGGCATCACAGGGCTTGGCAAGGTACTGATGGGCGGATCGGACCGCTCGTAAGACAAGATCTTGTTCCGAATACCCGGAGAGAGCAATGCGAATGATGTCTGGATACTGCTTTTTGACTTCCAGGAGAAATTGGGCTCCGTCGATCCCCGGCATGCGCATGTCCGAAACGACCGCATCCACCGATTCTCGAGCCAAAAGGTTCAGGGCTTCTCGAGCATCCGCACAGAAATACATGGTCCATTCCGTACGCATGGGCCGAAGCATGCGACGAAGTCCTTCCAAAACGTTGGTCTCATCATCCACAAAGACAATTTTCCATGCCACCGTTTCGCCCCTCCTTTTTTTTCGCCGCTTCTCCTGCTTCACTAGTCGGCATAGGAGGGGGATTTCTTTAAAGGAAAGTGGGGCTTCGATTCCCTTGCCCGCTATCGCACCCCCTGTAGGGGCAGACCCAATGGCCGTCATACTGACCCAGAACAGCATCGAATCCACGGAAACCCTGTAGGGGCGGACCCATGTGTCCGCCCCAAATTCGCCGCCACGGCGCTGATTTCCGGGCCCACCCGCAGATCCCCGCCCCGGGCCGTGAAAATCTTTGTACGGGCGGACCCATGTGTTCACCCCTGAACCCCAACCACGGGGCCGATTTTCGGGCGGACACACAGGTCCGCCCCTACATTGCCATCCGCACATCCGCAGGTCATTCCCACCGACTTTTGCCAGGCGAAACATACAAGAAAAGCGCCGGCATCACGATCCTGGAGGGGTGGACCCATGTGTCCGCCCTAAACCCACGCCACGGGGCCATCTCCCACGCCCACCCGCAGATCCCTCCCTACGGGCCATCAAAACATTTCTACGGGCAGACCCATGTGTTCACCCCTGCACCGTCACCATTGACAAAGGGCGGGCTTTTCCCGAAATATCGCCTGACTTCATGGGCACCCCCAACCTTCATGTGCACCCGGAACAGAGGAGAAAACAGCCATGCTACAGTGGGTATCCTGGACCGAAACCGCTCGCTTTCACAGCCCTCTGCACAACGGAAACCTGGACGAACAAATCATCGAGGTTCGACAAGACCCCCTCACAGGTCACCAAAGTATTTACAACACCGCTTTGGAAGGTAAGGCGTCCATTCTTTTCCCAGCCACGGACCAAAACTACCTTGAGGAACGCGCCGCCGCCACCAAGGCCACCTGCTTTTTGTGCGACGGAAAATGGCGCTCCATGACCCCGTCTTACCCAAAGGATTTCATCCCCCAAGGAAGGCTTCTTCAAGGTGAGGCCGTCTTATTTCCTAACCTGTTTCCGCTTTCCGCCTATCATGCCGTGGTCATGGTAGGAAACAAACACTATCGGCCTTTGAACGATTTTCCGGAAGATCTTCTTGCAGACGCTTTGACGCTTGCCGTGGATTTCGTCAGAATCTGCGCCGAAAAAACACCGAACATTCCCTTCTTTACCATCAACGCCAATTATTTGTTTCCCGCCGGAGCCAGCGTGACCCATCCACATCTGCAAATTCTCGGGGCGACTCAGCCGGGAACCCATCATCGACTGCTCTTGAATACTTCCAGGAATTACAAGAATCTCACCGGGGTTCGGTACTGGGACGAGCTGGTGGCGTCGGAACGCCAGGAAAACCAGCGTTATATCGCACAGATCGACGAAACCCACTGGATGGCGGCCTATTCACCCATGGGGGTTAACGAAATCCTGGCCGTGTTTTCCAACACTCCAAGCTTTCTTCAGTGGAAGGACACCCACATTCGCGCTGCGGCTCGAGGACTCAGCCGCGTGCTCAGCAGCTACCACGCCCTGGGCTTTTCCACTTTCAACTTTTCCTGCTTCAGCGGGCCGTTGCGCCAGGATGACGGTTCCTTTACCTGCGTGCTTCGCATCATAGTCCGTCAAAACGTGACACCTCATTACCGCACGGACGACTATTACTTTCAGAAGCTGCTTCAAAACGAGATCATGATCGTCCGTCCGGAAAAACTCGCCGAACACATGCGCGGCTTTTTCTGAACAAAGGAATGCCGGACACGGATCATACCCTTGAAAAGGAAGGGGAAGCGATCACATCCACAAGACGTTCCAGATCCTTAAGCGAATGACACGGTAAAACAACATGGCAGTAGGGCCGGTACACACGCATGACCGAATCCCCTGTGTCCCATAGGGGTTCGGGTTCCGGGTTCAGCCATACGATGCGACGCACGTGATCCCCAAGGCGCCGAAAGGCGCCTTCGGCGGGATCATCGTGATTGTTGCGGGCATCCCCAAGCACCACGAGCACCGTGCGGCGAGAGATGCTTTTGAGCTCTTGCGAAGCAAAGTCTTCAAAGGTCCGTCCGTAATCGGTCAGACCCATGATCAGAGGCAGACCTTGACCCGTTTCGATCCGAGCCAGAGCCCGTTCCAAGGGTTCTTTACGAAAAACATCTGTAACTTCCACAAGATTTGAACAGAACACGAAAGAACGAAGGCGTGAAACCAGCTGGTTCAGGTTGTGAAGAAAAAAGAGAAAAAAGCGTGTCACATGCCGCACCGATCGGCTCACATCGCATAGAGCCACGATTTCGGGTCGATGTGGACGAGCCTTTTTCCATCGAGGCACAAAAATGAGGCCTTGAGTCCCCAGGCTGTGGCGAAGGCTTCTCTTGAAGTCCAGGCATCCGAGCCTGTCCTGTTTTTTCCTTCGTCCATGGCGTGCCTGAATCTTTCGAATCAAGGCGGAAACCAGGCGGTGCGTGTCTTCCACATCCCGCCATTCCGAACCGGAAAGCTGCACCCTATCCCCATCGAGACCGTTTAAGGCAACGCCAGGCGATTCCGTCGCCTGAAGGCGCAAGCGGCTGTCCACATAGGATCGAACCATGTCCACCAGAGCATCCTTGGCCTCCTCCAAATACTGGCTCTTGGCGGCGGACCCTCCGGCACTGCGCAACATATCCACGTCTTGGTTCAGCCGATCCACACGCAAACGCCTCAAGACGTCCTGCACATACAGCCCTCTCTGAATCATGGACCGGGCTCCGTCCAGACGCACTTGGCGTACGGCATCCGCGACCGCCACCGCCAAGCCGGCCTGATCTCCGGAAAGGAGCATGACCGCCAAAGGCGACAAACCTTCCGGCGCCCCTTCTTCGGCATGCTTGTGCCATGGCGTCCGACGCAGCCACGGGCCGACCGTAAAGAATCCTTCAAAACACCTGTCAAAGATCCGCCTCTGGGCAGGTGTCTTGGCAAGACAGGATTGAAGAGCCGCTTTGAGCACCGATCGGTCAGCGAGGGCAGCCGCCTCGGCGGCTTGCAAAGCGTCCATGTGTTCGGCCGGGGAAACCCAAACGCCGGCTCGTCTTAAAACCCTTACAAAATCGGCGATCACGCGGTCCATCAGGGCGACTCGCTACGCGCGGCGGCGAGAAGTTCCGAAACCAGCGGTCTGAGCGTGCGCAGATCCTCTTCATGCTTCAGAAAGATGTTCAGGGTTTGGGTCACGAACTCGCGAGTGAGTGTCCCCACATTGAGCAGCAGAAGCACTTTAGCCCAATCGATGGTTTCACTGACCGAGGGCACCTTTCGCAGTTCCAAGCGGCGTACATGCTGAATGAACGCGACAAGCTGGGCGCTCAGCTTGGCCGGCAGATCGGGCACATGGACTCTGAGAATCTCCTGTTCCAGTTCGGGGGATGGAAAATCCAGATAGAGATAAAGGCAGCGCCTTTTGAGAGCTTCACCGAGTTCGCGGGTGCTGTTGCTGGTCATGACCACAAAGGGACGTCGAAGGGCTTGAATGGTTCCCAGTTCCGGGACCGAAACCTGAAAATCCGACAGCACTTCCAGCAGAAAGGCTTCAAATTCTTCGTCGGCCTTATCCACTTCGTCGATGAGAAGCACCGCGCCCCCTTCTTGGCGAATGGCACGAAGCAAAGGGCGAGGTTCGAGAAAATGCTCGGAAAAGAAAAGGTCCTTGACTCCATGCAGCCGCCCCACCGCTTCGTGCAGGTCCCGGGCTTCCTGCAGCACGGCGTGCATGCGGTCTTTGAGAATTTGCGAATATAAGAGCTGTTTTCCATACTGCCATTCGTAAAGGGCCTTGGATTCGTCCAGACCGTCGTAGCACTGAAGACGAACGAGGGGACGGCCAAAGACACGGGCTGCCGTTTTGGCGATTTCGGTCTTGCCGACGCCCGCAGGGCCTTCCACCAAAAGGGGTTTTTCCAAACGATCCGCCAGAAACAGGGTCGTCGCCACTTCCACCGAACAGACGTACCCTTCGTCAAGAAAGGCTTGACGCAAGGCTTCCACAGAAGTCATGTTGCTCTCGTGCATTTTCTCTCACCTTGATCGGTCACGGTCCAATGAAGCCTATTCGAGGCCCTGGAGGCTGAGTGCGCCGAGGAAGATGCCATGAGTCAGGCGCTCTCGCAATGAAAATGCAACCCATGAAAGAGGAACTCTCATGCGAAGGAAACAGTGTGAAGTGACGGATTCCGAAGCTATTCGTAACCTTCTCGAATCCTGCACCATCGGTCGTCTGGCAACCACCGATCGAGACGGGTACCCTTACGTGACACCCGTAAATTACGTTTTTCGAAACGGGCGTATCTATGTGCATTCGGCACCGGAAGGAGAAAAAATCGACAATATTCGCCTGGACGATCGCGTAGGCTTTCAAGTGGATATTGCGCTAGCCTATGTGGATTCCCAGTTCCGCCCTTCTCAAGGGCCGTGTCGGCTTCATCAGCTCTACAAGAGCGTCGTGATTCGCGGCCGAGCACGCCTGGTGCAAGATGTGACGCAAAAAACCGAAGCCTTGAACGCCCTGGTGGCCGCCCATGAAAAAGGACGTTCGGTCCCTGAAGTCACCGAAGACCTTCCTGGAGTCCGGGCATGCGCCGTCATAGAAATCATTCCGGAAAAGATTTCGGCCAAGTTTGATCTATGGCAGAACAAATCCGTCGAAGATCGAAAGGCTCTCGCCGCTTACCTTCGCCGAAGAAACGGCCCTCAAGACTTGGAAACCGTTTTGGCCCTGGAACCGGTCAAAGATTCGAATAGGTGAAATAAAATTCACATACCAAAACCCTTTCATCTTCCCTCTGGCGTGCCAGCCATATGAGGTCTAAATACTTGAGGAATTTCCCGGGTGAGGGAAGAAAGATTTCCCATTGACAGGCGTTGAAGCCTCGTTTATCAGGAAAACACATTCACATTCTCCGCGGCCTTCGGGACCTCAAAGAGGAAGTGGCAACAGACCGCTAAGGTCCTGAGGGTGGTCGCATCCATGTAAACCCGCGCCGGAGGGGAAATCCATGAAGCGTTGGGTGAAGGCTTCGTTATGGATCGCCGTGGGTGTTGTGCTGGCTTTTCCTCTTTTTTCCATGACCTACTACACCATGGTGCGCACCTCGACCCCTCAGTTTTGTGCTTCCTGCCATGAAATTCGTTTCGCCTACAACACCTGGAAAACATCGACCCATACCAACAACGCCCAAGGGTTTGTGGCCGACTGCATGGATTGTCATCTGCCCGCTCCTCACGACACTGTGGAATTCTTCTACGCCAAGACCATGCACGGCATTAAGGACATCGTGGTTCATTTCGCTCAGGGCGCCGACGCCTATGACCGGGCCAAGGCTCGAGAAGCAGCGTATGCGTCTTTCAAAAACGACCAATGCCAGAAGTGCCATCGAAACATTCTCTATATGCCTGAAAAACGGGGCGCCATGCTGGCTCATCGGTCTGTGCTGTATGCTCGACCGGGTTATGAAAAACGTTGTGTCGACTGTCATCGGAATTTGGTGCACGTGGCACGGGATCGTTTTGGGTACAAGCAGTTGGAAGGCAATTACAGGGGTTTGGGCATGTGAAAAGACGAGAGGCTTTTGGGTTTGAAAGGAGGGTGAGCCGTGAAGGAAGGACATCGGCTGGGAAAGGTTTTGGCGGGTGCTTTGGTGATGGCCGTCGTCCTTGGGGCCGTGGCTTTAGCTCAAACGGCGTTGAACACGCCCAAGGCCAAGGAATTTCGCATCGAACGCAGCATGCCCAAGGAAGCTGTAGCTTGCCTTGAGTGTCACCGCAGGGAGAGTCCCGGCATTTTTGCCGATTGGGCTCACAGCCGGCACGCCAGTGCCAACATCACCTGCCTGGACTGCCATCAGGCGGAGGCGTTTGATCCGGACGTAAGCCAAGAGCATTACAAGCAATACGAAAGGAACGATGTGCCTTATGGGAACAAAGAATACCGTGTTCCAGTGGCGGCTGTGGTAACCCCTAAGGACTGTTCCCGATGCCATCCGGACGAAGCCAAACAGTACAGTCGAAGCAAACACGCGAATACGGTGGAAATCATGTGGAAAATCGACCCATGGCTTCAGTTGGGCATGAACAGCAACGCTGAACGGGAAGCCGGTTGTTTCCATTGTCATGGCACGGTGCTTCGTATCAAGGATGGGGCTTTGGATCCGGCCACCTGGCCTAACGTGGGCGTGGGAAGGGTCAACCTGGACGGAAGTAAAGGAAGCTGCACCAGCTGCCATACGCGCCATCGTTTTTCGGTGATGGAAGCTCGCAAACCCGAAGCCTGCGGCCAGTGTCATCTGGGTCCGGACCATCCACAGATTGAAATCTACATGGAATCCAAGCACGGAGACATCTATACCGCCTTCGGCGATCAATACAATTGGACCGCCGCTGCGGGCACATGGACTCCGGGCGTGGATTTTCGCGCTCCTACCTGCGCATCCTGCCACATGTCAGGGGCCGGCACTGTGCTCACTTCCCATGACGTGACGGAACGCCTTTCCTGGGAAACTCAGGCGCCCTTGACCGTTCGCCCTTCCGAATTTGCGGCCTTTCCGGCTCAGACGAACTGGCAGGTGGAAAGGGAGAAAATGCAGGTTGTCTGCATGCAATGCCATGGCAAAACCTGGGTTCGAGACCACTATGTCAAGCTTGACAAGGTGATAGAAGAATACAACGAGGTTTATTTCAAACCGGCCAAGGCGATGTTGGATGATCTTTACGCCAAGGGCCTCCTGGACAAAACCAAGTTTTTTGACGAGCGATTGGAAGTGGAATATTACGAGCTGTGGCACCATGAAGGACGTCGAGCCCGTATGGGAGCGGCCATGATGGCGCCCGATTATTCCTGGTGGCATGGTTTCTACGAATGCAAGAAGCGTTACAACAATTTCATGGAAGAGGCGCGTCATCTGGTGCAAACGAACCAAAAGGCTTATAAGGCCACCGATTTTCCAAACGCCACGGGTAGCACGGAACGTCCCAAAGAGGTGTTCGGCCCTTAGCTGACACATCACAAGGGCGGAAACAACGCAACGATGCCGGCATGACGGACCGGGAACCCGCAAACGGCCCGGTTCAACACGCCGGTTCCCCTTTCCTGTAGGGGCGCACCGGTGTGTGCGCCCCAATGATTCCCCGTTCCCGGGCGGTTTCGGGGCGGACACATCGGTCCGCCCCTACAGATGGATACGTGGGTCCGTTGGCTACATTTGAGGAGAGATCTACGTGCCGTCCTTCTACCGATGCTCACATGCGTCCATCGCCATAGATTGCCGGTCTTGCATGAAACAAACGTCCGTGCGGCGGCAAAACCCTTTCGTAGGGGCGCACCGGTGTGTGCGCCCCAATGATTCCCCGTTCCCGGGCGGTTTCGGGGCGGACACATCGGTCCGCCCCTACAGAGGTGCACATGGCTCCGCCCCTACAGGCTCAGCGGCTTGCAAGGCTATCACCCTTCTCTAGGCACCTGGCCCTTCCTGCAACCTATTCTTCTGTATCGTGATTTAATGGGGACATCCACGGATGCTCGGGCTCGAACTCTCGAGCTTCCGGGTTCTCTCGATCAAACGCCCATCGTGACGGATTTTGCTGTATATACAGGCGAATGAGATCCAAGGCCTTTTCATTACGAATGACATGCTCAAAGTATCCGCGCTGCCACAGGCGGCCGGAAAAGGTCGGCCAGCCGTGCTTTTTGATGCCCTGAATATAGGCATTCGTCGTCATAGTCTTGAACCACTGCATAATACGCGGCAAGGGTATTCCAGTCCAAGCGTCGAAATTACGCCGCGGCGAATCTCGATGTGTTGTCTCATGCCTTAAATGGAGGCATTCCCAAAACGCGGCTTCTCCCGGCTTCAGGTTGGGCTCGTGTATCCCAGGAACATTCAAGGGGTTCGAGGTCAAGAACAAAATACCATGCAGGTGGTTTGGCATGATCACCCAAGTGTCCAAACGTACATGATAAAATCTGTTCGGAAGATCCTTCCATAGGGATTCGACCATTCTACCGGCGTCGTTGAGAACCATCCTATTTTCGCAAATGGCTCCGAAGAGTTTGTCGCGATGCTGGGTGCATAGGGTCACAAAATAGGCTCCAGGTCTGGAATAATCGTAGTTTCGAAGGCGAAGTGTTTTTCTGGAATGTTTTGAAGGAGTCCTTGTCATGGATATTCCCCAGCGGCTCAGCTTGGTGACTGGTCAATTAAAATTAGCATGACACGTCATGCCCGGCAGGTAAAGGGCATACCGCCTACCGGTCAGGTCATTTCGTGTACGAGCAAATTTGGTGTTAGGCCTAAACCAGGCGTTGTCTGTAGGGGCGCACCGGTGTGTGCGCCCCAATGATTCCCCGTTCCCGAGCGGTTTCGGGGCGGACACATCAGTCCTCCCCTACAGGG
>FWPU01002241.1_pt1 | contig 54560 bp, 50 predicted proteins | sample 2228361 | NCBI WGS metagenome assembly FWPU01 (sample SAMEA103939777, study PRJEB20133) | metagenome | reverse complement strand
TTGTAATCCACCGCCGCGCCCCAGGTATCGATCGTGTTGGGGCCGGTATCCTCACGTCCGTAATGGCCCGATGCCCCGAGCGTCAGGCTCTTGCCGGCTAACCATGGCGTCAGGAAACTGAGGCGCGCTTGGTAAAAGGGTTGCCCCGAACGCTCTCCAGCCAGGGCAGCCAGATCGGCCAGCGAGCCCGCGGCTGGCGCGTCGCCCCCTCCTAGAGCCCTTAAAATGCCTGCTTGGAAAGCCAGCGCCTTAGATTCGCCGAGGGCAAAGCTCTTTTCCACCCGGATTTGAGGCAAACGCAGCCAAGGGTTTCCGGCCGCCGAGGCCTGGGGAATGGCGAAGTGAGCAAAAGAGGTCGGGTTTTCTGGGGCGAACATAATCCAATCTTGACCCGCTATAAGCTTCCATCCGCTTTCGTGCTCCAGCGCTAAATAGCCCAGGCGGATGCGCGGTTGGTTAAAAGTGGCCCCTTGACCGACCACAGGCCGCGCTCCGAAAAAGTCGATCTCGACCTGAGCCGAAGGGGTCCAGGCCCCGACCTTGGGCAGGCCGGCGCGGAAGCCGAGGCGGGTTTGGCGCATGGTGAAGGTAGTCTCCTCGATGTCGCCCGCGCGCAGCGTCAGTCCGGGAACAGACTGCCCGTTGATCGGAGCGGGAGAGAGATTAGCGCCGTCGGCCACTGCCCAGAGCGGGATATCCGATATGAACAGTTGAGAGTCGGCCGCGCTGCTGTTGGCGACGATCGAGCCGTAAAAGCTTATCTTGGCGTTTCCCGAGCTTACAGCCCGTTTTGTCTCCATCTTAAGCTCCTCGACCCCCGCCTGTGCTCGCTCGGTTTTGTCTCTTGCCTCGGCGATTTGAGCCGCCACTTCGCTCACCCTTCTGTCATTTAAATTATTTTTTTGCTCAAGCCTGCCAAGGGCTGCCATGATTTCGGCAAGCTTACCTTCAAGTTCAGTTATCCTGCTATTCAAGCTTTCGATGTATCCGAGCAAATCCGCCGTTTCGGCTTTTGCCCGGCTGGGCTCGGCCTGTGCCGCTAAAGCCGATTCCTCCGTGCGCCGGGAAGGGTCACAGGCTTCTTCTACCTCTTTTGTTCGCTCAAGCTCTTTCACAATCGCAGATCCTCTGCGAGCTACCTTTTTAGCTGGCATGCCCATCCCGATTGTGGAGTTAGCTGCGAGAGAAAGGAGCGCCAGAACTAAAGCTCGACTGCGCAAATGATGGGCAAACGAGTTTTCAGGGCGCACATTAACCTCCATGCCTTCAAAATATATTTAGGCCCAGCGAGATTCCAAATCGGCGGGATTGCACCGGCCCGCGGACTATTCCTCGTTGAAGCGTTAAAGTCATCGCCCGACTCTCTGTTGATGGGTCGGCTTGTACCTGCTGACTGTCTCGCTGTATTGGCCCTCCTCAAGATAGAGGCTGCCTATTTTAGTCGCATAGCTTTTATCCTTAAGCCGCTGATAGGTGGCCATTGCTTTCTCACCCTCTTTGAGTTTTCCCGCTTGAACGAGCGCGATCGCCAGGTTATAGCTGGCCGAAAGATTGTAGGGTTCAACCTCAAGAGCCTTTCTGAAGAAACTGATCGCCATTGGGTAATCGCGCTTGCGCGCGTAGAGCAGTCCCAGGTTGTAGTTGGTGGCAACATCCTCAGGGTCAAGCTTCAGGACTTGACTAAATTTGGAGATCGCATCGTCGATCCGGTTTGTGGCCTTATAAACCAGGCCGAGCACGAAAAGAGCGTTGGGCTGCCCGGGCTTTAACCTCAAACCTTTTTTTAGCTCTTTCAGGGCGTTTTCGTATTCTCTAAGGTTATAATAGGCTATCCCCAGGTTCACACGTGCGATGGCGAAGTCAGGATCGATAGATAATGCTTTCTTGAATTCTTCAACCGCCTTCTCGAAATTGTACTGGTCCATGTAACCCGTGCCCCGGTTGTTGTGAACGTAGACCGACTCGCCCGGAACCTGTCTGTATTTAGCCCTATGCTCCGCCTCGCTTTGTTCGGATGGATGAGAAGGCTCCATTCCCAGGCCATAGGCCCAAACCAAAAACAATAATAGTAACCTATGGGCCATTGCAATTCACGATAACGCGCCTCTCGCTGCGATTCACGGGGAACAATGGGTCTCGAGGTCGGTCCGGTTAAGGATCAGGATGCTCCTGCTTTTGATAGCGATAATCCCGCTTCTCGCCAGTTCGGCCAGAAGGCGCGAGGCTGTCTCCCGAGAGGTCCCGATCAACTGAGCTATCTCCTCCTGGCTTAATAGCACCTTGATCCTTATTCCCCGCAGGAGCTTTTCGCCGTGTGTGTTTGAAAGCTCAAGCAACAGGCGGGCGAGCCTCGTCATCGCCGCCACCTTGCAGCCCATGTCCCCCACCTGGGCATGAGCCCGGTATAGCTCGCAGCTCAACTTTTCCGCCAGGCGGAGGCTAATGGCGTCACTGTCTTTAAGAAAGCGGAGGAAATCATCCTTCGCCATATGCTTCAGCAGACATGGCTCTAAGGCCTCGGCGGTCACGTCATGTGGTTTATTAGCGAGGATTGGCACCGCTCCCAGGACGTCGCCGGGATCGGCTATCCTGACTATGGTTGCCTTGCCATCCTCGCTCGAGCGCAAAAGCTTCACCCTCCCGCTGCACAGGCAGTAGATGCCGCGCGGCGCGTCGCCTTCAAAGAAGATCACCGCTCCCTTTGGGTATAAAGCAGCCTGCATCGCCTGATCGAGCCCATCGAGTTGGCTTCGGCTTAGACCGCTGAAAACCGTGTCTTTAATGATCCTGCATTCCCAGCACTTCGCCGGCGGGTCTGTTCCCCGGCGCCTGAGCGCATCTGAACTTTTCGAACGCATATCTTCTAACATCTCATCTCATGTTTCTGGCAAATGATCGAGTCATCTGTCCCACCCTTCCGGGTGCAGGCCGTTTTTCTTCCAGAGCAGTTCCTCTAAAGTCTCGCGGTGCTCTGGATCCGGAACGATACAAGTCGTTGGGCAAACCACGTAGCATTGAGGCTCAGAATAAAGGTCGAAGCACTCGTTGCAACGAGCCGGGTCGATGACGTAGACATGGGCTTCGAGCGAAATAGCCTGGTTGGGGCATACGGGCTCGCAGGCCCCGCAGGCGATGCAATCGTCAGTTATTTTTAGCGACATTGCTGCCTCCGGGATTAACGTAAGCATTTCAGCCTGCAGTCGATCTCCTCGATCTGCTGTTCGCTCAAGTTGCATCGCGCAAGAGTATAGAAAACCTGCTCCTCCCTCAGAGCGTGCCTCTCGAAGAGAGAGAGCAGCGAATTCGCGGCCGCTTGAAGCCCGGACAGCGCCTCTTCGCTTCGGGGGCGCTTTAGCATCTCCTCGAGGGAGAGAAGCAAACTGGACAAAACGCACAGGATCTCCCGGTGCTCGGCACGAAGCACTACGGTGCAGCAGGGATCCGAAAAGCTTTTCTCGAAAACAGAAAACAATGCCCCCTCCTCCCTTCTTATATGAGAGGGCAGGCTACCAGCCAGCGAGGTCACGAGGCCACTGATCGCCGCGATGCATGCATCTGATGGGGTAGCAGTTGCAGCCTCACTGATAGAGGAAAGCAAAAGGTCGACTTCCCTCCGCAACTCATCGTGCTCCTGTCGGAGGCTATCTATAGGATCACAGGCGGACATCTCTAAGCCCATTTTTAAGCCTCCGAGTTTAACGAAGTTTTTACCAAAGGAGACCAACCAGCATCCGTATCCACGCTCTCTATAATGAGCCACGATCTGCCGCGAATCACTCGATGATTTCGCAGCTGGGACCTCGCTGCTATCTGCTCGGCTTCTTCTGAAGTCAACGCCATATTGGCAAAGCTATGGGTATCATCGAGAGCCGACGGCCGTAGCTCGGCACTACGCTCTACATCGAATACGAAAAACCTTCCGTTCGGCTTGATCACCCTGGCAATCTCGTTAAAAACCCCCACAGGGTCCGCCCAGTGGTGCAAGCAACGCGTGCTGACGATGAGATCGAAGGTTTGGTCCGCGAAGGGGATATGCTGCGCTGCGGCTTTACAAAAAGCCATCCGCTCTTCCGAGCCCCCTTGTATGGCCAGTAAATAAGAGGTCTGAAGCATCTGGTAATCTAAATCCAGGCAGACGATTCTCATGTCAGGAGCCTGATGGGCCAATTCCACGCCCAGCTCGCCGTTGCCGGAGCCGATATCTATAGCCAGGCCCCGGGTCCTGCCATTCAGCGCCCAGCAGGCAAGCAGCTCCGTCGGAGGGATGATTTGATCCCAGTCAGAATCGGATGATCGACCCTTAAGGGGCTGGACCTCTGCGGGCGAAAGTAATTTTCTATTCTCGCTCGATGCGGGATTGGGCAGCCATCCTTCCAGGCTCGAGAAGAGCTTGCCCGTCAACCAACGAAACCGCTTCAAGAATACCTCTCCCTAATGCAGGTTGCAACAGCCTGTCAGCGCACGCTAATGGCGCCGTGCACCTGGCGGCCCTAGGGCCGCCGCTGCTAATTGCCAAGCAGCTCCTTAACCTTGGCCTTTAAAGCTTCTATATCGGAAGACTTAAGGACACACAAATCGGCTCCGCCGCATAATTCGGAGCAACTGAGATGATCGCTGTTGAAAATTATCGGCACTCTATCGCCAGAACTCAGCAGTTCTTTCAGACGATAAACTTCTCCTCGTCGTAAAATCCTGATATCAAGGATAACCAGGTCCGGGCGCTTCCGGCTTATCGTCGCGAAAGCTTCGTTCGCGCCTATTGCTGCGATCACATTGTACCCTTGTCGTTGAAATTCCTTCGCGTAGAGCTTGCTGAGGCTCGGATAGTCTTCGATGATCAGAATCGTCTTCATTTACAAGTCGCTTTCAGTACACCGCCATCGACCGGTCCGGCTCAAGCGGGCGGGGGCGGTGAATTAACAGCAAGCGCTGTGCTCTGCCGGCTGTCGCCCGCCCCCGCTCAGCCCCGGGTTGTTCTCTCCGGCTGTAGATAAAGCAACCATTGTACCAGGGATGAGCCTTCCGCTTCATTCCAGGCGGCGCAGCCGAGGGGAGATGGCCCACAGGGAACAGCAGGGTCAAACTATCGATTTCGCAGGGAGAAAGCGGTATTTGGCGAAGCGCAAATCAGATCAGGGGCTTGAAACCCGGGGCGTCTCGCAGGCCGGCATCAGCCGGGCCGGGGCAAAGGCTGGTTGGTTTCACCCAGCAGTGGGTTAAATAGCCCGGCGGCTCGAGCTAGACAGCCAGCTCTCGTTCAAGCTCCGCCGCGAGCAGCTCGAAATGCTCGTGCGTGCCGGCCCCCAATTCTGCTTCCGCCTGCTCGAAGGCGTCGGCGAGCCTGGCCTTTTCCGCTTCGTCCAGTATGTCCTCGGCAATTCGGAAGAGGATGGTGTCCTCTTTTTGGATATGCTCGGTCAAAAGCTCCATGTAGCTGCGAGCAGCACTGGCCAAACGGCGGCCCGCAGTGCGGTCTCCCGGCAGATAGGCTTCAAACGCGCGGCTCAGGTCAGCCACGAGCCGGCGCCCGATCTCGTGCTCTTCGAGCATTACGCCGATGGGGCCGCCCGCGCGCATGACCCCGCGCCTTTCCAGCGCCGGGAAGAGATGTTCCTCTTCTTTACGGTGATGGCAACGGTCGGCAAAGGTGCGAATGAAATCGAGGAGCTGCGAAAGGGGCTCAGGTCTGACCGGCTGGCCGGATGCCAATCGGGCAGAGATCCCATCGAGCGCCCTTAGCCCCCTTTCGATAATGCGGTGCTCGTGTTTGAGAATTTCTAAAGGTCCTGGCATTTCTATTCTCCTTTGATCGCCGGCGAAGAGCTGCGGCCCGATGCCGGCGTTGTGCCGGGCACAGCCGGCTGAGACTACTCCGGCTCGTCCGGCCCGGCTGCTCTCCTCCCATCCCCGGCTCCGGCGCAGCAGTTCGGCCCGCTCCCGAGCGGAGGTAAGACTATCAAGCTTGGGATACAAAATATTCTGCTCGCGAAAATCGTGATGTTCGACCAGGTGCATGAACATCGCCTGATGGCGAAACAGCTCGATGATTCCCCTCTCCAGCTCAAGCTGGCCCTTTTCCAACTCGGCCAGCGCCTCTTTGAAGCTGGCGATAAATTCGAGCATTCTTTTGTGCTCGCCCGTGAAGAACTCGAGATCTCCGCCCGGTATCGGCCCGGCCCGCCGGTAGATCGGCAGGAGCACCTCCTCTTCGAAGCGCATGTGCGCGCGAAGCTGCTGCTCGTAGTCGGCGAGCCGCTCCAGCGCCGCTTTCACGTCGAGCTTAAGCAACGCCTTTTGATGCGAAAGGAACATTTCGTTCAATTGCTCGTGGGCATCGAGCAGGGACAGAAAGCTCGATGTCGGCCTTTCGAGAGCGGTTTGTCTGATTCCTGTGCTCACTCCTCCTCCTTTCCGCCGCCGCCGATGTCGCGCAGGTCAGCGAGCAGGGCTTCCAGTGAGACCCCCTCGCGCCGGCAGGCCTGTTCGAGCGTCACGGCGCGGGCCAAGGTCCGGCGCAGGAGCGGATTGCGGAGCGGCGTAAACCCGTGCCTCAAGAAAACCTCCAGCGCCTGAGGATGCTGTTCCAACAGATCCGCCACCTTCGTTTGCGGGTCGAGCGCGCGCCCATCTACGTTTGCGCTCGCCCTCGCCAGAGGCGCGCGCTCGAGGCGCACCCCATAGCGCATATTTGCCACCAGCTCGTATCCCCACAGCGCAAGCCCCAGAACCTCGATGAACCCGGAGATCCCTATCAAAGCAAAGGCCGCCGCCGTAAAGTCGGTTGTGATCTGCGCGCCGACCCGCAGCATGTTTCCTACATTCAGGAGAATGAACGTGGGCCACAACGATCCGGCCTGCCGCACCTCGATGCCAGCGAGCGTCGGCACCACTTTGCTCGAGACGCCGACGATCATCATCGCGATGAACCCAACTGTCAGCGCGTGCCGATAGGCGCCAAAGAAGGCATGCGAAAAGGGCACGCTGCTTTCAGCGTATGGGCGGTAGATCAAGAGATTATAGGCCGGTGCCAGAACGAGCATACACATCGCCGCGGCGAACCAGATATATGCCGCGCGTATGAATTTCAATCCGCGGTCGCGCTCGCTCTCCGGCACCGCGCCGAACAATCGATATTGCCGCGGCGTTCCCACGGCGGCGATCAGCAGGAGCAGGGCGGCCGCTTCATGAGCGGCCAACAGCCGGTAATTCCCCGAAAGCATCGCGGCCAGAAAGGCCGCTATTCCGAGAAGAATCGCCCCGTTTACCCCCCAGAGCAAAAAGGCGCGCCATCTAGCCGGCGGCTCGCGCAGGGAATAGGCGTGCGGCAGATAGCGAAGCGATACGCCGATGATCATGACCACCGCGATGCCGAGAAGCTGAATGTCCCGATAAGGGATGTTAAATACCGACACCCGAAAGAGAAACTCCGCCCGGTCGCGCGCCGTCTCGAAGAGCCAGAAGATAAACGGATTCCCCAGCGCCGCCAGCAAAAACCAGCCGAGCGATGCGTAGATAAACCGATCATAGGGCGCAGGTTTTCGCGCGCGGCGGATCGTTCCAGTTATGGTGAGCGCGAAAATAAGTACAGCGCTGAACTGAAGCAGTCCGGCCGCCAGGCCGAGCGGCAAAAAAGGCGGCCGGGGCGCCAGCAGGTGGGCGGTAGTTTGCAGCACGATGCCGCCGGCCATCAGCGGCAGTGCTGAGAGAGCTAGCCCCGGCCGCCAGAGCGTCGTATGCTTGAAGCGGGGCACGGCCTGATAGGCAAAGCCCATAATGAAAAAGCCGACGAAGCCGAAGACCATGGCATTGCCGTGCGCCAGCACCCACGAGTAGTCGATCCCGCCGAAGTTGTGTTCGAGCGCGATGAGCAGCAGATTAACCGCGCCCCACAAGCAGCCCACCGAGAGCACAGTGACGATGCCTGCCAGGAAAAAGGGGCGATAAATGGTATCGGCAAGCGAGGGCCGGTACTCGGCAGGCTGCGGCTGGCGCCCGGCGGCGGCATAGTTAAGCTCAGCCAGCAATTGCTCGAGCGGCACGCCGTGCATCCTGGCAAACCAGGCCACCGATTCGCGCGGCCCTAAAGGTCCGCCGCAGCCCTTAAGCCCATACCTATCAAGCACAGCTCTGGTCGCCGGATAGCGCTCGACTATCTCGGGCAAGAGCATGTCTCGCGTTATGCCCTCTTCCATCGTAGCTCCAATCTGCGAAATGATCTGGGGTTGCCTCGGCGCTCTTAATCCCATCTATCGTCCTTCATCGGTATCGAAGCGCCCTTGGCGAATTCGCTCAGAAAACCTTCTAACCTCTTGGGGTCAAGCGCTCGTTTGAGCTTATAGCGAAGATAAATCGCCACGATGGAAATCACACCTGCGGCGACCAGCAAAACAATCAATGCTGTTTGCATCGTTTCTCGCTCCCGTCTTCAATCACCGCCTTCGAGCTTATCGCATAGCTTTTCACCGCGCGGTGACTCAGGTCACACCGGGCCCTTTTACGGCGACGAACCTTTGCACAGCTCCCAGGCCGTCAGGACGATTTCGGGGGAGCGCGGCTTCATGGCATCCCCCAATAACTGGTAAACGGCACGTCTAACATTTTTCCTTATCTCCAAAGCAGCCATGTTCTCGTAAAGCGGGAAGATTTCGTTTTCTTCTTTCCTGATGTGCTGTTCGAGCCGGGCGGCGAACCGCGCCAGCAGATACGGTAGATCTTCCGCACCGGCCGATCTTATTTGGCTGACCATCCTGCGAATCTCATCGTGTTCCGCTAAAAGATTTTTAACCTGCTTGTCCCACTCCCCCTGGCCCTCTATCGAGGTAAAGAGCACCTGCTCTTCCGCCGCGAAATGCGAGGCAAGGTCGGTCTCGAAAAACCGCACAACGTTCGAGGCAGCCATACTGAGCCAGTTGGAGTCCTCGCTGCATCTCTGAAGTCCGCGTCGTATCTTCAAGCAGAGGACGAGAGCATGGTGGTGTTCCCTCGAGAGCGGAACTATGCTTTCATCCCTTTTGGCCATATATGCTTCTCCTTTCGCCTGGCGATGACCTGTAGCCTCACGAAATCCGATCAACCGGGCACGAGGGTCCAAGGTCGCAGATATATTAACAATATCAGGCCATCTGGCGGCCTTGCTCACAAAACAAGGGTACTAAAGGTTCCTTTTTAAAACTGTGACCTGGGTCACACTGCGAGGGCCCAAAACAATAGGCCGTTAGCGGGCAAGGCCCCACCAACCGCTTCTGGCACAAAAAATGCCTCAAGCGGAGCGGAGAACCTGTAGGGGCGCAAATCTGCTTTGCCCGTCCGGGTCGCGCGTTTTCACCCCCTCGCGGGCCACTTCACCCATTAAGGGGGAGGGAATTAAAATGCGTTCGTGTCGCCAAGGCTCGGAATCTCAACAGGATAAAGTACGGCTGAACGATTGGGCGCCGTGGCACGCCACTTGCCTAACAAATAGTCTCTGAAGGTTATAGAGAACTAGGCACATAAGATGAAGCGCATCATTTCCATCATACTGATACTTCTAGTCGGTGGTTGCACCGGGAGCGCGGCTGTGTTCTGCGATCACTTGATGTGCCCCATGCGGACAGAGTCGTGCCGGCACCAGGGGTTAAGCCAAGTAGAACAACCTCGCTCGGCCATGGGCTGTCATAGCGCGGCCAGCGTTCCCAAAGATCTGAAATTGAAGATGGAACCCAGCAAGTGCTGCACGCTTTCATCACAACCTCAGAGCCCGGCTAGCTCAGTGTCTACGAAGCTTTCTACCAATACTCTGCGGGCGGAACGGGAAGATAAGACATCAATTTCAGCACTCATCCTGCACGACATCGCACTTGATCAGAGGTTTTTTTCTGTAGTCACGATCGCCATACCTCTTGATCATCGAAATACCTACCTTAGGACATCTACGCTTCTCCTGTGAAACTTTTTTCCTGCCTTTGAAGTAATGCTTTAGCTTTTAGCCCACAACCTTTCAGTGTTGTTGGCTGAATGCTTACAGCGTCAAGATGGAACCTACTAAACCAGAGCGGGAGAGTCATACCATGAGAGCAAAGCTACCTACCACTACAAGTTTAACCAGAGATCATGCAATCGGGGGTGCTCTGGTGCTAATTTCATCGCTGATCTTTCTGGCTTGTCCGATTCTTGCCCAACAAAGCTTAGAGGTCGTTAGCTTAGATCAGTTAATTGAAGAAGCGCTCAAGAATAACCCTGAGATCCAGGCAGCGCGAAAGAAGTTCGAGGCAGCTAAAGCTCGGCCCTCACAGGAGGCGTCGCTTCCAGATCCAGCGATTGGCTTCATGTCAACGAACATGGGCAATATCATACCTTTCACTACGATTAGAAGTGATCCTTTAAGCAACGCTGGCGTCTCCATAACCCAGGAGATACCTTTTCCCGGGAAGCTGAAGCTGAAAGGCGAGATGGCGGAGAAGGAAGCCCAGAGCGAGTTCCAGAATCATATCGCAACCAGGCTAAAAGTCATATCCAGAGTGAAAGTAGCTTATTACGAGCTTTACTATCTTCACAAAGCCATCGAAGTTGTCAGCAAAAATAAAGACCTTCTAGAGAAGCTCGCAAAAATCGCTGAGGCCAAGTACACGGTGGGAAAAGGTATCCAGCAGGATGTGCTTAAAGCCCAAACCGAAATTTCTGTTCTGATTGCACGGCTGACCTCACTGGAGCAGCGAAGAGATAGTACGGTCGCGGAAATAAACAGCATCCTTAATCGCCCACCCTATGGCCAACTGGGCAGGCCTGCTGATTTTGAAAAAGCTTTGCTGCCATACAGCATGGAGGAGCTAATTAAAATGGCGCATGCGAACAGTCCGATCGTTAAAGCGCGACGGGAGTTAATAGATCGCAACAGCGTGGCGCTGAATCTGGCTAAGAAGCAATATTATCCTGACCTCATGGTGGGGGGATTTTATGGGGCTACGGGCGGCGGATTTCGTGATATGTGGCAGCTTAGGTTCGATGTCAAGCTTCCGCTTTATTTTTGGCGCAAACAACGCTATGGAGTCGAGGAGTCGGCGCAGGGTTTGATCCAGGCGCGGAAAGAGTTCGAGAACACCATGCAGTTAATCAACTTCAACGTGAAAGATCAATATCTTCAGGCGATGGCTTCAGAGAGGCTTCTGAACATTTATTCGAAGGGGATAATTCCTCAGGCGACGCTTGCGCTCGAATCATCGCTAGCAGGTTACGAGGTTGGGGCTGTTGACTTTCTGACGCTGCTGAATAACTTCGTTACTGTTCTGGAATACGAGATCAATTACTACGAGGAGTTAACGAGCTTTCAAAAGGCTGTGGCCCGCCTGGAGGAACTTACAGCGCTTACGTTAGCTAAATAAATTTCGAGGTGTACTATGAGCAAAAAGAAACTATCGATCCTTCTGCTTGTGATGACAATCGTCATAGCTGCAGGTTATGGGGCCTTCTACGGGCACAAGCATGGGCTCTTCGATAAGATCTCTGGTCGGGCCAGCGTAGATCAGGGGAAGAGAACTCTTTACCGATGCCCCATGCATCCCAACTATATCTCAGATAAGCCCGGCGATTGCCCCATTTGTGGGATGCGTCTGGTTCCAATCGAAGAGCCTAAGAAATCCCCGGATTCAGAACAAAAAACAGTGGGACACGAGGGGCATGCTATGCCTGGAGCGCAAGACAAGGGTATGGAGGAGCTGCCTCCAGGAGCTGTGATGATCACGCCTGAAAAGCAGCAGCTTATCGGGGTGAAATTCGGTGAGGTAAAGCACCTGCCGCTATCGAAAACGATAAGGACCGTGGGCAGGGTAACCTACGACGAGACGAAGATAGCGCGCGTTCACGCCAAAATCGATGGTTGGATAGAGAAGGTTTTCGTTGATTTCACCGGCAAGCTGGTGAGAAAAGGCGATCCGCTGATCAGCATCTATAGCCCCGAGCTTGTCTCCACCCAGCAAGAGTATCTGCTGGCTCTGAAAGCTAAAAAATATCTTTCAGATAATCCCATAAAGGAGATCTCCTCGGGTGCGGACTCCCTGTATGAGGCAACAAAGAAGCGACTGCTCCTTTGGGACGTTACCGAAAATCAGGTGAGGGAACTAGAATCGCGCGGCACGCCGGCGAAGGCCGTGACCCTTTACTCGCCAATCGACGGTTTCGTGCTAACAAGAAACGCATTCGAAAAGCAGCGGATTACGCCGGATACGGAGCTATACGCTGTAGCTGATCTATCAACCATCTGGGTTTTAGCCGACATTTACGAATATGAGGTCCCGATGGTCAAATTAGGACAAATGGCAACGATGACCCTCTCATATTTCCCAGGTGAAACGTTCAAGGGTAAGTTGACATACATCTACCCTCAATTAGACAACACGACGCGAACGTTAAAGGTCCGTCTTGAGTTTGAGAACCCCCAAATCAAGTTGAAGCCTGATATGTATGCGAACGTGGAACTAAGGATCGATTATGGTCGGCAGCTTGCTGTTCCTGAGGATGCGGTCTTAAGTTCCGGGACCGAAAACATCGTCTTCGTAGCTAAGGAGGGTGGATATTTCGAGCCTCGGCCCGTTGTGCTCGGTCAAAAAGTCGATGATCTCTATATCGTTCTCAAAGGGCTGAAAGCTGGGGAGAAGATCGTGACCTCAGGCAACTTCCTCATCGACTCGGAAAGCCGCCTGAAAGCGGCCGTTGGCGCGATGGCTGGTCATGAGCATTCGGTGAAATAGGATGGGAGCCGGGGATTATGATAAATCGAATCATCGAATACTGCGCAAACAATAAATTCATGGTGTTTACCTTCATCCTGGGAGCTGTGCTCATGGGGCTCTGGAGCATGAATAATATCCCTCTGGATGCCCTGCCGGATCTCTCGGATACACAGGTCATCGTTTATTCTCGCTGGGATCGAAGCCCCGATATCATAGAGGACCAGGTCACCTACCCGATAGTTACAGCCTTGCTTGGCGCGCCTCGGGTTAAAGACATTCGTGGGTTTTCCGACTTCGGCTATTCCTATGTCTATATCATCTTCGAGGAAGGAACGGACATCTACTGGGCACGCTCCAGAACGTTGGAATACCTGAGCAAGATAATTCCCAGGCTGCCCGAAGGGGTTCGGGTAGAGCTCGGCCCGGATGCCACCGGTGTGGGTTGGGTCTTTCAGTATGCCCTCGTAGACACAACTGGACAACATAGTCTTGCCGAGCTGCGGACCTTCCAGGACTGGTATCTCAGGTATTATCTCCAAGCTGTTCCCGGAGTAGCAGAGGTTGCTCCCATAGGAGGTTTCGTCAAGCAGTACCAGGTCAATATAGATCCGAACGCGCTTTTAGCTTACGGAGTCCCCCTCGATAAAGTGGTGGAAGCTATAAGAAAGGGAAACAACGAGGTGGGCGGAAGGTTGATAGAATTTACCGGCAGGGAATACATGGTGAGGGGCAGAGGATATGTTCGTTCCACCTCCGACATCGAGAGGATCGTTGTGGGAGTTAACCCGGAAAGCGGGACGCCCATTCTGGTCAGAGATCTTGGACGCGTGGTATTGGGCCCCGATATCAGACGAGGCATAGCAGAGCTAGACGGACAAGGGGAAGTGGTCGGCGGCATCGTGGTCATGCGGTATGGCGAGAACGCGCTACACGTTATCGAACGAGTTAAAGCTAAACTTAAAGAATTAGAGCCGGGTCTCCCCAAGGGGGTAAAAATAATTACTACCTACGATCGCTCCGAACTCATCGAGCGCTCGCTCGAGACGCTTAAGGGAACGCTTAAAGAAGAGCTGATTATCGTCAGCCTGGTCATACTGGTATTCTTATGGCATATCCCCAGCGCGATGATCCCGATCTTCACCATCCCCATTGCGGTGGTCATCTCCTTTATCCCGATGTATTTTACCAAGACCACAGCGAGTATCATGTCGTTGGGCGGAATCGCGATAGCCATAGGAGCGATGGTGGACGCTGCGATCGTGGTTGTCGAGCAGACGCATAAGAGGCTGGAGCACTGGGAGGCGGAGGGCAGACCTGGAGATTATAAACAGGTAATCATAAACGCAGTAAAGGAGGTCGGAGGTCCAAGCTTTTTCTCTCTCTTAGTAATCGCCGTATCGTTCATGCCGATCTTTGCCCTAGAGGCGCAAGAGGGACGCCTTTTCAAGCCCCTGGCATTTACTAAAAACTTCTCCATGGCGATAGCTGCTGTGCTGGCGATAACCCTAGACCCTGCTATGCGATTGCTTTTCACTCACATGAAGACGTTCGATTTCTCCCCTCGCTGGTTAGCTAAAGCTGTAAATGCTGTGCTGGTAGGCAAGATCCATAGCGAGGAGCGTCACCCCATCAGTCGCCCGCTTATGCGGATATACCGTCCGGTTGTCGAGTTTGTACTTAAATACAAATGGGCAACGGTTATTTCAGCAGTTTTGATTGTTGTCCTGACTGTACCGATCTATTTCAGATTGGGCTCAGAGTTCATGCCTCCTTTGAACGAAGGGGTAATCCTCTACATGCCTACGACGCTGCCGGGAATTTCGGTCACCGAGGCCACAAAACTTCTTCAAGTTCAGGATAAAATTCTTCGCCGGTTCCCCGAGGTAGAGAGAGTTTTCGGCAAGGCGGGTCGAGCTGAAACATCAACAGATCCAGCGCCGTTCTCAATGATGGAGACCACTATAGTGTTAAAGCCCGAATCGGAATGGAGAAAAAAACCGCAGTGGTACTCTTCATGGGCGCCTGAGTGGCTGCAAAAGACTTTGCGACGCGTTTGGCCGGATCGAATTAGTTGGGAGGAGCTGGTTGACGAAATGGATCGGGCGCTGCGACTCCCTGGATCAACTAATGCCTGGACCATGCCTGTCAAGGCGCGAATCGATATGCTCACGACGGGAATTAGAACCCCTGTGGGCATTAAAATAATGGGAGCGGACTTGAGGAAAATCGAGGAGATCGGAACCCACATCGAGATGGTGCTGAGAGATGTGACGGGGACCAGAAGCATTTATGCCGAGCGGACTGCCGGGGGTTATTTCCTGGACTTCGACTTAAAACGGGAGGAGCTAGCGCGCTACGGGCTTACGATTGACGACGTCCACATGGTTATCATGTCGGCAGTTGGTGGAGAAAATATAACTACTACCGTTGAGGGTCGCGAGCGCTATCCCGTAAATGTCCGTTACCTGCGCGATTTCAGGAGCGACCTGGATAGGATCGGTCGCGTTCTTATACCGGTGCCCAACGCTGCCAGTGCCGACATGTCCAATGGAAACTTAAACGGGGCCCAGATCCCGATAACCCAATTGGCTGACATCCGCCTCGTCTCCGGACCGGCTATGATCCGCGATGAAAACGGGCTCTTAAGCGGCTATGTTTACGTCGATGTTGCGGGGCGTGATATCGGAAGTTATGTCGAAGAAGCTAAAAAAATTGTCCGAGAGAAGGTACAACTTCCGCCGGGCTATTCGTTGATCTGGAGCGGCCAGTATGAGTATATGCAGAGGGTTAAAGAGAGGCTCGTAGTGGTGGTCCCGGTGACGCTTTTTATCATCTTCCTCTTGCTCCACATGAACACCGGTTCCGTGGTCAAAACCTTCATCATCTTCCTGGCTGTGCCATTCTCAGCAGTAGGAGCTATCTGGTTGTTATACCTTTTGGATTACAACATGAGCATAGCGGTGTGGGTTGGTTTAATCGCCTTAATGGGCGTAGATGCCGAGACGGGCGTCTTCATGCTTCTCTATTTAGATCTGGCCTATCAGGAGATGGTGGCTAAGGGGAGAATGAAAAGTTACGAGGATTTAAAGGAAGCAATAATCTATGGAGCAGTTAAACGTCTTCGTCCAAAAGTTATGACCGTCGGATGCATGTTTGCCGGGTTGTTCCCAATCATGTGGTCAACCGGGACGGGAGCTGATGTGATGAAACGTATCGCTGCGCCGATGATAGGAGGAATCTTCACCTCTTTCATCATGGAATTGGTGGTTTATCCGGCCATCTACGCTATATGGAAATGGTACTTTGAGGTGAAGAGGCAGGCCGGGGCTTAATTAAGCGGGCCGGAGGAGTCAAAAATGTTGTCGGGGAAGCTCATCCGCGTAGTTTTGGTGCTAACGACACTGGTTGTTGGCGCGAGCTATTTAGCCATCAGGTCGAGTCGAACAAAGGTTGAAATTTGCCAGATCTGTGCCAGGGAAATTCATAGCGGGTTCGCTTATACGATCGAGCTGGAGAATGGCGAAGTCAAAGTAGCCTGCTGTCCGCGCTGCGGCTTGAGGTTTCAAGAAGGCGGCTCGAATGGCGTGCGATCGGTTCTGGCTACCGATTGCGCCAGCGGCCAAACTATCGAGGCGGACCAAGCCTATTATGTGGAAGGCAGCGACGTTCATGCTTGCTGCTCGCTTGCGCCCCTGAAAGGGGCGGAGGGAGAAGTGTACAGCTTGCACTGGGATAGGTGCTTGCCAAGCCTGGTGGCTTTTAAGCATCAAGAGGCAGCAAGAGAGTTTCAAGCCGAACATGGCGGGCGAATCCTGAGATACGAACAGTTGATCGAGGAAATAGAGGAGAAGCTGCCAACTGGCAAATATTAACAGGAGAAATGTCAGGGCAAGGCAAACCAAAATTCGTTCGGCCGCCGATCTCAACATCCCGATGGTGGCGGTTACGCTCCTTTATCGGAAGGGACATTTTCACCAGCGACTCGATTCCAGATGTTTGCTCGTTACAGCATCGATTCGATCACTAATGGAGTCCACGCGGCCACGTGGGTGGCAGAACCTTTTCAGCTCGCCAGGGTGGAACAGGTTGCCTCGTACACCGGCCTCCAGGCCGCCGCTACATTACTTGGGTAGAAACTAGTGGCGCAAGCCCTGGGTCAGAGGACGGTGCTCAAGTTTCAGTGGTGGTGGCGAGCCGCCATCGGCTGCGATAACAGAAAGGCGTTCAGGATAGCGAATCCCAGCGCGAGCATAACCATAGGAAGCATCGCCTTCAGCGCCAGCTTCTTATCTTTATAATTCAGCATGGCCATGCGGTAACCGAGATGGAGAGACAGGAGATAAAAGACAACGATGGTAAACATCTGAAGATAATAAATCGCCGAATCCGAGGCCAGGGCTCCGATCTGCCAGTTGGGCGTTCCGAGATAAAAGGGTGTGAACTCCTCAACGGTTCGCTGCACGACGGGAATGATCCCGGGACCCTCCTTCAGCAGGTGCAAAGAATTGTGCGCCAGATGGAGCGATAGCCCGACAGGTATAAACATATAAGCGAAGATGGTAAACGTCTTTCGCAGGCTCGATTCGGCCGGGCGCACCAGCCAGCGGCTGAACAGCGAGGCGAGCAGCAACAGCAGCGGTGTGATGATGAATATGGCTCCGAAATAAATGACGGCAAAGGTTAGCTTCTCGATCAGTTCGTGGTCGGCAATTCCCAACGCCGAGAAAGGAATGAAACGCGATATCAGGTCCAGCCACTCGTGCCACGGCTCGACCATGTGTCCGGTAACCACGAAGACCAATCCAACCAGCATGATCGCTAGGAAGGCCTCGTCGGTGAATTTTCGCCTGCTCAACCATATATCCTGCGCGAATGGTCTGGGCCCGAAGGCGATGTTATCTTTAGGGCAGGTCTTCACGCATTCGCCGCAAAGGTTACAGTAATTGTTTCGCTCCATGGTCGATGGGAACTCGAACATCATGCACCCCTGCCCTTTTTCGTTGCCGCGGTAGCAGTCCTTGGTTGGACAGCTTAAGCAAAGGCTGCTATCGTTAGCGCGAAGCTCGAGCGGCGAGACCATCGAATAGAGGCCGATCAAGCCGCCGATCGGGCAGAGGTAGCGGCAGAAAGCTGCCCTCTGGTATAAGGCTCCGATAGCGACGGCAATAACCGCAATGATCACCACCAGCCAGGCGGTACGGCTCGGGCTGCCGACGATGCCGAAATGCAGGTCGGCCCAGGTCAGCAGGACAAAGGCTAAGCTTGCCAGCCATATGTTCCGCAAGCTGCGCGGCAGGCGCCGCGTGGGTTTTACTATCCTCGAAGCCCAGACGGTCAAAGCTCCGAATGGGCACATGGCGCACCAGAGCCTGCCGACGAACACGAAGGCAAATATGATGGCTGCCCACCAGATCGTCCAGGTAATCTTAGTTGCGAAATTCCGGCCGCCGACCTGCGTATCGTAAAAGCCGAGGTAGATAACCAGCGCAAATATCACGAGGTTCGGAAGTTGCAACAGCGGTTGGAAGTATCTCCATTTTACAAATCGCTTTAACCATCGGATTTCCAGAAGATCGACGCGGCGCCTTTTGCCGCTAGCCGAGTAGTTCCGCGTGTAGAGGAAGGCCAAGGCTAAACCGGTGAGAAGCAACAGCGATATCGTTACAGCTCGCAGCGGGCGTGCCGCTCGAGGCGATGGAAGGCCTATGGGCTCGGAGGTAGAACTTGCCGCGTGTTCGCTCACCGCAATCGATCCGCGCAGCGGAACCTCCTCAGTAAATTTAGAGGCATGTATAACTATAATCGGCTTGAAGTTTCCGACCTGGTGGAAGACCGTTGTGGCTTGATATATGCCTGCCGTCCGCGTTGCCGTAGCTGATAAAACTACAGGCTCACGAGCCGATGCAGCCTTGTGATCTATTGTGCGATGGCCTCGATGCGCATGATGTGTATGCTGAGCGCCCTCTGCCTCAGAGGGAACGACTGGCGTGAGCCGAACCTCGACCTTGGCGTCGGATACGGCTTCCCCGGTTTGCGCATCGGAGATGATAATATTCATGGCGCTCGGCTCGTGGAGGTAAAGCGCTCGATGTTTAACGATAAGCTTAACGCGCGAGCCTTCCCCCTCGAGCGAGAAAGGAAGCGCGGCGATCTCCCGAGGGACAAGCAGCAACTTAGGCTCGTGCCCCGAGGCGGTCAACGCAAGCAACAGGATCAATACGCAAGCAAGCGAAATCGAGCCTCGCTCCATCTCCCCTCCCTCATGGCGTCCGGCCCCGTCGGTCATGGGTCTCTACTTATATATTATTGCCGCTTCGAAACATTCAAATGAATCGCATCACATTATTGTGTGATCGCGGTCACATGGAACCGCCAGGGTGCGCTTGGTAGAAACAAGGTAGCAGCGAGCTTCAGCTCGCCAGGGTGGGACACGAGAACATAACGTCGTACAACTGGCGGTCTAAAGACCGCCGCTACATTGCCGAATCCTAATGACATCAGAGATCGAATCAGAAATTACCTCGAGTCATAGTCTGATACTGCGCCGGGCTGGGAGCCATATCTCTTTCGAGTTCTCGACGCGAGAAGATGAGACGGCCCAGCGAGAGGAACAGGATGGCCCCGAGGGCGTAGACGCCGCCCATGAGACACCACTCGATCTCGGTGGGCGAATAGGTGCGCGCTATGTCAATAGCGCCGTTGCGCATCAGCGAGGGCAACAGAACGTAAGTCCGTTCGGCGAAGACCCCGACGATCACCAGCACCGAAGCGATGACCACCGATAAGGGAGTCCGGGTCCAGGGGAGAGCTAAAAGGATAAATGGGATCAGGATGCCCACGATGCCGTCGAACCAGAAGATCTTGGAGAATCTGCCCCAGATAACCTCCTCGAGAACAGCGAGATGGGTGGGCGTTCCGGAATAACCTACAGTGAGGAACTCGCTTAAAAGAAGATAGGCCAGCACGGGAATGGAGAGGAAAAGATAGGTCCCGAGTTGAAGGATGTTCTGGTCCGATATTCGAATCGCGAAGAGCATTCTGCCTGACCAAGCAGCAACCACAACCCCGGCCAGTCCCGAGGCCAGGGCTGAAGCGATGAAGAGGGGAGCAAGAATCGGGGTGTTCCACCCGGGCTGACCCTTGACCAGGCCGAGGATCCATGCGGTTACCGAATGGAGGGCTACAGCCGCTGGAATCGAGACGATGGCAAGCGTCCGCAGGATCATACGATCGCGCTCGAGCGCTCGTTCCGAAACATCGGTGTAGCCTAAGGTAAGGAGGCGGATAAAGCCGAGGCGCTCCGAAGCGCGCGAGGCGCTCTGGAGCATATGGATTCTGGCACTAAAGAAGAGGAGGGCAGCGCAGAGGATCATGTAAGAGGAGATCACAGTAACATCCCAGAGCAGGGGCGAGGCGAAGTTAGCGTGGCGAATCACATAGAGGAGGCGCGTCGGCTGACCGAGGTCGAGGACTATGAAGAGCGCCGCCATGACCAGAAAGCTGATGGACAGCATCTCGGCGATAATAGCCACCGGTTTCATCTCCTCTTTGTTCAGGATATGGACTATGGCGGAAACCGCGATGCCGCCGGCGCTGAGCCCCACGCAGAAGATGAAGTTTGCGATGTAGAGTCCCCAGAAGACTGGCTTGTTAAGGCCAGTGACAACCAGGCCTTCGGTGAACTGCCGGGAGTAAGCATAGCCCCCCCAGGCTATAAGAGCTAGCAGGCCTAATTCGATCCAGCGAAGTTGTCGCCTCCTATCAGCTAACTCTATAATCCCGTTACGCTCCATAAAAGCCTCGCTTTCATCCCCTGGCGCCCTGCTCCATGTCTTTCATTATTTGATAGCCTGAAGACCCGCGTAGAGCATCACCCCAATTGATATGATCGCCGTCAGGACCGAGACGCCGACCAGGAGATCCAGGATTATAAAGAAGTAGCCGGTTTCGCTCGTTTCAATTGGTCTTTTTTCCATTTCAGCTCGTCCTCCTGGTTACAGTTCCCCGAATATGAAGCGATGTGCGTGGGGACGTCGAGTTGGCGGGCTGCTTGAAAACATAGAGAAGAAGCGCCGCTATTGCCAGCAGCGGGAGCAGGATTAAGGCCATATGGCTCAGGGTAGCTGTATCCAGATATCCGAAGTTAATGGCGCTGAGAAGAGCGCTCAACAAATGAACCCACAGAAGGATACCAATTCCCCAGGCTATGCATTTTTGTGCCGATGTCATGACCCACCTCCGTTAGTTTCCGGCCTTAAGGTTTTAAGGCGCAGGCTCCAGATGACACAAGGGGAAAGAGCTGGATTAGAGATCCTGTACTCTTTGCCGCCAGGCAAGGAGACGCTGTCTCCAGCCAAGAGGAGAATCGAACGGCTTAAGCCATGAAGAAGCAGGCTTCCTTGGACCACAAAGTGGATAGCCGCAAAACCCCAAAGATCGCTCCCACCGATGGAATTTTCAGGCTCAAGTTCGGTGGTTGAGATCTCCACCCACTCGTTTTCATAGAGGGTCCTTATTCGAACGCCCTTATGCTGGATGGAGCGTAGCGATTCTCCTCGCCTTACCAGCCTTATGCCATCGCTGCTCTTCATCTTCTCACCTTCCGCTTGAAAAACAGTGCAAGAGGCGTGCCGGAGATAACGGAAGTTGTAACTGGTAAGTTACGGAAATTGAAGGACTTCTAGCCTGGATGCTTTGGATAAAGCGAGGCGGTGCCCTTGAGATTGTGATTTGCAAGCTTAGATTTATAAGCTGTTGAAACCAGGCAACTTTTTAATATTTCGTTTTGCAAGAGGCGCTCGCAAAATGGAGGCTAAAGAAGAGAGACGTCAATTACTGGTAAGCCAGCGGATAGACGACATAGGGGGCCGGATTATTGGTTAGCGGGTGTGGTCAGGATTCTTCCTGCAGCTTGCGCCAGATGGTCGAGGGGGAGATGCCTAGGATCTCAGCCGCCTTAACTTTATTGCCGCCACAAGCTTTTAGAACCTCTTTGATGTAGTTCAACTCCATCGTTTTCAGATCCTTAAACTCGCTCAAGGGGGAGGAGAGCTCGCGCTCCACCTCGGCGCAGACCTGCGGAGGAAGGTGGCTAGTGCGAATAAGTTCTCCGGGGCCGGCGAAAATGACCGCCCGCTCGACGGCGTTCTTCAGTTCCCTCACGTTGCCCGGCCAGTCGTAGCTCAGCATTAACTTGAGCGCCTCATCGGAAAAATCTGTGGCCGGCTTCTTCATCTCGGCCAAGAAAACCTTGAGGAAGTGGCGGGCGAGCACTGGGATATCTTCCTTGCGCTCGCGCAGGGGGGGTATCGCGATCTGAACGACGTTGAGTCGATAGAAAAGGTCCTCGCGAAACCGGCCGGTCCTGATTTCTTCCCCAAGATCCTTGTTTGTCGCCGCAATTATCCTTGTATCTACTTGAATTTCCTCCTCGGAACCTACCCGTTTGACCTTCCGTTCTTCAAGCGCCCGCAGGATCTTGGCCTGCATTACGAGCCTCATGTCGCCGATCTCGTCGAGGAACAATGTGCCGCCGTCGGCCAGCTCAAAGCTCCCCCGCTTTGCGTAGATGGCCCCGGTAAAGGCCCCCTTCCTGTGGCCAAATAGTTCGCTCTCCAAAAGATCGTGGGGTATAGCCGAGCAGTTGACCGTCACGAAGGGGCCCGCGGCGCGCGGGCTGAGAAAATGGATGAAACGCGCTATGACTTCCTTTCCGGTACCGCTCTCGCCCACAATAAGAACCGAGGAATCGGTCCCCGCCACCCTGGCGGCCAGATCGAAAACCCGCCTCATCGCTTGGCTCTGACCTACCACCACGTCCTTTCCGTAAATATGCTTCAGCTCTCCGCGGAGATAGACATTTTCATCCGCCAGGCGCCTCCGCTCGAAGGCGCGCTCGACGAAGAGACGGAGCTGATCCGGGGTAAATGGTTTGGGGATGTATTCTTGCGCCCCCTTTTTTATCGATTCTATTGCAGATTCGATGGAGGCGTAGCCTGTGATCATGATCACCAGAGTGGTCGGATCATGCTCTTTGATTCGATCCAGGAGCGCGATGCCGTCCATCTCGGGCATCTTGATGTCGCAAATCACCATCTCGTAGCGGCTCCGCTTAAACTTTTCTAACGCATCGAAAGCATTCAGGCTGGTCTCAACCGTGTACCCGATGCGCTCCAACGCCTTCTTCACCGCCTCGCAGATGCGCTGCTCGTCATCTACGACCAGGATTCTGCCTTTGATTTTCTTTTCGTTCGCCCCCATAGGCTCGAAGCTTTCGCCTCCCGAGCAATCAGCTTTCGGCTGGCTGCCGGGGCTAATTCCTTAAGTCCCCAGCGGCAGAAAGAGCCTGATCGTTGTGCCAACCGAACCCGAAGCCTCAGCCTTGACCTCATCAGCCGTTAAACTCTCCACCGTAATCCTGCCGCCGTGCTCCTCCATGATCCTGTATGCTATGGAAAGCCCCAGTCCGGTCCCCCCCTGCTTGGTGGTAAAAAAGGGATCGAAGATCCTGCCTCTGATCTCCTTTGGGATGCCCGGCCCGCTGTCTCTAACGGCGATCTCGACGGAGCCTTCCCGGAGCGCGGTGCTGACCATCAAAATCCCCCCTTCAGGCATGGCTTGAATCGCATTGATGAGGACGTTCATCAACACCTGCTGTAGCCGATCCGGATCGCACCCGACTAAAGGAAGCTCGGAAGAAAGCTCCTGCCGGAGAGCTATCGCGTGAAGTTCAAGCTCGTGTTCGATCAACTTGAGGGTATTCCGGACAACCTGGTTAAGATCGGACGGACGCACGTTCAGCTCGTGGTGTCGAGAGAAATCTCTTAGATCATCGATGATTCGCTTGCAGCGGAGCGAGTCGTCTCCGATCTGCCTTAGCTCTTTGTAGAGATCCGACTTCTCGTCGATGCTTTCCATCAATAGATTTACGTTCATGAGGATACTGGTCAGCGGGTTATTCAGCTCGTGCGCGACTCCCGAGGCCAAAAGGCCGATGGAGGCCAGTTTCTCTGACTGAAGCAGTGACTCCTGGGCTTTTTTCAGTTGCTCGCTCCGTTCGCGCACCTTCTCCTCCAGAGAGCGATTGTAATCATCGATGCGATCTTTATACTCCTTGAGCGTCTGCACCATGGCATTAAAAGATTCAGCCAGATCTCCGACCTCATCGTGTACATCGACCTCGACTCGATAATCCAGGTCGCCCTCCATGATTCTTCGAGTACCCAACAGGAGCCGGCGAACTGGAACCGTGATGCGCCGCGCCATAGCGGAGGTGGCGGCAGCAGCCAGCGCCAGAGATGAGAGGGCGAAGATGATAAAGAGAAGCACAGCTCTTTGTCCCACGCGCGCCGAATCGGCGCGCAGGACCTTGATTCTTTGGGAAAGGACGGCTGACATCCTGTCCATCAAGCCTACCGCCTCAAAGACAAGCGCTCCCGCCTCCGTCGCGAGGTTTCCCAGCTCCTCGCGGCTCTTTTTCCCCTCGAAAACAGCCATGCCTTTTTCCTGTATGTGGACGATTACCGGTGAGAGGGAAGCCGCCATCTCCCGCGGCCTTTTAGTCGCCCCGTGACATGTGGCCGAACTGCAGCTTAGCAGGCTGGCCTTAATGCCAGCGATGGCGCTCCGAAAGCGCTCTGACGTTAGGCTGTGATCTCCGCGCAGCAGGAATTCATTTATCGGCTGCGGGACCTGAGCCAGTTTCGAGCTTAAGTTCCGAGTAGCTTCGAGGGATAGACTGATCTCCTCGAGCTGGCGATTGATGGCAGTTAGTTGATAGAGAGAGCGAAGGCTAACCGCGCCGAGAATAGCCGCCTCGAGGCTGGCTATGATCAGAAAGCCGAGGGTCAGCTTCCTGGCCAGGGACCTGTTAACCTGGTATTTAATCTCTTTCCACCCGATCATGCCTTGCCCGCCGTTTACGGAGCGTATCGATCGACCCACTCGTCGGGCAGATATCCCCTCATTCGTTCAACCGTCTCTTTAACTGACCTTTCCCTTCCCTCCCTTACCTCCCAGATCGACACGATAGGAAATAATTTAGTAAACACCATGTAGAGGAGAATGAAGCAAGAGAAAAAGGCTGCGGTAAGGGACCACTCGATCCAGGTGGGAGAGTATAAACCACGCTGCCATGGGAGCCTGGGATTGACCAGGGTGGGTACGACAATGGTGAAACGCTCCAGCCACATCCCTATACATACTGAAGCCGAGGCGACCACAGTCCCTGTAATCGTCCTGGTCCAGCGATTGCACAGGATGGCGAATGGAACGATAAAATCAAAGAGGACCATGGTCCAGAAGTATATCCGATATTCCCCGCTGATCTTGGCCCAGAAAACGGCCATCTCGGTGGGTTCGTTTCCGTAAAAAGTGGTGAGGTGCTCGGCAAAGGTAAAGTAAAGCCAGAGCAATGTCATTACCAGAAGCAGAGTTCCCAGATAATTGAAATGGATCGGCTTGATATAGCTTTCCAAATGATAGACCGTCCTCACAATAGCCATGATGATGAGCAGGACGGCGATGCCCGAGTAGATCGCCCCGACAACGAAGTACGGTCCGAAGATGGTCGAGTGCCACATGGGTTGAATGGTCATGGCGAAGACCCAGGAGACCACAGTGTGTACAGAGACAGCGATGGGCACGACGACAACGGCTAAAATGGCTATGGCAGTCTCCAACCTCCGATGTTGTTTCTCCGTACCGCTCCATCCCAGAGAAAGGATCGTATAAAGCCTTTTCCGCCATCCCGACACCCGGTCGCGAAGCAGGGCGATGTCGGGAATTAATGGCACATAAAGATAGATAGTGCTTGCGGTGAGGTAGGTGGTGATGCTGATCACGTCCCATATCAGGGGGGACTGAAGGCGTCCGTAACGGATCACATAGAGCGCCCTATCCGGTCTGCCGAGATCCAAAAGGACGCTGCCGGCGCCGAAGAACAGGACCAAGACAGTGATTGTTTCGGCCATCCTGGTGATGGGCCTTCGCCACTCGGCGCGACAGATCCTTAAAATGGCAGAGATCAAGGTTCCCGCATGGCTGATGCCGATGAAGAAGACGAAGTTAGTGATGTAGAACCCCCAGAAGACGGGACGGTTAAGCCCGGTTACCCCTAACCCGTAGCGAAACTGCACCGTATAGGCGTAAAATCCCCACAGGGCAATTCCCAGCAAAAGAAACAGGACAAGGTAAAAGCCCCTGCCGGTCCGCAGGATCGGCTCGAGGAGGGCCGCATCTTCTCGGGTCAATTCCCTATCCAGCACGCCATTCCCCCTCCTTAAGGTATATGATCTTAGGCTCGGTCCCGAGATCTTCCAGCACCCTGAAGGCTCTCGCGCTCTTGGCCAGCCTGGCCACCTCGGTATTAGGGTCATCCAGGTCGCCGAAATAGATCGCACCTGCCGGGCAGCTTTGTACGCAGGCCGGGACGTATTCCCCCTCTCTCTTCACCTCCCGTTCCTCGAGGGCCGCCTGCTCTCTAGCCTTTTGGAGCCTGTGGTGGCAAAAGGTACACTTTTCGATAACCCCCTTGGGACGAAGCGAGACGTCGGGGTTCAGGGAGGCTTTCATCTCCTCGGGCCACTTGGGCTCGGACCAGTTGAAATATTTCACCTGATAGGGACAGGCATTGCCGCAGTAGCGGCAGCCGATGCAGCGCGGGTAGATCTGGGCAACCAACCCTTCCGGGTTCTTATAGGTCGCTCCCGTGGGACACACTTTCGTGCTGGGAGGGTTGTCGCAATGCTGGCAGAGCATCGGCATAAACCTAAGCTTGACGTCGGGATATTCCCCCTCGGCTATGGTTATCACCTTGATCCAGGAAATTTCCCTACCATACTCCGCCTCCTCCGGCCGGGAAAACGGCACGTTGTTCTCCTGCTTGCAGGCGACGACACAAGCTTGACATCCGGTACACTTGTCGAGATCGATCACCATGCCCCAACGGGCCATTTATATCGCCTCCGTGTTAATATCCCAGCTATCGGCTTTCCCTCGACCGCATCTCGTCACGACGGCTGGCTGTCGATAGCCGCGCGCTTGCCTGCGAATCACGCTTCACGCCTTGTAGATCCTCACCTTTGTCGGACCGCGGCCATCGACTAAGGCTATCGGGTTTACCCCTCTTCCTTTCGCCCATCGACCCAGAGCTGTGTGCCCCTGACCCACGGGGATATTAACGACTTCAGGCATCGCGCCGGGAAATAGCCTGGCCCGAACCTTGATCTTGCCGGCAGGCGATTCTACAACCACCCAATCCCGATCTTTTATCCCCAGCTCTTTTGCGCTCTTCGGATTGATCTCCATCCATGAGTCCCATGCCGAATGAACCGAAGACCCAACGATCTCCTGTAAGAAAGGGAGGTTGGCCGAGACCTCGCTCGCCAGGGCCAGGGGTTTGAACAGGTATAGATAGAAAGGGTAGCCCTCATCGCCCGTGTTGTGCGTCGGCTTCTCAGCGAGCAGAGGGGGCAATTCGAACTTGCCGGAAGGGCTCTGCAATGCCCGTTGATAGTCGCCATATTTGTAGTAAGGGTCCATCCATCCTCCCTTCTCGACGAGGTCCTTCCAGAAAGCCTCGAACGACGGGTAATCCCGAGTCGGATACCACTCCAGCTCGCGCATGCGATGATCCAGGTGCTCCTGCTTGAACTCGCCGGCAAAGATCATGCCGCGCCTGGCACGATGTAGCCCCATCACCAGCGCCTGAATCGCTTCCATCGAGCTTTTCCAGGGAAAAGATGCGGCGATATTTCCGCCCAAAGCCCTGGCTAAATCGAGAATCACCTCGGTTGCTGGCCTCGACTCATAGAGAGGGGGCAGCGCAGGCTGTCCCACCGCAACTGTGGTCACAGCAAAGCCTGGAATTCCGGTTGTTATATCCCAGCGCTCTAGCCCCGTGCAGTCGGGAAGCACGAGGTCGGCCTCTTCCGCCGTCTCGTCGAGGAAAAGGGAGAAGCTGACGACAAAGGGCACCTTGCGCAGCGCCTGGCGAAAAGAGCCTGGAGCCGAAAAGAGCGGGTTAGAACCGATGATAAAAAGCGCGTTAATTTTGTAAGGCATCTCCGCCAGGATCGCCTGGCTCAGCCGGCCAGTATCCGACGACGGCAAAGCTGTCTGGCGCAGGCCAGCGGCAGCAGCTTGGTCTTGCTTAACAGGGGGCCATGGAGATAAAGGTGGTTCTTCTCGAACCAAAACCCCTCCCGGCTTATCGATATTTCCCACCAGGGCGTTCAATGCGTGAACGGCAAGCGCCGGGAAGTTACAGTTGCCGTATTGCGCCAAGCCGTCCCCGGGTATGGCCAGCGAGGGACCATAACGGGCAAACTCGCGGGCTAGCCGCTCAATAACCTCAAGCGAAACTCCCGTTATCTGCGAGACCTTCTGCGGCGGGTAGTGTTCGAGGACCAGCGTCTTAAAACCGCTTTGTTTATTTCCCGACGAATCCGACCAGTCCTCAAAGCCGAGGAGATGTTGTTCGGCGAAAGCCCGGTCGTACAGCTCTTTCTCAATTAGAACGCGGGCGATGCCCAGGGCCAAAACACCTTCCGTGCCGGGTCGAACAGGGATCCACTCGTCGGCTTTAGCCGCGGTGGCGGAGAGACGGCTTTCGACCTGGACGAGCTTCCCTCTCTGCCCGGGCCGGCCCTGGCGCAGATATGCCAGGGCGTGCATTTGCCTGACGGGAGACATCCACCCCTCCACGAGCGGGGCACCGAAACTCAGGATATAATTGGCGTTTTCAAAATCGTAGGCTATTTTCCCGCCCATGCCCTGGGTCAGGTGCTGGACCGATGAGACGGGGCCATCTTTTTCGGCAGAAATAAAATTGGGCGAGCCATAGGCGTCGAGCAGGCGGCGCGTCAGGCGATCTGTCAGCTCCGAGCCTTTGCCGCTGATGACGGCCAGGGTGTGGGGCATGCCTTTATCCCTCAGCTCTTTAAGCTTAGAAGCGATGAAAGCCATCGCCTCTCGCCAGTCAATTTTCTCCCATCTGCCCGAGCCCCGCTCCCCCACTCTTTTTAATGGAGCGCGCAATCGATCGGGGTTGTAGAGGAGCTGAAGGGATGCTTGGCCGATGGGGCAGAGGCCGCCACGATTGACCGGACTGATCGGATTCCCCTCCGCCTTAACCACGCGTTCCCCGATCTTCCGCACCAGGATGCCGCAGCCTCCCGAGCAGAGCCCGCATAGAGACGCGGTCCAGGACTCCGGCCCGGGCTCCGGCCTGACCTGCTCATCGGCAAGCTGAATCGCAGTGCTTATCCCACGCAGGTTACAGCCTGAAACGGCAGTGGCCGTTGTCCCGACGCCGATAATCTTCAGGAAATCTCGCCGATCAAACCTCATCGCCGTTACTCTTTGCCGCTTCAGCGGTGGCACGCATTACAATCAACCGATGCCTTTCTTTCCTGATGGCAGGCCATACACCAGTCCATGGTCTGTTCGACCAGGGGCCGGGAGGGCGGCCGCGTCTGTTGGGCCATATCGCCGTGGCAGGCGAGGCAATCCAGCTTCGCCCGGACCACATGCCGGCGATGCGAAAAGAAGACGTGGCCCGGCATTTGGTAAATTCTCTGCCAGGGGATCTCGATGCCCTCTTCTATATATTTCCTGAGCCGCTTTTCCTCCTCGCTTCCGCTTACCTGCGCCTCGTGGCATAGCTTACATGTCTCCAGTTTCGGTAAACCGGCAAAGGCATTTCGCTCGTAGTGCTCGTGACAGGCGCTGCACGCCAGCCCGTTATCTACGACATGCTTCTTATGGTCGAACCGGATCGGCTGGATTGCTTCCCGCCCCGCATAGGGCTTCAAGCTTCGAAAGCCTCCGCGCAGGGCAATAACCAGCAGAACCGAAATCGCAACCACGATCACGCTCTTAGTTCTGCCCATTGCACCGATCCTCTCAGGCAGAGCGCGCCTAGCTATCTGAACAGCCTGATAACTGGCCTCGTTTCAGAGCCATTATCGCCGGATGACACGCCTTGTTCACGATACGCTCCACCATCAGTTCAAGCGCCTTCTCTTGCCGCGGGGTCAAGTCGGGCATCCGACTCTTAGCTTCGCTCAGTTCAGCGTAGCAGATATCTCTGACCCTGTTCTTCAACTGCGCGATCAGAGGGCCGATTTCATAAGCGCGCAGGCTCTGGAAAAATTTCCTCGCCTCTCGCTCAACTATCTCCCCGGCGACCGTCAACTCCCTTTCGCGCATTTTCAGGTTTGAATGCACAATGGTCTGCAGGTCATCTATGTTGTAAAGGAAGACGTCATCGAGCGCATCGACCTCAGGCTCGACGTTGCGCGGGACCGAAATATCTATTACGAGAAGCGGCCTGCCCGTCCTTCCGGCCAGCGTCTGGCCGAGCCGGCTTTTTGTCAAGAGATAATTCGGATGGTTAGTACACGTTATGACTATATCAGCAGTTTCGAGCTGTTCCGCCAGCGCCCCGAATTCGACCGCGCGAGCCTCGAAATCCCGGGCAAACTCCAGAGCCCTTTCGAGGGTCCTGCTGACAACTATCAATCGTTTTGCCCCGAATTTCCTCAAATGCTTAGCTATCAGCCGCGCCATCTCGCCCGTTCCGATGATCAGGGTCTTTTTGTCTGATAAATCCTGGTAAATTTTCCTGGCAAGCTCTGCCGCCGCGCTGCCAACCGATACGTTCGACAAAGCTATTTCGGTCTCGCTCCTGACCTTTTTGGCAACCGAAAGGGCTTTCTCCATGAGAAGGTTCATGCGCTTGCCGATGGTTCCAGCTTGGCGCGCGATCTTGAAGGCCTCTTTAACCTGGCCCAGGATCTGCGGCTCGCCTATGACTAGGGAATCGAGGCTGCTCGCGACGCGGAAGATGTGCGCGATCGCCTCCTGATCGTAATAGGAGAAGATTCGATCGCGAAGGCCCTGGCCGTCGATATCCAGGAAGCCCGAAGCGAATTGCACAAATAAAGACCGGCAATCCGCTTCAGGCTCAGAAGCGCCCCATAGCTCGACCCTGTTGCATGTCGAAACAACCATACACTCAGGGACTGGGCCTGAAGAGCAAAGGGTACGAACGGCTGTCGGCAACTGGCGTGCGGCCAGCGCGATCCTTTCCCTATCGCCCACCGCAGCCGTTTTATGATTCATTCCAACCGCGAAGTACCGCATAGTCATTCGTCCACGTGAACTTATAATGGGACGCGGATTTTCGATTTACATAAATCTCTGTTCGACTCCTGTCCCGTGCCGTTTGCCAATCAACGACCAACCCGCGCACGGGGCCGGTCGTTCGACTGACTATTGCGATGTCAGCGACCGGATAAATGCCACAAGGTTGCGCACTTCTTGTTCTGTAAGCTTCTCCCCAAATGCCGGCATCAGCTTCGATTTACCAATGGCATTGCCGCCCTTGGCGATGATCCTGCTTAATTCTTCATCCGTCAGCTTCGACATCTTCTCCTTATCGGTCCAGTCAGCCGGCTTGGTCTTCAGGAGCTTAGCGCCAGGCCCATCGCCCTTGCCCTGCTCGCCATGACACCTGAGACAGTGCTTTTTGTGAATTTCGAGGCCGGCTTTAGGGTCGCCCTTGAATTCGGCCCGAGCATTCTGAAGACTGCCCGCATAAAAGGCGCCGGCGCAAAGCAGCAAAGCCGACGCCGCTAACAGAACTATTTTCCCGGTCATAGCTTGCCTCCCTCTCGGACTTTAATGGCTAAGGTCGGATCGCCATCTATAGCTTTCGACTGCCTAGCGCGCGTTCGCGCGCCAGCGTTCCAAGTCCAGGACAAAATAATCGCAGGCGATCCGATCGCCTATCACCTCTTTGTTGAAAAAAGTGCATATGCCAACGCGATTGGTCTGATGGTAAGAGCGACAGAACGAACAGGTATATTTTCCTCTCGAGCTAAGCGCATCATAAATTGTCGAAACGAAAACTGTCAGAACGGCCAAGGACACGGCAACGGCAAGCAGCATCGGCCCCAGAAGAGGCACCGCCATCACCAGGATGATCAGGCCCCAGGCAACTGCCAGCAAAATATTTCTCAGCGTCGCTCTGCTCGCTATCCCTTTGTCCCTCATAACTTCCCCGGCTAAAGGCAAACCAGCTATCGACCCCGTAACAGCCCGGCCTCTCAACTGGACAGCGCTGTCTCTCGATGTCTCCGGCTAATAGCTTATTACCAGGCTGGAACTTATCAGGTGCTTTCGATAATCCTGGATAAATTCAGCCTTCTCGTTGTATCCATAGTATTGCCAGCCTGCTGTCAAGCCGATTCGACCGTTGATGGGAATGGAAAGCCTTGCGTAAGGCTGATGGAAATTAAGCGCAAAGGTCCCGGTTGTTTGCAGGACACGATATCCCATGGAGAGCCGGCTTTTCCTGATAAGCTCGAAATCTAAGCCGGCATTAACGAAGTTGGATTCTTCGACGTAGATCGAGCGGTCCGAGCTGAACGTTTGCGGCAATAGATATATAATATCCGAGCTTATATCCGACCTCGAATAATCTGCAACCACGCTCAGCCTTCTGGCCGGAGAATAGGCGACCGATATATCGAACCCCCGGTTGTGGGCCTGATAATCCAGGTCTTTGCGCGCATTTTGGTGGTCAAAGAACGCCAGCGAGCCGGTTATGCTCAAGCTTTGCGTCGGCTGGTATCTCCCCCGGATCCTCAGCTTGTAGTAGTCGAGCGGAGCGGTGCGCACGAGCGGTTCGTCGGCGTCGGCCTTTTCGTAGTCCAGATACAGGTCGAGCTTGCCGGACAGGCGGTAGCCGAGCCCGGCCAATAGAACATGCTGGTTAGAATCAGCAGATAGCGAGCGCCGCCGGGTTTGGTCTGGCTCGAGCGACTCCAGAACTACGTCTTTAAGCGTGTTCCGATAACCTGCGCGCAGGGCTAGTTTCGGCGTCAACTGGTATATTCCTTCGAATTGATTTCGATTTGTATCGAACGAGAAGAGGGTATCAGACACGCTGAAATCCGTGATATCGGAGGGAGGCTGCGGAAGGCCCGATACCGGCTCGCTGCTTAGAAACAGCCTGAAAAGATCGGATGCGCCTGAGATGTCATAGCGGTTGGTTTGAAAGGTGTAGATTAACTTCAGCTTTTGAAGCGGGCGGTACTCAACGATAAGGTCGCCGAAGATATCTGGCCTCTTTATCCTTTCCGTCGAGCTTTCGATCTGTCCTTTGAAGAACCTGAGCAGCGGCAGGGAGAAGAAATTGCCCTCGTAAAGTTGACGGTGAGCGAAATCCAGATCTGCGTTCGTGTAGATCAATCTCGATGTCAAGGACAAGCTCGAGATGGGCGTTGCTTTCAAGAGAACGCGGCTGATCGGAGTTTTACCCCTCACGTGATAATCGCGCAGCAAGTTGTTGAGGAAAACCTGCCTGCCGAATACCGGCCGCGCGCTATTACCTTGATTTACATCTCCCGTCTCAGAAACCTGCTGGTCGTCTTTGAACCAGCGAAAACCCTGCTCGAGGAGCAGGGTCAATCTCGAGAAATTCATCTCCACGCCTAATCTGTAATCGTTCGCCGTGTTCCTGATTTTTGAGCCAAGTACAAATTCGTCCCCCTGCGCCGAAAATGTGGTCAGGGCGGGACCAAACGCGGAGTTTCTCGAGTAGCCGAGATAGGGCCTGATCGGGCGACCCGGAAAGATGGTGAGCGTGAAATCCATGATCCTCCTGGTAATGTCGAAGCTGTGCTGCCCGAGCAGAATTCCCTGGGCCAGCAGCGGATTGGCAAACGAAGGTATGAAATTAAAATAATCGATCTTCTGGTAATTGAATTCGAAGCTGTAGATATCGCTCTTCTCCACGCGCAGCTTCGACGTGTTGTAAGGGTCGCCCCAGTTGTCCAGTTTAAGGCTCAACCGGTCGAAGAGGCGGCTGGAGCCGAGCGGTCTTTCGATCGCGATGTCGGAGCGGAAGAGCTTGAATCCAGGCCTGAGGTTAACCTGGCTGCGGTAGACGCCTTCGTCGCCTCCGCCTCCGGCAACCGAGCGGAACCCCAGCTCGAGCTCGGTTTTCATTTCCATCGGTCCGAAAACCAGGCCTTCCCCCTTCGGGGGCTTGCTCGCCGACTCCGGCTCGGCGGCAGCGACATATACGGCCGAGCAAGCGGCAAGCAGCCATGTCCCTAGAAAACGCGGAAGATTTTGAACCAGCCAGCCCATCCCTAACCTCCAAGGCCTAGCTAAAAGCCGGCGCACTCGATTTCACTGAAAGAGCAAGCGGTCGATATTAGAGCCGTGTATTTTCACATGGCACGAGGTACAATTCTGGAAACGAGCGCTCCGGATATCGTGGAACGCAGGAGGCTGCGAGCTTAAGATGCCCGGCGCACCCGTATGGCACTCGAGGCAGAGAAATCGCACCTGAGCGCGACGCAGCATTTTCGGGTTGATCGAGCCGTGTGGGGCATGGCAGCTCGTACAGCCCTCCAACTTCAAAGGGGCATGCTCGAACACGAAAGGCCCCTGTTTATCGCTGTGGCATTTCAAGCAGGCGGTCTGGCTGCCCGCAGCGAACTTCAACTGCACCGCATTTGGCCCGCCGTGCTGATCGTGACAATCGATGCAGCTCATCCCCCCCTCGCTCACTTTATGGCGAAACGGCTTGGAAAACTCAGCCCTCATCTCCGCATGGCAGCTCAAACACAGAGCCGAGGCTTTTACCCTCAGCAAACTGGTTTTCTCTTGCGGGGAGTGAATGGAATGGCAATCCACGCACGAGAGGTTGCTCTTGCCGTGGAGGCTCGCCTCATACCCGTGCCGCTGGCCCTGCGAGCCGTGGCACTCGAGGCACTGTTTGTTTATCGCCGGTGCTGGCGAGCTCTTGAAGGAAAAGATCTTCGAAGCGTCTCCTCCGCCATCGACGTGCTCTTTACCAGAACCGTGACAGGCTTCGCACGCATGTTCGGTCTTCTTGAACCTGGGATTGACCTCCAGAAGGTAATGAGCGGACCTGTTGAATTTTCTGTACTGATCCTCGTGGCATGCGCCGCAGTCCGCGCTTTTTATATCCCCCGGCCCTTCGGCCCGGTCCGGACCTCGCTGGGACCTCGGGCTAGCGCCTGCTCCGAGGAATAAAAAAACGAGCAATATGATGCACCATTTCATCGACCTCAGTATTTCCGGCTCCCTCACGATGCTCTCCGTATAACGCCACAAACCAGCGGGCTTCCGATAAGGTCATCTCGCAGCATCTCTTGTTCCGCCGTTAGCGAGCATGCACCCGCGTCACGGCAAATTCGGCCCCTTCCTTGTGACAGACCGCGCACGATTCGGCGAAGGGGGCGGTGTTGACGAAGGCGTGTCCGGCGGCCTCCGGCGTGTCGTGACAGGCCAGGCATGCGGCCGCCACCGGCTGAGTCGGGTTCAGGTAATCTCGAGGCGTTTGCGTCGGAAGCAGCCCCTTGGGAAGAGGGATCGTATGGGAGTTGCCGACGTGGCACTTGGCGCAGTTCCTCCTGTCGCCCGGAAAGTGAACCTCGTTGAAATTGTGGCGTCTTCCGCCAAAGCCATACACGGTGAAATCCTGGCTCAGCTCATGGCCGGTATGAATTTTGTGTATCAACCTCTTGAAATGCACGCTTTCCGGAGGGAATTCGGCGGCGGGCCGGCGCGCCTGGTCGGTCTGGTTGGCATTGTGGCACATCACGCAGTATTCGGTGTTTCTTCTGATCCCGCCGTGGAGGGCCAGCGTGTCGTGACAGGTATTGCAGTTGGCCAGATCGACCGCTTTCCGCCTCGGAACCGGTTCAGGATCGGTTACGGCAACATAGAACACTTTGTTGAAGCCCACGTCCCTTACCGTTAACTCCTTGGTGGTACCTCGATTCAAAACGACATTTCGGTAGCCCTCTATTCCCACGGCATATGTTCCTTTAGCATCGGGAGGTATGGGGTTTCTGAAAGTATAGGTGTAAGTGTCCCCGTCAACCGTTGCCGATCTGGCATCCTCGCGGAAGAAATGAGCATAATCGGTGGTCGGCCCGGCAAGCACCAGGGCAAGCAGGTCCATCTGCGCGGGCAGGATTGGAAATCCCGCGTTATCTTTAATTGTAAATTTAACCACGGGATTTTGTCCCGGCCCGCTATTCGTGACGCTAAGGATTTCAAAGTTCACGCCGGGCAACTGCTTCGATTTGTCCGGTATGGTATGAGCGCCGATCACCGAGGCGTCGAACTCCATCTCGCCCTGCGGAATGTGACATCTGGCGCAATCCCTATCTGAGAGCTGGGGGCCACCCGGATGTCCTCTGCCGCTGGCGAAATCGACGTCGTCGTGGCAGGAGCCGCAGGCGGCGCGGCTCGGCTTCAACGCGTAGTTTATGCTCTGCGAGCCCTGTTGATGGCAGGTGGTGCAATTACGAATGTCTCGCGGGAACTTGACCTCCGAAAAATCGAAAACCGTTTGCCGGAACCCTACTATTTGATAGGGCTTGCCCGCTTTTACGCTCGGCAGGTCTTCGCCCATATGGATCTTGTGGATCATTACTTTGAAATCCACGGTGTTTCCGGTATCCGGATCCCAATTTTGGTTCTGGTGGCAGAGAATGCAAAGGCTGACCTCCCGCCTGACTCCCCCGTGCGCCTGCAGAGGATCATGGCACTGGTTGCAGGCCTGGGTGCGCACCACATCGCGGACCACCTGCACCGCGCTGCCGTCCGGCACGAAATCGAAGGTCGCGTTGGATACGTATCGACTCAGGCCGAATTCGCTGAGGTCCCTGCTGGCATAAACGCCGACCGTATGGGTGATGCTGCGACTGAAATCAGCGGGCAAGACCGTCCCGAAGGCATATTCGTATACGCCATCGCCCAGGCTTTTGTAAGTCCCGCCGCTGTCGGCGGAAGGTTGCAGCGCGCTCTGGCCGGTAATCGGGCTGGTCTGTCTCCTGAGGATATAGGCCGTATACTGGCTATCGCCGGGCTCGATCCTGGCCATAACAAAACTCGTCGAGACGGCACCTGGCGTCAGCCTCCCTTCCCGGTCGAGCGGAACTCCGCGGTCATCGGTTATCTTGAAGGTAACAACCGGACGATTGTCCGCCGGAATCCTAACGCCCAGGATCTCTATTTTAAGGCCCGGACGAATCCAGACCTGATCCGCCTCGCCCAAATAATAAGCCAGATCCCACGGAGTATATTGCTTGATGATATCGCTTTCGATTGCGGCCCAACCGAGCATGGCGAGGCAGATGATGACGAAAATAACCAGTTTTACTCGGATAACCTTTCCGCTTATTCTCATGGCCGATCTCCTGAAAGAGACATAGAGGTCTTCTCGAACTTATTTGTAGGAGTGCAAACCTGAAAGCAGGTAAGTCACCCCCAGATATGTGAAGATCACACAAGCGAAGCCGGCGATCGCCAGATAGGCGGCGCGCCTCCCCATCCAACTATGATAGGCCCTGGCGTGCAGATAACCCGCATAGATCAACCAGGTGATCAGCGCCCAGGTCTCTTTAGGGTCCCAACCCCAGTACCTGCCCCAGGCCTGCTCGGCCCATACTGCCCCCGCTATTATCATCAACGTCAGCAGGGGAAAGGCCCAGGTCACCGTCTTGTAGGTCAGTTCCTCCAGCCACGCCTTATCGGGCAGCAGCGCGACCAGCTTCTCCCTTTTCCAGGCGAAAACATACAAGAGCATGGTCAGGATCAAGGCGCTAATTAAACCGGTCAGCTCAAACGGGTTCGATGAGAAACCCACGCGCGGCGTGCCCGGAATCTTGTAGATGAGGCCGGCTATGCCGGCCATCTGAAAGAGGAAACTTAAGCCGACGAGCCTGTAAGCTAACCTGGAATAGCTTTCTCGACCCCTGATGCGGAAAGCAAGGTAGGCGACAAAGGCCAGCAAGGAGAAGACGAAGGCCGCCAGAAGTATCGGGCCGACACCTGGAATGGTTATTCTCAGAGGCAGGTCGGGACTGGCCAGAACCTCGCGCCCATTCTCGAGCGCGTTTAAACCATAAGCAGCTTCGGTGACGATCGAGGACTTGCCCACGGCTAAATAGACGCCCAGGACCATTCCCATCACCGGCAGACCGAAGGACTCCGGCCCGACGCCATCCTTGACCAGATAAAGCACGGCAATGGCAAAAGAGACCGCCAGGGCCGAATAGGAAAACATGGCGAGCGAAACGTGAATGTAGAGCCAGTAGCTTCGAAGCGCCGGCACCAGGAATCCGCTCCTCTCCCCCGGAAGGAGGATGGTGAGGAACAGGGCTATCGCCGCCAGGGGCAGAGCGATTAGATTCACCAGCTTGAACCCGGCTGATTTTTCAACGATCAAGCTGATCAGCACGATCGCCCAGGAAAACGATACCATCACCTCGTTTATCCCGCCGAATGGCGGCCTGCCTAATTCGACCGAGTGAAGGGCAAAGGCGGCGGAGTGGGCGGCGAAGCCGAGAACGGTAATAAAAGATGCGACGCGCATCAGCAGCTCTTCCCTTTGCAGGACGTAGCCGAGTTGCAAAACCAGCGCAGCGAAGTAAGCGAGCAGCGCGCTCGAAAGCAAGGTCGCATCATTCAGGAATTTGAGTTTGATCCCGAGAATACTGGAAACAATGGCGAGCGTAGCGAAAGCAAGCGGCCCGAAAAGGGCCCAAATCGAAAGGTTCCTTTCGACGACCACTGCGTTGGTTGGCCTCATCTCCCTCCCCCAGCTTCATAAGCAAGCGCGGGCTTAATCGTCAGTGTGGAGCGCGATCTTCCTGTATTGCCTCGAGATCTCGCCCGGCGCCCTTTTTTCCCCACGCTTGCGGAAAAATTTAATGATCTCTCCCTGTTCGATCAGCTTGTCGATGGCGCAGATGTCCACGCAATTTACCGAAGCCGAGTAGCCCATCTCTTCAGGAGGTATCTCCAGTTCCTCCCATTCCCTTTGCAGGGCCACGATCTCGGTTGTGATTTGCCCGATAAGCTCTGAGGTCAAGGGGAGGTCGAGATATTTGTTCAGGACCTTTTCGACCTCTTCTTTAACGATCATTTTTATCTCCAGGTTTAGCTTTGCTCATGCCTGAGCACTGTTCGCTTTAGCCAGGATCTTGTTCAGGACTTTTTCGATGATCCCGTAGTTAAGCGGCCTGGGGGCATAGTAGGTCACCCCGGCCTGGCGAATTTTCTTCTCGTCCTCTTCGTTCGCCGTTTGCTCGCCGGCAATAAAGATGACGTTCACGTTCGGGTTCAATTTCTTGATAAGCTGGATCAGGCTGCTAACTTTTATATCCGGGGGGTCCCCATCAACTACCACCAGTCTCACTTGGTAACGGCTCACCTGATCGAGGCAATCTCTGCCCGAATTCGCCTCTACCAGAGCAGCCGGCGTTCCGCCGAGAAGTTTTCGCAGGAGCTGATCCTGATTTCTCCGGCCATCGCTCACCAGCACTACCTTGCACTTCTGCATTTGGCTTGCCTCTGTAATTTAGCTATGCAAGTCCGACGCCAATAGGGTTGAACGGCGCTGGCCCGGGCTAACCGGTTGGATCACCATGACTTGTACCGGGCACCCGCAGCATCCCGTTAAGCCGGGCCAGCCAGCAAGGACTGTGCCGATTCGTTACACCCTTCCGATTTTATTTTCTAAGTGCTTAATTCGACGGAGGCTTGCAGCGATTGTAATCAGACCGTACACCGTAGCGTTTCGCTACAGTATTCGCCCGCTCCGAACAGCCTGTTTTTCAGGAGGGCCAGGCTCTAAATTTTCTGCCGCGAGCGGTTTCTACGGGCCGGCCTTGACGTCTCGAATATTTCCGTGTTCTCCTTGCGCCACTCGGCAGCCGCGCTTGCCCTCCAGGGCGGCGCACAGCTTGAGGAGCTTCGAGCGATGATGCGCCACAAGTCGATCGAGACGACCAGAATATACCTGCGCGACCTTGAGAGGTTGAGGAGGGCGGCCGACGTCAGGGTGGAATTCTAAACAGGTGCAAATTGCCTGATAGATTCGCCCCAAAAACTCCCCTCTAGCCACACCTCACCGCCCCTCCCTTCTTTTTATTTCGGGAGCGGATCAGACCGGCGGGGGAGGGGAGGCGTATGGTTCTGAAACGCCGGATTCGGGAGATCCTGCAGAAGCTTCCTAAACGATTTGGGAAGCATAGCCGGAAACGTAGAGTAAGAAGGGCTTGGGCGGAGTTGGGAGATGGTAGGGAAGGGAGTGGTTGTCTCGAGACACCCGCGAACAAACCCCAGGAGCAGGCATGATGCATTACAAGGGCTGAGGCCGGCAGTAGAAGTGGGGCCGAGAAGGCCGTTTCACTCTTGATTGGCGATTCCGGTAGTTATACACCTTGTGACGGAAGGGGGTATTGTGGTGGCAAATGTCATCAAAGCGCGGGTCGTCCGAATTGGGAATTCTCGGGGCATTCGCATCCCTAAGGTTTTGCTCGAGCAGCTCAAGCTTGGCGAGGAGGTCGAGTTAGAGGTTGGGCGCAAGCAGCTGGTCATACGTTCGGCTCAAAGGCCGCGCCAGGGTTGGGAAGCAGCCTTCCAGGCCATGGCCAGCCGGGGCGATGATCGGTTGCTCGACCAACCCACTTCGACCCGCTGGGATCAGGAAGAGTGGGGATGGTAGTGCGGCGGTTCGATGTCCACCTGGTGGCCCTTGACTCGGGTGTGGGGAGTGAGATCAGGAAGACACGACCGTGTGTAGTTATCTCTCCTGACGAGATGAACGAGCACATTGCCACGGTGATCGTGGCCCCGATGACGACGAAGGGGCGCTCCTATCCGACGCGGGTTGCCTGCAAGTTTCAGGGCAGGGTCGGACAGGTCGTGCTTGACCAGATCCGAACCGTTGACAAGGCGAGGCTCATCAAGCGGCTGGGTCGCCTCGGCCCAAGAGCACAGGGTGAGATGCTCAGCACCCTGGCCGAGATGTTCGCGGAATAAGGATGTCGAGACGTTGCGGTCGGTGTGATCTTGTGTGGCCGCTGGAGTGCGATGGGGAAATGGAAATAGGGAAGAAAGAGATCCAGCGGATGCTTGGCTCGGCCTGGCGCAACCCGCGCGACCTGGCTCTGCTTGTCATGTCAGCCTACACGCTGCTGCGTAGCGGTCGTCTTAAGACGTCCGCTAGGCGACCTGTTGCGGCTCAACGTGGGCGATATCCTTGACGGCAGCCGCGAGCTTCGGAGGCAGCTCATCTTGGCCAAGGAAGGGCAGCGACGTTACCTGTTGTTACAGTTGAAGGACGTGTAAGGTCGATTGTTGAAAATTGAGCCTTGCTCAAGCAGCTCATATTGGCAAAACAGGAGTTCAAAGCTAAAATGTAAGCGGATAGATACAAAACAATTACATAGAGCTGAGCTGCAATGATCCTTGTTGCCGATGCGAGTTCTATTATCCTGCTTTCAAAGTGTTCCCTGCTCAGGAAGCTGAGTTCTGTCGCGAGGATCGTAATACCGAGTAAAGTGTTTGAAGAATCAGCAGGTGAGCAGATTAGGGAAAAACATCCGGATGCTGGGGAAATCCTTCAGCTAGTTGAGGAGAAAAAGATAGAGGTGAAAGCGGCGAAGGGGAAGCTAGTTCAGAAATTGGGAGAGAGCGAAACTTTGCTGCTTTATAAGGAGATGGGTGCAGATGTTGTTCTTACAGACGATGGCTTCACAATAAAGGTTTGCCGAGCTCTTGGAATTCCTTTTTTGATCTCCCCGCGCGTTGCAGTCGACCTTTGTCGTAAGGGTGTAATAAGCTTTTCGGAAGGAAAGCAAGCGATCGAAAAACTTAGAATTTTCGGACGCTATTCTGAAGACATAATAGCCAGCGCGTTATTGGCGCTTGGAAGGGAGGAATAAGGTATATGCTTGTTCCGGTAACTATAAGAATTTCAAATGACCTTTTGCGGAAAATAAAAGCTCTGGCGAGAGAATTAAATTTGAGCGAATCTGAATATTTGCGCAGGGTAATCGAGAAAGGTTTGCATCGCGATCTAGAGGAAACTGTGCTAGAAGATTATCGTAGAGCGCAGATAACGCTTAGCGAAGCAGCTAGAAGACTAGGCATCTCGGCATGGGATTTAGTTGGTTTACTTTCGGAACGTGGGATGAATTTGAACGTATCGCTGAAGGATTGGCTGGATTCAGCAACTTTAGAGGAGGGGAAGCGCTGAACGAAAACGACCTTGCTGTTGAGAGATACAAAAAAGGGGAGCTGAGCCTTGGGGATTTGGCGCGGGAGCTTGGTATAAGCTTGAGCGAGACGATAGACCTTTTGGTGAAACTGGGCGTGAGAGCTCCCATAGACTATGACGACTACTTGGAAGGCTATAAAGCGCTGGAAGGGAGATAGCGGTGGCGAAACAGAAAAACCAACAGAGAAAACCGTGAAGCTGCCAAAATTTAATTCGACGGAGGCTTGCAGCGATTGTAGTTTGACCGTACACCGTAGCGTTTCGCTACAGTATTCGCCCGCTCCGAACAGCCTGTTTTTCAGGAGGGCTAGGCTCTAAGTTTATAAACGCGCATTTTTTTGTAGAGGCGGGTCCTTGATATGCCGAGCATTTCAGCCGCTTTGGATTTGTTGCCGTGACAGGCGCGCAGGGCCCTGGCTATCGCCTCTCGCTCCATGTCGCTCAATGGGCACAAGGGCAAATCTCGTTCGACCTCCTCGCGGTTTGCCGGGTAAGCCTTGCTTACTGAGCCTCTTATGTTAGGAGGGAGGTCCAATCGGGTAATCGTCTCCGATGGCGCTCTCAAGACGAAGATCCCCTCCATGACGTTCTCCAGCTCCCTGACGTTTCCGGGCCACCGATAGGCCATCAGGGCGTCGAGGGCTTCTTTGTCTATTTTCTTGACATTCCTTCGAAACTGCCGGTTGAATTTATCGATAAAGTGCTGGACCAGGAAAGGTATATCCTCCTGACGCTCTCGCAGAGGCGGAAGCTCGATGACGATCACGCCTAACCTGTAGTAGAGGTCCTCGCGGAGCGAGCCGTCGCTTAGAGCTTGGTTCAGGTTTTTGTTGCTGGCTGCGATTATCCGCAAATCCACATATATCTCCTCGGTTCCTCCTACCGGACGAATCTTTTTATCTTGCAAGGCGCGCAGCAATTTCACCTGCGTGGCTTGTGGTATTTCGGTAATCTCATCCAGGAATAAAGTGCCTCCATCCGCAGCCCGGAACAGGCCTATCGAGTCTCTGACCGCGCCGGTGAAGGCGCCTTTCTTATAGCCGAACAGCTCGCTTTCGATAAGCTCCTCGGGCAGGGCGCCGCAATTGACCGGGACGAAGGGGCCTTTGGAGCGATGTCCGTTGTAGTGGATGGCGCGCGCCACCAGTTCCTTGCCGGTGCCGCTCTCGCCGTAGATCAACACCGGGCTATCAACCTGCGCCGCCGCCCGCGCCCGCTCAAAGACCTGCCTCATCTGCTTGCTTTGACCTATGATGTTCCCGTAACCGTATTTGCTCGCCAGTTCCCGGCGCAGGTCGGAGACCTCCCTCTGAAGATTCAGCAGGTTCATTATCTTTTCGACCGATCGAAGCAATTCGACGCTGTCGAAAGGCTTGGTTATGTAATCGGCGGCGCCGAGCTTAAGCGCCTGGACCGCGTTTTGGATCGTGCCGTAGCCGGTCATGATGATGACCTCGATCTCGGCGTCAAATTCCTTGATTTTTTGCAGCAACTCGACGCCGTCCATCTCCGGCATTTTCAAGTCGGTCAGAACGATCCTGATAGAGCTGTCCCTTTGGATCGCTTCCAGAGCCGCCCGTCCGGAGGAGACAAGCACGGGAGTCATTCCGTGATGGCGAAATAGCTTAACGCAGGTATCGCCCATTTCGGGGTCGTCTTCCACCACTAAAATTTTAATCTCTCTCATCGACGGGCCGCCGTTCATATGCGCGGAAAGTTGATGACAAAAGTTGTTCCTTTACCCACCTCGCTCGTCACCGAGATGGTGGCGTTATGGTTTTCCGCGATGCGCTGGCAGATGCTCAGCCCCAACCCGGTCCCCGATCCGGCCGGCTTGGTGGTGAAAAATGGATCGAAGATCCTCGGCAAATCCTCGCCTTTAATTCCTGCGCCGGTATCCGAGAATCTAACTTCCAGGCTCTCATCGCCCCTCCTTTCGAGCGAAATGGTGATCTCGCCGCCGCCCGGCATGGCATCTATGGCATTATCGAGCATGTTCAAAAAAAGCTGCTCTATCTGGTTCTCATCGCATAATAAAACGAAGCTATCCCGTTCGCTGCTGTTCACCTTCACCCTGATGTTTCTATCTTCGAGTTTATGTTTTAAAAGCCCCAGGCTTCTTAACAGTAACGAGAGCAGGTCGTGTTCGCTTTTTTGGTCGCTGGCCGGACGAGAGAAATCGAGCAGGGCCTGGACGATCCCCTTGCAGCGCTTCACCTGCCGTTCGATTTTCCTGATGTCCTCCTGGCACAATTCCATACCGGGGCAGCAATCGCTTAACATCTGGGCGGAGACCAGAATCGAGCTGAGGGGCGTATTCAACTCGTGGGCCAGGCCCGCGGCGAGCTGGCCGATAGTGGCAAGTTTATCCGTTTGCATGAGCTTCCTGTGAAGCGCGTTCCTTTCCGTGAAATCCCGGGCTATTTCGACGATCGCGCGCACGCTCCCATCCCGGTCTTTCACCGGCGACAGGTTGATGCTGACCTCCAGCAGTCGGCCGCTTTTGGCCAGGCGCTGGGTGTCGTAATTGGAGATGATTTCGCCCGCCCCAACTTTCCCGATAAGCTCCAGGAACTCCTCCCATTTTTCCTTAGGAATCGTCTTGAGAGGCCGGCCCAGGGCCTCGCTCGCGCTATATCCATATAATTTTTCCGCGCCGCTGTTCCAGCTCAACACCACCCCCGTGCCGCTCAAGCTGACGATGGCATCCGAAGTGTTCTCCACGATGTTGCGATACCTCTCCTCGGACCTTCTCAGCTCATCCTCGTATTTCGCCCGGCTCCTCAGCACGTACCAGACGGCCCACGAGGCTAGAATGAGGGAGGAAGCGATGCCGCGCGTGATATAGAGATAGTGCATAATAACCGGGTCTGCATCCATGAAGTAATTGTGCTCGATGAGCTCCCAAATGCCGAATACAAAAGCGACGATGGTCGCCGAGGTAAGAATTAATAAACCATTGCCGCCGGGCCGTTTAATCATTACTCGCTTCAACCGTGGTGACTTTAAAGTCCGCCCCTGTTAATGCAAAGCGCGTGCCATTGGGGTTTAATTCAGGCAGCGGGCGAGGAGAGGCGGGTTTTGTGCTAACTGCCTAGAAACAAAAGAGTTGTTACATCCCAGCGCCCGGTCAACTCGCATGCCTGGCCGTGAAGCGGTGCGAGACCTGGGGCGGCGGTTGGGCCTTTTCACCCGCAGCGGGTGCGCTTCACCCAGACTTTTCGGCCTCACTGATCAGAGCAGCGACGCCGACTGGCGAGTCCGAAGCGCCGAAGGCTTCAACTTTGACCATTTAGAACCTATCCCGAAATCGTTCGTAGTAAGGGCTTTAGCCTTTTCTGATGCGCTGAAGCGCATACTACCAACCAATTTTAGGATAGACTTTTAACCGAGCAGACCCGGCTGCGCTGCTGTCTGGCACAGGTTTTGCTCTTGTAAGGACCGGCAGCTTCGGGAGACTTTGGGGCTGTTTAACGATTTGGCTACCGGGTTCGGCTAGAGATGAACTTCAACGATCGCCCGTTTACGGTTATCTGGGAGACCACGCGAGCCTGCGACCTCGCCTGTATTCACTGTCGCGCCGACGCTATCGTCAAACGCAATCCTATGGAGCTTAGCGCCGGAGAGGCCAGCAGGCTCTTTTCGATGATAAAGGATTTTGGCCAGCCGTATCCCCTGTTAATTCTCACCGGAGGCGACCCGATAAAGCGGCCCGACATTTACGAGATAGTTGCGCTCGCTTCGAGCGAGGGGCTGCGCGTGGCCATGACTCCATCGGCAACGCCGTTAGTTACGCGCGATGCGGTCGGGCGTCTGGCCGAGGCCGGCCTGGTTCGCATGGCCTTGAGCCTGGATGGGAGCGCTGCCCGCATCCATGACGGCTTCAGGGGGGTCTCCGGCTCCTTTGCTCAGACGCTGCGCATCCTGGAGTGGTGCCGCGAGGCCGGCCTCGAAACCCAGGTTCACACGACGATAACCAAGCACAGCCTGGATGATCTGCCGCGCATTGCCGAGATGATTGCCATGCTGGGGATCAAACTGTGGGCACTCTTTTTCTTGATTGCGGTCGGGCGCGCGGCCCGCCCCGAGATTCGCAGGCTCAACATCAGCCCGCACGAATTCGAACGCGTTCTCAACTGGCTCTACGATTTGAGCAAATCGGTCCCCTACGATATCACGCCGCGCGAGGGTTATCACTACAGGCGGGTAATGCTCCAGAGACGGGCGGAGGAATTGGGCATACCTATAGGCGAGCTGCTCGAGCGGACGCTCCAGAGGCCGACCAGCCCGACCGAACTGGTGCCGGCTGCCGGCCGCCCGCGCATTCCCCGCGCTCCGCTTGGGGTAAATGACGGCCGGGGCGTAGTCTTCATCTCGCATACCGGCAGCGTACAACCGAGCGGTTTCTTGCCGCTTGCCGGCGGCTCGATCCGAGAGCAGCCGCTGGCTGATATCTACCGCCGCTCGCCGCTGTTTGTCCGGATACGCGACTATTCTCAACTGAAAGGCAAATGCGGGGACTGCGAGTTCAAACAGATATGCGGCGGTAGCCGCGCCCGCGCCCACGCTATTACCGGCGATTATATGCGCAGCGACCCCTACTGCATCTATCGCCCTGCCACGAAGGGAGAACGGAGGCGGGCGGATTAGCTATTCCCTTTCCGCTTCGGCTTTGAGCCGCTCCAGGTCAAGGACTGTAATGGTTCGATTCCTGATCAAGATAATTCCCTGGTCCTGAAAGCGGCCCAGGTTGCGCGAGACCAGTTCGCGCACTGTTCCTATTTGAGCAGCAAGCTCCTGATGCGTCGCGTCCAGCTCGAACTCCAGACCCCGGCTGGTTACCCTCCCCTCGCGATTCGCCTTCTCGAGCAAGAACCGGGCCAGCCGCTGTCCCACCTCCAGGAAGGCCAGCGCCTCGATCAGACCGACCAGCTTGCGAAAGCGCGCGGCCAGCGAGCGGATGATGCCGAAGGCCATCTCCGGGTGCTCTCGGCAGAGGCTATGAAATCGCTCCTTGGGAATCAGGAGCAACGTGGAATCTTCCATCGCCATAGCCGATGCCGGATATGGGCCTTCGTCGAGCACCGGCAATTCGGCTACCGGCCGGCCGGGCTGTTCGATGGTCAGCACCTGTTCGCGCCCGCCGGGGGAGATTTTGAAGACCTTCACCGCTCCCGAGTGCACCACGAAGAGGCCGGGACAGGGGCTGCCTTCGAGAAAGACCAGGCCGCCTTTTGGGTAATGCTTGACGACAGCTGCTCTGGCCAGAGCTTGCAGCGCCCGATCATCCAGGCGCGAGAAGAAGGGGACCTGCTTAAGGGTTTTGACCCGCTCCGCGATGTCCGGATAAACCTTCACGCTTCGATTATAAGCCTGGAAAAGGAGCCGGGCGAGAGGGACCAAACCGAACCGCTCGGCGTTATTCCGGCTCCAGGCTCATCTGCCTGGCAGCGCGCCGCGTTCATGAACCTATTGCCTCATCGCATCTCCCATCGATAGCAATGAGGGTGTTGCCCGGCGTAGATTCCTTTAAGGTACCGCACCATGGCAATTCTTTCTTCCACCAGCCTGTCCGCAGCCTGAGAGGTCGGGATATCCTCCCCTTTAGCGATCTGGAACACCTTCCTTAGATTGTAGAATATGCCTCGTGTCATGCGCAGCGCCCGTTCGCGGTCATAGCCTTCCAGTTCGACAAAGACATTTATCACCCCGCCAGCGTTTATGACATAGTCGGGAGCGTACAAGACCCCTCGCTTATGTAGCTCAAAGCCGTGGCGGTCTTCTTCCAGTTGATTATTGGCCGATCCGGCTACGATCTGGAACTTCATTCGCGTTATCGTGCGATCGTTTATCACGCCTCCCAGGGCGCACGGAGCGAAGATGTGAGCCTGAACATCATAGATCTCCTCCGGCTTAACTACTTCTATGCCCAGCTCGCTGGCGGCTCTCTGGACCTTCTCATCGTCTATATCAGTGCCGATGATTTTGATATCTTCTTTCTTCAAGAGCCTGGCCAGGTTAAATCCAACTTTCCCCAACCCCTGGATCGCAACCGCCAGCCCCTTCAGCGACTGTGTGCCGAATTTCTCTTCCACGCATGCCTTCATCCCTTGCAGGACGCCGAACGCGGTAACCGGGGCCGGATCGCCTCCGCCCCCGTGAGCCTGCGAGAGGCCCGTGACGTAGCGCGTTTCCATATACATGTACTCGACGTCGTTGATATCGATGCCGACGTCCTCGCCCGTGATGAAGCGCCCCTTCAAGGTTTCGACGAAGCGGCCGAACGCGCGAAAGAGCGCCTCTGATTTATCCCTTTTCGGGTCGCCGATAATCACCGCCTTGCCACCCCCGAGATTGAGTCCGGCGGCTGCTGTTTTGTAAGTCATCGCGCGCGCGAGCCGCAGGGCATCGATCACCGCGTCTTCTTCCGTCCGATAGGGCCACATCCTGGTACCACCCAGGGCCGGACCGAGCGTCGTGTCGTGGATGGCAATGACCGCCTTCAAGCTGACCTCTCTGTTTTGGCAAAAGATCAGCTCTTCATGGCCCCACTCCTCCAGCTTAGCGAAGTAAGACACCGGCCACCTCCTTGATACAGACGAAAAGCCATCCGAGGGCCCCGTTATCGTTGACGCTCAGATTCAATAATGGAGTTGCTTCCCCTTGTGCGGGGCGGCGCATTGTTTCTCGGCGCCGAAGCTGACGGATTATGTTTGAACGGATCGCTGCGCCTTACTTTCCCGCAAACTTAAACGAAACGGTCCCGCCGGATGCGGCCACTTTAACCATTTGAGTTTGCCTGCCCAGCGCCGGATGCCAAGCTTCCACCTGATAATCTCCAGGGGGAACGCCGCTGATGGTGAAAGTCCCATCGGCGCCGGTGGTAGCAAAATAGGGATTTTCAGTAACTACGATCCAGGCTTGCATCCAGGCATGTCCGGCATCACACTTGACCTTAAGTGTTCCCGGTGCCGCTGCCTTCCAACGCAACTTCATACCTTTGATCGGCACGGCATAGTTGAATACGGTCGAGCCGTCCTCCCTGAGCGCATGGACATTGTGCAGCACCGGGTCTTCGCTGGTGATGATCAGGGTGCCGCCGACCGGCACCGCCACCACAGGCGGGACGAAGTCGCAATTCTTCTGGCTCAGCACCGGCTCGGGGCCGCTGTACGGCGCATCGGATCTGACTCCGACTATGCGCACCAGCGCTCCCGACACGCCTCCCTTTGCGTCCAGCATAAGCCGGTTAATTTCTTTCTTAAGGCCGCAGATTCTGGTGTCTTTGTTGATCTGAATCAACTGTGGTGCCGGAACCTTTCCTTGAAAAGTCACCTGGCCCCTCAGTTCGGCGGCAGGCAAAATCGAAGTCGATGCTGTGATAAGCACAACCAAGGCAAGGGCGATTTTCATGGCTTGCTCCGCTCCTTTTCATTGATCTTCCGCAAAATATCCGGGTTATCGTGCCCTTCGACGTGCAGGGTGCCCAGAGCACCTCGCATCATGCGGAAGATGCTGTGATCGACCAACGTGAAATCTCCCGGCATCTGGAGGGTAAACTCCACGATAGAAGCGCTGCCGGCGGGGACCAGCGTCGTCTGGATATTGTGCTCGGGCTCAGTGACTCCCCCTTCCCGGTACACGCTGTCGAATATTTCTCCGATCACGTGAAATGAAGAGACCAGGTTCGGCCCGATATTGCCGAAAAAGATGCGGACCCGCTCGCCCACTTTAGCCTTGAGCGCGCCAGATTCGAGCAGGGACCCGACCTTTCCGTTGAACACTATGTATTCAGGTCTCTCCATCATTCCCTTGGTCGAAGATTGGGCTTGGAGGCCGGTGGTTCCGAGTTCTTCCTCTGTATAAAATTCGCTCTGCATCACGTAGAACTCTCTATCTACCGGGGCAAGGCCCCCTTCCGGTTCCACCAGGATCAGGCCGTACAGGCCGTTGGCTATATGGACCGGCACCGGATTGGCAGCGCAGTGATAAATATAGAGGCCCGGATTCAGGGCCTTGAACCGTATCACCGCTTCCTGTCCGGGCTCGACCATCAGATGGTTCGCCCCGCCGCCCGGGCCGGTCACGGCATGAAAATCGACGGTGTGAGTGTTTTTAGACTTCTCGCTGTTTTTCAGGTGCACCTCGACCTGATCGCCGACGCGGACTCGAATGAAAGGGCCGGGCACGCGCCCGTTGAAGGTCCAAAATTCATACTTAACGTCGGGCGCAAGCTCTCCGATCAGCTCAACCGCTTCGAGTCGAACTACCACGCGCGCCGGTTTGCTGCGCCCCACAGGAGGGGGCACCTCGGGCGCATGGGTAATTACTGCTTCGATCGTCTCCAAAGAGGCCTCTGCGCGCCCGCTTTTCAGCCAACTGCCGATGCCAAAAGCTATCAGGAGCAGAAATATCAATATAGCTAAAATATGCAGTTGCTTGGGATGCATGCTGCCTCCTTTTAATGCTTTTAAGACCCTTTTAGGACCTTTCATACCCAAACTCGATCTAAGTAATCTTTCCCACTCGGCTTTGCCATAAAGCCTGTGGTCCGCAGCGCGGCTTTGCGATTCGCCTTGTGGGCGGCCCTTGTCGGGCTGCAACCTCGGCCGCGGTTTCCTGGCGCTTTTGGTATTCGGCCCGCCCCTTTTCCCACCTGGCCTTTTAAGGCCATTGGCCTAGCCGATTAACCTCTCGCGCCCCGCGTTAATCTCAGCCTTCACCCAGGCTTGCCTCTCAGGGCCGCCGCTTATAGCTTAAGCAAGCAAAGCGCCAGAGGCTGGCCGAGCTGCAATCGTTGCGATTAACTCTTGCGTAAAGGGGACTTGCAACCACAGGCGGCGCTACGCTTTCTCCCTTTTCATGGGTCATCTCACCCAGTTCTGCGCAATTTTACGCCGCGGCCCGAGTCGCTCCCGGAAAGACCAAGTAGCAGGGGGGTGCCGGAGGCCGGCAGCTTGCCGGTCGGCTGCGAGCGGCTTAAATAGTGATCCAATGGCTGACGTACCGCCCCCACGCTATTTTTTAGTGATCGTTCGTGGTATTTTCCTTAAAGGGGTTTAGCTATGGTAGGCAGTGTGGATGATCAACGGCATCCGGTTGTTTTTGGCGAGGATCTTTCCCAGGACTTCAATGCCATCCATCCCAGGCATGCGCATGTCTAACACTACCAGGTCCGGCATGCGCTCCTCGACCTTCCGCAGGCCTTCCCCGCCTGACGCGGCCAGGATAACGTTATAGCCCTCGCGCTCGAACTGCTTCTTATAGAGCCTTAGCTGGTTCTTATCACCGTCGATTATAAGCAAGGTTGTCATTTGAAACCTCGCGGATAGCTTACGCCTTTGAATCGCCCTTAACTTTTAGGGGCCACCCTTAATAGATAGGGCAAAGCACATACCAAAAGCGACCGCGCATGAGGTGTGCTCGGTTAGTTGTTGAAAACAGAAGCGGTAGGCGTGGGAAGGCCTAAAACCTTGCCTTGGCATAATGGTAATTCGCGGCGGGTTGTTTCCCACAACTCTGTGCCATTTCACGCTTTCGTCTCAGGCCGCCAAGAACCTAAAAAACAAAGGAGCCTAAGCGGTTTCGAGCCGCCATATCTATGGCACAGAGTTTGCTTGTACTAATATGGTAAGGCGGAGATGAACGCTTGAACTAAAACGCTTTAATAAACTTTAAACGCCTATGACGAAAGCTAAAAAGATTACGATGGAACTTAGTGGCAGGTTATTTCTCCACGACGTGCCGCTGCAATACGCCTTTGACCTGGGCGAGGGCAAGGTCCTTACCAATTTACAACAGTTAGCCGCAGCATTAGGCGAGATGGAGCCTGAGGTGTTCGCACGGTATGTCAACGAGAACAAAAACGATTTCCTTAACTGGGTCCGCTACTCCATTCAGGACCTCGTACTTGCTGAAAGTTTTATAGGGGTTAAGAATCAGTCGGAAATGTTACAACTGGTCCGAGACCGAATCGAATATTTGACCGGTGGGAAGCAAAAGCCGGATCGCAAATCAGCCAAATCGGCGGGCAAGTCGGTATCCGCTGGCCCTTAATCTTCTTTCAAGCTTAAGCAAGAACGCCCTCGATACCGGCGAGGAAATCCGGCCGTTTGCAGCTAATCGGGAGCGAGGATCTTATGTCTGAAAGGCAGGGGAATGGAGAGCGAGAAGAGTTCAAGGCTATCAGCAAAATCAAGGAGGAAGAGGAATATTTTTACAAGAAGGACTTGGGGTTGATACGCAAGATGCGCGAGAGGGCTGACGCCGAGCGACGCCAGCGCGAGCTTGAGCAGCGCAAGGAGCTGCATTGGATGCGTTGTCCGAAATGCGGGTCTCAGATGCACGAGGTCGAGCTTGCAAGTGTTAAAATAGATAGGTGTTCGGAATGCAAGGGTGTCTACCTTGACAACGGCGAACTGGAGATCTTGTTGCAGATGCAGAAAAAACATGCCTTCTTAAGCAAGCTTTTGAAAGAATCCGAGTTGGAAAAGTAACAATTCGGCTAAGAGATGGTCGGGGATTGGTCGGGCGCCTGCGGCAGGATAACGGTGAAAGTAGTGCCTTTGCCCGGCTCCGATTTAACCTCGATCCTCCCGCCGTGCGCATCGACATATTTTTTGCAAAGCGACAGGCCGAGGCCCGACCCTTCCGGCTTGGTGGTGAAAAAGGGATCGAAGATTTTTTTGAGAACGCCCTCGTCCATCCCCGGCCCGGTATCGCTGAAGGAGATCGAGGCGTGGCCGTCATGTTCCCGCGAGCTTATCCTTAACGTTCCTGAGGAGCTCATTGCCTGTACGGCGTTGAGTATAATGTTAATAAAGACACGCTCCATTAAATTCGGATCGACCCAGGCCACGACGTCGCTCGAATAGTCCCTTTGTATCTCGACGCGGCTCAACTTGGGATCGCGCGTCAGCACCTCGACGACCTCGTCCACGAGCTCGGTCAGCTTGACTTGTATCTTGCTCGGCGGGGTGGGCTTGGCGTACTCGAGCAGGTCTCGGACCACGGCGTTCAACCGTTCCACTCGCTGCAGTATCTCGCCCATGACCTGACGATGGGTCGAGTCCTCGATGTAGCTGTCTTTGAGCACCTCGATCGCCCCCTTGATTCCGGCCAGCGGATTGCGCAACTCGTGGGCCACGCCCGCGGCCAATTGGCCCAACTCGGCTAATCTTTCGGACCTGTATAGCTGCTCGCGCACCAGCTCCCTTTCGCGCACCAGCTCCTTTATCTTCGTAACGTCGCGGCTGACGCCTATGAAGCCGAACGGCCTCCCCTCCTTATCGCGCAGGATCGACTTCGATACCTGTAAGACCGCTCGCGAGCCGTCTTTCTTTCTTATAGCGGTCTCGTACCTGACCACCCCCTGTTTGCCGTTATATTCCAGGATCAAAGCCCCTGGTCCCAGCGCGTCTTTTAGCTTTTCCTCATCCGCGCCGACCAGGAGCAGGCCCATGATCGTCTTCAGCACCGAGCCATCCTCATAGTAGCTGGAAAGATCACAATTTACGATCTCCTGGAGCTTATAACCGATTGCCCTCTCAGCAGCCGGGTTAATATATTTTATTTTCCCATCCAGGTCGGTTACCGTCACCACCTCGGAGGTCGAATTCAGAACGCTCTCCAAAAAATCGCGGGTTTCGTGCACCTCCTGTTCGAGCTGCCTGCTTTTAGTGACGTCTCTAATGAAGGCGACCCGGCCGACCATTCTTCCGTTTCGATCCCTGATCGCCGTGCTGGTCAAATCGACGATTATCGTCCTCCCGTCTTTAGTGATCCGCTCGGTCTGATGGTTGCGGATCGATCCATGGCGCTTGACATCGCGAAATATCTTCTCAAGCTCTCTAGCCTTTCGCAACTTTTCGGGCACCAGGAGTTCGAAACTTTTTCCTACGATCTCATCGGCGTTGTAACCGAAAATCTGCTCGGCACCTTTGTTCCAGGAACGAATGATCTGCTCATTATCGATCCAGATGATCGCATCCAGGGTATTATCCAGGACATGAACCAGGTAAGATTCTATCTCCTCCAGCTGTTGTTTCAGGCTCTCCAGCTCCTCCGCTTTTTTCCCAAGCCGGAGGCGCAAACCGATGAGCGATTTCAACTGCCTGCGCACCTTCTCATCCCGAACGAACTTGTCCGCCGCGGCCATCAATGCACGGAGGTGGCCCTGCTCTGACGGGGCGGCTTTCGCCGCCCAGGCCAGCATCGAAAGGTCGGGCCGCGAGACGAGTTGCTCCAGTATTTCGCTGAACTCCACGCTCTCAAGTCGAATAGCCAGCTCGAACGCCTCATCGGCAGACATTCCCTTATGCAATCTCTCTTCGCACTCCTCGATGGTACGAACAAGGGCCTGTTCGTCTATATCTATCGCCTGGTGGGCCTCCTCATCTGCGAGCAGGGCCCGTTTGACTCTATCGAGAAGGTCATGATGGAGCCGCTCGTCGGAGGCCATCGCGCGCCAGAGCGCGCGCAGCTCGGGGAAATGCCGGAAGATGCGGGCGAGCTCGAGGTAGAAGCCGGCGCATCTCCCCTCGAATTCGACGAGAGCATCGATCTGCTTTACCAGGCTTCTCCTAACCACCCTTCATATTATAAGACTATCGAGAATAGCTACAAATTAACAAACGGGTTAGACGAAGGCGCCCCCTGCGATCCATGGAACGCCGCTTGCTTTACCTTATGCAGGCACAACGAGGTTATCATGTGGTTCGCGCTGCTCAGGC
>FWPU01001562.1_pt1 | contig 54584 bp, 55 predicted proteins | sample 2228361 | NCBI WGS metagenome assembly FWPU01 (sample SAMEA103939777, study PRJEB20133) | metagenome | reverse complement strand
GCATGGCTATAATACTGGGTTGTGCAGCGTACGAAGCAGGTAATATTCTGGGCGCCGTTTCCGGGCTTAACGTCCTTACCGGTTTAAACACCAGGTGGCTTACGGCAGGTGTAACGACTGCCGCTTTTTTGCTTTTATGGCTAAACAAGCGCAGCGTAATTGCCGGCACCATGACGGCCCTGGTGGCACTTATGGGCCTTACGTTCATGTGGCTGGCTTTGCAGCAACCTTACTCCGTTACCGAAGTTCTGTATGCGGCCACGGTTCCGCAGTTTCCGCAGGGCTCAGCTTTGCTTATCCTTGGGCTGGTAGGAACAACCATTGTTCCGTATAACATTTTTCTGGGATCGGGCATAAGCCGCGGAAGAACATTGCACGATATGCATGTTGGTCTTGCAGTATCTGTTTTAACCGGTGGATTTATTACAGGGACTGTACTCATTGCAGGCACTTCGGTGGTAGCATTTGCCTCTTTTCCTGAACTGGCAAATCTGCTGAAACAGCAGTTGGGCTATTCCGGCTCGCTGGCGCTGGGCATCGGGCTGTTTGCTGCAGGCTTTTCATCGTCTGTAACTGCGCCCTATGCTGCTGTGCTGGTAGCGGCTACCATAACGGGCAAAGAGGGCAAAACATTGCGGTGGATATGGATAGGGGTACTGGGTACAGGATTTTTTTTCGGGATAAGCGGCATTAAGCCTATACCGGTAATCTTAACCGTTCAGGCATTAAACGGTTTTATTCTGCCGTTGCTGGCCGCTTTGCTCATGGTGCTGGTTAGTCATGGAAAAATTTTACCTGCCGTGCTGCGCCCCGGCCTGCCTTACCGCATAGCCATGCTGGCTGTGTTTGGCTGCGTTACATTGGTGGGGCTAAACCAGGTAGAGAAGACATTAATAGCCGCAGGCTGGTTGCCCGGAGAAAATTTGTGGATACTGGTGGCAGTTAGTGCCATTCTTGCTGCTTTGCTGGGATATTTAATGAAGCGGTATGCTGCACTAACCTAAACGCGCCACGGTTTGAATATACCGTTCCGGTACTTCGCCCTGTGTGGCCATCTGGTAATCGGAATAGCTGCAGGGCACAATGCTGTTGCGGGCGTAACGCTCCAGGCCTTCCGGGTAGGGCACTTCCATCCACCATTTTTCGGTGCGCTTGCTTTTGTAAAAAACAATGGTATCGGGGTGTTGGGGCAGGGCCACAACATATTTAAGAAAGTCATTGCTGCGGAAATTCTGCTCGCTTTTGCGGTGATAGAAGCCTTCAATGAAATACCAGATCATGGTGGCTATAACCGCTGCGGTTTTGCGGGTGGGGTCGTCCCATTGCGGATTGTACTCATAAAAGCCAATGGAGCTTAGCTTTTCGTTCAGTCCGGCGTACCAGCATATCTGACAGGCCTCTTCTCCCGTAAGGCCAAAGGGCTGGGCATGCAGGTTGCCGGGGGCATCGGCCGAACGGATGGCGGTAACATCGAACGAAACCATATCGGCCTGGCGGATTACGGGCTCCATTTCGCGCAGGTTGGTACGCATTTGCCCGATACGAAAGGCTTCAAAGTACAACTTTTCGAGTACGGCTACAGAGGCGGGGTCGATCAGGTATGACTGATAGGCCAGGTGCGTGTAGGCAAACAGATAGTTAGGTTCATGGAGCAGTATTTTTTGCAGGTGTGCCGATGCAGGCGCTGTCTGCTGGTCTTGTTCAAGATCAAGGAATGCATCAATGTTAAGTAAACTAATCAGCTTATCGAGTTGTTCATAGGCGGTATACTGGCCATAGTCCAGATCGTGCGAGCCACCCAGTATAATAGGCAGCACATTGTTTTCCAGTAAAATGCGGCACACTTCGCTTAGCCGCGTATAGGTTTCTGTAAGGTCGTGCCCGGGTCTTAGGTTGCCCAGGTCAACTATTCTGTAAGGTACATGGCTGCGTCTTAGCTGATACAGTTTTTTGCGTATTTCATCGGGAGCGAGTGCGGTGCCGGTATTTTTTCCGGCACCCCGCTCTTCGGGCACGCCAATAATAGCAAGGTGGGCATCTTTATAGTCGGGCATTTTATGTGAATAAACCCGCAAGCTTCGTCCCAAGGCCGAAGCGGGGGAATCATCCGGCAAAATTTCACTTAACGGATTGAAAAGCAGGGTAAAGTCCATAGGGTTTGATGCCGTGAAGATAAGGAGATTGGTTGCTTGTGCATAAAAAAAGCGGAGCATTGTGCTCCGCCTTCTTTGAACTGAACTGATGCAGTTACAATCTGCAGGAATAAGACAGGGCAATGAGGTAATCGGCAAAGGCGGCATCGCCATGCACATAGTTACCGGTAATTTCAGTGCGCTTTTTATCCAAAACACTTTGCGTGCGGTTTCGCTCCAGGGCTACCGGAACATTAAACGAAAGGGTGTGCCGTCCTTTCAGCCAGGCAATGCCCGGCTCAGCCGAAAGGATGTAACCCGGCCGCCTGAACCCATCGCTCAAACCAATCAAATCTTCCACAGGTATGCCCTCGTAACGAATACCGGCAGAAAACATAAAATTGGCTATCAGCACGCGGGCCCCGGTGCGCACCAGAAACTGGTCCGCTACCGACAACTCGTTCGAACGCGGAATATTGTTTACCAGGTTTTGACTCCTTAAAGTGCCGTTAGTGTTGCGGGGGTTAGCCATGTACATGCCGGTTGTGTATGCCTGCACGCGTCTGTTAAAGCGATAGGTAAAATCAGCTTCAGCAATAACTCCTGTGCCACCGTCACCAGGTTGAATAGACTGGTCAACGGCCTGGAGCACCAGTGTGTCCTGTCCCTGTGAACCGGTTTTATGAAAGTAATCCTTATAATTGTAATTTCCGGTTGGCAGCTTAATACCAAGCCCAAGCGAGAGTTGCACTTTGGCATGGTTCGGGAACAGTTGGTAATAACCGGAAATGCGCACATCGCCCAGGCCCCTGGAGGAGGTAGAGTAGCGTTCACCGCTGCTGTTGCCCTTGTGTTCGTACAAGGATGAGCGATCGATATACAACCAGGGGATGCTAACGGCAACCATCCATTTTTTGCTGATGCGGTAAGCAGCACCCAGTACAATCGAATTGTCGTGATTAATTACCTGGGTTCCGTTTTCTACCCGTTCTTTTTCTTCGTGTTTACCGCGAAAGTGCTTATACGATTCAAAGAACCGGTAGTTCAGGCTTAACAGCCAGCGGGTGTTCAGCGTGCTGTCAGGCACAAGCGAGCAACCCGACATATTTCTCACAGCCACACAACCTTGTGTATAGGCGTTATGTATGCTTATGGTGCAGGCAGTCAGCACCATCAGTAAAGTAAAGATTTTCATACAGCAGATAGTTTGCAGGTTTAAATGTTTAAAATGATTTTACTACCCCGCAGTCGACTGGGGTAAAAGAACAGATATTAACCCTGTTTGCGGGTATCCTTTTCTGCAACCTGCAGAAAAGGATAAACCGGGGTTGTTATGCAGTAACCACGCTGAAGAAGTTGCTGCCAGCCGCTGCTAACCGGCTCGGGGCGGATGGTGCCTATAGGTTCATAATCGGCTATTTTCTTGCTGCTGAAGGCAGGGGGTATTTTGGAAGATGCGGGCAGGTCGGTACTGAAACTAACCAGGTCTTTCAAGGCAGCCGTTAGCCGGCTTGTGTGTTCGTCTTTGTAGCAAACCAGAAAGAGCGTGTCGTTTTCGTAAGTGTGTTTTACCAGTTTATAAAAAGCTCCGTTCAGTTCAAACTCAACGTTTGCCCGTTCAAAACCATTGTAATAAACCGGGTAGGGTAATGATAGTGGAACTTTAATTACGTGGGTTGATTCCCGATCCAGGCGGCCGGCATCGAACAACAGATTGAGCTGCCGGTCGGACTGACGTTTAAGGGTTACAAAAACAGGATAATACCCCCCAACATAAAAGATGAAGAGAATAAGCAAAGCCAGGGCGATAGCCTGTTTCATCTGATTCGGTAAGGCATTGAAAAGATAGCAGGAATACACATTATCATCAAATATGCCTGATTAAATTTAGTTGCAAACGTTTGCAAAGTCAATTATGGCTTAATTTATCCTGACCTAGGAATCTTCTATGCAAGGTGTTTTTGCCCCGGTGAAGGCCTAAAAAAATTCAAAATAATTTGCGCAACTAAATAATTGCATTTATATTTGCAACCAAATAGTAGCAAAATAAGCGTATGAAGGTGAGACGAGACGTTTTTCAGGCTTTAGCCGACCCCACCCGCAGAGCCATAATTATGCTCCTTACCGCTGGTGCGTTTACTCCCAACGCCCTGGCCGAACATTTCAACACCAGCCGGCAAGCCGTTTCAAAGCACCTGCAAATTCTTACCGAATGCGAAGTAGTAGCACAAGAACAAAAGGGCAGGGAAATCTACTATCACCTCAATGCAGGCAAAATGAAAGAAGTGGAAAAATGGCTTGAAAAATTCAGGCAGCTGATGGAGAAACGCTTCAAACAACTGGATGATGTACTGGAACAACTCAAAAAAATGCAAAAATGAAAACTGCACCGTTGAAACGCAACCGCATTATTTTCTGGAGCAGCACGGTACTGTTTGGTGCCTTCATGCTGTCATCGGCCATACCCAATATACTGCAAACGCAGGAGTGGGTGGACATCTTTAAAATGCTGGGCTACCCACAGTACATGCTGCCCTTTATTGGCGTGGCCAAGCTGCTGGGCGTGATTGCACTGCTCATCCCCGGCTTTCCGCGGCTGAAAGAATGGGCTTATGCCGGCCTGTTCTTTGACCTGACCGGTGCCGTGTACAGCGGCCTTTGTGTGGGAGGCTTTCATCCGCAAATGCTCACCATGCTGGTGCCCTTTGCGCTGATGGCAATATCGTACATCTATCATCATAAACTTATCGCTGCAAAAACAAACAGTCACTCATAATCATGCAAACAGAAATCATCATCAATCCCGATACCTGTACCTTCCAGGCAAAACGAATGTTTCATGCACCGGTATCGCTGGTATGGCGTGCCTATACCGAACCAGAACTGCTCGACCAGTGGTGGGCACCCAAACCATGGAAAACAGAAACCAAAAGCATGGACTTTACACCGGAAGGAAAATGGATATACGACATGGTAGGCCCAAACGGTGAACGTCACAGCTGCATACAGATTTTCAAGGAAATTGTTTTTGAAAAATATTTTTCAGGAATAGACGCCTTTATTGACGAACACGGACAGATAAACGAATCCATGCCCGTTGCCACCTGGAAGAACACCTTTCAGTCGGTTGAAGATAAAACACTGGTAACTGTAGATGCCGTGTACCCGAATAAGGAAGCACTAGAATTTGTCATTAAAATGGGAATGGACAAAGGGGTTGCCATGGCGCACGATAATCTGGAGGAAGTGCTGCGCTTGCTCAACCCGCAATCGGTAAATATAAACCATGAACACCACTGAAGAAATAAGGACCATAATTAACAACTGGGTGGCTGCCATACAGCAGAAAAATATACCCGGAATTTTAGACAATCACACGCAAGATGTCTTAATGTTTGACGTACCTATGCCTTTGCAATCCAAAGGTTTGACCGAATACCAAAAAACGTGGGAGCTGTTTTTTCAATACAGCCGGGGAGGAAAGGATTCGTTCAATCTGGAAGAACTGCAGATTTATGCAGGCGACAAAGTGGCCTTTTGCACGGCTTTAATCAGGCTTGCCAATAATTCCAAACCACAATGTAGGCTAACACTTGGACTAAGAAAAATAAATAACCGGTGGATGATTGCTCACGAACATCATTCTGCACCGCACGAAATACAATAACCAAATCAACGAAAATTTAATAACTCTTAAACATCTTATACAAATGAAAAATTCAATTACAACCTGTTTAACATTTGCAAAAAACGGAGAAGAAGCCATCCGTTTTTACATCGAAATTTTCAATAAGGCGTTTGGCAATAAAAAAGGTGAATCCAAAATTCTAAAAATCACCCGCTTTGGTGAAGATGAATTAAAAGACTTACTGAACGTACCCGATGTACCCAAAGATATGATGCCCGGTCCGGCCGGTTCAGTAAAAACCATTCGTTTTTTGCTTAACGGGCAGGAGTTTATTGCCGTAAATGGTGGCGGCTACTTTGGGAAATTTCATGAAAGTATTTCGCTTTATGTGGAATGCGACACCCAACAGCAGATTAATACATTGTATGATGCCCTGGCAAATGGAGGAGAAAAACAGCCCTGCGGTTGGGTAAAAGACCGCTTTGGAGTATCATGGCAAATCGTGCCGGATTTTTTATGGAAAATGGATGAGGATGACGACAAGGTCCGTTCTCAAAGAGTGATGAAAGCTTTGTATAGCATGAACAAAATTGATGCAGAGAAATTAAAAGCCGTATGGTCATCAACATGATGGATGTCTTCCCTGAATAAAGTCAATACGAATCCTGATTAAATTACTTAACCAAACAAACAATAAAGATGGCAACAACAAAAATCACCATTCAGGCCATTGTTTCGGCTGACAGACAAAAAGTTTGGGACTACTACACAAAACCCGAACACATTACCAAATGGAATTTTGCCTTAGATACCTGGCATTGCCCCAGCGCATCAAACGATGTAAGGATTGGCGGAAAATATATAGCCCGCATGGAGGCCAAAGACGGCAGTTTTGGCTTTGACTTTGGAGGCATTTACAACGAAGTTGTTCCCGGTGAAAAACTAACTTTTACCATGGCGGATAACCGGGTAGTAAGTGTAATCTTTAAACAACTTGAATTTGCAACAGAAGTAACCATAACTTTTGATGCTGAAAACCAAAACCCGGTTGAAATGCAAAGGCAGGGCTGGCAGGCCATCCTGAATAACTTTAAAAAATATGTAGAGCAATAAACAACCACAGAGGGCACAGAGGAACACAGAGATTATGCATAACCAACCTCTGTGCCTCTCTGTGCTCTCTGTGGTAAAAAAACATCATTATGAAAAAAGCAGACAATAAACCTCCTCAAAGTGTTGATGAATACATCAGCCAGTTTCCTCCCGAAGTACAAAAAATTTTAAACACCATACGCTACACTATTAAAAAAGCAGTGCCCAATGCTGCTGAGCGCATCAGCTATGGTATGCCATTTTATGAATATGGAGGTACGGGCTACAAAGGACGGCTCATTTATTTTGCTGCTTTCAAAAAGCATATCAGCGTATTTATTCCACCCAGAGAAGGGCAGCCTGTTCCTGCCGATTTGAAAAAATACCATGTTTCAAAAGCCACCTATCAGTTTCCGCTAGATAAACCTTTTCCTTACAAACTACTCGAACAAACCGTGAAAATGCTGGTAAAAGCAAGTGACACAAAAATTGAAAATTCAAATTTCGTAAAGAACAATAAAAATACAGGCAAAAGCATCAGCAAAGACATTCTCTCTTACAATAGCAAACAAACTGCCAAAGACAAATCTATCTGCGGTTTGCTGGCAAAAGAAATTACCCGCAACCTCTCTGGTTCCGAAAACAAACTTTGGCATGGACATCCGGTTTGGTTTTTAGACGGCAACCCCATTGTGGGCTACAGCAAACAGAAAAACGGCATACGCCTGATGTTCTGGAGCGGTGCCGATTTTGAAGAAGAAAAACTCAATGTACGTGGCGGCAAATTCAAAGATGCTTCCATATTCTTCAACAACGTTACCGAAATCAACACCAAAGACCTGAAACGCTGGCTTAAAAAATCAAAGGAAATACAGTGGGACTATAAAAACATTGTGAAGCGCAAAGGAAAACTCATCAGGATAGAGAACAAAACCCGATGAAATGGCACGGCCGGAGGTCTTGCCGCTGCCAGATAGACCAAAACGGTGTTTTTTATTTTATTTTATAGATAAAATGTAAAACATAGGAATTTTTATTTTACTTTTAACTGATAAAACTAACATATAAAAATCCATGTTTTACTTGAGTACAATAACTGAAAAATGATACAACTGGAACATTACGTGGCAGGCCGGTATATAAAAGACCCAACCGGTTATACCTATTTTTTGCCCAATCCTGTTAACGATGTATGGGTATGGCAGGATCAGGAACTGAATGCCTTGCTCGAAAAAGCCGCAATCAGATTAGGCGAGCTTAATTCATTCTCCAGGTTAGTACCCAACATTGATTTGTTCATACAAATGCACGTTGCCAAAGAGGCGGTTATATCCAGCAGAATAGAAGGCACACAAACACGAATAGACGAAGCCTTGCTGGATGAAGAAAACATTCTGCCTGAACGCAAAAATGATTGGCGTGAAGTGAATAACTACATCCAGGCACTCAACCTGGCTATAAAAGAATTGAACAATTTGCCCGTTTCAACTAGATTAATCAAAAAAACACATCAGCGCCTTATGCAAAATGTACGTGGCCAACATAAGTTGCCGGGAGAATACAGAACTTCACAAAACTGGATTGGTGGCAATACCCTGACAGATGCTGTTTTTATACCTCCACACCATCAATATGTTTCGGAATTGATGGGCGACCTGGAGAAATTTTTAAACAATGATGATATCAGAATTCCTGCCCTTATCAAAATAGCAATAGCCCATTATCAATTTGAAACCATTCACCCTTTTTTGGATGGTAACGGACGGATAGGTCGTTTGCTGATTACCTTGTTTTTAATTGAGCAGAAAATACTAAACCAACCAATCTTATATTTATCGGCCTTTTTTGAAAAAAATAAAACCGTGTATTACGACAACCTGACCTTTGTCCGTACGAAAAACGATATGAAACAATGGCTCAGGTATTTTTTGGTAGGCATTGTCGAAACATCCGAAAAGGCTTCTCAAACGCTGTCGAATATTCTGGCCATGAAGGCAAGGCTGGAGCAAAGCTTCCACAGCCATTTTGGTAAAAGAACAGGCAACGCCAATTTGTTATTTCAACACCTGCTAAGAAAACCCATTGTTACGGTTAACGAAGTAAAATCAGTTATCCATAATAGCTACAAAACAGCCAACGATTTGGTGATGCTCTTTGTTAACAAGGGAATTTTGAAAGAAATGACCGGTCAACACCGCAACAGGCTTTTTGTTTTCGATGAATATTTAAAATTATTTACATAGCATTCTTATCCACACAGAAATGAACAAATCCATTTTATTCAACTTCACAGTTGATAAACAGAACAACCAGATAAAAGTAGAACGCTTGTTCCACGCTCCGTTAGACCTGGTGTGGGCTGCCTGGACTACAGCCGAAATACTTGACCAATGGTGGGCACCAAAACCCTGGCGCTCTGAAACAAAACACATGGATTTCCGCGAAGGCGGCTATTGGTTATATGCTATGGTTGGCCCCGCAGGAGAAAAGCACTGGTCGCGGGCTGACTACCTACGCATTGTGCCCGAAGACTATTTCTGCTGTTATGACAGCTTTTGTGATGAAGCAGGCAACATTAACCCATCGCTACCCCGACACAAGTGGGAAAATAGTTTTACAGACAAAGGAGAGCAGACGCAAGTAAACATTCTATTAAGCTTTGACAGCCTTGCCGACCTTGAAACCATCCTCAAAATGGGCTTTAAAGAAGGTTTCGCTGCCGGGCTTGAAAACCTCGACCAATACATTAAAGCACAATTCAAACTTCGCAAACAAAATAAATCTAACAATATGGCAAGAGTATCAACGTACCTCAACTTTCCGGGTAATACCGAAGAAGCCTTTACTTTTTACAAAAAGGTTTTTAAATCAGAATTCATTAACGGCATCAAGCGTTTTGGCGACCTCCCGGCCGACCCCAACCAGCCACCCATAGCAGAAGAAGTGAAAAAAATGGTGTTGCATATAGAACTGCCCATTTTGGGCGGGCATATTTTAATGGGCACCGATGCTCCCAAAGAATTTGGTTTTACTGTAACTACAGGCAACAACATGCACATTCAGATTGAACCTGACAGCCGCGAAGAAGCCAAACGAATCTTTGACGAACTTTCAGAGGGAGGCAAAATAGAACAACCCATTCAGGATATGTTCTGGGGTGCTTACTACGGCAGCTTTCAAGATAAGTTTGGGATTAATTGGATGATAAATTATCAGCAAAAATAGACTATGAAACGAATAAACATTTTCTATTGGATTTCTACAGGTATGCTTATCCCTGGCTTAGGTATCGGCTCCATTATGGAATTGGCGGGCGACCCACAATCCATTGAAATCATTACATCACTTGGCTATCCGGCTTATCTTTCACCCTTTTTAGGTGTGGCACGAATTTTAGCGCTGATAGCCATCTTTACTCCTAAATTGCCAAGGTTAAAAGAATGGGCTTATGCAGGGCTTGTGTTTGATGTTATTGGTGCAACTTACTCACAAATTGCAGTTGGAAATCCACCGACATATACCATATTTCCAATAATCATTTTAGGGGTAATTTTCGGGTCTTATTACTTCCATCACAAACGGTTGAAAATAAACTCTTAGACTTTGAAAACCAGGAAAAAAACAACGAACCGCCAACATCACCTATACGCAAGCAGGGGATTTGTGCTTCGTAGGAAAGGGAAGTGCTATATTTGTAATTGAGTTCTTCGTTAGAAGTTCAGTGGATAAAATCCCTGCCTGCGTATAGCTGAGAACCATTACCGCCAATGCCCCACGTTGCCGCCGACAATGACGGAATAAATTTCAAAGACTCGTTTCCGCAGACACGAATTAAAATAAAAAGACTTTAACGGATGACACTCGGGTAAATAAGATTCTCCACACGGGCAAGTGTGTGTTTCAAAAAATTAACGGCTGACTGAGAAATAAGGTGATATCCGCCTAATATAAACGATAGACGACAACGTAAAGAGGTTCGAATGCCCACTCGCTGGTAACCTGGAGAGATTCTCATCTACCGCACATTTGGCATATGCAATTGCCGCGCAAATCCACCCCGCCACCAAAGCTATGGCAAGAGCCAAATTCCCCAACCTCCAGTATCCTAATCAATTTCTGATTTGCGTTCAAAAATTAATCCTATTTTTTACTTACATTCCTAATAAGAAGCCCAAAATATCAATCCAGCCATTACCTAATTTTTTCTTTTTTCTTGGCCTATCTGGGTCATAAGTTTCACCGAACATACCGGTTGTTTTTCGGCTTTGGCTTTTAGATTGTGTCGATGATGAAGTAATATGTGTAGCTGATTCGGATTCATACATAAGCATCTCTCTGTATTGGTCAGGATTTTTCCTTAGGAATATTGTCCTATCCTTTATGCTAATTAAATAACTGGTCTTTACGGAATCACTGTTGGGCTTAAGATTGAGAATGAAGTATACAGAATCATTTGGCTTGAGCTTTAAAGGTGATAGCATGTACAATGAATTAGGTGCCTTGCTCATCGTAGTGAACTCCTTTGTATGAACTATTTTATAATTATGATAGACATCAAGAACTACTTTATGTCCGACAATATCATCATTACCTGATTCATCCACGAAAAAGAATAAATGGTCAAATGAAACAGACTGTTTGATTTGAGATTTCTTTATCCAGATAATTTTTGCAGGGCGTTGAGTTGATACTCTATCGACCTGATTATAATTATAATCGATTTGAGCCTGTGCTATAAAAGTTAAAAGTGCCGAAATAAATATTGATGAGAATTTCATCTCTATTGCCAACGCGCTAATTAATTGCCACCCGTTCGTACTCCTCTGCTATAATCACCAAGACTTGTTAACCATTTTGTCTCAAATCCTTTTTCAGTTTTTTTCATGGAAAACTCAACCCATTGGTTACCGTTGAAAATGAACTTATAACTGCCATTAGCATTCCGTTCTGGTTGTTTAGATAATATAACATAATTGTTCCCGGTAAATAAGTAAGAAGAAACCTCCAGAACAGGTAAGTACTTCGGGTTTGAATTAAATTTGTAAATTTTGATTAGTTGCCAATAGCGGAATGGACCAGTAACAGCCGTAAAAGACAAAGTTGTAACTATAGCAAAATACTCATCATCCAAAGGGAAAATTCCAGTACCAATATCACCAGTATTCCAATCTAAAAGAATTGGCTCAATGCTAATACCGTTGGTCACCTTCGATGATGTAAATATTGGATTGGCACAAGCCACATCAATCCTGCCAGTTTGAAGATTTTTGCGATAAATGTAAACTGGTCTTACGGCTCCAATGTAACCCGGTTTCTCTATTTGAAAAGAATCTTTTGGCAATGCCTTATGACGGGGAAGAAACAAAAAACCATCTCTTTCAAAACTTGCTAGCCGTGTATTCACGGAATTAGGAATATCCGTTTCAAAATCCATTGACCCAATTTGACCGAACGATTGATTTCCTAATAAAATAAGCCAAACAAAAATTAAAACATTTTTAATGTAGCCAGCATTGAATTGCAAATGCATACAGTCCGCGCGGGGCATGCAAATTTTAAGAGGTGTTGTCATTATCTATTTAGGCATATTATTTAACAATAATCAATGTCATTTAGCTTAATTACCAAAACCTTTTCCTTTACTAGGCTCCTTCCAATAATATTTATCTTGCCCAAGCCTATCAATCAGAAATTGTTTTTCGGAAACAGACCTATCCTTATATGGTTCGATATTGAAATCTTCATCAAAAAAATTCATATTACAGTTAATATTGAATCTGCCCGTAGAAAAGAGTAGCATTTCATCAGTATGATATCCTCCTTCGATAGTATGTTCTACAATTATTTCGGCTCCTGAATAAAAGATATTAAGCCAAATGCCTGATTCTGGATTAACATACCACCCCTCAACAGGCCCTGGTTCTGCAAGGAATTCAGTTTCATAATGTTCAGGAAGCTCAATATAAACCATACGCCATCGATGGCCTGAGCTGTTTGTCCAAAATCTAATTGTATCACCTTCAACTAACATTGGCACAGAAGCGATTTTACTCACCGAATTGACCTCCTCTTTAGGCTCACTAACATAATTTTTGCTATCATCAGGTTGCAATTGTTGCTCCTCTTGCTTCAATTCTTCAGTGAATTCTGCAGATTCAATATCATCGTGCTTAATGAATTTGAAATATATAATCGCAGTTACAATAAATATAAAAATGTATGCGCCCGCTATCCAGTGCCAATCATATTTAGAACTTTCTTTATATTCTATTTCTTGCTTTTTATTAAGTTCTCTTTGTTGCTCATTTATTTTGTAACGGTTTACATCAAAAGGCAATGCTGCATCTGAAATATCTATACCTGCTGAACGTAATGAAGAAGTAAAGTCAAGTGTTTGTTTCCATAAGTTTTCCCACTCTACATAATGGTTTGAAACTTTTAGTATAACCTGTATTTTATCTTTCAGGCTACAATCTTTTAAATCAATACTTTTATTTTTTGCTAATGAGAGCAATGAAAGGTACAGATTATCAACTTGTTCATCTTCAATTTTTTTAAATATCTCACTAATTGCTGTTTCAAATTTATTGGTTGAATCCTCCTGGTCATCTGCTCTGTAAAATTCGTAAGTTGCCTTTAAGTACCAAAGCAAAACATCAGACACTTTACTCTCATATTCCCAGAATAAATCAATAAAGTTGCCATCGTGTAATGAGCTAATAAGTTTATTAAGCGCATTATGTTCATCTATTGTTGCAATAGCTAAAGGATATAAATCAACACTTGAAATACCTTTTGAACAAGTTGCACATATAGAAGCAGTAGATGAGCCCGAAAATGAATTTAATGAACCGCATTGAGAGCATGCACCATATTGTATTGAACTCATTTGTTTACTTTTTCAAATACAACTATTATTTCGTCCGTCTTTGAGCCACCAACGGTCACATCATAGTCAGAAAAGCCTTCAGATGTATAATTCGTTTTTGGAATATCCGCATAGGAAAGGACTGTGATGGGTACTATTTCCTTTATTACATAGCCTTTGATGTTATACTTTTCTGTGAGCTTTTTTAAGTTTTGCCCAAAGTCTTCTGTTATAATTTCAATTATGTTCATAGTTTTGATTTTCATTATACTTTGGTACTACTTAGCACCAATCTGATATATAACCTTGTTATCTTTTATAATCTGGATTGAAGTGTTTGTAAAAATTAGTATTACGTAAACTACTAAACATGCTAACGCTATTACAAAAATACTGATGAGCATTTTCTTTCTATATCCTATTTGATATGCCATTTTTGCGAGAAAACTCATGGTGTTAAAATTAAATTGTGAATAATCAGGTAAGCGAAGATTAATCTTTTAAGTGCCATTGTCATTTAAAAATATGTTTGAATTACTACAGTAATAATTAAAACCACTGCACCTAGTATCACTAATATTAATAGTAGAAAAAGAATAATACCAGCCAGCCAACTAAAAAATGAATTAAACATAAGTCCGATAATGCCTCCAATTAAACCTCCAATAATTGCTCCTTGTTCATTTGCAATTAAGTATCCTAACCAACCAATAAGAAGTAGCGGAATAGTAAGACCCGCAGATTTAAGGGTTGTTTGCAATTCATCATTTAATTTCGAGTAATACTCATCATCACTCAAAAATCTTCCTTTGTACCACCGATATCCCATATATTTTTAAATAAATCTTAAGCCAAAATCATTGTTTTCATATCATTTTTCGTAATCACTTTTGTCTATACTTAAACAAGACTATCATTCTGTCTATGTTTCTTAAAACCCGGGGGTCAGTAATAGAACAATGCTTCTGAATCTGGTCTACTAATTTCTCAATTTCATAAAATTCGATACCTAAGAAATGGACGATATGACCATCCTCAAGTGCTTTCTCTGCTCCCCGTATTACCATGAAATGGTTTGAGCAAACATCATCAGGGACTGTATATACTTTTTTCACATTATATTTTGATTCTAAGTAAATCCTCAAATCAAGAAGTAACTGAAATTTTGAAATATTTTTGAGTTACTTTCATTTATTCAAACCTACTAAGCCTTTGGACAGTAAGCCTAAAATTGTGAACCTCGAAACCTCAGCCATTATTGAAGCCATTAAAGCCGGCAGTGAAAAAATACTGTTTCAGCTTTACGAAAGCTATCGGGATGAGTTTGTGAGCTGGGCCATCAGAAACCACCAAATTTCTGTTGAGGAAGCAAAAGATGTATTTCAGGAAGCAATTGTAGGGTTATATAAAAATGTAAAAGGCGGAAGGGCTGATGCGCTGGAGTCGTCTATTAAAACATATTTATTCGGAATTGGTAAAAATATTATCCTAAACCTATTGAAGCGTAAAGAAATTGAAAGAAAGGTTTATGAGCAGTTTACAGAAAGCCAGGAAACACAAATCCCTGACTATTATGACCGTGAACATTTAGTGAGCCTGGTAAGCAGAATTTACCGTGCTTTGGGTTCGCCATGCAAAGATGTTCTTGAATTATACTATGAAAAAGGTTTTGATATGGAATCGGTTGCCATACGGCTTGGTTATAAAAATGCTGATGTAGCAAAAAAGAAAAAATATGAATGCTTAAAGTTGCTGGAAGATCGGATTAATTTAAGTAGACTAAAAAACATTTTAAACTAATGCAGATGCGTGAAAGTGATTTAATAGATGATTACCTGAGAGGCAGTTTGACCGCAGAAGAAACCATGGCGTTTGAAGAACGTATGGCAAATGACGCAACGCTTAAAAAACAGGTTGCCTTACGCAAACTTATTATTGATGGTATTCATGAGGGATATGCAAAAGAACCAAAGGAAAAATTGATTCAATATGACCTAAAGCTGGCCACTAAACAAAAATTTACTTTCAATTGGAGAATAGCAGCTTCGGTTGTACTTCTGGCACTTACCGGCATACTCACTTACAACATATTTTTTAAACCAACGCCCGGTGATTTTGATTTTTATGAGCCAGGTTTACCCATTACCATGAACCACTCAAACCAGGTTCAACTCAATAATGCCATGAGCAAATTTAAGAATGGTGACCTTCAGGCAGCAGCAACAGCCTTTGAAAACCTACTTTCTCAAAAAGGCAACAACGACACCCTATTGTACTACTCAGCAGTATGCGATTTCAGACTAAAGAATACAGCTATGGCCTCTAATAAACTTGAACAGATTAAGCCAGAAAGTGAATTCTATGAAAAAGCTCTTTATCGATTGGCATTAGTATACTGGACAAACAACAGACCTAAAGACGCCAAGATGCTGCTCAAGGAAGTAATTGCAACAACAAAAGATCCGGCTTTAAAAGCTGCCGCCCAAAAAGCTTTAAAAGCTATACCTTAAACCTTTCTTTAGCCCGGTAAAAAGAAAATATAATACTTAATACCATCAGCGAAAAAAATAAATACCAGTACCAGTACGAAGGCCTGAATAAAGGCAATGTCTTTCCGCTTAGTTGCAGCCCGGCCCAGTAATAAGGATTGGTCAATTCATCCGACTCCTGATTTGACAGGAATTCAAGCTTAGCCTTTTGCAAAGACAGCGCAAGGTCATTACCCCTATTTATTTGTTCATAAAAACCGTTTAAAATACTGGCTGTGGTTTTATCATCCACATCCCACAAGGTCATAAGTACACTTTCTGCACCTAAACGGTAAAATGCTCTGGCAAAAGTTAAAGAGCCCTCTGTATAAAGTGACGTACCAATGCCTGATGAACATCCATTTAAAACTGCCAATCTTGGTTTAACAGACACATGTGCTATCATTTCCATGGTAATGCTATCGCCCTCACCCAGATACATGACCGAATTAAATGGATGAAGCGTATCGGTTTTTATATGCGTAGCAATGTGCAAAACAGATGCACGCTGATTGTTGATGGGAATGGTTTCTTGAAAAATTCCCGCATATTTCCCGGCCATTTTCCTGACTAAATCGCGCGAAAACGGAACTTCTGACAAGCTTTTGGAGCTTTTAAAATCTGGTGAAATACCAATGAACGTAACCTCTGCCTGATTATTTGCCCGCTTCAAATGCAACGGACTTAATAAGGTTGAAATGGTGTAACGCTTTAACAAATAGTTTAGACTTTTAAACGATTCAACGTTTAAGGTATCCATTACTAACGCATCCCATGCAACATTTTGCAAATAACCATCCGGGCATATTATTAGTCGGTTGATTGAATTAGGAAGTTCTTTTAAAACCGGCTCCAGTAGTTCCTTGTATAATAAATAAGCCGCATTTGAATATTGCTGCGGACTCATTGAGAGGGCGCTCTTATTTAACTTTTTAATTGCTAATGCTGAATTAGCAGGTGAATTATATTTCAATAATTTAACACTATGCTTTACAATTACTATAGCATAGTTAGTCTGACCATTAACATAATAATCTACAAAAGCTGACTTTGCATCAAGAACTTGCTGTTGCAAAAAATTAACAGAAACTGAATCCTGAATTGCTAAATCGATATTGATTAAACTTTTGTTTTCAAACTCGTTTCCCGGTAATTGTGGCAGAATAGTTCGTAATTGAGATTCCTTAACACTTGTTGTACTGATAATATTCTTTACAACAACATCATACTCCTTATACAGTAAATTGGTATTTATCTGTGTACTTATTTGTGGGTTAATGTCCTTCCTGTTTAAATAAGCATACTTGCTGGATGCTAATAATCCGAATGTCTCCAGCAAATAACTGTCATTTCCGGTTTTACTAGCTAAGTCGTTAATAATCGCTATCAAATTTTGATAGGCGTTTGAGCCATACATATAACTCCAGTAAAGTGCCTCAATTTCATTGCTTGATTTTGAAATTACATATTGATGAAATTTCATCAGATAAACCCAATTTTGATAAGCATCTTCAAGAGTGGCTATATCAGCAGAACTGGAGGCCATCCTATATAAAAGTGCTGCCTTCTGAGAAAGCAATGTTATGAAACGCTGGTCATTCAATGTCAGTTTTAAAGGTGGAACTTTTGCATAGCTACTGATACTATATTCAGGCATTAAAATATTTAAACCGGTATTAATCTTCAGAATAGCTGAATCATTTTCGTTCAATCTTTCATATCCTCTTGCAATAACCCAATTACGCAAGGCTAAATCAGCAGGTGATGCAAAACTTTTGAAAGCTTTATAGCTAATGGTATAATAATGCATGGCCTTATCCATTGTTTTTTTGTCTGCGTTATCGCTGTATTCATTGTTATAAGAATTACCAAGATTATGGTAAACGCGATTTAGCATGACTACATCTTTAATCTTTTGCTTGTTAATCATCAAAAGCGCTGAATCATAATAGAGTCTTGAAATCTTTAAATTATTATAGAATAAGTCACGTTTACCTTGAAAGTAAGCAATCGATGCAGGGTGATAATAATAACCAAAGAGGTTATAAATTCTTGGCAATAAATAAAGATTATTGACCATATCAGATTTTGCCAGCCGCAAAGCTTTAGTCATATAATAGTAACAACTATCGTTTCTATTCGGCATTTCCTTATAGTATCGCGCCATGTGCAAATAATCTTCCGCTAAATATTTTTCAGGGAATTTGGCTTGTCTTTTTACTTTTATGGATTTTGAAACTTCTTGTTTAAATTCAGTTAATCTAAGCGCACCATAATGTGCTTCAGCTTTTGCTAAATGATTCTGTGAAAATAACCATGGAGAATTTTCAAGACGCACACGTAATATGTCTTCATTTGTATTAAGCATTTCAATGGCGAGATTCGGGCCGCCATGCATTCTCACAACATCCGCCAGCTTAATTTGACATAGCACATAATTAGAAATATCGTTTTGCTTACTGTAGCTTTCAGACAATTTAATTAGTATTGGAACCGCTTTTTTAAATTCACCAACCTGATGATACTCAAGTGCCAGTTTAAGTGAATCACTTCCGTAAACATTTGACCATGTAATGACTATAAGAATAGCATTTAAGAAAAACCAACGCATAGGCTAAAGGCACTAGGTTTTAAATTTAACCAACAAAGCGCGTACGGTGAGCAAAAATAGAATTGAAAATAACTAAAAAAACTGGATCCTTTCGTTGGACAAATCGGACCCAGCGACAAGTGAGTTGGGGCTCAGGGGGTTGCCATGGCGCACGATAACCTTTCTGAATTACTTAACAAACTCAAATAATCATGCAAACGACAAAAATCACCATCGAAGCCTTTGTATCAGCCCCAAAACAAAAGGTGTGGAACTGCTACACACAGCCCGCACACATTACACAATGGAATTTTGCCGACCCCAGCTGGCATTGTCCGAGTGCTTCAAACGATATGAAGGTTGGCAGACGGTACGTAGCACGAATGGAAGCCAGAGACGGTAGCTTGGTTTTGACTTTGAATAGAGGGCCCTGCAATCCCAACAGCCGGGGTAATAAACCTTTTGAACGAAAAAGGTTTTGCCTGCGAAGAGCTGACGGATTAAATCAACTCACTAAAACGTCATCCGCTGCGCCTTTCCGTGCCCTCTGTGGCAAAAAATTATATACCACAGAGAACACAGAGAAGCACAGAGATTGTAAAAAAATTAACTCCCTGTGTCCCTCCGTGTCCTCTGGGGTAAAAAAAACCCGGAACGTGTCCGGGACTTTTCTTGATTCGGTTATCCGCCAAAATCGTCAAACCTGATGTTCTCCTTTGGAATACCCATTTCATCCAGCATTTTCAATACCGCAGCGTTCATCAACGGCGGACCGCACAGGTAATATTCCACATCTTCCGGAGCCGGGTGGTTTTTCAGGTAATTATCGTACAAACACTGGTGGATAAATCCTATGTAACCATCGCCTTCCGGGTCGTCCAGGCTTTTCTTTACTTTCCAGTTGTCTTCAGGCAGGGGCTCGGATAGCCCAATATAAAAGCGGAAGTTGGGGAACTCCTTTTCAATTTTCCTGAAGTGGTCCACATAAAACAACTCTTTTTTCGACCGGCCCCCGTACCAGTACGAAACCTTGCGTTTTGTTTTTTCGGTATGAAACAGGTGGAAGATCTGTGCACGCAGAGGTGCCATGCCGGCACCTCCGCCTATGTAAATCATTTCGCGGTCGGTGGGGTTAATATGAAATTCACCGTACGGACCGGAAATGGTAACCTTGTCTCCCGGCTTGCGCGAAAAGATATACGATGAGCAGATACCCGGGTTTACATCCATCCACCGGTTATTGGCACGGTCCCAAGGTGGTGTGGCAATACGGATATTCAGCATAATGATGTTGCCCTCGGCCGGGTGGTTGGCCATGGAATACGCACGGAAAATGGGTTCATCGTTAACCATTTTCAGGTCCCACAGCTTAAACTTATCCCAGTCGGCCTTAAACACATCGGGTTTATGGCCCAGCTCGGGATGCGGGGTAATATCAATATCCTTGTAATCTACCGTACAGGGGGGCACGTCTATTTGAATATATCCTCCGGCCTCAAATTTCAGCACCTCGCCCGGAGGCAGCTTAACCACAAATTCCTTGATGAAGGTCGATACATTATAGTTCGATACCACTTCGCACTCCCATTTCTTGATGCCGAAAATTTCTTCCGGAATGCGGATGCGCATATCTTGTTTAACCTTTACCTGGCAGCTTAGGCGCACATGTTCGGCTCGTTCTTTGCGGCTCAGGTGCCCCAGTTCGGTGGGCAGCACATCGCCCCCTCCTTCTTCCACCACACACTTGCACATGGCGCAGGTACCACCTCCGCCGCAAGCCGAAGGAATAAAAATTTTCTGATTGGCCAGCGTGCTGAGCAATGACGAGCCGGCAGGCACCACAATGGCTTTTTGCTCATCACCGTTAATTATAATTTTTACCGGGCCGCTTTGCACCAGCTTTTTTTGGGCGTAGAGCAACAACAACACCAGCAGGAAAATAATAAGGGTAAAGGCAATAATGGAAGTTGCAATAACCATGGAATCGATAGGTTTTACAGGCTACAAATATAGGGGCCGGCCGCGAAAACGGCAGGGAAAACAGTTTTTTTATTGTTAAACAACAGACAGGAGCAGCAGGTTAGTACCTTTGGCCGCCTTTGTTGTGCATGGGCACAAAACGTACCGGCAGGCGGTGCTGCCGTTTTAGTTTTCCGTTTTGACGGGTAATCAGCACCAGTTCCTGAAAATGATCTTCCCCAACGGGAATTATCATCCTGCCGCCTTCGCCCAGTTGCTCCTGCAGGGGCAGGGGAACATCAGAAGGCGAACAGGTTACTATTATGGCATCGAAAGGGGCAGCCTCGGACCATCCTTTATAACCATCGCCCACGCGAATCTGTATGTTGTGGTATCCCATTTCCCGCAGGGTTTTCTGTGCCTGCTGGCCCAGCGACTCGTTAATTTCAATGGTATAAACCTCCCGGCATATTTCGGCCAGCACGGCTGCCTGATACCCTGAGCCGGTTCCAATTTCCAGCACCTTGTCTGTGGGCTTCAGGTTAAGGGCTTCGGTCATGTAGGCTACTATGTAAGGTTGCGATATGGTTTGTCCTTCGCCTATGGGCAGGGGATAGTCGTTGTAAGCTTCTGACTGAAGGTTTTCCGGAACAAAACGGTGGCGTTCTACCTTGCGCATAGCCTCCAGCACGGCCTTGCTGCGTATGCCCCGGCTAATGAGCTGTTGTTGAACCATGCGTTCGCGCGCAGCCAACATATCCTGTGCGGGCAATGCTGTAATGGTGATTATCAGCAGTTTAAGTATGAACAGGAGCCGTACCATCAAACGCTTGTTAGTATTTTTTTAAAAAATTTTTGCCCTGTTTCTTGGAAACAAAAAAAACGGCCAATACGTTTGCACTATCAATCGAGTACAGCGCCTTGCTGTTATCGATTTATACAGAAGCGCGGAGAGACAGGCTCTGTGAAGCGCTAGCAACCGGCATAACGTGCACGGTGCTAATTCCTGACACCCCGGTAAGGTCCGGGGGGAATATAAACCGATAGCAAAATGAAAAACATCAGTGCATCACCTTTCATCAAAACAAGCCGCAAAGGCTTAAGTGCGCCTGTATCGCATTTATCCCATCTACATGTTAACCGCAGCAATGCATCTGTGCCCTGCACAATGTGTTGTTGCATGTGTTGCTGTTAAAGGCCTGCAGCCATAGCAGCTTCTGTAAGCCGTTTGTGCCCTGCACATACGTGTTGCTGCGCTGCATGCGTCCCATCCCTTGTTTCATTAACTAAAACCCAATAACCATGTCTAACTTAAAATTCGAAACCCTTCAGCTTCATGCCGGGCATGAAGTTGACCCCGTAACCCGCTCGCGGGCCGTGCCGATTTACCAAACTACTTCGTACACGTTCCGCAATTCCGAACATGGCGCCAACCTGTTTGCGCTTAAAGAGTTCGGCAACATTTATACGCGCATTATGAACCCTACCACCGACGTGTTCGAAAAACGCATTGCAGCGCTCGAGGGCGGTGTGGCTGCACTGGCTGTGGGGTCTGGCCAGGCGGCACAGTTTATCGCGCTCAACAACATTCTTCAGGCTGGCGATAATTTTGTTACCACATCTTTCCTCTATGGCGGCACCTATAACCAGTTTAAGGTGTCGTTTAAGCGACTGGGCATAGAAGCGCGCTTTGCCGAAGGCGATACAGTTGAAGCTTTTGAAAAGCTTATTGACAAAAACACCAAAGCCCTGTATCTGGAAACCATTGGCAACCCGGGCTTTAATGTACCCGACTTTGACGCCATAGCAGCCCTGGCCCGCCGGTACGATATCCCCCTGATTGTCGATAACACCTTTGGCGCTGCCGGCTACCTGTTCCGGCCGTTTGAACATGGAGCCAACGTGGTGGTAGCCTCGGCTACCAAATGGATTGGCGGCCACGGCACATCCATTGGCGGTGTAATTGTTGATGGCGGCAACTACAACTGGGGCAATGGCAAGTTCCCGCAATTTACCGAGCCGGCCGAAGGCTACCACGGCCTGAAATTCTGGGAGGTGTTCGGTGAAAATAATCCGCTGGGACTCCCTAACATAGCGTTTATAATACGAGCGCGGGTAGAGGGCCTTCGCGATTTTGGTCCGGCGTTAAGTCCGTTTAATTCCTTCCTCTTCCTGCAGGGTCTGGAAACCCTTTCGTTAAGGGTTCAGCGTGCCTGCGACAATGCCCTGGAACTGGCCCGCTGGCTGGAACAACACCCGCAGGTAGAAAGTGTAAACTACCCTGGCCTGAAGAGCAGCACTTACCACGGACTGGCCAAAAAATACCTGCGCAATGGCTTTGGTGCTGTACTCTCGTTTACCCTTAAGGGAAGCAAGGAAAATGCCACGCAGTTTGTCGACAGCCTGAAGCTGGTAAGCCATCTGGCCAACGTAGGCGATGCAAAAACCCTTATCATTCAGCCTTCGGCTACCACGCACCAGCAGCTTACTGATGAGGAACAACTCTCAACCGGTGTGCTGCCCACCCTGCTCCGGGTTTCGGTAGGCATTGAGCATATTGACGACATCAAAGCCGACTTCGAACAGGCTTTTGAAAAGGTTTATTCCACCGAAAAGGCAACAGCCTGACTTGTAATGAAATCCACTCACCATTTTTTTGATTACCAGGAGGCGTTTGTGCTGGAGTCGGGAAGGGAACTTCCCGGCTTCCGGCTTGCCTATACTACACTTGGCCGGCTTAATGCCAGCCGTTCGAATGTGGTGTGGGTATGCCATGCCCTTACCGGCAGCCCCGATGTTACCCGGTGGTGGGAGCCGCTGTTTAACAGCCAGGGCATCTTTCCGGCCGAAAAATATTTTATAGTTTGTGCCAACACGCTGGGCGGATGCTATGGCTCAACCGGGCCTCTGTCAGAAAATCCTGAAACCGGCGGGCCCTACTTCCACACTTTTCCCGATATCAGTACGCGCGATGTGGCCCGTGCCTTTGATTTGCTGCGGCATCATCTGGGTTTGGAAACAATTCACACCCTTATTGGTGGCTCGCTGGGCGGGCAACAGGTGCTGGAGTGGGCCATCCTTCGGCCCGGGGTATTTCAGCATGTGGTGCCCATAGCCTGCAATGCATGGCATTCGGCATGGGGCATTGCTTTTAACGAAGCCCAGCGCATGGCCATTGAAGCCGACCCCACTTTTAGGGAAAACCACGCACATGCCGGCCTGCAGGGCCTTATGGCGGCCCGCGCGGTGGCCATGCTCTCGTACCGCAATTATGCCTGCTATCAGCAAACCCAACAGGGTGTATGGCATGATAACGGCCTTTTTCGTGCCGCTACCTACCAGCGCCACCATGGCGAAAAGCTGGCGGGCCGGTTCAATGCTTTCAGCTATACGGTGCTAAGCCGAATGATGGATAGCCACCATGTAGGCAGGGGGCGCCAATCTGCCGAAGTGGCATTGGGTAGCATACAGGCAAAGACCCTGGTTATTGGCATTGACTCTGATATCCTGTTTCCGGTAGCCGAGCAGGAATATCTGGCAGCGCACATACCCGGAGCACGGCTGTGCGTGCTCTCATCGCTGTACGGGCATGACGGTTTCCTGGCCGAATTCGGCCAGTTGCAACAGGTACTAAGCCATTTTTATTCAACCAAAACTCAATCTGTATTTTTATATGAGTAACCCGCTAACCATCGGTCTTTTTGGATTCGGCTGCGTAGGGCAGGGCCTGTGGAAAATTGCAGAGCAACGATCCGATATTCAGATAAAAAAGATATGCGTAAAAAGCCGGCATAAGCCGCGGCCCCTGCCGGAATCGTATTTTACTTTTAACCCCAATGATATTTTGACCGACCCCGAAATAGATGTGGTGGTTGAACTGATTGACGATGCCGGTGCCGCACTTCAGATTTTAAAAAATGCCCTTCAGCAAGGTAAACATGTGGTTACGGCCAATAAAAAAATGCTGGCCGAAAATATTTACGAAGTGCTGCGCCTGCAACGGCAGCATCAACGGTCGGTTCTCTACGAAGCGGCTGTTTGCGGCAGCATACCGGTTATCCGTTCGCTCGAAGACTACTATGCCCATCAGGATGTTACTGCCATATCAGGCATTTTTAACGGTTCAACAAACTACATCCTTACCCGTGTACTGGACGAAAACCGCACGTATGACGAGGCACTTCATGAGGCGCAAAAGGCCGGGTTTGCCGAAGCCAATCCTACCCTGGATGTGGAAGGTCTGGATCCCCGCTATAAGTTAAGCCTCGCTATTCTTCATGCCTTTGGGATAGTTGTGTTATCCGAGCAGATTCCTGTGGCGGGAATAAGTAAAATTGGAACAGAAGAAGTAAGGTTTGCCCGCCAAAACGGCCTTTCGCTTAAGCTAAGCGTTGGTGCACGAAAAGAAGGGAATAGAATTTTTGCCTATGTGTTACCACAATTTGTGCCGGCGGCCAGTGAGCTGGCCACTGTTCGGCATGAATTTAATGCTGTACAGGTAACCGGAAGTTATACCGGTAAACAATTGCTGGCAGGTAAAGGGGCCGGAAGCCTGCCTACGGCACTGGCTGTACTGTCTGATATTGCGGCGCTTCATCAAAATTATAAGTACGCTTACACCAAATACGCAAATGCCGGTAGCCTGGAATTTACCACCGATGTCTTTGTAAAGGCATGGGTGCGTTTTTCTGATGGGTCTGGCAGGCACTGGCAGGCTTTTACCAAAATATTGGGTGGCTCTGCCAATGCCTCGGGCCAGGTGGTGGTGGGAGAGTTGCCGCTTAACAAGCTGGTAAGGTTGCAGGAACAGAGCGGGGTAACGGCTGTACTGATTGCAGATGATTGTAATATCAGCACGTTACCCGCTGACGCAGCAGGAGTAATGCAACAGGTGGCCTGATTTAATGAACGGTTTAAGTAAGCATGCCCCCGTCAACCTGTATCACCTGCCCGGTTATATAAGCCGACATATCCGAAGCAAGGAAAACGCAGGCATCGGCCACATCTTCAGGTCTGCCACCCCGTTTTAAAGGTATGGCATCGCGCCAGCTTTGTACCGTTTTTTCGTCCAGCTTGCCGGTCATTTCGGTTTCTATAAAACCGGGGGCAATGGCATTCGACCGGATACCACGCGAACCCAGCTCAAGCGCCACCGACTTGGTAAAGCCGATAATGCCAGCCTTTGAAGCCGCGTAATTGGCTTGCCCGGCATTGCCTTTAATGCCCACTACCGATGTCATGTTGATAATCGAACCGCTCTTTTGTTTCATCATTACCTTCGAGGCAGCTTTTACCGTATTGAAGCACGACTTAAGGTTAACGTTTATTACCCGGTCCCAAGCCTCTTCGGTCATCCGCAGCAACAAGTTATCCATGGTAATACCTGCGTTGTTTACCAGAATATCCAGGGTTTGGAACTCAGCCACTACATCAACAATAAGTTTTTCAGCCTGGGTGTAGTCGGCTGCATCGCTTCGGTAGCCCCGTGCCTTAATGCCTTTGGCTGTGAGCTCGGCCTCGAGGGCTTTACCCTGTTCTACACTGGACAAATAGGTAAAGGCCACATGAGCCCCCTGTTCGGCAAATTTTAAGGCAATGGCACGGCCAATGCCTTTCGAGGCACCGGTAACCAGGGCAGTTTTTCCACTTAATAATTTCATATATCAGGATTCAAATTGCTTCAAAAATATACAAATAAGCAAAACCCGGATGGCCGGGCAACATAAGAGTTATATCTTTGGCGCATCAAACACAGAATGCCTATGTCTAAATTCGATGTTATTGTAATTGGTTCCGGTCCGGGAGGTTATGTGGCTGCAATCCGTGCTTCACAGCTCGGCATGAAGACAGCTGTTGTAGAAAAAGCCGAGTTGGGTGGCGTCTGCCTTAACTGGGGTTGTATTCCTACCAAAGCTTTGCTTAAAAGCGCCAATGTATTCGAATATATAAAACACGCAGCCGATTACGGTATTCAGGTAAGCGAAGCCAAGCCCGATTTCACGGCCATGGTTAAGCGAAGCCGCGAAGTGGCTGCAGGCATGAGCAAAGGCATTCAGTTTTTATTTAAGAAAAACAAAATAGAACACATAGCAGGATTCGGAAAGCTGAAAAAATCAGCTAATGCCGTAAAGGTTGAAGTTACCGCAGCCGATGGCAAAAAAACCGATTACGAGGCGAAACATATCATATTGGCAACCGGCGGCCGCGCGCGCGAACTGCCAACCATGAAAATAGACGGAAAAAAAATTATTGGCTACCGCGAGGCCATGACCCTTTCTAAACAGCCGGAAAAAATGCTGGTGGTTGGCTCGGGGGCCATCGGTTCAGAGTTTGCCTATTTCTATAACGCCATTGGCACAGAAGTAACACTGGTTGAGTTTATGCCCAACCTGGTACCGCTGGAAGATGCCGAAGTATCGAAAGCCCTTGAAAAATCTTTCAAAAAAGCAGGCATCAATGTGTACACTTCTTCCGAGGTTACCGCTGTCGATACCAAAGGAAAAAGATGCGTGGCTACGGTTAAAACCCCTTCGGGTGAAATTAAAATAGAAACCGATGTGGTGCTTTCGGCAGTAGGCATTACCGCCAACCTGGAGGGCATAGGCCTTGAAGAAACCGGTGTAAAAACCGATAAGGGGAAAGTAGTGGTAGATGATTTTTACCGTACCAATATACCCGGTGTATATGCCATTGGCGACATTGTAAAAGGGCAGGCCCTGGCCCACGTGGCTTCGGCCGAAGGTATTATTTGCGTTGAAAAAATTGCAGGCCTTAACCCCGAACCGCTTAACTACAACAACATCCCGGGCTGCACCTATTGCTCACCCGAAATCGCCTCGGTTGGATATACCGAAGAGGCCGCTAAAAAGGCTGGTTATCAGATTAAAGTAGGCAAGTTTCCGTTTACCGCATCGGGTAAGGCCAAAGCAGCCGGAGCGCCCGATGGCTTTGTAAAGGTAATTTTCGATGCCAAATATGGCGAATGGCTGGGCGCGCACATGATTGGCGCCAACGTAACCGAAATGATTGCCGAAGTGGTGGCCGCCCGAAAACTGGAAACCACCGGGCACGAAATCATTAAATCCGTCCATCCCCATCCTACCATGAGTGAGGCCATCATGGAAGCTACCGCTGCGGCTTATGGCGAGGTAATTCACCTCTAAGCCGCTTTTTACAGCAGGCCGTTTAGCCAAAAAAAATTTAATTCATGCCTTTTTGAAGGCTGTTGGCCGCTTTTTGCAAAAATACCGGAACCAGGTTGGGGTATTTTAAAGTTTTACTTTAAGTTTATGGTCCTTTTATGTTATGAAAAAGGATGTTTCGGTTGTTAATGCCTATGGCCTGGCACGCGATGTGGCCGTTATTATGCTCTTTTCATGGGTGGCATACCTGGTTTTCATTATCCTTACCAACCCTGCTGTATGAAGAAAACCCTGCCGTTGCGTGTCTATTTTCACCGCGCCAGGTTGTTTGGCTGGCTTATGCTGCTCATTCTTCTGTTTGCAGCCGGATATGCCCTGCTGCTGTTCCTGATTTCATAGGTTGCAGGTAGGGTTTTCGGCAATTTTGCTCATTTTACCCCGTCATGATTTGGTACTTTTGCTGGTATGAAGAAAACCATCCGTTTCGCCTGGCTTGTTGTATTCACCTTGCTGGCAGGCTGTGCTTTAGCCCAGACAAAAACCGACTCGCTTAGGCTTATTCAGTACAAGCAGGCGCTGGAACAACTAAAGCAGGGAAGCTACCGGGCTGCCGCCGATGCTTTTACCGGCCTGATTAGCGGAGGATTTCAGGATAAGGAAATTTACCTGCACCGCGGAACGGCCTATTATCACTTAAAAGAATACCAGAAAGCGCTGGCCGATTTTGACGAGGCCGCCAGGCAGCGCATAACCACAGCCGACCTGTTTGAGCTGCGGGGCAATACCAAAGCTTTTCTGGGCGACAACCAAAATGCCCTGCCCGACCTGGAAAAAGCTGTGCAGATGAACGCCCGGCGCACCGAAACATTTATAAATCTGGGTAACATTAAATTCAGAAATGAAAATTACCGCGAAGCCATTGCAAACTACGACAAAGCCCTGGCCAATGGGGCTGCCGATGTCCTGATTTTTTACAACAGAGGCCAGGCCAGAATGATGATGAAAGATTATAATGCAGCCGAAGCCGACTTTACCAAAGCCCTTGAACTGGATGCGAATAACTTTATGGCGCTGGAAAGCCGCTCGGAAGTAAGGTGCCAGCTTAAAAACTGGCAGGGCTGTGCCGATGACATCGGAAAGTTAATTGCCGCAGGTCGTTCCGATACAGATCTGTACAAACGCCTCGGAAGTGCAAAGTACGAACTGAAAGATTACCGGGCTGCAGCCGATGCCCTGAACAGAGTGTTAGGCGGTCGGGGCGCACCTGATAAAGAAGTATTTCGTATGCTGGGCATTAGCCAGGCCCGCCTTAAACAATGTGCTGAAGCCATCCGGGCTTTGGAGGCAGCTGTCTCTATGGGCCTGGCTGATAAAGAAGTATTTACCCAACTGGGCCTGTGCCAGTACAACGAAAAAAATTATCCGGCAGCTATTGAAACCCTGAGCCGCGCTATAAATGCGGGCGAATCATCACCCGATGCTTATCTGGCAAGAGGAAAAGCCTTTGCCTTCCAACGTGACCCCGAACGTGCCCGCCCCGACCTGGAAAAGGCAATACAGGCCGGCGCAAACGATGCGGAAGCCCTGCTGCTGCTGGCCGAGATTACGCTTGCAAAAAACGATTTTCAAATCGCTCTGAACTACTTTAACCGCTACATTAACCTCGGTCCGGCCGATGCCCGTGCGTTTGCTGGCCGTGCCAGGTGCAGGCTCATGCTTCAGGATAACAAGGGGGCTCTGTCTGATCTGGATGAGGCGCTGAAAATGCAACCCAACCTTACCGATGCTCTGCTTACCCGGGGTACCCTGCGCTACCAGCATCAAAACTTTGCCGGTTGTCTGGAAGACCTGGAAAAAGCCCGCACTTCGCTGGGCGAAACACCCGACATCCTGCGCATGACAGGCGTAGCCGCCTATAAAACCGGAAATACCAACCTGGCAAGCCAGCGCCTTGAAACCGCTCTCAAAGCCGGAGTGAGAGACGCACAAGTGGCCCTGTACACAGGCTATATGCGCTACGAGCGCAACGACTTTAAAGGCGCAGTCGATGCACTTACCCTGGCTGAAAATACCGGAGAAAAAGAACCGGAACTTTTCCTCAGGCGGGGTAAAGCGCAGTTTAAACTCAACAATGCCCAGGCCACCCTTGCCGACCTTAGCCGTGTGGCTGAAAACACCCCTGACCCCGAAGTGCCCGAAATGCTGGGCTTGGCCCTGGTTTCGTTGCAGAAAGACAAAGAAGCAATGCCGTACCTCATTAAGGCTTCAAACCTCAACAGCAGCAATAAAGACGTGTACTTTCAACTGGGAAGGCTGTACCTCTCGGATAACAGGCCGACTGAGGCTGAGGCTGCACTGAACAAAGCCGTAACGCTTGGCCTGAATAATGAAGAAGTGTTTACCCTGCGCGGCCAGGCACGGGCCCTGCAAAACAAAACCCAGGAAGCGCTGGAAGACCTTACCCGCGCTCTGGCCCTGCGGAAAGACTACGTTCCAGCCCTCAAAGCTCGTGCACGCATTCGATTTGAAAACAACGATTTTGCCGGAACAATAACCGATCTTACTGTGGTAGCTGCGCGAAACGAAGCAAAAACCGATGATTTTTCCATGCTGGGCATTGCCCGGTTTGAGCTGAAAGACTTTAAAAGCGCAGTTACCGAGCTATCGAAGGCTGCTGAAACCCCCGAAGCACCAGCCCGCGTTTTTGCTGCCAGAGGAAAAAGCTATCTCGAACTTAAGGAATATGAAAAAGCAGTTGCCGACCTGACCCGTGCTATTGAAAAAGGCGACCAGCAGGGCAGCATTTACGCATCCAGAGGGATAGCCCTTTTTAACCTGAAAGACTACAGCCGGGCCCTGCCCGATTTGGAGGCAGCCACAAACAGCGGTGCAGATGAGGCAATACTCTATCATCGGCTGGGGGTTTGCCGGTATGAAGGCGGGCAATATCAGGCCGCAATACAGGAATTTGATAAGGCCATTGCAAAAGACAGTAAACTGGCCGATGCCTTCTTTCAGCGTGGCAATGCCCAGTTTAAAATAAAGCTTCTTCCCGAAGCCATTCAAAGTTATGCACAGGCAATAACATTGGGCCTGAAAGACCCTGTTTTGTTCAACAATAGGGGTAAAGCTTATCTGCTGCAGGAAAGCTACAATGAAGCCATTGCCGATTTTACCTCGGCCATATCGCTTAACCCGCAATACGTAACGGCCTTCGAAAACCGCGGTCAGGCATACTTTAAAGCCAGAAAGTTTGCACAGGCAGCCAAAGATTTCCGCGAAGCAGAAAAGCTTACCGAAAAACCCGATCCCTCTTTGTACAACTGGCTGGCCGAAAGTTATTACAACATGAAAAACTATGTGCCTGCCCTTGAATATTTTGACAAGCTTATTGCACTGAATCCGGCTGATAAAACCATGCTCTTTAAACGAGGACGCGTAAAGCTGGAAACAGGCGATTATGCCGGTGCTGTTAAAGACTTTGAAGCCGTCATTAAAGCCGGTGAAAACACGATTGAAGTGTATCTGGACAAGGCACGGGCTCACCTGGAGCTGGACGATGCCAAATCGGCTATAGCCGAACTAACCAACGCCCTGAATATCGATAAAAAGAACAGCAAGGCTTACTTTAACCGCGCACTCATTCGCGAAAGCATTCAGGATTACGAAGGAGCTGTTACCGATTATAACCAGGTGTTGGCCTTAAATCCCGATGACGGCATTGCCTACTACAACCGGGCCAACTGTAAAGCCGAGCTGGGCGATCCGGGTGCTGCCATATCCGACCTGGACGAAGCCATTAGGGTAGAACCGAAAAATGCCGCATACTACAAAATGCGGGGCAACCTGTACTACCAGCTGGAGCAAAAAGACAAAGCCTGCTTCGACTGGCGTAAAGCCGTTGAGCTGGGCGATGCAAAAGCCCGGTATCAGATAGACCAATACTGCCGGAAATAAAGTCCACCCGTTAAAATTTTAAACACAAGGCCGGCCGGGCTGTAATTAAACCCAAAAACTTACATGCGCCACTTATTGGCTGCATAAAGCCGAACGCAAAGACCCCGCTTCCGTAATATTGAGAGTAAGGAGGCGATATGAAAACAACGGCTTTATTGATGTTTGTGCTGGTGGCGCATCTTACAGCCCGGGGTGATATCATTACCGGGAAAATTGCGGATGTGATTGACGGAAACACCCTGATGATAAAGTCAAATAGTACCGTTTACCGCATTGTATTGCTGGATATAGACAGCCCCGACCCCGGGCAACCCTTTGCCGAAGAAGCCCGCGCCCATGTGCTGAAGTCCCTTAACGGAAAAACTGTTACTCTTAACATAACCGGAAAAGACCGCCTGGGAAATTATGTGGGCGTGCTCTATAATAAGGCGGGTAAAGATTTCCGCTATGAATTACTGGAACGCGGCTTAGCCTGGGTTGCTGAAAAATGCAACGAACCGGAGTTGCACAGGCTGCAACAACAGGCTCAGGAAAAGAAACTCGGGTTGTGGAGGGAACAGTCGCCTACGCCCCCGTGGATATACCGCAGACAGCAAAGTATGATGACGCCTAAATCCAGCTAAAAGTTTGCTGCCGGCCGGATGTAACACCATCTTAACCAAGTAAAAGACCTTCTGTCGGCCCCCGAACAATAAACCGTACCTTTCGGTGTTTGTATATTTGCTGCTATGCATCGGGTGATTTTTATTTTGATGTTCCTGGTTTTGGCTTTAAACGGTTTTTCCCAGTCAAAAAAGTCCAGGAAAAAAAACGAGGCAACCCAATCCAACGTGCCTACCTCCCTGCAGCCCTTTGCTCCCCAAAAAGATTATTCGCCTGAAGCAGAAAAGAAAGGAAAGCGCATAAAAGAGCAACCCATTACTTATAATGCGCGCGAACGCTTTTACGAGCGCATGGAAGAGGTGGCCAGGCAGCGCAGAAAAAACGAAAAACTACTGGCCAAACCACAGTATTCCGACCCCATGTACTTTGGCCATAAGCGCCCTCCCAAAAAACGCCCGCCTGAAAAAATGAAATACTGCAAAGTGTGCGGAATAAGGCACTAAAATCTCTGGGCAATATTCAACTTTGCCATACGGGTTTTGTATAGCCTTTTTCAGTAGTAAAATAAATACCTTCGTGCAATGGAAATTGCATCATACATTGAGCATACCAACCTTTCGCCCACACTTACCATTTCCGACGTTGACAGGCTGGTTGACGAAGCCGTACAACACCGGTTTCTTGGTATTTGTATACCTCCGTTCTGGGTAAAGCGCGCCAGGCGCGAAATCGGCTCCAGGCCCGTAATGTTGGTTACGGTAGCGGGCTTTCCGCTGGGATATAACATGACCGAAACCAAGCTGGACGAAATACAACGCGCTATAGATAACGGTGCTGACGAAGTGGACGTAGTGTGGAATCTGTCGGCATTTAAAACCGGCCTGCCATGGACCAAAATAGAAATAGCCAAATGCGCCAGGCTACTGCATGATAACCAAAAGGCATTAAAAGTAATTATTGAAACTGCCTGGCTTTCAGACGAAGAAATTATCCGGGCCTGCAAATTGTGCTCCGACGCCGGTGCTGATTTTGTTAAAACTTCCACCGGCTTTGCCCCTTCAGGCGCAAGTGCCCAACACATAAGGCTCATGCGGCAAAACCTGCCTGCACAGGTGGGTATTAAGGCGTCAGGGGGCATCCGAACACGTTTGCAGGCAGAAGAAATGATTGCTGCCGGTGCCGACCGGTTGGGAACCTCATCGGGAATTGCTATCATTAACTCCGTGTCTTAACCAGGTTTATGGAAAAATCATTGGAATACCTTTTTCCGGAAGCTCATCAAATTCCTGAAGAGGTGCGGGTACCCTACACCGAACAACGGGAATATCTGATTAACGGCAAACTTTGTGAATGGCCAGGAGCGCTGAATCCGGTAGTTAGTCCTGTGTGCATTAAACAGGCTGATGGCACATTGGCCCCGCAGGTTATTGGCAAAACCCCGCTTATGGATTCGGCCACGGCCCTGCAAATTTTGGAGGCTGCCGTACAGGCCTATAATATGGGGCAGGGATATTGGCCCACCCGGTCGGTAGCCGAACGCATTGCCCATGTTGAAAATTTTCTGTCGCGCATGCGCACGGTGCGCAACGAAGTGGTTAATCTGCTGATGTGGGAGATTGGCAAAACCCGAAAAGACTCAGAAAAAGAATTCGATCGCACCTGCGATTACATTGCCGATACTGTTAAAGCCCTAAAAGAACTGGACCGCAGCTCGGCCAAGTTTACGGAAGAACAGGGCTTTATGGCACAGATTCGAAGAGTACCCCTGGGTGTGGTGCTATGCATGGGGCCCTACAACTACCCGCTTAACGAAACCTTTAGCACCCTGATACCGGCCCTGATTATGGGTAACACGGTTATATTTAAACCTGCCAAATACGGAGTGTTGCTTATACGGCCTTTGCTCGAAGCCTTTCGCGATGCCTTTCCGCCAGGTGTAATTAACATATTGTACGGCCGGGGCCGTGAAACTGTGGGCGCACTTATGGAAACCGGAAAAATTGATGCCTTTGCTTTCATCGGTACCCACAAGGGAGCCAACGATTTGAAAAAGCTGCACCCCAAACCCAACCGCCTCAAGTCTATTCTGGGGTTAGATGCCAAAAACCCGGCCATCATCCTCGCGGATGCCGACCTTGGCAACGCTGTGAACGAGTGCATTACCGGTTCCCTTTCGTTTAACGGTCAACGCTGTACGGCACTTAAAATATTATTTGTGCATAAAAAGATTGTTAATGAATTTCTCAACAGATTTACCGAAGCGGTTAAGGCCCTCAAAGCCGGCATGCCATGGGAACCTGGGGTAGCGCTCACCCCATTACCCGAACCAGGCAAAACCGAATACCTGGAGGGTTTGGTTAAAGATGCTCTCGCCCATGGCGCGCGTATTATGAATGAAAACGGCGGGAAGGTAAATAAAACGTTTTTTTATCCCGCAGTGCTGTACCCGGTAAATCCGTACATGCGTGTGTATTACGAAGAGCAGTTCGGGCCCGTAATACCTGTAGTACCATTCGATCAGGATGAAACGCCTATACAATATGTGGTTAATTCAAATTACGGGCAGCAGGCAAGTGTATTCGGTTCATCGGGAAAGGTACTGGCCCGTTACATCGATGCCTTTACCAATCAAGTAGGGCGTATAAATATTAATACCCAGTGCCAGCGGGGCCCCGACACCTTTCCTTTTAACGGAAGAAAAGACTCGGCCGAAGGCACACTTTCGGTAGCCGATGCCCTTCGGGCGTTTTCAATCCGAACCGTGGTGGCCACCAAAGCTACTGACGAAAACAAACAGATTATCTCCTCCATTATCCGTAACCGCGAATCGGTATTTTTAAGTACCGATTACATTATCTGATGAAAAAGCACCTTACCATAAAGGTAACCGGAAAAGTCCAGGGGGTTTACTACCGGGCCTCGGCTGCTGAGGAGGCCCGCAAGCTTGGCCTTACCGGACTGGTACGCAACGAGCCCGATGGCAGCGTGTACCTGGAAGCCGAAGGCCCCGAAGAAGCGCTGCAAACTTTTGTGGCCTGGTGCCGCAGGGGGCCCGCACGTGCCGTAGTAAAAGAAGTACTGGTTGCCGAAGGAGCGTTAAAGAACTATGCTGCTTTTCAAATTGTGCGCCTATGAACGTTCGCGTAAAATTTTTAGGTGCCGCCGAAAGTGTAACCGGATCGCGGTTTTTGATCGAGGCTGACGATTACCGGTTTTTATTTGACTGCGGTCTGTTTCAGGGCCTGAAGGATTTGCGCCTTCGTAACTGGGATCCCTTTCCGGTTGATCCTTCTACTATACAGGCTGTGGTGCTGAGCCATGCCCACATCGACCACTCAGGCTACCTGCCTAAGCTGGTACGCGAGGGCTTTAACGGACCGGTTTACTGCACGCCTCCCACTGCCGATTTATTGGAAATTATGCTCTTGGATTCGGCCAAACTACAGGAAGAAGAAACAGAATATGCCATTCACAAGGGCTATTCCCGCCATGTCCACCCCTTACCACTCTATACCGAAGCCGATGCCCGGGCTGTATTTCCTCTGCTAAAAACCTTCAACTATAAAGAAACCTTTCAACTTACCAAAAACATAACTGTAACCTACCACGATGCCGGCCACCTGCTGGGATCGGCCATAACCGAAATAGTTATTTCTGGAACTAAGCAGAAAAAGAAACTGGTTTTTTCGGGCGACCTGGGCCGTTACCACAGCCAGATGCTTCATCACCCAACCCAAATAGAGCAGGCTGATGTACTTTTTGTGGAAAGCACCTACGGTAACAAAGATAACCCTATCGGAAATCCGGCAGCAGAACTGGCGCGGATTACCAATGAAGCATTTGCACGTAACGGGGTGTTGCTTATCCCGGCATTTTCGGTAGGCCGTACTCAAAATTTGCTGTACCTGTTCCGAAAACTGATGAAAGAAGACCAGATACCTGATGTACCGGTATATATCGACAGCCCCATGGCCATATCGGCTACCTACCTGTTTTTTAGTCATGCTGGCTATTTAAAAAATACGTTTAACCTGAAGGAATTTGCACACGAGGCAGAAACCAATATGTTGGTGTTTGTACGTTCCGGCGAACACTCGAAGACATTAAACAACATCAAAAGCAAAGCAATCATTATTTCATCCAGCGGCATGATGACGGGCGGAAGAATTCTGCATCACCTGTACCACCGGCTAAGACGAAAGGAAGATACACTGCTGATAGCGGGCTTCCAGGCCGAAGGAACGCGCGGCAGGCATATTCTGGAAGGTGCAAAATTCATTAAAATTTTTGGTGAAGAAGTGCCGGTGGACTGTCATGTAGAATATTTCGGATCCATGAGCGGCCATGCCGACCGCGAAGAACTGTTCCGCTGGATGGGCGGATTTACCTCAAAACCCAAAATGGTTTTTACGGTGCACGGAGAGGGCAACGACCTTCAGGCTTATGCAAAAGCCATTCGCGAACGCCTGAACTGGAACGTAATGGTGCCGCAATACATGGAAACAGTGCAACTCTTTGAAGCAATTTAATGGCAGCCCGAAAAGCATTTGAGCCGGAGACAAGGCCTGATTTTTTTCGCGATGTATACGAAGTGGTAAAGTTAATTCCCCGTGGCCGGGTTACCAGCTATGGTGCCATTGCCGCCTACCTGGGCACGAAAATGAGTGCGCGCATGGTGGGTTGGGCCATGAACGCCTCACCTGCCGGAGTACCGGCCCACCGGGTTGTAAACCGCAATGGCCTGCTTACCGGAAAGCACCATTTTCCGACACCTTACACCATGCAGCAGTTGCTTGAAAAGGAGGGCATACAAGTAGAAAACGACCGGGTTGTTGATTTTAAACGCGTTTTCTGGGATCCTTGCCGCGAATTGCCCTGATGGTTTATCAAATCCGGGAAAATCCCTTCCCAAAATGAGAAAAAACCAGTCTTCCGGAAGCTGAAATTCGGCAAAATCGCCACTTTTCTTACATGGCACAGACTTGGTTATGGCTGCGGGTACAAAACAACCCATATGAAAAAGTTTGTTATTGTTGCCGCATTATTCCTTTTACTGGCCACCATCACGACCCTCTCGGCTGCACCGGCTGTTCAGGCCGGTCAGCCTGAGGAAGTGGTAGATGTACTACACACCCATTATAGCAATTTGTTTGTATTCCGCACAGAGCGCAAATACCTGGGTGCGCTGGTTGAAGTGGTGGCTTCCAATGGTGAGGTGGTAACGGCTCAGCGCCTGCAGCGCAGAAAAATGATAATTGATTTCTGCGATGTAAAGTTTGGCGAGTACACCATCCGCATAAGCAAGGGTAACGAATCACTGGAATTCACTTACGTAAAGAAATAATTTGCCGAAAGGCAAACTTACCGTATTACCAACGTGGGGTTGGTTTTAATCGGGTTAAGGCCGTCCTGCTATGCCGGGATGGCCTTTTCCTTTTTGGGCAGTCCAACGGATAACAGCCATAAACCGGCAAAAGTAATGCAACCGTTAACCGGCAATATCTCCAGCCCGGTAACATAACCGTTAAGCCACTTCGGGGTGTTCAGGCTGATGAAATACGATAAAGCTGGTGACAGCAAACAAACAACCGGAACCAGCCTGTCGCGCACGCTTCTTCTGGTGAATAAACCAAAACAGAACAACCCCAGCAGGGGCCCGTAAGTATAGGCGGCCATGGTTAACACTGCATCAATAACTGCACGGTTATTTATTTCCCGAAACAGAAGAATGATCAAGAGGAAGAGCAATGAAAAGCCAAGGTGAACATAAAACTTTTCGCGTTGCTTTTGTTTTTCGGGTTTGTTATTGAAGTTAAGGAAGTCGACACAAAATGAGGTAGTCAATCCGGCCAGAGCCGAGTCGGCACTGGCATAAGAGCTGGCGGTAATGCCCAACACAAAGAAAATACCAACCGTTAAATTTAATTCGTGTAGGGCGAGGCGGGGAAAAAGTTCGTCAGTAGCAGCAGGAATGGCAATGCCCTGTTGGTGACAGTACAGGTACAGTAAGGCACCGAGGGCAAGAAATAACAGGTTAACAACAACAATGGTTTTACTTAACCAGAACATGTTTTTTCTGGCTTCTTTAAGGGTGCGGCAGGTTAAATTTTTCTGCATAATTTCCTGGTCCATGCCGGTCATGGTCAGGGCAATAAATGCGCCGCCCAGAAACTGCTTCCAGAAATACAAAGGCGAGTTAACGTCATCGAAATGAAAAATGCGGGCATAGCCGCTGTTGCGAATGGTGGTTACCATGTCGGCTAAAGATAAGCCCAGTCGGTCGGCCACCTGCCATACCGAAATAATTACGGCTGCCACCAGAAAAAAAGTTTGAAAGGTATCGGTCCAGACAATGGTTTTTATGCCACCGCGAAAGGTGTACACCCATATAAGCAGAATGGTTACGGCTACCGTAACAAAAAAAGGAATATTCCAGGCATCGAAAAGAAAAAGCTGCAGTACGGTAGCCGACAAATAAAGCCGCAGGGAAGAACCAATGGTGCGCGAAACGAGAAAAAAGAAAGCGCCGCTTTTGTGCGACCAGAAGCCAAACCGTTGCCCGAGATAAGTGTAGATTGACACCACATTAAGCCGGTAATACAGCGGCATAAGCATGCCGATAATGGCCCAATAGCCAATTACATAACCCAGCACCACCTGAAAGTACGCAAAGCCGGTTTTACCCACATTTCCGGGCACCGAAATAAAGGTAACACCCGAAAGCGAGGCGCCAATCATACCAAAAGCCACCAGATACCAGGGCGATTGCCGGTTGGCGGTAAAAAATGTTTCGGTGGTGGCTCCTTTCGAGGTAAGCTGCGAAATGAGGATAAGCACCAGAAAATACAGCCCAATAATAGACAAAACAATAAATGGCGACATGATGCAAAGAATGCGCTTAAGTGCCGGAAATCCAAAACCGGTGTTCCGGATGCGTTGTGTTTTATAAACAATGCTTAATTTTGTGATACTTTACCGGTAAACGTTATGCGCGAACTGGAACTTACCGATACCGAAGTACTGGAAATTGTTGAAAACACCGAAGTGCTTGACCTTGTGGTTTTCAATGACGATGTCAATACCTTTGATCATGTAATCGAAACATTGATACGCGTGTGCCGGCATACGCCAGAACAGGCCGAGCAGTGTACATGGATTATTCATTACAAAGGCAAATGCACGGTTAAACAGGGTAGTTTTGCGCAACTCAGGCCTATGCGCGATGCCATATGCGAAGCCGGAATTGACGCCCGAATTATTGGATAATTGTGCAGTTTCCGTCAAAACTTATAGAAGAAGCCGTAACCGAAATATCCCGCTTGCCGGGCATAGGAAAAAAAACGGCCTTGCGCCTGGTGTTTCATCTTATCCGCGAAAAGCCCGAAACCACCGCATCGCTTACCGAAACCCTACAACGCCTGCGAGACAACATTCGCTTTTGCCGCCACTGCCACAACATTTCCGACAGCGAAATATGCGCTATTTGTTCCAGTGGCAGACGCGACCGCTCCCTGCTGTGCGTGGTAGAAAGGGTAAACGATGTAATGGCCATTGAAAATACTGCACAGTACAATGGCTTGTACCATGTACTGGGCGGAGTTATCTCGCCTGTTAGTGGCATAGGTCCTGCCGACCTGCACATTGAAACGTTGCTGCAGCGCCTTAATCACGGCCAAACCGAAATAAAAGAACTAATACTGGCGCTGAGCCCCACCCTGGAGGGTGACACTACAGCATTTTACATTCACAAACGTGTAAAAGATTTGCCCGTAAAGGTTAGTACCATTGCCCGTGGTGTGCCGGTGGGCGGTGAACTGGAGTATGCCGATGAAATTACACTGGGTCGCAGCATTGCCGGACGAACAATATTCAGCTAAAACAAACAAGCACTTGTTTGGCCCTGCAAGGTTAATCTCATTGGAAATTACCGGCAACAGTTTTACAATCGGGTTTCAACTTCAGCAATTAATCTTTTTATTTGCTCACTGTAAAACACCATGAATAATCTTTCTCTCCGCATCAGTGCCATCGAAGAGTCGGCTACGCTGGCCATGGCAGCCCGTGCCCGTGAATACAAAAGCCGCGGCATAGACGTAATAAACCTGAGTCTGGGCGAACCCGATTTTAAAACACCTGCGCATATATGCGAGGCCGCCAAAAACGCCATCGATGAAGGCAGGTGGTTTGCCTATCCTCCTGTTGCAGGCTATCCCGATTTGCGCGAGGCGCTTGCAGCCAAATATGAACGTGAAAACGGGGTGCCCTATAAAGCAGAAAACATTGTTGTTTCAAATGGTGCAAAGCAATCAATTGCCAATGCTATGCTCGCCCTGCTTAATCCGGGTGATGAGGTAATCGTTTTTTCTCCCTACTGGGTAAGTTATGATGCGCTTATTCGGCTGTGCGAAGCTACTCCCGTATTTGTTCACGGAACCATTGAACATGATTTTAAGGTAACGCCTGCACAGATAGAAGCGGCCTTAACACCCCGTACGCGGGCTATTATATTTTCTTCACCCTGCAATCCTACCGGATCGGTATTTACGCGCAAGGAATTGGAAGCCATAGCGGCAGTAATACAAAAGCATCCCAACCTGTTGGTAATTGCCGATGAAATTTATGAGCACATCAACTTTACAGGCGAAACAGTGAGCATGGCATCCTTACCCGGAATGTTCGACCGCACCATTACCATTAACGGATTTGCAAAAGGATTTGCCATGACCGGCTGGCGCGTGGGCTATCTGGCCGCGCCCAAATGGATAGCCGATGGATGTGCCAAAATACAGGGACAGCTTACCTCTGCCAATTGCTCCATAGCCCAGCGGGCGGCTTTGGCAGCCATTACAGGCAGCCTGGCCTCCACAAGGGCTATGGCCGAAGAATACCGGAAACGCAGAGATGTAGTATATGCCCTGTTAAAAGAAATTCCGGGAATTAAATCCAACTATCCGCAGGGAGCTTTCTACTTCTTTCCTGATGTTTCGTACTACTATGGCAAGTCCGATAGCAATAGGGTAATCGGTAATGACCTGGATTTGTGCATGTACCTGCTGGAACGGGCACATGTTTCGCTGGTTCCCGGCGGGGCATTTGGCGATGCCAACTGCATACGCTTATCATATGCGGCATCAGAGGCCGAGCTCAAGGAAGCATTAAGCCGGATAAAAACTACCCTTGCCAGCCTTCAATAGCAATCTTTCCCTGTTGGTTTTTTTGCAGGGTTATCAACTTGCACTGATTTTTTTATTTTTAGCCGATGAAATTTTTGCGCAACCTTCCCCTGTATGCCAAAATACTTATAGCCATGGCGCTGGGTCTGGTGTGGGGTTTTGCTGCTGAGCCGCTGGGTTTGCTAACCTTTACCGGAAACTGGATAAAGCCCTGGGGTACCTTGTTTATCAACTCGCTTAAGCTCATTGCCATACCGCTTATACTTTTTTCGCTTGTTGATGGCATTGCCGGACTTTCGGATGTAAGCAGGCTATCACGTATGGGAGGACGCACCATTGCCCTTTACCTGTTTACAACGGTCATGGCTGTTACAATAGGATTGTTAGCTGTTAACATTATACGTCCCGGCAAATTTCTCTCACCAGAAAAACGCCAGGAATTAAGTGAAGCTTATGTTTCTGATATTGGTGTGCAGGTATCGGCTGCACACCGGCAAAAAGACGAGGGTCCGCTACAAGTACTGATAAACATTGTTCCCGACAACATCTTCGGGGCCATGAGCACCAACACCAGCATGCTTCAGGTTATTTTCTTTGCCATCTTGTTCGGTATATCTATGGTAATGGCCCCTGCCCATAAAGTGCAGGGAGTAAAAAGCTTTTTTGAAGGCGCCAACGAAGTAATACTCAGGTTTGTTGACCTGCTGATGAAGTTTGCGCCCATAGGTGTTTTTGCGTTGTTGGCCGGTTTAAACATTGACTTGCAGCTTATCGGAGCGTTGGGCATGTACAGCCTTACCGTGGTTATAGGCCTGGGTGTTATGGTATTTTTAGTATATCCTCTGTTGTTGTATTTTCTTTCCCACATCCGCTACCCTGCTTTTATCCGGGGCATTCTGCCGGCGCAGGTGTTGGCATTTTCTACCAGCTCCAGTGCCGCTACTCTGCCGGTAACGATGGATTGTGCCCGTAAAAACCTGGGCCTTTCAGAAGAGGTAACGGGCTTTGTATTGCCGCTGGGGGCTACCATTAACATGGACGGAACCAGCATTCATCAGGGTGTGTCAGCGGTTTTTATCGCTCAGGCCTTTGGCATAGACCTTACCCTGGGCCAGCAGTTAACCATTTTGCTTACTGCGGTACTCTCATCTGTTGGTGCGGCAGCTGTACCCGGTGCAGGTATTATTATGCTCATTATTGTACTGGAAGCCGTTGGTCTGGATCCGGCCGGCCTGGCGCTGATACTGGCAGTTGACCGGCCACTGGATATGCTCCGCACGGTGGTAAATGTTACGGGGGATACTACCGTTGCATCGGTGGTTGCCCGGTCTATGCCGGAGGTAAATTGAACCATAGCATTTTCCATTGATGGATTTCCGATAATTCCTGCTTTTTTCAGGAAAACATTCCGCTAAATTGCGCGAATTGTTTACCGTATGAAGAAGCTTCCTTTGCATACCCGCATCCTTATCGGAATGGGTATCGGACTGGTAATTGGCAGTCTCGGCATAGTTTTTAACCTGGGTGGTTTTATATCCGACTGGATAAAGCCTTTCGGCACCATTTTTATCAATCTATTAAAACTCATTGCCATTCCGCTTATCCTGGCTTCGCTAATTAGCGGAGTGTCGAATCTGCGCGACATTTCAAAGCTTTCGCGCATTGGCGGCAAAACACTGGCCCTCTATATTATAACCACGGTGCTGGCCATAACCATTGGCCTGATCATGGTTAATTCCATTAAGCCTGGTAATTATATATCGAAAGAAAAGCAGCTGGAACTTTCGCAGCGCTATGCAAGCGATGCCAACCTGCGCGTTACCGATGCGCAAAAACTTACCGAATCGGGGCCATTGCAGGTTATGGTTGATATTGTACCGGAAAACATTTTCGGTGCCGCAGCAGTAAACCGCAATATGCTTCAGGTTATCTTTTTTGCCGTGATGTTTGGCATAGCCCTGCTCATGACACCCGAACAAAAAAGCCTGCCGGTAAAAAGCTTCTTTGACGGTCTGAACGAAATAATATTAAAACTTGTGGACATGGTGATGAACTATGCCCCCATTGGCGTTATGGCGCTGCTGGCAGCGCTCATGACCGACGTAGCCGGCGATGACCCCCGGCAGGCGCTGGAGCTTTTTGGCGCCCTGGGCGTGTACTCGGTTACGGTGTTGCTGAGTCTCGCTGCCATGGTATTAATTGTGTATCCGCTGGCCATCAGGCTTTTTACTTCATTGCCGGTTAAAACCTTTTTAAAAGGCATATTGCCCGCCCAGATAATGGGTTTTACCACCAGTTCGAGTGCCGCCACCCTGCCGGTAACTATGGAATGTGCCGAGAAAAATCTTCGTATAAAAGACGAAATCAGCAGCTTCGTGCTTCCCCTCGGGGCCACCATTAATATGGATGGTACCAGTATTCATCAGGCTGTTTCGGCTGTGTTTATTGCCCAGGCGTTCGGTCATGATTTGTCGCTTGCCGACCAGCTGATGATTATTATCACAGCCACCCTTTCATCGATAGGTGCAGCTGCCGTGCCGAGTGCAGGGCTTATTACCCTGGTAATTGTGCTGGGGGCCATAGGCGTTTCACCCGAAGGACTGGCTTTGATTATTGCCATCGACCGTCCGCTGGATATGTGCCGCACCATTGTAAACGTTACCGGCGATTGCGTGGTAGCCAGTATAGTGGCCACATCAGAAAACGGATTTGAGAAACCGGCCGAACCGAACTAATTTTACCTATTATTGTTTAAATCTGTAAGCCTTAATATTAATATGAACAAAACCCTGCCGCATATTCACATATATCTGGAGTCCAATCCCAACCCCAATTCGCTCAAGTTTGTGGTAAACGAAATGCTGCTTCCCGAGGGCTTAAGCTTTGACTTTCCTGACCCCCAAAGTGCAGCAAATGCTCCGCTGGCTAAAGAACTGTTCCGGTATCCGTTTGTGGAGCGTGTGTTTTACATGAGCAATTTCATTACCGTTACCAAGCGCGAAGACGTGGAGTGGATTGAAATTCAGGATACCTTGCGGCAGCATATCAAAAACTTTCTGGCAAGCGGCCGGTTGATTCTGGAGCCGGTTGATGAACCTGCTCCGGCCGATGAAGCCGAGAGCGAATCGATAAAAAAAATAAGAAGCATACTGGACGAATACATACGTCCGGCAGTGGAGCAGGACGGTGGCGCTATAACCTACCATTCATTTCAGGATGGCGTGCTGAAAGTGCGGCTGCAGGGTTCATGCAGTGGCTGCCCCTCTTCAATGATTACCCTTAAGGCGGGTATAGAAAATCTTTTTACCCGGCTTATGCCCGATGAGGTGAAAGCTGTGGAAGCCATTTAATGGCCCGGTAGTGTGCCTAATTGTGTATTTCAAAATTGTCGGCATCGCGCCAGGCCGGAAATTTTTCGCGGTAAGAAATTAATGTACCCGCATCCAGCTCAACAATAATGGCGGTCTCGGCTTCTTCTTCAAAGGCCAGGGTATCGCCCCGGGGCCCAAAAACTGCCGAATGTCCGTTGTAGGTTATACCGTTTCCGTCTGTTCCGGTGCGGTTCACACCTGCGGCATAACACAAATTTTCTATGGCACGGGCCCGTAGCAGCGTATCCCAGGCAGCAATGCGGGCGGCGGGCCAGTTGGCAACCACAATCAGGGCATCGTATTCCATTTGTTTTATAGCAGGGTTGTAGCGGTTGCGGCTCCATACCGGAAAACGCAGGTCGTAGCATATCAGGGGGCAAATACGCCAGGATTTCCACACCTGTACCAGCCGTTGCCGGCCGGCGGAATAGGTCAGGTGTTCGTTGGCCATCCGAAACAAATGGCGTTTGTCGTAGGTAAAAAACTGCCCGTCGGGCTGCATCCATAACAGGCGGTTATAGAACTGGTTGTCTTCAGAAACGATGTAGCTGCCCAGCATCAGGGCACCGGTTTGGGCCGCCATTTGCCTCATCCATTTAAAAGTGTGCAGGTTCATGGGCTCGGCCAGGTGCCTGGCGTTCATGGTAAAGCCCGTGGTAAACATTTCGGGCAGCACAATAACATCGGCTGGTTTATTTATGCGCCAGATTTTTTCTTCCAGCATGGATAAGTTGGCGGTCCGGTCTTCCCAGAACAATTGCGTTTGCAAAAGGGCGATGCGCAGATTTTCCATTAAAATTTTTTCAGAATTCTCAGGGCCTTGTCAAGCGTCTGTTCGTCTTTGGCAAAACAAAAACGCAGCAACCGGTTATCGGTTCTGTTTCGGTAAAATACCGATACGGGAATGGCAGCTATTTTATGCTTTTTGGTAAGCTCTTCGGCTATCTGCAGGTCGTTCAGATCGGAAAAGGCCGCATACGAAAGGGTTTGAAAGTAAGACCCGTGGCAGGGCAGGGGCTGCCAGGACGAGCCTTTGAGGCCGTTGACAAAGTGATTGCGCTTTTGCTCGTAAAAATGCCCCAGGTTCAGGTAATGCCCGGGTTCTTTCAGGTATTCGGCCAGTGCCATTTGTATGGGCGTGTTTACCGAAAAAGTAATGAACTGATGAATTTTTCGGATTTCGTTTGTGAGGTTTGGCGCGGCTATCGTGTAGCCTATCTTCCAGCCGGTGGCGTGAAAAGTTTTGCCGAAAGAAAACACGGCTACGCTGCGAGCGGCAAGGGCCGGATAATGCAGTACGCTTTCGTGGCGCAGCCCATCGAAAATAATGCGTTCGTACACCTCATCGCTCAGCACCAAAAGGTTATGGGCAAGAGCCAAGCGTTCCAGTTGTTGCAGGTCGTGGGGTTTAAGCACAGCCCCACTTGGGTTATGCGGGGTGTTAATCATAATCAGGCGGGTGCGGGGGGTAAGGTGTTGTTTCACCTCATCCCAGTTAATGGTAAAAGATGGGTATTGCAGGGGTATATGTACAGGTATGCCTCCATTCAGGCGAATGGCCGGGTTGTAGCTGTCGTATGAGGGATCAAAAACTATTACTTCGTCTCCCGGCTGCACAACTGCTGCTATTGCCGAAAACAGGGCCTGTGTAGCACCAGCCGTAATAGTAATTTCGGTTTCGGGGTTAAATGGGCGGCCGTAGGTTTTTTCGAGCACATCGGCCAGGGTTTGCCGAAGGGCGGGTACGCCGGGCATAGGTGCGTACTGGTTGTGTCCTTCCTTCATGAAGCGATGCACCAGGTCAATTAGCTGACTGTCAATCTGAAAGTCGGGAAAACCCTGCGACAGGTTAATGGCACCGTGTTCGGTGGCCATTCGCGACATGATGGCGAAGATGGAGGTGCCGGTATCGGGCAGTCGTGACACGGTGCTTGCAAGGGTTTGGTATGCAAAGGTAGGGAATTGCCAGTGCTTCGGCCTGCAAGGGTACGATTACCGGCCTGCAGCTTTAAGCGTACGGTTCCATACGCGCCATACATTTTTGTAACAGATTTTTTCAATGTCTTCCGGGGTATAGCCTCGTTTTAGCAGTTCGAAAATCAGGTTGGGATACTGCGACACATCTTTCAATCCGGTTGGCAGGCTGTCGCCCACGCCATCAAAGTCAGAACCCAGGCCTACGTGGTCAATGCCGGCAATTTGTACCACGCGGTCTATGTGGTCGGCAACGCGCTTCACATCGGCATAGAGGGTGGGGTTGTTTCGCTGAAACTCTTCAATAATGGGTTTGGCGGCTTCATCGCGGTAGCTAAGGCCCTTTTCTGCTAACAGGGCGTTAAGTTTTTGCCGGTTTTCGTTGTTGGTTTTGGCTACAGCCGAGTCGAGAAAAGTAGAACCAAAGTTGATTTGAATAACACCACCGTTTTCCTTCAGGGCCCGTAGCATATCATCGCTCATATTGCGCTGCCAGCCGGGTGTAAAATGACGCAGCGAAGAATGCGATGCAATAACCGGAACCGAGGTAATTTTCAAAACATCGTAAAAAGTGCTATCAGAAACGTGCGAAATATCCACCATAATGCCAACCCGGTTCATTTCACGAACCACCTGTTCGCCAAAAGGGCTAAGGCCGTTCCATGTATTAAGCGTATCGTACGATGAGTCGCATATCTGGTTGTCCTTGCTGTGTGTAAGGGTAATGTACCGTATGCCCCGGTCGTAGAAGTATTGTATGTTGGCCAGGTCGTTGCCAATGGGTGCTCCGTTTTCCATGCCCATGGGCAGGGATATTTTACCTTCGGCAAAGTTTTTTTCCACTTCGGCAGGTGAGCCTGCCAGCGCAAATTTATCGGGGTGGGCCGTGGCAATGCCCCGTACCATGTCAATAAGCGAATCGGCCAGCGACTTACCCATGTCGGGCTTTTGCTGATAAGAGGCAGGGATATAAATAGACATGAAGGGGGCGTCCAGTCCGCCTTTTTTTGCCCGCTCATAGTCGAAATCGCCATCGGTGGTGCTTACAGGAATGCCCAGGTATTCGCGCTCCAGCCGGAAGTTTTTTACCTTAAGCCGGAAGGGCAAATCTACGTGCCCGTCGGTAATAATATAGGCATGGGCCAGCGAGTCAGCTATTTTGCGCAGTTGTTCATCGGGCAGGGCAGAGTAATCTGGTTTTTTCGGGGTACAGGCGGCCATTAAAAATCCGGCCACGGCTGCCAGGAAATGTTTTTGTATATTCATGTGTTTGGGCTTTTATTCTTTTCTTTCGGAAGATTAAGCAAATTTTATCTTGATGCAAACCATCCCGGTACGAACTACCCAGAATGTGGTGATAAACTATCCGGTAGCCAGTGTGGGCCATCGTATAGCAGCCTACCTGGTTGACCTGGCTATTTTAATTATGTATGTTTTTGTTGTGATTTTTTTGATGGATTTGGTTGGAATAGACGCTTACAGTTGGTTTTTTCTGTTAATTGTTTTGCCCTTTGTGTTTTATGATATTTTATTTGAAGTACTTATGGATGGGCAAAGTCCGGGAAAAAAACTATTGCGCATTAAAGTAGTGCGCATAGACGGCACTTCGCCCACATTGGGCAATTATCTGCTTCGTTGGCTGCTGCGGTTTGTTGACATAACCCTTTCGGGTGCTTTTGGCTTACCTGGTGCGGTGGCAATAGTGACAATTGCCTCGGGTGGACGCGGGCAGCGGCTGGGCGATGTAGCCGCAAGTACAGCGGTTGTAAAGCTGGTGCAACCGGCAGAACTGCGCGCGGCCGAACTATTTGCACCCCTGCAACAAGGGCAGTCTTCTGCCTATGTACCAGTATTCAGCCAGGCATCTTTGCTTACCGATTTGCAGGCCGAAATTATTCGGCAAGCCCTAGATGTTTACCGAAATACCGGTAACGACAGACCGCTCATGGCCGTTGCAGAAAAAGTAAAACAGATAACCGGCATACAAACCGATCTGCCCCCGGTAAAAATGCTTTATACCTTGTTGGACGATTATGCACATCTTACGTCCGGAAGATGAATTCAACCTGCCGGAATATACCCCGGAACAACTGGCTCTGCGCAACGGCCGCGATAAACCCGAGGTGTGGGTAGCCTACCGGGGTTTGATTTTTGATGTTTCGAAATCGCGGTTGTGGAAAACCGGCACCCACTACGAACACTGGGCCGGCCAGGACCTTACCGATGAGCTGAAAGACGCCCCGCATACCAGCACGGTATTTGATAAATTCAAGGTTATCGGAAGGCTCAAGAATTCATGAAGATACCTTTTTTTATAGCTGTGCTGGCCATAGCCCTATCAGTTCAAACCGAAGTGTTGCTGGGCTACTGCCCCAACCTGTATGTTTTCTACCTGGTGTTGTTTGCCGGGGCAGTATGCGTTTACAATACCCGGGGTTATGAATTATGGTGGCGCAAGCCCGTCCTTGTGGCCGGGATACTGTTATTGCTCTTGGCTGCCATTTCGGCTTTATGGGCATGGCATGAGGCCCTTGCCCTGGCGGTGCCTTCGTTTATTTCGGCAGCCTATCTGGCACCCGTAATCCCCTTTCACGGCAAAAAAGTTACACTTCGGCAGCTGCCTTATGCAAAAGTTATAGCTATTACAATTGTGTGGGGAATGGTTACTGTGTTGGTGCCAGCCCTGCGGCACGGACATACAATAAACACCGGTTTGGTTCTTTTTCTGGCAGAACGAATGGCTTTTGTGTTTGTGCTGGCACTCATGGCCGATACCCGCGATATGGAAAGCGACCGGGTTGAAGGATTAAAAACTATTCCGCTGCGCATCGGGAAAAATCAATCGCTTAAACTATGCCAATTTGCTTTACTGGTATTCATTCTGCTTGCAATAGTACACTATGGTAAAACCGTGCCCTGGGTGTTGCCATCGATGGGCATAACAGCTGCTGGTATTGGCTTGCTTACGGGCCGAAGGCTTTTTGCTGCACGAAGCAGGCTGTGCTGTTGGCTGGCCGATGTCCTGCTGCTGCTGCAGGCATTAATGACCCTTTTTTTGTGTGTACCTTGCCGGAAGATTTTAACCAATTGCTAACTTGTATTTATGATTCTGATAGCCGACAGCGGAGCATCGAAAACCGACTGGCGCTTATTGCATAACGGAGAAACCGCGCAGGCGCAAACGCTGGGCTTTAATCCTTACTATCAGCCGGAAGAACACTTCGACAAAGAAATCCGCGAGGCCCTGTTGCCCCAAATCAAGCATCCGGTTGAAGCCGTTTATTACTATGGCACCGGCTGCTCGTCCGACCGCAACCGGCAAATTGTTAGAAATGTGCTGCAGCGTTACTTTCATCAGGCCTATATTGAAGTGTGGCACGACCTTGAAGCTGCTGCCCGCGCTTTATGCGGGCGGGAAGAAGGTATTGCCTGCATACTGGGTACAGGGGCCAACTCGTGCTATTACGATGGCGAAAAGATTGTGGAGAACGTTACATCACTGGGCTATATACTGGGCGATGAGGGCTCGGGTGCCTGGTTGGGTAAAAAAATTATTGCCGATTACCTGCGCAAGGAGCTTCCGCCCGCACTCTGGGATAAGTTTAAAAAGCGCTTCCCGATGAGCCGCGATGAGATACTGAACCGGGTGTACAGCCAGGAAATGCCGGGACGTTTTTTGGGAAGCTTCTCGCATTTTATCTTTCAAAACCTGCGCGAACCGTATTGTTATCAGCTGGTATATAACGGATTCAGCCTGTTTTTTGAAAAAAACGTATGCAAATATCAACGCGCTTCAGGTTTGCCTGTTCATTTTACAGGCTCGGTGGCGTTTTATTTCAGCGATGTGCTGCGGCGGGCCGGTGCCGACAAAGGTCTGCTTGTACAACGCATTGTCGAAAGTCCCATTGCCGGTTTAACCCTGTACCATCAACCGTCCGCATGAGCATAACCGAATCGCCATCGCCCTACCGGAAACTCGAAAAACAAAGTGTTTCCGCTTTATTACGGGCCATTAATAACGAAGACAAAACCGTACCCTTTGCCGTAGAAAAGGCCATCCCCCAGATAGAAAAGCTGGTGAAAGCCATTGTTCGGAAAATGAAGGCCGGTGGCCGTCTGTTTTACATAGGAGCAGGCACCAGCGGGCGCTTGGGCATTGTAGATGCCAGCGAAATACCGCCAACCTATGGTTTGCCCCATGGCCGCGTAATAGGCATTATTGCCGGTGGCGATGGTGCTATTCGCAGGGCTGTTGAATTTGCCGAGGACGATGAAGAGCAGGCCTGGAAAGATTTGAAAGCCTACCGCATTAGCCAAAAGGATGTGTTGGTGGGTATTGCGGCATCAGGACGTACACCCTACGTGACCGGCGGACTGCGCAGGGCCCGCCGGCATGGTATTATTACCGGTTGCATTACCTGCAACCCCAACACCGAACTGGCCCGCCATGCCGACTATCCCGTTGAGGTAATTGTTGGTCCGGAGGTGGTTACCGGCAGCACACGCATGAAAGCCGGCACAGCCCAGAAGCTGGTGCTGAACATGATTTCAACCACCGCCATGATCAAGCTGGGCAGGGTAAAAGACAACCGCATGGTAGATATGCAGCTTACCAACAACAAACTAATTAAACGCGGTACGCGCATGATTATGGAAGAACTGAATGTGCCTGCCAACAGGGCCGAACAGCTGCTCAAACAGTACGGCTCGGTAAGAAAGGTGCTTGCCCGGTTCGGGTTATAATAAAAGTTATGGTGCTTAAACCCAGTGATGGATTTAAATACTTCATTATAAAAATGACAGGTTCATTACCCGAAAAAATCCCCGTTCAGATATTCCCTTCATCCGAAGAAGCTTCGGTGTTTGTAGCTCGGCAAGTAGAACGCCTTATCCGCAAAAAGCAAAAAGAAAATAACACTTGTGTACTGGGTTTAGCCACCGGATCAACCCCTGTTCGTGTTTATGAAGAGCTGGTTAAGCTTCACCAAACTGAGGGATTAAGCTTTAAAAATGTTCACACCTTTAATCTGGACGAGTACTATCCCATGCAGCCTGATGCGTTGCAGAGTTACGTACGGTTTATGAATGAACATCTGTTTAATTACATTGATATACCTCGTGAAAACATTCACATTCCGGACGGAACGATTCCAAAAAACAAAGTAGAGGAATTTTGCCGGCAATATGAGCGGGAAATTGAAAAACTTGGGGGCATCGATTTGCAGATTTTGGGAATTGGCCGAACCGGGCATATTGGTTTTAACGAGCCAGGGTCGTCAGAAAAATCCGTAACCCGCCTCATTACTTTAGATCAGGTTACGCGTCTGGATGCCGCCAGCGATTTTTTTGGCGAAGAAAACGTACCCACCAAAGCCATAACTATGGGTGTTGGCACCATACTTAAAGCCCGGCGCATTATTATGATGGCATGGGGCGAAGGCAAGGCCCCGGTTATACGCAAAGCTGTTGAGGGCCCGGTAACCGATCAGCACCCTGCATCGTTTCTGCAACTACATCCCAATGCGCTGGTGGTACTTGATGAAGCCGCCTCGTCCGAGCTCACTCGCATCAAAACACCCTGGCTTATCGGGGCAGTTAACCGATGGACCGACCGCCTGGTGCGCAAGGCAGTAGTTTGGCTTAGCCTCAAAACCGGTAAGGCCATTCTTAAATTAACCAACAACGATTATATGGAAAACGGAATGGCCGATATCCTTACCGAATACGGGTCGGCCTATGAGGTTAACATTAAAATATTCAATCAACTGCAGCACACTATTACCGGCTGGCCTGGCGGAAAACCCCGTGCCGATGATACCAACCGTCCGGAACGCGCCCGGCCATACCCCAAACGTGTGGTTATTTTCTCGCCTCATCCCGATGACGATGTAATTTCAATGGGCGGGACATTTATCAGACTGGTTGACCAGGGGCATGAAGTGCACGTGGCCTACCAAACATCGGGCAATATTGCCGTGTTTGATGATGATGTAATTCGGTTTGCCGATTTTGTTAACGACTTCAGCGAAGCATTTCAGCTCAACCGGTTGGGCAGCGAAAAGCTTTTCAAAAGAATAGTGGAGGTATTAAAAAAGAAAATGCCAGCTGCAACCGATAGCCCCGAAGTATTAACCATAAAAGCCCTGATCCGCAGAGGCGAGGCCAAGGCCGCCTGTCGCTATGTAGGCATTCCCGACAGCCAGGTTCATTTTCTTGATATGCCCTTTTACGAAACCGGACTGGTTAAGAAGAAACCTCTCAGCGATGATGATGTGAAAATTATTATGAATTTGCTTGAAAAGATTAAACCTCACCAAATCTACGCAGCCGGTGATCTGTCAGATCCCCACGGAACCCATCGGGTTTGCCTGACGGCCATTTACCGCGCACTTGCTAAACTGAAAAAACAACCCTGGATGAGAAGCTGCTATGTGTGGCTATATCGCGGGGCCTGGCAGGAGTGGGATATTGACCAGATTGAAATGGCTGTGCCACTCAGCCCGGATGAACTTTTGCGCAAGCGCAGAGCTATTTTCAAACACCAGTCGCAGAAAGACAGCGCTCTTTTTCCGGGTGTCGATAAACGCGAATTCTGGGTACGTGCCGAAGACCGGAACCATGCTACTGCCGATGCATACAACCGGTTGGGCCTGGCCGAATATGAAGCCATTGAGGCCTTTGTAAGGTACAGGTTTTAATGGCATTGGCTTTGTTAAGCGAACAACGGCAGCTGGGCTAGGCTTACCAGCGCCTGTCCCGGAACCAGATATATGCGTTTGGTATGCACACACCGGCAGGCAAAACGGCTGCGCCGTGGGCGACCCTTTACAAACCACCTTTGCTGAAGCCTGAACAAGGCCTGGTGAGGTAAATCGGCCAGCAGCATTAATCCATCAGGGTGCAGGTTATACTTCCGGAAGCAGCGTGTAAGGGCCAAATCAAAAAAAGATGAGGCAGCGGGGTTTTGCAAATGTCTTTGCAAGTGCTCCAGTAAATCCTGTGGAAAGTACTTGGTATTGAGCAGGGGCGCCATTAACCTACGAAAGGTATTTTTCCATTCCCGGCCATGCGGGCTAACCCTCCGGCCGTATTGCCGGTACACCACCGCATGGGCAATTTCATGAATAAGGGTAAACAGAAACAAATAAGGGTTAAGGTCGCGATTAACCGATATGCACAGCCGGTTGTTACGCACCGTAAAATCACCGGCTTTGGTGGTGCGGCTGCCCGCCAATTTTAAAGAAAACGACCAGGCGTGCCAGAGCGATTCACAGTACGGGACAGCCTGTTGGGGTATATTTGCTGCCAGCAGCTGCCTGATTTGATTGGGGGTTTGCACGGCATAAAAATAAAAAAGGCTTTAGTTGTCTAAAGCCTTCCCGGGAATGTTAGCAACTGGATTATTACTGACCTGCAGTAGAATCCGCTGCGGTCGAATCGGCAGGAGTTTCGGTGGCCGGTTCAGCAGCAGGAGTTTCAGTTTGAGCAGGCTCGGTAGTGGCTTCTTCGGCTTTCTTGCCGCAGGCAGCGAAAGCAAAAGCAAAGCCGCAAACCAGTGCAAGGGCAA
>FWPU01002238.1_pt1 | contig 54612 bp, 39 predicted proteins | sample 2228361 | NCBI WGS metagenome assembly FWPU01 (sample SAMEA103939777, study PRJEB20133) | metagenome | reverse complement strand
GGACGATCTGCAGAGGACGGCGAACGCCCTGCAGCAATGGGTCCAGAACTACCTGGAGGCCCTGGAGTTCATCACCCACGAGCTCAAGAACCAGATCGCGGCCATGAAGATCAATCTGCTGGCCGTGCGGGACGGCTACGTGGGCCCGGTGAGCCAAGAGCAGAAAGAGGCCCTGGACGACGTCGGACAGGCGATCCACAGGGCCGAGGAGATGATTCTGAACTACCTGAACCTTTCCCGGATCGAGAAGGGGGAGCTTCAGGTCCGTGCCAGGCCCGTGCACGTGGAGTCCGACGTGCTCCGGCCGGTGCTGAGCAACCTCAGAGGCCGGCTGGAATCCCGGCGGATGCAGGTGGAAGTGGACTGCCAGGAGGACCTGATCGTTCAGGCCGACCCGGCCCTGCTGCAGATCGTCTGGGAGAATCTGCTGGGCAACGCGGCCAAGTACGGGAAGCAGGGAGGCCGGGTGCGGGTCTCGGGCCGCCGCATCGCCGGAGGGATGGCGGAATTTCACGTGTGGAACGACGGCCCGGGCGTGCCGGCCGACCAGATGGGCCGTCTTTTCGAGAAATTCTTCCGGATTCCGTCTCAGGTGGAGCAGGAGCGGGGGACGGGGCTGGGCCTTTTCCTCACCCGGGAAATCCTGAGGCGCCACCGGGGGGACATCCGCGCCGAGAGCGAGTACGGTCACTGGATCGATTTCATCTTCACCCTGCCGGTGCCCGACGCCCTTCTGGAGGCCGGAAGAAGCGACGGCGGCTCCGGTGCGGGGAGGGACCCATGAAAAGCGGCAGCCCCCTGGCCCGGTGAGGACCGAGAGGAGGGGAAGGTCGTGCAAAGGGGAGCGTCCGAAAGGCGGGACGAGCGCAGGCCCTCGGCGCACAAGATCCTGGTCGTGGATGACGAGATCGGCATCCGGAAAGGCTGCGACCGCGTTCTCCGCTCCGAGGGGCACGAGGTGCTTCTGGCCGAACGGGGGTCGGAGGGCATCGAGATTCTCAGAGCCCATCCGGAGATCGACCTCGTGCTGGTGGATCTCAGGATGCCGGGCATGAGCGGGTTCGAGTTCCTCGAAGAGGCACGGCCCCTGGCGCCGGAGACCGTCTTTGCCGTCATCACCGCCTATGCCACGATCGAGTCCGCCGTGGAGGCCACAAAACGGGGAGCCTACGACTTCATCGCCAAGCCCTTCACCCCGGACGATCTGCTGCGGCTCGTCAACCGGGCCCTCGAACGGGTGAGCCTGATCCGGGAGCGCAACCGCCTCGAGGCCGAGCGCAGGCAGCGCCTGCTCGAGCTGGCGGCCGAACAAGGACGGCTCCGGACGATCGTGGACTGCATGGCCGACGGCGTTCTGGTCTGCAATGCCGAGGAAAGAGTTGTCCTGAACAACCCTGCGGCCCTGAAGATGCTGGGCTTCGCTCCCGCCGGATCGGAACCGCTGCCTGCCCGGGATCTCCCCTCTTCGGAGTTCGTCTCTCTGCTCGAAGAAGCCTCCCGGGAAAGAAAGCACCTTTCGGCCGAACTCAAGCTCGGATCCGGACAGGCCGAGACCTGGGTCCTCGCGAACGTGGCCCCGGTGCTGGATCCAACCTCCGGCAGCTTTCTCGGCACGGTTTCGGTTCTCCGGGACGTGACCGAGCTCAAGCGGGTCGAACACCTGAAGGCCCAGTTCGTGAACATGGTGGCCCACGAGCTCCGGGCTCCCCTGGCGGCCGTGGACAGTTACCTGGCCGCCATGGAGGAGGGCTACGTGTGCGAGCCCGCGAAGCAGCAGGAAGTCCTTGGCCGCTCCCGGCAGCGCATCCGCGCTCTCCTGGATCTCGTTGGGGACCTTCTGGATGTTTCGCGCATGGAAACCGGAACGGTCCGGCGCGAGATCGCGGCCCTCGACCTTGCGGCCGTCCTGAAAGAGGTCATCGAACTCCTGCGGCCCATGGCCGAGAAGGCAGCCGTGACCCTGGAGTTCGACGGTGCGCCGGAGCTTCCCCCGGTCACGGCGGACCGGGAGGAGATGGTCAGGCTCTTCACGAATCTCGTGACGAACGCCGTGAAATACAACCGCAAAGGCGGTCTCGTCCGGATTTCGGCGGACCGGGAGGGGCCGTATCTTCGGGTTGCGGTGCGGGACACCGGGGTGGGGATCGGCAAGGAGGGGCTCGAGCGGCTCTTTTCCGAGTTCTTCCGCGAAAAGAGGGAAGAGACGCGGCACGTCACCGGGACCGGTCTTGGCCTGAGCATCGTCAAGCGGATCGTGGACTTCTACCAGGGCCGGATCGACGTGGAGAGCGAGGAGGGAAAAGGGTCCACGTTCACCGTGCGACTGCCCGCCTTGCGGTGACCCGGCTCAAGCCGGTTCCTGTGGCGCGCGGTCGGCCGGCGCACGCAGCGCATCCAGATCGTTGAGAATCTTGGCCCGGTAGCGGGCGGCCGAGGCCGGGTCGGACATGATCATGTCCAGCTGCCGGGTGTGGATGATGAGGTATCCCAGGATCTTGAGCCGCTCCTTCATGAAGGACTCGTCGTAGCCTTCGAGGCGGGCGAAGACCGCGTCCTGCTTGATTTCCACGCGGAAGCCCGCGTTTTCCAGGATCTCGGAGACCAGGAGCACTCTCCTCTGCCGGCGCTGGAAATCGGCCGCCCCTCCCTTGAACTGAAAGCTCACGTAGTTCTCCAGAGCCCGCTCGCTCACCAGGGCTTCCACGGTGGAGAAGTGAAAGCCGAAGCGGGACTGGAGGGTGCAGAAGTTGCGGCTGATCATGAAGTAGTTGCGCTGGGCGTACTGGGACCGCATGGCCGGATCCAGGTGCGGGTTGGCCGTGGCCTGGAACATGACGGACATGAACCCCTTGGCGTCCACCGGAGGCGGACCTTCCCAGGGAACCGCGTGGATCCCTTCCCACAGGGCCAGCATCGGCACGGAAACGATGTTGTCGATCCGCACGAAGCGGTCCTGGACTTCCTCTTTGAAACCGTCGTCCAGGTTGATGACCCACCATTGCATGGGGACATCGGCGACGAGCTGTTTGCTCGAGTGCTCGCTGAATCGGAACTCCCTGCCGAAGCGGAACATCTCCTGTACGGACTTTTCGTGGATGAACCGGGTGATGTCGTGCAGCGTCCGGCAGTTCTTGGGCCTGAAGGCGGGTGCGTCCGGATCCAGGAGGTTCAAGGGAACGATGTGCTCCACGACCTCCTTGAGAACGTTGTGAACAGGGCTGCCTTCCATGAGCGTTCCCCGGGCTCCGGCTCCTGCGAGCAGGGCTTCTTCGCGGCCCCGGTAGATCCTGCGGCCGTCTGCGTCCACCGTGACGTAGGCGGCCTGCTGGAGCGCGGCCACGGCGCCGGGCACGCCCAGCAGGGCCGGCACCCGAAACTCCCTGGCCACGTTGGCCAGATGGCCTGTTACGCTTCCCTGCTCGGTCACCACGGCGGCGGCCCGGTCCAGAAGGGCGGCCCATCTGGGCAGGGCCTGGGCTGCGACGAGAACGGCGCCTTCGGGGAACCGGAGCACATCGGCGTTCTTCTCCACAACGAAAACCATGCCCGCCCCCACGCCCGGGCTGGCCGTGACGCCGCCTTCGAGAAGGACTTCGCCTTGTGGGGCCGCAGCCGGGATTGCGGCGCTTCGGGCGGCGGTTTCCATCTGCTGCAGAGGCCGGCACTGGAGAACCGTGATCGAGCCGTCCGCCCCGATGGCCCATTCGATGTCCTGGGGCGAGCCATAGTAGTCCTCGAGCCTTGAGCCGATTTCCGCGAGGGCCAAAGCCTGGTCTTCGGTCAGCGACGGAGAGGTTCGTTCCCGCTGCGAGGTTTCGATCCGCTGCACCCCTTCTTCGAGGTCGCAGACGAACTTGTACGCCTTCGCGGCCGCCTCCCGTCTGACGAGACGCAGAGCGGGCTTGCGGGAGACGACGAACAGATCCGGGGCCACGGTGCCGTCGACCACCGCCTTGGCCAGGCCCCAGACCGAGTTGATCCAGATCGAGTCGTCCCGGATGTCGAGGGGATTGCGGGTATAAAGGACGCCGGCAGCCACGGGGTGGATCATGACCATGCAACCGACGCACATGGCCACGTCCTCGTCCCGGATGCCTCTGTGGAGCCGATAGCTCATGGCGTGGGGCGTGTACTTGCTCGCCACCACTTCCTTGTAGGCGTCGAGAAGGCTGTCCGAGCTCACGTTGAGTTCCGACCGATACTGGCCGGCAAATGAGGTTCCGGCCATGTCCTCGCCGAGGGCGCTGCTCCGCATGGAGACCCGAACCCCCGGGCCGGCCTGGGTCTCAAGGTCCGCGTAGGCCTTGCGGATGGCCTCCTCGACGTCCGGCGGGACGGCGCTGCGGATCACAAGCTGTTGGATCGAGGCGCTCAGGCCGTACATCTCTTCCGGCTCCTGCGCGTCCGAGGCCTGAAGCCGCCGTTCGATCTCGGCCTGGAGATCGTTGTGCTCGAAAAAGCGCTGGTAGGCCCGCGAGGTGACGACGAACCCGTCCGGCACAGGAAGGCCCAGACGGGTCCAGATCTCTCCCAGGTTGGCCATCTTGCTGCCCACCTGGTCCGCCAGGCTCTTGTCCACCTCACGCAAAGGGATGACGAGGCGGTCGCCGGCAGGAAGTTTCCGTGAAGAGAGAACCCTCTGGATCGCGGCTTCGATGCTTCGGAAACGGTCGGTCAGTTCCGCGTACTTGCCCGGCGCCAGAACCTCGAGATGGCGGATCATCTGGAAGACGTTCACGCAGACCGCGGTCGAGCCTGCCCGGATGAAAGACATGCCGAAGGGACGGCTGCCCCGGAGCGCTTCTTCCAGGTCGCTCATGATCTCCAGGGCCTTGTTGTTGGCGTTGAGGAGAAGCTTGAAATGATGGTAGCGGATCTTGAACGCTGCCCGGAGCTCCTCGGGATCGGACAGAGCCCGGCCTTCGGGCGCTTTCCCGAGGATCTTTCGAACGAATCGACGGATGGAGGCCATGGAAGGACTGCCAGGTTCCGTGTGGAAGGGACCGGGGATCAGGTTTCGGGTATCCGTTTTCTCCGCCCCTCTGGGTGAACCCGGAACCCGAAACCTGGCCCCTCTCCCCCTGTGCACCCAGCCGGGAGAAGACGCGGTTTACGGCCCGCCTCTTTGGCGGGCTCTTACACTTCCTTCTTGGCACCGGCCTTCATCTCCAGGCCCAGGCCGTCGAACAGGAACAGGATCGCGTACCCCCACCAGAGGGTGTAGGCCACATAGAAGATGAGGGCGAACGAGAGAATGCCTGCGTGGGCCGAGGCTTTCTTGGGCTCGATCCCATAGTAATTGTAGCCCACTTCCACAGCCTTTTTCATCACCTGTTCGAGGAAGGCGGCCTCCTCAAACTTCTCCTGCTCCTTGAAGCTCTTGGACATGTCCTTGAAGACGCTCCACCAGACGAAAAGGGCTTCCTTTTCCGCGAAGCCGTACTTGCTCGCCACCTCTTCGCCTCGGTTGTGGAACAGGGATTCCGAATCGTCGAGGGCCGCCGACACGAGACGACCCAGGTTCCCGGACACCTGAAGCTTTCCTTCTTCTTCGGCCTGCACCTCGGCGCCGGCCGCCGTCAGAAGGGCACGGATCTTGTCTCCCCAGGGGTCCTGCCCAGCGATGCGCGCCTCGAACGTCTGATCCTGGAAGGCCTGGTTCGCGGAGCGCATCTTTTCCACAAAGTAGCTCGACCCCTTGGAGATCGAGTTGAAAAGGTCGTCGGCCGCCTCGAAGGCGTTGCGGCCTCCGAACAGAGGGGTGAACATGAGGAAGAGCACGGCGAAGAACGTAAGGGTCAGAACGACGCCCAGGGCGAACGGTTTTCGGTGCACGATGAACATGGATCAGCCCTCCCCTCTGAGCTGCTTGATGTTTCCGAAGAACTCCTTGAGCACCCAGAAGCCGAAGATGCCCACCACCACGAAGAAGATCCAGATGCCGGCCGTGTTCAGGCTGTCGGCCAGGGGCTTGGAGATCGAGAGGATCTTCATTTCGCCCAATTTCCCCGGCAGGGCGAACAGCCGGTTGATAAAGCCCGCCAGGATCGTGATCGCGTAAAAGCCCCGAAGATAGATCCCCCTGACAACCTTGGTGGTCAGGGCGCCCAGCTGGATGCCGACGAGGCTTCCCAGGAGCATGCCCATGGCCAGGGTGTAAAAAACGAATCCGTAGATCGCGTACTGGCTGATGCAGGCGTATCCGGCCGTGAAGATGATCTGCAGGATGTCGGTTCCGACGGTGGTGAAGGAGGAGACGCCGAGAATGTAGATGAACATAGGGAACGTGAGAAAGCCTCCGCCCACGCCCATGATGGAGGCCGCCACCCCCACCACGACGCCGCACAGAGCCACGAACAGGGCCGGAATCTTCTTCCCGCCGGGCACGAGATCCTCATCGAAAGTGATCTGAGGCGGGATCTTCACGGCCTGGAGGCGGGCCGGCAGGCCGACTTTTCCGGTGGCCACCTCCGCTCCATGGGGGCTTTCGCCCATGTGCGCGCCCACATCGGCCGAGCTCTTTCTGAGTTTGAGAAAGTCCGCAAGGGCATAGATGCCCAGGAAGCCGAGCAGGACCACATAGACAATATTGATGAAGGTATCGCTGAGCACAGGATTCTTGGCGTACAGGGTGCGGTTGACCAGGCCGCCCGCCGTGGATCCGATCCCGGATCCCACGAGAAAGGCGATCGCAAGCCCCACGGAAACGTTGCCGAGCTTCTTGTGGATGGCGGTTCCCATGATCGCCTTGGCGAAGATGTGGAAAAGGTCCGTGCCCACGGCCAGGATGCCCTTGATGCCCGCGCTCATCAGGGCAGGGGTGATGATGAATCCGCCTCCGGCTCCGATGCAGCCCGTGACCAGGCCGGCGCAGAGGCCGATCAGGATCGTGATGAGGAAGATCCGGATGGAGTAAAAGGCCGGCGTGTACGCTTCCTTTCCTCCGAGAATGTGGGGGAGTTCGTCCGACGCTTCGGCCAGGGCGAAAAGGAGCGCCGGAATGAGCAGGAGGCCCAGGGCCCAGAGCCTCTTCTTGCTCCTCAAAATGTTCGTTGCCATCTCCAGTTCCCACCTCGCGTGGGCTCGCGAGGCGATGCACAGCATCCGGTAGAGTGTTCTTGCCCTTTCCATGTCTCTGTTCCCCTCGGTGGTTGCCGTCTGAAAGCCTCCTCCGCTTCTGCCCGTCGCGAGCCTTACGGCTCTTTTTTCTGCTGCAGGGTCTTCTTCTTGTACGCGTCCTGGAGCTTGTAGAGAAGCTCGTCGAAATCCACAGGCTTCATCAGGTAGTCGAAAGCGCCGAGCTCCATTCCTTCGAGAGCCACCTCCACGTTGGCGTGCCCGGTGAGCATGATGACCTCGATCGAAGCGTTGATCTTCTTGATCTCCTTGAGGACCGAGATCCCGTCCATGCCGGGCATCTTGACGTCCAGGACCGCCACGTCCACCGGGTGCTCCCGCACGAGCCGCAAGGCTTCCTCGCCGCTCGAGGCGCTTAAAAGGGAGAGCTTGCGTTTGCGGAGTCTTTTCACGAGAACGTCGAGAAACTCGAGTTCGTCGTCCACCAGAAGGACCGTGAATTCTTCCACTGGCCTTTCCTCCGGAAAGATTCGGGGATCACAGCACGGACACATTCGGCGCGGTCAAGGCTGCGCAGCCAGAAAACTCCGGCGGCCCTTCGCCACCCCTCTGGAGAGTACCGGGGGCTTCTTGTCTCGAACAGTAGGAAAAAAGGAGGGATGCCTGCCCGGCAGGCAGTGTACCAAACGGCGAGAAGCGCGCTTCTAAAAGATTATTTTTAGCATTCTTGCAGAAAAAAGGCAAACTCCTTGCCTTCTTGTCCTTGCCTCTCCTCCCAGTCACTCACCCGTCCCACTCGCCTTTCCGGCTACATTCGCCGCATGGTGAGGTCCCGGATCCGGTCTTCCAGGAGGCTCTGCTCCCTGCGCCTCTTCTTCGCCCGGGCCTTTTCGATCTGTCCGAAGAGAAGGGCCATGTCGCAGGGCTTCATGAGGTAGTCGAACGCACCCCTCTTGATCCCCTCGATGGCCGCCTCCACGGTGGTGTGGCCCGACAGCAGGATGACTTCCGCAAGATGGCCGGCCCTTTGGATCGCGGCGAGCGTTTCGAGGCCGTCCATGCCGGAGAGTTTCACGTCCAGGATCACCACGTCCACGTTGGGATTCTCGGCGAGCTGGCGGAGGGCCTCCTCCCCGCTCAAGGCCTTGAGGACCAGGAGGTTTCGCTTGGAGAGTCTCTTGGCCATGGCGTCCACAAAGGCCTCTTCGTCGTCCACCAGGAGCACCGTGGTCGGCGGTTCGCCCAAGATCGATTCGCCGGCCGCGGGCGCCGGTTCGAATCCGTCTTCGGGCCTCGCCTCGGCCTCCGGCTTCTTTTCGCCGGCAGCGGCCTCCCCGGCCGGAATCTCTACCCGGAAGGTGGTTCCCTCGCCTGGCCGGCTTTTCACGCTGATCCGGCCGCCCAGCCGGTCGATAATGCCGTAACAGATGGCCAGCCCGAGGCCTGTTCCCTTTCCCACAGGCTTGGTCGTGAAGAAGGGCTCGAAGATCCTGCCCAGGATTTCCTCCGGGATGCCCTGGCCCGTATCCGCAACGTCCACCACGATGCGGTCTCCTTCAAGCCTGCTCGTGATCTCCACGGTGCCGCCGCGGGGTCCGAGGGCGTCGAGGGCGTTGTTGACGAGGTTCATGAAGACCTGCTGCATCTCGGACGGCGAGACCCGAAGGGGAGGAAGGTCTCCCGCGAGGTTGGCCGAGAGGCGGACATTCGGGCTGTCGACTCTCTTTGCGGCGTTCTGCACGACCTCTTTGAGAAGATCGTCAAGCTGGATTTCCTTGACTTTGGGGTCTGTCCTGCGGGCGAAGCTGAGCAGGTTCTGGGTGATTTCCTTGCAGCGAGCCCCCTGGGTCTTGATCTGCCTGAGGGCCCTGCGGAACTCCTCGAGGTTTTCGCTTTGCCGGAATTCTTCTTCATCGAGGAGATCCTCGATCCAGCCCGCTTCCTCCACCATGATGGCCACCGGATTGTTGATTTCGTGGGCGATGCCGCCCGCCAGTTCGGCCAGGGAGCCGGCCCGGGCGGGATGGAAAATCTCCGGGCTTCCTCCGCCGCCGGTCAAGGTCCGTGCTTCCCGGCCGAGGCCGGTCTGATCCGCGAAGCCTGGCGCGGCATCGGCCAGGGGCCGCGCGGGCAGCATGCGTCTGGAGAGGAGCCAGGCCAAAAGGACCATGAGGGCCCCTCCGGCCGCGAGCAGGCCGAAGGCCAGGGTCCATGCCTGGAAACGGGTGCCCACGATGCCGCAGACGATGGCCAGGGGCGGGCCGGAACAGACCGCCAGGGCCGCAAAGATCCGCCTGGACAGTCGGGGGCGTGTGCCTGTTTCCCGGGAAGGGGCTGGATCCATGCGGAAGCCCCGGCTGGAGGTTGGCAGAAGCATTTTCCGCCCCGTGCGGCCCCTGCAAGGGGCCGCAGGTCTTTCCGCACGAAGCTGCCATTTATTTTATCAGATCGGCCTGCCCGGCGGCCACGGGCTCTGGATCAATGGGAAACCAGGACGGGCATCCCCATCGCAGGCCAGATGAGCCAGACAAAAAGGGCCAGCACGGCCATAAGAAGAATGCTTGCGGGTATGCCTGTGCGGAAAAACTCGGCCGAGGTGAACTGGCCGCTGCCATAAGCAATGGCATTGGGCGCGGCTCCGACGAGCAGCAGGAACGGCATCCCGGCCGTGACCAGGGAGGCGAAAAAGACCACATCCGGGGCCACACCGAGATAGGGCGCGATCACCAGAGCCACCGGCAGGGAGATCGCGATCGCCGCCACGTTCATGATGAAGTTCGTCATCAGAAGAACAAAAAAGGCAATCCCCAGGATGAAGACAAAGGCGGGGGCGTGCTGGAACATGGCCAGCCACTGGACCGCGAGCCATTTCGCCGCACCGGTCTTCCACAGGCAGAAGCCGATGCTCATGGCCCCTCCGAACAGCAGGACGATGTTCCAGGGGATTTCCTCGAGGTCCTTGACCGTGAGGATTTCCGTGAGAAAGAAAAGAAGCGTGGCCACCAGGATGATGGCGCTCTTGTCCAAGGGCTGCAGCCAGGAGACGAAGGACCTCAGGCTGAGCACCGCGATGGCGCCGAAGACGATGCAGAGCGCCAGGATTTCGGACCGGGTGATCGGTCCCAGTTTTGCGTAGAGATTCTGCGCTCTTTCCCTCAAGCCGGGGATCGTCTTCCGCTCCGGCGGAAACACGACGAGGAAAAAGACCCACAGGAGGATGACCATGGCCCAGCCCAGCGGAAACATGTAGTAGGAAAGCTCGAAGAAGCCGACTTCGTGACCCGTGAAGTCCTTGAAGAAGCCAATGGCCACTGCGCCCCGGGCTGCGCCGAGGAGCGTGACGATGCTGCCGGCTCCGGCCGTGTACGCCATGCCGATGAAAAGACCCTTTCCGAACCGGGTGGGCTTGTTCTCCTCGTCGTAGAGGGAGTAAATCGCCATGAGCAGGGGATAGATCGTTGCGGCCACGGCGGTGTGGGCCATGAGATGCGTCAGGGCCGCCGTCATCACCATGCAGCCCAGGTAGATCCGGGCCGTACTCTCCCCCACCAGGACGAGCATCATGTACGCGAGCCGCTTGGTGAGGCCGGTCTTGGTGAAGACCATGCCGATGACGAGAGAGCCGAAAATGAACCAGACCGACGGGTCCATGAAGTCCGTGAAGGCCGCCTGGGCCGGCCGGATGAGAAAAAGGGCCTGGATCACGCCGATGGCGATCCCCGTTACGCCGATAGGCAAGACCTCGAGGACCCACCAGGTGCCGGCCAGCAGGAACAGAGCGATGGCGGCCTTGCCCTGGTGGCTGAGCGGGAAATGCTCGCCCTTGGGGTCGACCGCGTCCGGCCACATCGGAGAAAAGTACACCAGGAAGAACAGGAGGACCCCCAGGAAGATGAAACAGATCCGCTTCCAGTCGATCTTCCTGGCGGGCTTTGCCATCCGGATCGTCTCCGGCATGGGCGGCAGCCCTCCGGAGGGCAGGGGTTTCCCGGCTGCGGGGCTTTTTCTCTGGAACATTCGCGTTCACCTCATGCTGGGAAGGGGACCGGGAACGATGCAAACCGAGGCCGAGTTCTTTCTGCCGGACCTGATCACGGGCCGCTCAGGAGCGGCAGCCCCAAGAACGGCCACACCACGAGCACGAACAGGGACACAACAAGAAACAGAAGCACCGTGGCTCCGAGGCCCACCCGGAAGAATTCGGCCTGGGAGAATTGGCCGCTTCCGTAGGCGATCACGTTGGGCGCCGAGCCGTAGAGCAGCAGGAAAGGGGTTCCTGCGGAGGCCAGGAGCGCAAACAGCATGACTTGCGGGGAGATCCCGGCGTGCACAGCCACGGCCAGGCCCACCGGGACCGCGATCGCGACGACCGCAACGTTCATCATCCAGTTGATCGTGAGAAACACGAAAAAGACCGTGACGGCCAAGAGCGCCGTCGGCGAAAGATCCGGCAGGACCCGGATGTAGGACAGGGCGAGCCAATCGGCTGCGCCGGTTTGGGCGAGGCAGAAGCCCGCGCTCACGGCGCCCCCGAAAAAGAGGACGAGGTTCCAGGGGAGATCCTGGAGGTCTTTCACGGTGAGGATTCGCAGCGCGAAAAAGAGGATTGTGGAAACCAGCAGGATGCCGGTCTTGTTCAGGCCATGGGCAGGGGCCGTGAACGGCAGGACCGCCAGAGCAGCGACGGTTGCCAGGATCACAGCAACCGCGGTCCGCTCCGACGCGGACATGGGACCCAGCCGGGCGTGCAGCCCCTTGGCCCTCTGACGCAGCCCGGGAATGGTCTTCCTTTCGGGCCGGAACAGAAGAAGCAGATATCCCCACAGGACCAGGGCCAGGATCCAGCCGAGAGGGAGCAGATAGCGGGAAAAGGAAGGAAAGAGGATTTCCCGGCCGGTCATTTCCTCGAAGAATCCTACGCCCAGCGGACTTCGGGCAGAACCGAGCAGGGTGACGATGCTGCCGGCTCCGCAGGTGAAGGCCATGCCGATAAAAAGGCCCTTTCCGAAGCGGGTCGGTCGGTTTTCATCCTCGTAGAGAACGTAGACAGCCCGAAGCAGGGGAAAGATGGAAGCCGCCGCGGCCGTGTGGGGCATGAGATGGACCAGCGCGGCTGTCAGAAGCATGCAGCCGAGGAAGATCGCGATTGTCCGTTCGCCCGCAAGGGCGAGCATCCGGTAGGCGGCCCGCTTGGTGAGGCCCGTTTTGGTGAAGACCAGAGCGATGACGAGAGAACCAAAGATGAACCACACCGAGGGATTCAGAAAATCCTCGAAGGCTGCCTTGGGCGAACGGATCCCGAACAAGGCCTGGGCCGCGCCGATCGTGACGGCCGTGATCCCCACGGGGACGACTTCGAAGATCCACCACGTCAGGGCCAGCAGCATGAGCGCAAGGGATGCCTTGCCCTCGTGAGTGAGGGCGAGACGGGTTCCGTCCGCGTCCGAGGCATCCGGCCAGGGCGGGGAGAAGTAAACGGCGGCGAACAGGACGGCGCCCAGGCAGAGAAAAAGCACCCTCTTCCAGTCCACCTTGCGGGCCGCCCTGGCCAGGTAGACCGTCTCGGGCATGGGCGGCAGCCCCTCGGGGCGCCGTTGGGGCTCTTTGGGCTTCTTGCGGTTCCAGAGCATCTCGATTCTGGCTGAGCGGTTCTGTGCGGGCCCGGTCCTCGGACGGAGCCTTCAGAGACGCCTTTCCCCGGTTAGAGGAGAAGAAGAGCGATTTCGTGGAAGGCGTCCACGGACCGAACGACGCCGACAACCCTTCCTTCCTGGAGCACCGGGAGCTGGCTCACGTTGTTGTCGACCATCTCGTAGATCACCTTGATGAGGTGGTCGTCGGCATCCACCGTGGCTTGGATCGGGAGCATCACTTCGCTCACAGGCCGCTCGGCCCTCTTGCGGATGCCCTCGAGGAGCTTGTCGTAGGAGAGCTCCGAGAGATTCGGATCGACCTTGACGTCGAACATTTCCTTGCGCGCGTCGAGGGGTTTGCTGGAAAGGAATTCCGGCTCGAGGCCGCGCAGAATGTCTCTGCGGCGGGCCATGCCCAATAGTTCGTAGGCCTCGTTGAAGATCAGCACGACCCGGGGCAGGGACTTGCGGCCGTGAATGTCGAATTCGGACTTCTCGAACTCGGCAATGGCCTGGCGAAGGGTGAACCAGTAAGGCACGTGGGGGTACTTGTCGAGGGGAATCATGATCTCGGCTGCGCGTTTGGCTCGAATCATCGTCCGCTCCTTGTTCAGGGGAAAGGCTTTTCTTCCGTCGGGTCTGCACGCGCCGGAAGGCCGCAACGGCGCTCATCCGGCAGGGGAGGCTTGAGTCTGGATGGCCCGGTCGATCGCCGCCTCGCTCAACCCCGACCGCCGGATCATGGCCGCCCGGTCTCCGCCGCACCGCTCGGCCAGCCGCCGGACGTACTCCCGCTCGAAGGCGCGGCACGCCTCCTCGAAGGGCTCCTGCTCGAAGAGGCCGGAGATGCGCGCCGACTCCTTCTTCAGTTGCTGCCAGCGCATGGCCCGGTCCACGGTGAAAATGATCTGTTCCTTCTTGAAGGGTTTGGTGATGTAGTCGAACACGCCGAGGGAAAGGGCCTCGATGGCCGTCTCCAGGGAACCGAAGGCCGTGATCATGATCAGTTCCTCCGGCCGTTTTTTCTCCTTGATCATGCGCAGAATGTCCATGCCGTCGAGGCCCGGCATCTTCAGGTCCGCGATGATGAGATCGAAGGCCTCTTCCTGGAGAATCTTGGGCACTTCGAGAGAGTTGCTCGTGGTGGTGATCGCGTAAGGGGTCTTCTCGGTGATGATCCGCTCGAGCAGCTTGAGCATGTGCGGCTCGTCGTCCACGGCAAGGATGCGCTGTTTCATGGGTTCGCTCCTTCCGACGCTTCTTCTTCCATTTCCATGTGCCATGCCGGCATGGAGACCGTGAAGGTCGTGCCGCTCGGCTTGTCCGGATGATCCTCGGCGGAGGTGCTCGTAAAGGAGATCCGACCGCCGTACTTTTTCACGATTCCGTAACAGAGAGAAAGCCCCAGGCCCGTGCCTTCCCCCACTTTCTTGGTGGTAAAGAAGGGATCGAAGATCTGGGGTTTGATCCGGTCCGGGATGCCCGTACCCGTGTCGGTCACGCTTACGTGCACCCAGTCCCCTTCCTGCCGCGCCGCAAGGGTCAGGCGGCCGCCTTTTTCCATGGCGGCCACCGAGTTGTTGACGAGGTTGAAGATGACCTGCTGAAACTCCCGGTCGTCGCCGCGGACCCGGGGCAGGCCGTCGGGCAGGTCCAGGATGAGTTCGATCTTCTTCGTCATCAGGGTGTTGCGGACGATGGTCATGACGGTCTGGATGCTTCGCCTGATGTCCACGGTGTCTTCGAGGCCTTCGGTGATCCGTGCGAAGGCGAGAAGGTTCTCCACGATCTTTTTTGCGTGCTTGCCGTTGTACTCGATCATCTTGAGATCTTCGTGCTCGGGGCTTCCCTCGGGGAACCGCTCGAGCAGAAGATCCGCGAAGCCCAGGATGATGGCCAGGGGGTTGTTGATTTCGTGGGCCACGCCTGCGGCCAAGGTGCCGATGGAGGCGAGTTTTTCCGTGTTGTAGATGCGCTGGTCCATTTCCATCTTTTCGGTCACGTCCCGGCTGATCCCGAGCACCTGATAAATGATCCCGCTTTCGTCGCGGATGGGAATGAGCTTCGTGCTCAGATGCACTTTGCGCCCCCCGACCAGGATCGCGTGTTCGTAGAAAAGGTTGGAACGCTGCTCCAGCAGACGGTCGATCTGGCGGCGCATGAAGGCGGCGTCCTGGGCAGGAAACAGGTCGTCGAGGCGCCTGCCGATCCAGTTCTCCGGGTTGGTCATATCCAATTCGGCCGGGACTCTGCCCTCGGGCTCCCGCACGACCAGGTCCAGGAAGGTTTCCACGCTGTGGCGGTTGAGCAGGACGACCCGCATGTCGAGGTCCAGGATGTAGATGAGGTCCGTGGCCTGCTCGACCACCCGCTTGTAGATCCGTTCCTGCTCGTGGAGATCCGCCTCTGTCTGCTTGACCCGTTCCTTGAGGGCCCTGGAAATACGCTGCTGGTAAAGCAGGGCCAGCAAGCCGAACACGAACATGCCGATGATCAAGGCCGCCTCGGCCGCGAAATGCCTCAGGTACACGCCGTGGACCGCCTCGGCCACCTCGCTGATCGGAGCCACGACGGCCACGGACCACGTATGGGCTGCGGAGATGGCTTCCCCCCGGACAGGAGTGAAAGCGATGAGTTTCGTCACCTGGTGCTCGATGCCCCGGTGCCAGCCGCTCACGTACACCCCGGCGCCCTGTTCGCCCCGCAGCATCTGCTCCTTCATGATCCGGTTGATCTCGACGAAGCTGATGTAAGGTTTCCGCTCCTTGCGGACCGTGAAGGCGTTTCTGCCCACGAAGTCCCGCTCCGGGTGAAACAGGAACATGCCGGTCTCGTCGATGACCCATGCGTAGCCGGTCCGGCCTGAGCGGATCTCCTGCGTGGACCGGGCGACAAGCCGGGTCGCGTCGAGCCGGCCGAAGAGAATCCCCTCGCCTCCGCCGCGAAAGCGGACGTTCGAGCACAGAAGGCCGCTGATGCGGAGGTCTTTTGTTTCCGGGCCCTCCACCGTGAGAGGCCCGAGAGCCATCCTGCCCGAGCCGTCCCATCGGCACGATTCCTGGATTCGCCTCTGGTCCAGGGGAGGTACGCCCTCGGCACAATGGGTCTCGAGGATCCGGCCCTCGGCGTCGGCCCATCCGATCTCGACCAGGCCTTTCCGCCGGGTCCGTTCGAGGGCCCCCTGCAGAGCTCCTTCGCAGAAGGACGGACCTTCGGTCTCCAGGCACCCCTTCAGGCTTCTGAGCTCCGCCTCGATGTCCTGGACGTTCGCGTCGATCTGGGAAGCGGCCTGCTGGGCGAGGATGAGCTGCTGCTGGTTGAAGTCGAAGTTGATCTGGTCCCGCATCACCCTGGCGTTTTGATACACGAGAAAGAACGCCACGCCGATGATCAAGAAAAACACCACCGTGCTGATGACCACGAGGTGCCGGAAGTCGGCCAGGGTGTCCGTCAGCCTTCGCAGCCGATCCAGGAGCGCGCTCATGGCCGCTTTTCCTCCGGCTCGAGCAGTCCGAGCTTCTTGAGGAAGTCTTCGGCGTACCACTGGGTGATGGCGTCGCTCGAGAGAGCCATGTCGAGCTGCTTGGTCATCATGATGACACGGCCCAGGAGCCTGAGTTTCGCCTGGATGGCCTCCGCCGGTTCATAGGCGAGCGTCGCGTAGAGAAAATCCCCTCTGTTGTTGTTTTCGAACCCGAGGCGGGAAAGGATCTCGGTGAGAAGCTGCACGCGCCGGATCCTCCTCTCGGTCGAAGACCCGCCCCCTTTGTACTGCATCCGGATGTAGTTCTTGTTGGCCTGGGCCGCGCACATGGCCTCCACCGTGGTGAAGTGGTATCCCATGCGAAGGCTCAGGATCATGTACTCCCGGCCGAGGACGGCGAAGCTGTTCTCCGAGAACTCGGGTTTGGCTCCCTGGGTCATGGCGGTGGCCATGACCGCGGTAAAGCCCTTGAAGTCCACCGGGGGCAGGCGGGAAGGCCATCCCTCCTGCTTGATGCCGCTCCAGAGGGCCTCCATGGGGAGGGATCCGATTTCATCTTCTTCGATCTGCTTCCGGCTCCGGTACTGCGCGGGATCCCGGTCGATGAAGATGATGTTCACCTGCAGAGGAATGTCGCTTTTCAGCCGCAGGCTCATCTCGTCCTTGTGGTCGATCCGGGTCGCACCGTGAAACATCTCCTCCATGGACTTCTGGTGGCAGAACCGGGTGACATCGTGAACGGTGCGGCAGTTTTCGGGGACGAAAGACGGGTCGGAAGGGTTGAGCAGGTTCAGGGGCGACACCTTGGAGAGCACCCGTTCGAGGAGCCCGAAGATCGCCGTGTCGCTGAACAGCTCGTACTCGGGCCTTCGGGCCCGGACCCAGGCCGGGTGGAGGCCGCGGTAGACGATCGCGGCCGTGGCGTCCACGGTGACTTCTTCGCCTTCCGGCAGCCTGCACGCCCCCTCGACGCCCACGAGGGTCGGGATGCGGTATTCCCGGGCCAGGGTGGCCATGTGGCTGGCTGCGCTTCCGGTTTCGGCCACGATGGCGGCCGCTTTTTCCATGGCCGTGATGAGGCCGGGAAAGGGCCGGGGGGCGACGAGAACCGCGCCCTCTGGCACCCGCTGCAGATCCCGGATCGAGGAGACGTGCACGACAGGCCCGCAGCCCGCTCCCGGGCTTACGCTGATCCCGCCGGATTTGAGCACCTCTGCCTGCGGCGGCCCCGGATCCTCCCCTTCGGGCCTGGGCCGGAGGACTCGCAGAGGCCGGGTCTGCAGCAGATACAGACGGCGGCTTCGGTCCACGGCGAATTCGATGTCCTGGGGAAAACCGAAATGCTCTTCGAGCCTGCGAGCGGTCTCGGCGATCTGGCCCAGGAGCTCATCGTCCAGGGATGGACTCTCCTGCTGGTCTTCCGGGACCGGCTCCTCAGCGATTCCGCCCTCGGGTATGGCCACCAGCCGCACGGGCTTTCGGGCCGGGCGCCGCTCCAGGACCGAACCGTCCCTGCGGGAGACGCGGAACACGTCCGGCGTGAGCGTGCCGTCCACGACGGATTTGCCCAGCCCGAAAACCGAGTGTACCAGGATGTCGTCCTCGTCGGGTCTCAGCGGGTCCCGCGTGTAGACCACACCCGCGCAGGCGGCCTCCACCATGGCCACGCAGGAGACACTCATGGCCTGCTCGGACTCGGAAAGATCGTGGCTGAGAAGGTAGTAGATCGCCTGGGGCGTGAACTTGCTCGCCAGGACGTCCCTGTACCGGTCCACGATGTCGCGGCCGGTCAGGTTGAGGAAGGTGGCGTACTGGCCGGCGAAACTGAACAGAGTGTCCTCGCCGATGGCGCTCGAACGCAGAGCCACCCGGGTCGAGCCACAGCGGGAAGCCAGGGCCTCGTAGCCTTTTCGGATCGCCCCGGCCAGGTCCTCGGGGACCGGGCTCGACCGCACCATGGCCTGTGCCTCCCGGCTGACCCGCACCAGGTCCTCGTACTGCTTGAAATTGACCGAATGGACGAGCTCGGTGATCCTCGCCTGCAGGCGATTCACCTCTACGAAGTGCTGGTAGGCCCATGCCGTAATCGCGAATCCCTCGGGGACCGGAAGTCCCAGGGCTTTCATTTCCCCGAGATTGGCGTTCTTGCTTCCCACGCTCGGAGCCCTGAGCCTGCCGAGCTCATCCAGGGGCACGATGAACGCGTCCTGGTCCAGGGGGCGGCCGCCGGGGAGAATGGCTTCGATCTCCCGGTCGATCGAGCCGAACACCTCCCGCAGAATCCCGTATCTTTCTTCCCCCCCCAGAGCGATCATGCTCTCGATCATCCGGAGGGCGCCGGAACGGATCTTTTCGAGGCTTGACCGGATGTAGTTGATGTCGAAGAGGTATTCTCCCTGGGACTTCTCCTCCATGTCGCTCACGAGCCCCAGGACGGCGTTGTTGTTATCGAGGATGTTGAGAAAATGGGCGAATTTCTCTTGGAGAGACCGGAGGGAGGTCTCGGGCGTGCTGTCCCTGCTTTTGCTCAAGAGATCGCGCAGCCACTTCATGGCAAGTCCGTTCCGTCTCTCAGGGTTTCCCTTCCTCGATTTCCTTGAGCTTGCGCAGGATCGAGAGGGCCGACTGGCCCGGAGCGACCGCCAGCAGCTCTTCCATCTTCTCCTGGCTGATCTGGAGCTTGCGCTGGACCCGTTTCTGGTACGCCTCCTTGAGAATGCGAAACAGCTCGTCTTCGTCGCACGGCTTCTGAAGATAACCGTAAGCCCCCCGGCGCGTGCAGGCCACGGCCGAGTCAATCGAACCGTGGCCGGTCAGGATCACGACCTCCATGTCCGGATGCTCCGCCTTGAGGATTTCCAGCACCTGCTCGCCGCTCATGCCGGGCATCTTGAGATCCAGCAAAGCCAGGTCAAAGGGCTGCTTCCGGGCCGCGTCCACGGCCTGCTGCCCGTCGGGAACGGCCTCGACCTCCAGTCCGCGCAGCTCGAGTCTCTGGGCGAGGGTCTTGAGGAAACGGATTTCGTCGTCCACAACCAGAACGCGGATCTTGTTCGCCATGGCTTCGTTGCCTCCCCAAGGGGGTTGCATGGAGACACTCCAGCGGCCGGAGAGCCGCGGGCATTGTAATCCACTTCCTGAGGGAACGCACGCCCCGTCGCCGGGCGCCGGTCCCACGCCCCCGGGCCGCTTGCTCACCCCGCGGCCCTGGCCCGACCGGGCCGATTCTGGGCCTGGGGGCGGCTCTCGGCGGCCGCGGCGACCGGCAGCATGACCGTGAAGGTGGATCCCTGGCCGAGCTCGCTCTTCACCTCGATCTTCCCCCCCAGGGCCTTGACGATCCCGTAGCTGATCGAAAGGCCGAGGCCCGTGCCCTTGCCAACGGCCTTGGTCGTGAAAAAGGGGAAGAAGATCTTTTCCATCTGCTCCGGCGACATGCCGCACCCGGTGTCTTCCACGTCGATGTGCACGTACCCGTCGGCCAACCGGGTCCGCACCGTGACCCGTCCCGGGCCCGAGATCGCGTCCCGGGCGTTGTTGAGAAGGTTGAGCAGCACCTGTTCAAGCCGGTTTCTCTTGGCCATGACCGGAGGCAGGCCCCGGGCAAAATCCTTGCAGACCTCAATGTTGGAAACCTTGAATTCCACATCCCGAATCGAGAGCACTTCTTCGATCAGGTCGTTCACGTCCACGGGTTCCAGGACCGGGTCGTGCTTGCGGGAAAAGTCCAGAAGGTTGCCCGTGATGGTCTTGGCGCGGAGCGTTGTGGCCATGATGACGTCGAGCCGTTCCCGGAAATCCTGGGGATCGAAGGGCTGTCCGAACTCCGGATTCAGAATGTCTTTCATCAGGCCGGCTTCCTCGTGGATGATGGCCAAAGGGTTGTTGATCTCGTGGGCCACCCCTGCGGCCATCTCCCCGACCGAGGCGAGCTTGGCGGCGTGGAAGAACTGCCTTCGGAGATCCTCCTTGGCGGCGTCCGCCTTCTCGAGCTTCCCTACGAGCTTCTGGGTGTTGCGAAGGACGAGGAACACCAGCAGAGACAACGTGCCGAGCACGATGGCCGTCAGGATGAGCCGCGCCCGCCGGACCGGCGCATAGGCCTTTTCGGTCGGGATTCTCACGACCAGGGCCCAGTCGTGCTCGGCCAGCCAGGCGTAGGCGCTCAAGTAGCGCCTGCCGCCGGCATCCACCTCCAGAACCCGGCCCTCGGGCGCGCGCTCCGGCACGAAGGTCGTCTCCTCGCCCGAGGGGGAGACGCCGGACAGGGTCTGGCGCTGGCCCCGGGCGTTGACGATAAAGGCCTCGGCTTCCTCCATGAGGTAGGAACTTGCCACGAACTCCCCGAATTTCTCGGGATCGAGGCTTGCCCGCAGAACCCAGGGGCGGCCCTCGACCGAACGCCGCAGCGCAATAATGAAGTGCGGCCTTCCCCTGAACCCGAGGTACACGTCGCTGATGAAGGACCCGCGCTCTTGGCCGAGAAGCTGCGTCCACCACGACTCGTGGCTGTAGTCCTTGCCCAGGAGCGAGGGGTGAGGGCCGGCGTAGGAGACGAGCGTGCCGTCCGGATTGAAAAGACCCACATCCACGAAGGTTGCGCTTTCGCCGCGGAGTCCTGCCAGGACCCTCTCCATTTCATCCGGGCTGAGAGCTCTGCCCGGTGCGATCCTGTCAAAAGCGTTCTTCAGATTCGAGACGCGCTCTTGAAGAAACAAGTCGACCGTGTTTCGCTGGTTCTCCGCGATGGATCGGAGATGGGTCTCCACGCCCTTGCTCAAAGTGGCGTTGTACTGAAAATGAAAATACGTGGAAAGCACCATGAGCGGCGTCACGTACGCCACGAGAAGCTGCCAGCGCAGTTTCCGCCGCAATTGCTGGAAATACTCGTGGCCGTGGCGGGTCCACTCGCCGGCAAAGGTGGAGCCCACCTGGTCCACGTGATCGGCGTCGAGGTGGGTGGCCATGGCGAGAAGGGGTATCCTTTTGAAATGCCTACAAAAAACGGGTGCCTGTCATTCCAGTATCCGGGGAAAAGCCGATTCCTGTCAAGCCGGACTTTCGAGAGCCCCTCAGACGCTCACTGGAGGGGGAGCCCCCGGATCCCGACCCGGAACCGGTAGACCTTGCCGGAGAAGCCGTACGCGTACAGGCTGTAGGGATCAAAGGGATCCAGGCCGAAAGCCACGTTCGTGAAGATCTCGCCTGCGAGAAGATTGACCGAAGCGTACCGATTGAATCTGCCGTCCGGCGTCAGCACGTAGAGGGCACTCGTCAGCAGGCCCGAAAGGCCGCTTGCCTTGAGCGATGTAAAGACCACATAGAGGTTGCCCTCGCAGTCGAAAGCCAGGCCGTCGCCTGCGAGAGCGAAGTCTTCGATAAGAGGCTCCGGCGCGCCCGGGCTGCCGTCCGCCTCGATCTCGACCCGGTAAAGGCCGCCGCCCAGGCTCGCCGGCCTGCCGCAGAAAATACCAGCGTCCTCGGTGGTGAAATACAGATCGGACCCGGCTGCATCCAGGGCGAGCCCGTTCGGGCCCGGAATCGAGAGAAACAGCTCGGTCGAGCCGTCCGCGGCCGACACACGGTAGATGCTTCCGTCGCAGGTGGCAGACAGGAAGAGATCCCCGGCGTCATCCACGGCAATCGAATTGGGCAGCGAGAAGGGAGCTGCCCGGAAGCCGTCCGTAAGAACGGTGCAGACCCCCGAAGGCGAGATCCGCTTGACCGATCCGCCCCCTGCGGCGCTGTTCGCGCACACGAACAGATCGCCGGCACGGCCGAACGCCAGGCCCACGGGGCTCAGGATCTCCCCGCCGGTCAGAGGAACCTCGGAGAGAGGGGCGTCCGGGCCTGCAAGATTGAGCAGGGCGCCCGGGCTGCCCAGGAAAAGACCTCTTTCCTGCCAAAACGCAAGGCCCTCGCTTTCCGTGCCTGCCGGCCCCAGGGCCACGAGTTCCTTCTGCGGCTCAGGGCCTGGTTCGGCCCAGGCGCGGGCCTCGACCGAGGAACCTCGGGTTTCTGCGCGCAACCTGTTCCAGACGGGCGGCGAACCCAGCGTCCACGAAACCGAGGCCGTGCCGGCCTCGTCCGTCACCGCCGAATTCCGGTCCACGCTGCCTCCGCCGGCCGTGACCCGGAAGGAGACGGTCGCGCCCGCGACCGGCCGGCCCTCTTCGGAACGGACTCGAAACGTCAGAGGCTCGTGAAGCCCACCCCCTGCCCGGCCCGTCTGGCCGTCCCCGCTCGCGATTTCGATCGCGACAAAAGGTGCCGGACCGCCCTTCCCGGATTCGCCGCATCCTGCGGCGACGAACAGGAGGAGAACCAGGCCCCGAAAACATCTCGTCGTGTCCACGGGCCTCCTCCTTCGGCCTTCGGCGGCCAGCCTGCCGCGGGTATCCTTCTCTGCGGCGGGGGGTCACTCTGTAAGCGGGCGGAATCCGGCGGCCGGAACCACGATCACCGGGATCGGAAGACCCCGTTTGGAGACTTCGTGCATCACCCGGTCCGTGGTGCTTCCGAGGGCCCGGTGCTCTCTCAGGCCGAGTCCGCGATCTCCCAGAGCCGCCGCGACGATGGAGGGATTCGCCTCCAGGGCCGCCGCGATTTCCAGATAGGTCGCCAGCTTCTGTTCCCGGGTCTCGACCGTGTACTCGACCCCCATCGCGTCGAGAAGTCCTCTGGCTCGGTCCAGAATTTGTGCGGTGGCTTTTTCCAGTTCCTTGACGAAGTGCTTGTCGATGAAAAGCCAGTAACCGACCTTTTCGGATTCGACCACGTGAAAAAGAAGAACCCGGGCGTTCAGAACCTTGGCCAAAGTGCCCGCATAGCGGATGGCGTTCTCCGAAGCCTGGGATCCGTCCACAGCCGCCAGGATGGTCTTTTTTGCTTCCATCAGTGCGCTCCGCCTTTGAAGAGGTAGCCTACGGCCAGTCCGGCCGCAAGGGCGATGACAACAGCGCTGATGCCGTACAACACGGGGTGGTTCTGGGCCGCGTTTGCCACGAAGGCCTCCAGGCCCACCTTGCGGATCTGAATGGTGTCGACGGCCCTGCCGACGAGTTTGCCGTCCTTGAACACGAAGGACTCGACCTGGTATTCGCCCGCCTTGGCTGCCGAAGGGAACGTGAAGTAGTGCTGGAAGATCTTGCCGTTCTTGATCCGGATCCGGCTTTGATCGTCGATCTTGTACAAGTTGGCCTTCTTTTTCAGCTTGAGGAGGCCGTCAAACAGCGTATCCTTGTCCGTCTCGGCCGCCTCTCCCTTGGCGAGATGAAGAACCAATTGCTCTTTGACGGTCTCGAAGCCGAGTCCGAGCTGGCGGGCGAGATCGGCGGGCACGAACTGGTCTATCGGTGCCGAGGCATGGATCTTGTACATGAAGGGAACGTTCTCCACCTCGTATTGCTTCACGTTCATCCACAAGGGACCGACGCGGCCCGCGATGTTCAGTTTCACCCGCTCCGCGGGCGATGTGAGCTTGACCACAACCCCGTCGGCCTCGACGCCCTGGAGGGCGCCGAAAAAGTGGATCCGGTCGCCGTGGTAGCTCAGGTCGATCTCGATGAGCCCCTTGGTGGCATCGGTGACGATGGCAGAGTCGGCGGCTGAAGGCACGGCTTCAGCTTGTGCGGCGGCGGGCGCGAAGGCCAGAAAAGCCAGAAGAAGAAGGGCAGTCGGGTTCATCAATGTCCTCCTGCGGCCTTGGCGAAGCTGACGAGGTTGTCGGGAGCCAGAACGAGATCGAGCAACAACTTGACCATGAGGGCCAGCACGATGAGGCTCAGGAGGATCCGGATTTGTTCGCCCCGGAGCCTCTTGGATGCCCTCACGCCGAACTGCGCGCCGAGAACGGATCCCATCAGCAGCAGCAAGGCCAGGCCGATATCCACCGTATGGTTCGTGATGGCCTGCTGGAGGGTCACGTTGGCGCTTGTGAAGACGATCTGAAAAAGGTCGGTTCCGATGGCGGTGATCGTGGGCATGCCGATGATGTAGATCATGGCCGGCACCATGATGAAGCCTCCTCCCACGCCCAGCAGGGCAGCCAGGATCCCCACCACCGTGCCTACGAAGAACGGGAAAATGGCCGACGTCCTCAGGTGAGATTTGGGGAAGTTCGTCTGCAGGGGAAGCCGGGCAAAAAAGCCCATGCGGGGGCCGCTCATTTCCACAGGGGCAGAGGCGTGCTGGACAGACGGCCTGTACCGCCTGAGGGCCCGAAGGCTCTCGACGAACATGGAACCGCCGACCGTGCCGAGCATGATCACGTAGACGAGCTTCATGGTGAATTCGAAGTTCCCGACGGCCCGGAGGTACTTCACCAGGTGAACGCCGATGGTGCCGCCCGTGATGCCTCCGGCGAGAATGATGGCTCCCATTTTCATGTCCACGTTCCCGAGGCGCCAGTGACCGAAGGCGCCCGAGGATGACGCCGCCACGATCTGGTTCGAGTCCGACGCGGCGGCCACGGCGGGCGGGATCCCGATCATCATCATGAGGGGCGTGAGCAGGAATCCTCCGCCCACGCCGAACAGGCCCGAAAGAAAGCCCACGAGCCCCCCGATGCCGACGACGAGGAAGATGTTGATGCTCATGTCCGCGATGGGCAGGTAGACATTGAACATGGTTCGAATTCTCCCTGGTGCAAAGGGCGAGTCGTTGAAGGCCTGCCGGGGTCTGGGTACAATGCGAAATACGGCCCGAAGAACGGGCCTTTTCTAGCCTATTTGGTTGCAAAACGCAACAGGCCGCCACCAAGACAGGCCGGCCCAGGCCCATCCAGGCCCCCGGACGCAGGACGGGGTGGCGGCGAGGGGAACCCTGTTGGCGCGGCAGGAGGAAAGGGGAGCAGCTTTGCTGGCCCGGCTCGGACTTGCCCCGAAGCGCCGCGATACGGCGCTCCACGAGCTGAGAAGGAAGTATTTTTCGTTCAAAGAGCTTCTCAACGCGAACAACGAGGCTCTGCGCATTCTCGCCGATCTCGAGGACAAGCTTCTCAATCCCGAATTCCTCACCATGAGCTACCAGAGGACTCGGTGCACCCGGATTGCGGTGGAAGTCTACAAGATCATCCGGAACCTGGAGATTCTGGCTGGAAGAAAAGACCCGACCCTCGAGAGGATTTTCGATCGTCTCTGCCGCGAAATGGACGAGGAACTCGGCCGGACGGCTGCAGTGGACACCAAGAGATTCGTCGTGCCCCTGGAGGAAATCCGGCCGGAAATGCGGGACGCCGTGGGAGCGAAAAGCGCCAATCTGGCCGAGATGAAAAACGTTCTCGGTCTTCCGGTGCCGGAGGGATTCGCCATTACGGCCCTGGCCTATCAGAGGTTTTACGAGCACAACCGGCTTACGGGCTGGATCAACAGCGTCAAGATGAACCTCAACATCCATGACCCGGGGAGCGTGCGGGCGGCCAGCGAGCGGATCCAGGGGCGCATCCTGACGGCCGAGATTCCCCGGGAACTCGAGGAGGCCATCCTCGAGGCCTACGGCAACTTGCGCCGGAAGTGCGGACCCGGGCTCCGGGTCGCGGTTCGTTCGAGCGCTCTGGGCGAGGACAGCGTGCAGTCCTCCTTTGCCGGGCTCTACGAGAGCGTCCTGAACGTGGAGGAAACCGGGATCCTGGAGGCCTACAAGAAAGTCCTTGCGAGCAAGTACAGCGTGCGCGCTCTTTACTACAAGGCGAACAAGGGCATCCGGGACGAGGACATCCCGATGTGTGTCTGCTGCCTTCAAATGGTGAATGCGGCGGCAAGCGGCGTTTTGTACACCCAAGACCCTTTCCGGCCTGACCGCATCTTCGTCACGGCCGGCTGGGGTCTCGGCCCGTCCATTGTTTTGGGGGAAGTGAGCCCGGAAACCTATATCTTGGATAAGAGAACCGGTTCTCTCGCGGAGAAGAGAAGATCGAATCAGTCCGTGATGCTCGTCCCGGGCAGGGATGCAGGAACGGTGGAGCTTCCGGTGCCAAGAGAGCAGGCTGACGAAGCCTGCCTGGCTCCCGGCGATCTCGAGCTTCTCGTGCAAATGGCCCGGAAGCTCGAGGCACATTACGGCTGCCCCCAGGACGTGGAGTTCAGCCTGGACGAGCGGGGCCGCCTTTCGCTCCTGCAGACACGGCCGCTGGCGCCCGTCCGGACACCGAGAACGAAGGGGCTCGCCCTGGCCGAGGTGCCTGAGGATGCGGTGCTCCTCCGGCCGGCCGAGGCCGAGACCGCCTGCGGGGGAGTCGGTTCGGGCCTGAGCCACCGGGTGAAGGATGCGGCGGATCTCGAGCGTTTCCCGCCCATGGGCGGGGTTCTGGTGGCCCGGAGGCTTGTGCCCGAATGGATCAGCCTCCTCGGGCGTGTCAAGGCCATCGTGGCCGAAGTGGGAAGCCCCACGGGCCATATGGCTTCCATTGCCCGGGAGTGTCGGGTGCCCATGATCGTCGATGCCCGTGGGGCGTTGGAGAAGATACCAGAAGGCGTCTGGGTCACGGTGGATGCGACTCACCGCATCGTGTACCGGGGCCGGATCGAGGAGCCGGGCAATCAGGATCCGGAGGAACGCCGCCGGATCCAGGAAAGTCCGGTGTACAGGAGCCTTGCCTTCCTGGTATCCCGCATCGCCCCCCTGAACCTCACGAACCCGAGAGATCGGTCTTTCCGGGCCTCCTCGTGCAAGACTCTTCACGACATCATGCGGTTCTGCCACGAGGAAGCGATCAACAGCATGTTCGCCTTCAACGACGCCCAGACCCTTCGGAAGGGCCGGGTGTTTCGACTCAAGATTCCGGTGCCGTTGAGCGTTTTTGTCGTGGACCTTGGCGGAGGGCTTGCCGGCGTGGAGGAGAAGCAGAAAGAAGTGGCCTGCGAACAGGTCGCTTCCATCCCCTTTCGGGCCCTTCTGGAAGGCATGACAACGGAAGGCGTCCGTTGGGCCGGCCACGTGCCGATCGGACTCCGGGACTTCGTGTCGGTTTTCGCCAACACGTTGTACGATCCTTTGAAGCACGAGCGGGAGCTCGGCGCACGCAGTTACGCCATCGTTTCGGAACGGTACGTGAATTTCAGCTCCCGCCTGGGGTATCACTTCTCCACCGTGGACGCCTACTGCGGCGAAACGTCCAACAGCAACTACATCACCTTCCGCTTCAAGGGAGGCGCGGCCTCCCAGGACCGGCGGGAGCGAAGGGCCGGGTTCATTGCCCGGGTGCTCAAGGCGCGGGATTTTTGGGTCGACCAGCAAGGCGATCTCGTGAACGCCAACTACAAAAAATACTCCCTCGAGGACACGCTCGCCGCCCTGACCATGCTGGGCCGACTCATGGGGTGCGCCCGACAGCTCGACGTGGTCATGGAAAGCCCGGCGCATGTGGACTACTTTGTCGACCTTTTCCTCAAGGGCCGGTACGATTTCTTCGGCAGCTCGGGATCCTCGGGGAGCCAGCCGTGACGAAACCCTCGGTGCTGGTTGTCGATGACGAGGAAATGTTCGCCAGAAATCTCGCCCGCACTCTGGAAGCCGAGGGCTACGATGTGGCGGTCGCCCCGGGAGGCCGGGAAGCCTTGGAGAGGATCCGCTCGGGCAGCGTAGACGTCATGATCCTGGACATGCTCATGCCCGCTCTGGACGGCCTCGAGGTCCTGCGAAGGGCCCGGGAGGTTTCTCCCCTCACCGAGGTCGTGGTCCTGACGGGCCACGGGTCGGTTTCCGCAGGCCTGGAAGCCATGCGCCTGGGCGCGTTCGATTATCTGCTCAAGCCCTGCGAGCCGGACGATCTTCTGGACCGGATCCGCCGGGCCCTGGAGAAGAAGGCGATCGAGGAAGGCCGTGCCGCCGGCCGCAGGGAAGCTGCTCGGAGGCACGGGTTCCCGGAGAGAAGGTGATCCGGTCAGCGGCTGGAGGTCTCTCCTTCCCGCCGTGCGGCCAGGCCGAGCCTCACAAAGAGCCAGGGCATGCCCGCAGACGAAACGAGGCCCAAAAGCGAGTACCGGAAGATCCGAAAAGCCGCCGAGGGCTCGTAAAGGCCGCCCAGCCTTTCCAGGGCCCAGACGAGCGGCAGGAGAAGGCCGATCCCCGCGAAGAACCGTGCCGCCCTGCGGCCCATGGTCCCGCCCGAGTCGAACCGTACATACCGGGCTTCGATGGAGAATCCGAGTCCCATCCCGAGAAGGGCCGAGGCCGTGGTGACGGCGTGCCAGGGTGCCTGCGGCGCCGCCAGGAGCAGAACGGCCGGCGCCAGGACCGCCAAGACGGTCCGTGCGAAGAAGCCCTGTCTTTCGATCCATCTCTCCAGGGGTGGACCGAGCAGCACCGAGCCCCCGAGGACGGCTCCTCCCAGGGCATAGCCTCCCAGGACGTCGACAGGGAAGTGCACGCCCAAGTACACACGGGACAGGGCGATGAAAAACATGAGCGCCACGGCCGGGAGCCATGTCCAGGGCCTTCGCGCCGCCCACGCGAGATAGCCCCAGACCACCACAGCGCCCTGAGCATGGCCGCTGGGGAACCCGGCGCCGCCCGCGGGATAGAGGCGCCTGATGTTCGGATCCCACGCAAAGGGCCTGGGCAGGTCGAAGTAGGCCTTGGCTGCCGCGTTGAGGTAAGCCGAAAACAGGAACACAACGGTCAGCCTCATCCCGGTCCTGCGGTCCGCGGACCAGTAGAGCAGGGGAAGCAGGAGCATGAAGAAGCCCTCTTCTCCCAGAAGGGTGAACGCGACGAACACGGGGTCCAGGGCCGGACTGAACTGCTGGAGCCACAGGATCAGCCCTGCGCCCCAGGAAAAGGCGGATTCCATGATTTGCGGGCCTCGTCTTTCAGGTTCCAAGGAACTCGTTCTTGACCTCGACGCTACGAGATCCACTCGTGGGAAGTCAATCGGGCCGTCGGAGAGGCCCCCCTCGGGAGCCGGAGGCAGCGGCGCCTTGACGAAAAGAGTTGAAATTGGGTAAGTTCAAATATAACAACACCTGTGGAGGACCCGGCGATGGAAGGAGTGCGTGCGGCGGCAAGGGCGTTTCTGGCGTCTGCGGTTGTGCTGGCTGCGCTCGGCCTCTTTCGGGCCGGGCCGGCGGCTGCGGTTGTTCTGGAGCGCGGGAAGGAGACGAGCCCGGTCTACCTTCCGGACCGGATTCTGGTGAAATACCGAAAAGGGACGACAAAGGCCTCGCAGGCGGCGGCGCTGAGCCGTGCGTGGGCGCGGGAGGCGAAGAGGCTCGAACATGTGGGGATTTCGGTCCTCGAGCTCGGTCGGTCCGGCCCGGTCCGCCTGGACCGGGCAGCGGAGATTCTCGCTGGCGATCCTGCGGTGGAATGGGCCGAGAAAGTCCCCCTGGCCTTCTGCCAGCTTGTGCCGCCGGATCCGGATTTTCCGAGCCAGTGGCCCTTGCACAACGTCGGCCAGACCGGAGGCGTTCCGGATGCGGATATCGACGCGGTCGAGGCGTGGGACGTCGAGGACGGCGGCTCGCACCCTGTGGTGGTGGCGGTCATCGACACCGGGATCGACTACACCCATCCGGACCTGGCCGGAAAGATCTGGACAAACCCGGGCGAAGATCCCTGGTCGGATCCTCTGGATCCGTCGACAGGCAACGGAATCGATGACGACGGCAACGGGTTCGTGGACGACTGGAAGGGCTGGGACTTCGTGGGAGCCAACGTGTTCCTGCCCCTGCCGGACAACGATCCCCTGGACCTGTTCGGCCACGGCACCCACGTGGCGGGGATCGTGGGGGCGGCCTCCAACGGAGCGGGCGGCGTGGGCGTGAACTTCCACGCCAGGATCCTTCCCATCAAGATCGGGGGAGATTCCGAGTTCCTGAACAGTCTCATGGCCATCGAGGCCGTTGACTACCTCATCGACCTCAAGACCCGGCCGGTCCACGGTGAGCCTGGACTGCGAGTCGTCAACGCGAGCTGGGCCATGCTTGTGCCCCTGCAGGCCATGAAGACGGCCATCGAGGCCGCAGGCGCGGCGGGCATCCTGTTCGTCTGCGCAGCAGGCAACGGGGGGTTCGACGCCGTGGGGGACAACATCGACAAGCCTCCCCTGCTTCAGGGAAGCTGGCCGGCCGCGTTCGACTCCAAGACGATTTTGAGCGTGGCCGCCACGGATGCCACGGACACGCTTGCCTCCTTTTCGAACTACGGACCCCGCAGCGTGGATCTCGGCGCGCCCGGGGTGGCGTATTTCAGCACCATGCCTACGTATGAAGTCATTCTGAACACGCAGTATGGATACCTCTTGGACTATGACTTCCTCTCCGGCACTTCCATGGCGGCTCCCTGCGCGGCCGGGGCGGCCTCTCTCCTGTGGGCGAAGCGTCCGGAACTGACGCCCTGCGAGGTCAAGAGCCTTCTGATGGACTCCGTGGATCCTCTCGGCTCTTTAGCGAACAAGACCGTGACCGGCGGCAGGCTCAACCTGGCGGCCGCGATCGCAGCCTCGCCGGTGGATACCGACGGCGACGGCGAGCCGGATGTCTGCGACGGGGACGACGACAACGACGGCTGCCCCGACGGCTTGGACCCCGATCCCCTGGTTTGGAGCGAGGATGCCGACGGCGACGGGTACGGCGCGGATTGCGACTGCGACGACCACAACTCGGCCGTCAGTCCCGGGACGGAAGAGGTCCAGGGCAACGGGATCGACGACGACTGCAACCCTTCCACCTGGGACATCGTCTGGGGCGCGGCCGCTCCGGCCGAAGCCGCTCCCGGTCGTTCCGGCTCCACGGGCTCTCCGTCCCTGTGGCTGAACTGGATGGTCAGCCTGGCCTTGTCTTTCGGCGCCGTCGCGGCGGTCCGCCTCTCCAGGGCCCGAGCCCGGAGATGCCCCAGGGATTGCCGCTAGAACCCGGGCCCGCGATCAGGGCGTTCTCTTTCCAGAGGCCGCGGCCCCGGATTGCCTTGGCCCACAAGCCGCGAATACAATGGCGGCATCCGTGGGACAGGGAGGGGAATCCATGGGCGAGCGGGAAAAGATGCTCAAGACCGAGGATTGGTGGGCGGTCTGGCTGGGGCTGGGGATCGTTGTCGCCACCTTGGCCGTGTTCTGGGCCGGGGGCACCCTGCGGGACTGGGCGCCGACCCCAGGGGAGTGGAGCCGGCCGAGCGAACTTCTTGCGGACCTGGGCCGGAACGCGGTTCGATACCTGGCGGTGTTTCTCTTCTTCGGCCTTGCCTTCACCTTTTCGATCGCCGTCATGGGACGAAGCGTTGCGAAGTTCCTTCCGGGTTACGTTCTTCTTTTTCTGGGGTCCCTGGCGATCTTCTCCCTTTCGGCCTGGACGGTCATGGAGAGGGCCGATCTGGGCGCACCGATCCTGGCCCTGCTCGCCGGGCTTGTCGTGAGCAATCTCGTGAAGATTCCGGACTGGCTCAAGAGTTCGCTCCTTACCGAGTACTACATCAAGACCGGAATCGTGCTTCTCGGGGCCACGCTGCCGCTTACGCTCATTTTCGACGCAGGGCCCATCGCCTTTCTTCAGGCCACCCTGGTCTCGGTCACCACGTGGGGCGTCATCTATCTGGCCGCCACAAGGCTCTTTGGCCTGCCTCCGCAGTTTGGCGCGGTCCTGGGGGCGGGGGGAGCGGTCTGCGGGGTTTCGGCCTCGATCGCGGTGGGAGGCGCCACCAAGGCGCACAAGGACCACATCGCGATCAGCATCGCCATTGTTTCCATCTGGGCCATCGTCATGATCTTCGTGCTCACCTTCGCGACGAAGCTGCTCGTTCCAGGCACGCTGAGCCCGGGCGAGGCCGGGGCCTGGGTGGGGACTTCCGAGTTTGCCGACGCGGCCGGGTTCGCCGTGGTGGCCGAGCTCTCCCAGGAGCACGGAGACGCCCCCATCCATGCCTTCACCCTGATGAAGGTCATCGGCCGGGACATCTGGATCGGCATCTGGTGCTTCGTTCTTTCGATCGTTTCCGTGGTGTTTTGGGAAAAGGGGGAAGGCGGCAGCCGCCAGAGGCTCGGCGCAGCCGTCATCTGGGAGCGGTTCCCCAAGTTCGTGCTCGGGTTTTTCGCCGCTTCGGTATTGATGAGCGCCGTGGCGGCCAGAGGCCCCGAAGGGCATGTGGGCGTCGCCAAAGTGAGCGGCACGTTCAAGTCCAAGGCTCAGAGAGCCGAGTACGCGGCGGATTTCTCGGGATACGTGCCGCCGGCTGCTCTCCAGGACAGGTTCTCCTTCGATCCCCAGGCCGGCACGATCTCCTTCCGGGGCAAGATGACGGTCCAGGAACTGGAAGCGCTGGAAGGGGCCGCCTCAGACGAGAACCAGAGGTGGGCTCTCAAGAAGCTCCACCAGGCCTCGGACTGGTTCGAGAGCGTTCTTTCGCCCAAGGTGATCAAGCCCATCAAGAACCTCCGTTCCTGGGCATTCGTGCTCTGCTTCCTCTGCATCGGTCTTTCCACCCGGTTCGCCGAGCTGGCCACCTTCGGCATGAAGCCCTTCTGGGCCTTCACGATCGGCGTGGCCGTGAACGTGCCGCTGGGGTTCGTGCTTTCCACCCTGGTCTTCGTGGACTACTGGCGAAGCCTCTAGCGGGGGTCGGTTCTCAGGTTTCGGCTTTCCCGGCCCGGCCTCTGACCGGCGAAAGGAAATCCTGACGCAGGTGCGTGGACGATGCCCGGGCCTCGTCCCCGAAAGGGGACTGCCGTGAGTCTTCACGGTCTCAGCTTCCTGCTGTGCTCGAGGAGCCAGAGGTCCCATGCCGCCAGGACCACGCAGGATCCCACCACAAAAGCCAGACCCGTGAGGGGCGCGACGTCGCTCACGCCCAGGAATCCGTGCCGAAACCCGTTGATCATGTACAGGATCGGATTGAGAAGGGAGATCGTTCTCCAGGGCTCGGGAAGGATCTCGATGGAGTAGAACACACCGCCCAGGAACGTCAGGGGCGTGATCACGAAAGTGAGCACGAGGTTGAGTTGTTCGAACTTGTCCGAAAGGATGGCCGTTCCGATGCCGAGAAGGCCGAAGGAGACAGCCACGAGAAAGGCGTATCCGAACACCTGCAAAGGGAATCGCATGGTCACGCCGCTTGCGAGCCACGCGGCGGCCACGACCGCGCCCGCGCAGAGCAGGGATCTCAGCACCGCGGCCAGCACATAAGCGGTGAGAACCGCTCCATTGGAGATGGGGGCGACCAGCAGGTCCACGAGAGTGCCCTGGAGCTTGGAGATGAAAAGGGAGGAGGTCGTGTTCATGAAGGCGTTGTTGATGATGATGAGCATGACCAGGCCCGGCACGAGAAATTCCACGTACCCCACGCCCTCCTGGGTTGGCAGGCGGTTGCCCAGGGAGAGACCGAAGACCACCAGATACAGGAGCGTCGTGATGACCGGCGAGATCACGGTCTGGCCGAAGACTTTCAGAAACCGCTTGACTTCCTTCCAGAGAAGGGTCTCGAACCCGATCCAGTTCATTGCGGGAGCCCTCCTCCCCGGCCCAGGATCTTCAGGAAGACCTCCTCCAGTTGGGTGTGGCGGTCCCGGATTTCCCGGACCGAGAGGCCCGAGCTTCGGATGAGATCCATGACCTCGTTCAGCCGGCCGTTGCCGTTGCGGTAGCGGTACACGAGGTGCTGTCCATCCGGCTGCCGCGCCACGCCCAGATCGGCCAAAGCGGGCGGCAGCCGCTCCACGGGCCGCTCGAGCTCGAAAAGAAGAACCTGCTCCCCGAACTCCTCCAGAAGATCGTCCCGGGAGCCCACCCGGATCAGGCGCCCCTTGTCGAGAACGCCGATGCGGTCCGAGAGCCTCTCGGCCTCGTGGATGTAATGGGTCGTCAGGACGATCGTGGTTCCCTTCTGTTTCAGCCCCAGGATGTACTTCCAGAGCTCCTCTCTCAGCTCCACGTCCACGCCGGCCGTGGGCTCGTCGAGAAAGACGAGCGGGGGGTCGTACACCAGCGCCTTTGCGATGAGGAGCCGCCGCTTCATGCCGCCCGACAGGGCGCGGGTGTTGCTGTGCTTCTTTTCCATGAGGTCGAAGGCCTTGAGGATCGAGTCGATCCGTCTCTGGTCCGGCCTCAGGCCGAAGTAGCCCATCATAAACCGGAGCACCTCGTTCACCGAGAAGAACGGGTCGTAGTTGATCTCCTGAGGGACGAGCCCGATCGAGGCTCTCACCTTCATGGGGTGCTTCTTCAGATCGTACCCGAAGACTTCCACTGATCCGGCGGTGGGCCTGACCAGGCCGGCCACGATCGAAATCAGAGTCGTCTTGCCCGCGCCGTTGGGGCCGAGCAGGGCGAAAATTTCACCCTGCCGGACCGTGAGGTCGACGTGGTCCAGGGCGCACAGGGCGCCGAAGTACTTGGTCACGCCGGCAAGCCTCAGAGCAGGAGGCCGGATGGAAGGAGCGACGCCGGCCTCGTCGCCGGTTTTTCGGTTCTGTACGGGTGCTTCGGCCATTCTGGGTCTCGCTTGCGGAAACATGTCTGTGTTTTGGGATCGTTCTTCTTCGATTGCTCCGGCCCGGCCGAAGATTCGAGCCTTTATCGTCAACCTATCAAAACCGCTCCGTTTTTCAACCGTCGAGCCGGCGGTGCGCGCAAGGCCCTTTGTTGACCCGTCCCTTTCGGTCGGAGTATAGTTCGGCACGGACAAGGAGGACAGAGATCGACGCGGCCCGGGGCCCGCAGCTTCCCGGGGCAGGTCGAAAAGCGGAGGAGCTTGGGATGGCCGAATCCGACAGGACCGAGCGGACCCTGGCCGTGTTTTTCGATTTCGAGAATCTGGCCCAGGGGCTCAGGGACAAGAAGGACGGGCACTTCGACATCCGGAAGGTTCTGGAGCGGCTGGTCGAGAAAGGGAAGATTGTCTACAAGAAGGCCTATGCCGACTGGAGCCGGTACGCGGACTACAAGGTGGCTTTCCATCAGACCGGGGTCGAACTCGTCGAAATCCCCAGGCGGGGCCTGTCGGGAAAGAATTCGGCCGACATTCGCATGGTGGTGGACGCGCTCGAGCTCTCCTACACCAAGGAGCACATCGACACGTTCGTCGTGGTTTCCGGCGACAGCGATTTTTCCCCCCTGGTGGCCAAGCTCAAGGAGAACGGCAAGCACGTGATCGGCCTGGGCGTGAAGGAGTCCACGTCGGAGCTGCTCATCAACAATTGCGACGAGTTCATTTTCTACGACGATCTGGAAAGGCCCGCGGGCCAGCCGCCTCCGGTGGCTGCGGATCTTCCTCCCAAGAAGCAGGAGGCCTTCCGGCTTCTTCTGGAGTCGGTGGAGGCCCTGATCCGCGAGAACAAGCCTATCCTGTACTCCTCCATGGTCAAGGACACCATGAAGAGGAAGAAGCCGAGCTTCAACGAAAGCTACCACGGCTACCGCAGCTTCAGCGAACTCCTGGAGGACGCGGAGGAAAACGGGCTTGTCGAACTCAACGTGGATCCTCGGAGCGGCACCTACGTGATCTCGGGGTACGGAACGAGCACGGGGAGAAAAAGGACGGAGAGAAGCGCTTCCGGCCGAAGGATCAAGAGGCGCTCTTCCTCGAGGTCCGCCAAGACGGGCGAACCCCCTCAGCCCGGGACGCCGGAAAAAATCTCGTGATGCGCATGTCCATCCACGCCCACAGCCGACAAGGCCTTCCAGGAATCTGAAAAGCGGCCCGGTTTCGGCCCGGGCCGATCCAACGTGCCGGAGAATGGAAGCCCGCAAAGGAGGAGGCCATCATGTTTCCGCTCTTGTTCGAACCCATCCGGATCGGAACCCTGGAAAGCCGGAACCGGATCCTCATGCCCAGTCTGGGCACGCTGTTTTCGATGGACCAGAAGCTCAACGAAAGGCACTACCGCTTTTACGAGCGCAGGGCCGAAGGCGGTGCGGGCGTGATTGTGGCCGGGCCGGTGGGCGTGGATTTTCTCGGGGCCGGCGCGATCTGTCTCTCCCTTCGGGACGATGCGTACATTCCGGACTTCCGGCTCCTGGCCGACCGGGTGCACAGCAAGGGGGCCAGGCTCATGGTCCAGCTCTTTCACGGGGGCCGGTACACCTTTTCGTTTTTCATCGACGGCCAGCAGGCTCTGGCCCCTTCCGCCGTAAAATCCCGCTACACCGGCGAAACGCCGAGAGAGATGACGCTGGAGGAGATCGAGCAGGTCCAGGACGCCTTTGCCCAGGCCGCCCGGCGGGCCCGCGAGGCGGGCGTCGACGGCGTGGAGATCATCGGGTCCGCCGGCTACCTGATCAGCCAGTTCCTCTCGCCTGTGACCAACAAGCGAACGGATGCGTACGGAGGCTCCTTCGAAAACCGGGCCCGTTTCACCGTGGAGACGATCCGCAAGGTCAGGACCGCGGTGGGCGCAGACTACACAGTGACCATGCGCGTCCCTGGAAACGATTTCGTGGCAGGCGGCAACACGAACGACGACATCGCCCGGTTCTGCCAGCTTTTCGAGCAAGCCGGAATCGATGCCTTCAACGTGACCGGAGGATGGCACGAGGCGTTCGTGAGCCAGCTCACCATGGAAGTGCCCCGGGGCGGGTACGCGTACCTGGCGGGCGGGATCCGTCGCGCCGTCAAGGTGCCGGTGATCGCCTCCAACCGGATCACGGATCCCTTTACGGCCGAGCGGATTCTCAAGGAGGGATTCGCGGACATGGTCGCCCTGGGGCGCGTCCTGGTCGCGGATCCGGACTGGCCCCGAAAGGCCCAGGAGGGCCGGCCCGAAGAGATCCGGCCCTGCGTGGGCTGCATGCAGGGATGCATGGACCGGATCTTCACGGGCCAGCCTCTGTGCTGCCTGGTCAACGCCGAGGCGGGCCTCGAGGGCGAGCGCCGGATACCCAAAGCCGTGCGGCCCAAGAAGGTCGTGGTCGTTGGCTCCGGAGCAGGTGGAATGGAGGCCGCGCGGGTGGCGGCGCTGGCGGGTCACGAGGTGGACCTGTACGAGAAGGCGCCCAGACTGGGAGGACAGCTCCGGATTGCAGGGGCGCCGCCGGGCCGCAAGGAGTTCTTGAGCCTTGTCGAATACTACGAGGCCGCTCTCGCCCGGGCCGGGGTCAGGGTGCATACAGGCGTCGCGATGGACGCCGCGGCGATCCGGCAGGCGGCGCCCGACGCGGTCATCGTGGCAGAGGGAGCCGAGCCCGTCGTGCCTGCGATCCCCGGTGTCGATCTGCCTCACGTGATCACTTCCTGGGAGCTGCTCGCAAAGGATCCTCCGCTGGGCCGCAGGGTGGCGGTGATCGGAGGAGGCGCCGTGGGGCTGGAGACGGCGCTGCAGGTGGCCAAGATCGGCACCCTCAATGCCGAGACTCTCGAGTTCCTCATGTTCAACAGGGCCGAGACCGACGAGAAGCTTCACGAACTCCTTCGCCGCGGGAGCAAGGAAGTGACGGTTTTCGAGATGCTCTCGCGAGTCGGGCAGGATGTGGGCAAGTCCTCCCGGTGGGTGCTCATGCAGGAGCTGAAGGAACGCAACGTCCGGATCGTCACGGATGCCAGGGTCGAAGCGATCGAGAAGGACGGCATCCGATACGTCCAGCACGGCGAGGCGAAGAAAGAGCCATTCGACACCGTGATCGTGGCCGTGGGATCCAAGGCGGTGCGCAAGCTCTCGGATGAACTGGCCGCGGCCGGCATCCCCCACAAGACCGTGGGCGACTGCAACGCTCCCCGGAAGATCATCGATGCGGTTCACGAGGGATATCTGGCCGCAGTGGATGTATAGGGCCTGCGGCCCGCGGGCCGGGATCCCTTTGACCCGCTAGAGCTGGGTGGGAGGGGCCGAGGTCAGGACTTCCGTCGGCGGCTCGGCCGGCACGTTCAGGCAAAACCGGGAGCCGAAAAGCACATCGTACTGGAGCAGGTTCAGAGCCTGCAGGAACGGGCTCGTCCTGCGGTCTTCGAAAGCGTGTATGCTTCCGTCCTGTCCGGCCACGACGAAGTTGCGGTGAATGACCGGATAGTCCCTCAAGCCCGATAGAAGATGCCGGAGATGGTTGGGCAGCTCGATTCCCATCCGCTCCAGCAGGATTGGAGGCACATAGACGGGGCTGAAGGCCTCCGGGACTTGGGTCAGGTCGACACCTTCGGGGCCGTTGGTCCAGAACAGACAGGGGACCCGCGCCATCCTGAGATCTTCTTTCAATCGGTCTTCCTGCCCTCCTGCGGAAGCGGCCCTTCCATCCCGATAAACTGCCAGATCCGGGCCGAAGCTCGGCCGGTGGTCTCCGCAGAAAAAGAAAAGGATCGGGTCTTCTCGGGTGCCCAGGTAGTCGATGAGCCTCCCGAGTTCCCGGTCCGCGTCCCGGACACCGGTCACGTAGGTTTGCAGGACCTGGCGCAGGGGCTCCGGATAGTCCGCTTGGATTTCCACTTCGTCCGGGGCGTACCGTCGGGGCCAGTAGGAGCCGTGGTTCTGCATGGACAGGATGAAAAGGAAGAAAGGGCTGTCCGCATCCTTGAGGGTTTCGATCACCTTGTCCACAAGGGCCCTGTCTGAAACGAATCCGCCCCGGGTCTCGGATCCCTCGAAGGCTGAAAGGGAGATGAAGTCCTGGAAGCCCAGCAGAGGGTAGACCCGGTCGCGGCTCCAGAACCAGCTGTAGTAAGGGTGGATGGCAAGGGTCCGGTATCCCTGCTGCCGCAGAACCTGCGCGATCGAGGGGGTGTCCCTCTTGAAATAATGGTCGTAGGGAACGGCCCCCCGCGGCAGAAACGCGTTGCTCAGCCCGGTCAGCAGTTCAAATTCGAAGATGCTTGTGTTGCCGCCGAACGTAGGCGACACGAGGTGGAACGAGCCATGCCTTTCCCGCAGGCGCTCGAAGTTGGCCAGGGGGTTGACCGAGGAGCTGAAGGAAATGTCCTCAAGGTCCCAGAAAGACTCGCTCACGAACAGGACCAGGCTCGTCGGCCCGTGACGTTCGACCGAAACGCTGCCCGCCGTGCGCAGGGCCTCTTCCCATCGGTTGGTTTCCAGGGCTGTCCGGACCGCTTGCTCTGTATAGCCGACTGGTCTGTTCAAGAGGAGCGGGGAAAGGTTCAGGCAGAAGGCGCCCAGGAATCCGTTGGCGTCATAGTTGACAAGCTTGTTCCAGGTCGCGTTCTGGAGCCGGAAAAGGGCCAGATGGCTCTCGTGCGTGCCCTGCCACAGAGGAACCCAGACCGCGCAGGGGAAAAGAAGGAGAACGATCCTCGAGGAGCCGCGGAGCCGGGCCTTCTCTTTTCTCGATGCGATCGTGCAGCAGGCGGCGATCAGGAAAAGAAAGCCGCCCGTCGCCGGCAGAACCGCTCTGGCCGGCAGGGCGGGCAGCAGAACCCGCAGGTGCTTCCAGTACAGAAGATCCCAAGGATAGAAGGGACTTTGGAGGTAGGCCAGTTTGAGAATGTTCACCAGAGTGAGCAGTCCGAGAAGCGCTCCCGCCAGGATCACGGAGACGGTCGTCTTGCCCAGAAAAGCGGCAAAGAACGCCATGATGCTGCAGATGAGAACCAGATTGAATACCGCGTTTCTCGGGTAGTAGTAGATCCACTGGAGGGCCTTGATCAGGCTGGATCTCGAGGCCGTCTCCTGCAGAACCAGGAACAGGAGACCTGCGGCCAGGCAGAGACCTATCGGTCGAACCATGCTGGCATGGGATTGGAGCCAGGCCCGGGCCGGGCAGGGACCGACGCGCTTCATCGCGGCAGGTTCTTTGGATGTCCCGTGGCTGGAGAAAGGAGCGAGCCCGCACGTCCGGTTAAGACTGCGTTACGTTTCGATGAAAATCAAGGCAGGGTCTTTCTCCCGTGCACCGGGGGAAGAAAAGAAATAACGTCTTACCAGAACCGGCCGAATTCGATCAGCCTCCGCACGTCCTGACTCCAGGGGCCGCTCCAGGCATCGAGCACTTCTCGGGCCGGGCACTGCCAACCGGCTTCCATCTTCTCCTGCAGCGGCTCGAGAAAAAGACTCTCGTCCCGCCCCCGGAGGTCCAATTTCGCCTGGCGCCTGAGCCCCTGGCCGGAAATGCGAACGATTTCCCGAAGGATCTCGGCCACAGGGGTTCCCTGCACCTCGGCGGCAGGCCCCCGCACACTCACTTCGCGCAGAAGCTCTCTTCGCGTCTCGATGCTCCATGGGCCGACCAGATTCCAGACTTCCCGGCTTGCCTCCGGATCGTAGAAGATTCCCTTGACGAGCGCCGGGAAGGCGAGCGCGAGATCCGGCGGCGGGCAGTCGGCTCCGCGGATTTCGAGGAACGGCTTGAACCGCGTCTCGGTGAACAGCGTGGACAAGTGGAGCGCCCAGTCCTCTTGGGTCGCCTGAAACCCCCGGAAGCCGCTCTCGAGATACTGCCCGAAGGTAACGGCCTCCTCGAAGTCGATCCATGTCCCGTCCCGGACGATGAAGAGCATGGGCACGGCCAGGGCGAAGTCGACATAGTCCCCGAAGCCGGCGCCCGCATCGAAGAGCTTCTCTACGAACCCGCACCGATGGGGGTCTGTGTGCTGCCAGATGTGGGCTCTTCGCGAAAGAAAACCGTTCGCCTTGCCCTGGGAGACCGCTGAATTGGCGAACAACGCCGTAAGGAGAGGAGAGAGGGCCATGGCGAGGCGGAACTTCTGGAGGGCGTCCGCCTCGCTCTCGTAGTCCAGGTTCACCTGGGTTGCCGCGGTCTCCCGCATCATGGAAAGGGCCAGAGGCCCGCACTTGGGCAGCTGCCGGGTCATGATCGCGTAGCGCGCCTTGGGCAGAAGCTCGGTTTCTTCCCAGGAAGAGACCGGCTGGATGCCCAGCCCCAGCCAGGCGGTCCTCTCGGGATCGGAGACATCCAGAAGTTCCTGGATGTGACCCCGGAACTCTTCGGCCAGGCCGTGAAGGCTGTCGTGGGGGGCCGTGCTCAGCTCGAGCTGGCATCCCGGCTCCAGCGTGATGTGGCTGGCCTCTCTTTCAAGAGCCAGGACCCGTCCGGCCTCGAGGTGGGGGTGCCACCCGAACCGGTCGGCCAGACGGCGCAGGATCTCTTCCACCCCGTCGGGCCCGCTGAAGCGCAAGGCCCTGCCGCTGGAAGGGCTCACGCCGAGTTTTTCGAACTCGCAGCCGATTCTCCATTGCGGCCGGGGCTTGAAGATCCCGGTGAAGAAACAGGCGAGCTCTTCGCGCGATCGAATCAGGTTTTCAGGCACGGCCCCTCCCCGTTGTAAGCCAGGCGAAGCGCCCCGTGCGAATATGATGAGCTTACACGGGAATTGGGGTCAACCCGACTGCGACACCGATTCTCTGCAGGCTCTATACCGTTGCAATCAGGGGGATCTGGGTCACGATTCCCTGCAGTCTCTTGAGGATCTCGATGTAACGATTGAAATAGGCCTGGGCCACCTCGGTCATGATGGTGAAGCCCGCAAGGCTGTTGGTCTCCAGGAGGTTCCTGAGTTTGAGAGCGTGGATGGCCAGCACCTGCGTGGGCCCCACGGCCTGCGCTTCGAGGGTGTAGCGTTCGGAGCCCAGGAGGGGCGACAGGCCGAAGAGGTCGCCCTTGGCCACGTTCGAAACGATGATCCGGAAGGCGTGGGGCCGGGCAGGAAGCCGGAGATGGACCCCTCCCTCGAGGAGCACGAAGACATGCTCGGCCTTGTCTCCGTACCGGAAGATGACCTGGTTTTTCCGGAAGGATTTCCTTTCCGAAAACCCGCTGATCCTGTTGACGTCCTCCACTCCCAAGTTTGCGAAAAGTTCCTGGCCCTTGAGGATTCTCGCCACGCTCATGGCTCCTCCCTTCCCGCTGGCGTCCCTGCCCCTGCGGGCACGGCGCGGCCCAGCGCTTGACCGGTGTTCCAACCTGAAGGGCGACAACAAGGACTAAAAAACCGTTCTTGACTTGACAATCTAGACGAGCCCCTTTGCTCCTGTCAAGGAAAACCGTGCGAGTCCCCGGAAAGCCTCCCCAAGACCCTCCTATGGAACCAGGAGGTAGACCCCCATTCCGGTGCCCTGCCTGTACGGGATCCCTGCCTCGTCGAGCTTTCTTGTAGGCCGGGCCGAACGGGCGGGGTCCCCGATTTGCATGCCGTGGTCCGAAGTAAGGACGATCGCCGTCTGGTCGAGGATGCCCCAGGCATCCAGCCAGCCCAGCAGGACCCCCACGGAGGCGTCGATGTGATCGAGAACGGGTTTCATGTCGTCGCCGTGGGGGCCGTTGGCGTGTCCGGTGCCGTCGGTTGTGATGAAGTTCACGATGACGTACCTGGGCCGGGCGGCTCCGCCCTGGCGGGTGAACAGGTGATAGAGTTCATAGAGGGCCACCTGTTCCGTGACCTGCTCCAGGGTCGAAGTGCTGTGGCGGAGCGAGGGGTCCGGCCTTGGCACTTCCTGCGGCGTCTCCAGGAAAAGAGGGGGAAAACGGGTCCCCGGGTAGAACCGGTCCCGGAACTCGAGGTCCGCCTTGTCCGCGTCCTTCACGCTCGGGTCGAAAAGGCTCGCCGTGAAGGCTCCGGCGCCTGCCTGAGGATCCCACTCGCCGAAAGCCCGGTGCAACGCCTGGTGCAGGGACTCGGCTGGCCCGCAAGGCTTGAAGAATTCCTCGGTCAGGAGGAGCTGGCCGATCGGAGACACGATTTTCCCTTCCGACCGGAGATAATAGGTGTTGTCCACGACTCCGTGGTGGCCGCTGTAGACACCGGAGCCTATGGTATTGTGGCTCGGATAGGTGGCGCTCGGCCAGTTCGTGATGCTGCCGCAAGCGTACCAGGCTCCCTCCTCGACCAGGCGGCGCAGGTTGGGGAGCGCTCCCGGCCGTGCCTCGATCTGATGCGCGAATTCCGTGTGGGCGAGCCCGTCGCAGACCAGGACCAGCGCGTGCCGGCAGTGCGTCCCGTCGAGGACTTCCTCCAGGGCATGGCCGTCCTGCCAGCCGAGATTCAACCGGCGGCTCCAGAGGCCTGTCTCGTCGACCCCCGTGGTTTCGGGCAGATTGAGGAGCTTTGCGACCGTTGGCGCGATGTCGACCTGGCGAGGGTATCCATGCTGCAGGCCGGGCCGCACGCCGGCTCCCCAGAACGCCAGGGGACAGCGGCTCTGCACGATCCCCAAGCTGCCGTGGCCGCCGAGTTCTCCCATGGCGTGGGTGTAGGCTTTGGGGTTCACGATGAAATCGGCGCTGTCCGGGTGGTCAAAGTACGCCGCGATCCGCTCGTAGCCGTAAGGATAGGAGTCATTCTCCGGTTCGAGGAACGAGAGGCGGGGATCGCCGGGCTCGTATCCCTCTTCGGGAAAGGCGGCACCGAGGGGGTTGGACCCTGCGGCCAGCTCGTCCCCGTACGTGGGGATCCACCCGGGATCCTGGCGGCCGATCGGGTTTTCCCCCTCGACCCGGTCCAAGACGTACTCGGCAGCCCCCGGCGAACGGACCCGGCGGAAAAAGACGGAGCCCCTGGCCGCATGGACTTCGTACCGATCCCCCTTCCGGGTGGCCACGAAGTCCACAACCGGATCGGCCAAGAGCGTCTGGAGGGCCTGCTCGAAGACCGGGATTTCCCGGTCGCTCACTCCCTGCTGCTCGAGGGGAGGCTCGTAAAAAGATGCCGGCCGGTCTCGCTCCTTCCCGCTCTCGGACGAGCAGGCGGCGAGCAAGGGGAGAAAAGCCATGAGCGCGGCAAACCTTCTCGAAAGAGCACCCATTGCGATCAGCTCCTTTTTCATTTGTCGAGTCCCTGATACACTTTTCCCGCCTGTCGGGGCAAGGGATTTCTGAGCCCGAGGGGCTGGCCGGCCAGGTCCGCCGTGTCGCGGAGGCACAAATCGAATGGCTCCCCTGGCGCGAACAGAAGCTTCACTTCTGGCCGAAGCATACCTGGATCGGTACGACCCGGATGTATTTCTTCGCTTCTATGACGCCCTGTCCGAGGAGTTCCATCTCAAGGCCAACCCGAGGCGGGTGATTCCGGTCTCTCCGGTTCCCCTTTTCCTGGACCGGAGCTGGGAAAATGACTTCTCTCGTCTCGTCCGACTCCTCTGGAGGATCCTGGCCGCAGAACCCTACAGGCGGCTTTCCGCCCGACGGGTTCCTGAGGCGCTTTCGGGCCCCGTCTCCGGCCGGAGGGCCGGCGCCATTGCCTTCGAGGCTTCGTCGAGCGTGGGGTGCCTGGATCTGCACCTCGAGGGAACAGAACCCAGGCTCATCGAATTCATGGTGCTGCCCCCGGGCATGGTGGGCATCTACCCCGGGCTGCTCGAACGGTACGGAGAGCATCTGGAGCGGCTGCTGCCGGGCTGCCCGATCCGGGCCTTTCGGGAGGGAGAAGACCGGAAGAGCTGCGAGGCTCTCATGGCCGCGCACATCCTCGAAGGAGGCGGCCGCGAATGCAGGCGGTTTGCGATCGTGGACTGGGAGCCGGAGCGACAGATCACGTACGGAGAATTCCTGTACACCGCAGATACCCTCCGGGCGAGATTCGGCGCGGACGCTGTAATCGCGGATCCCAGAGAGGTGGTTTGGACCAAGGGAGAGGCCCTGGTCCGGGGCATGCCGGTGGACCGCATCCTGAACCGGCTCACACTCGTGGACTGGCTTGAGCACCTGGACGCTGTTGCCGACTACACCAGGATCCTGAGAGAGGCGCCGGCGCTTTTCGCGCACCATCCCCACCTCTGGTATCTGGGCGACAAGGCTTCGCTCGCGATGCTGTCCGACCCTGCCGTGCTGGAGGTCATGGGTCTTGCCGAAGAGGATCGGAAGAGGCTGGCTTCTTTTGTGCCGGCCACGGTGCGCCTTGCCGACTTCACGAACCCGGGCACGGGCAGGGTGGATGAGGAAAGGCTTTTTGGACGCCTCGGACCGCCGGCCGGGCTCGTTCTGAAGCCGCTTTCGTCTCACGCATCCAAAGGCGTGATCTACGGTCCGGTGGATACGGCCACGGTCGAAGAATTCCGGCGCGTCACGGACGGGATCGACCCTGCGGGGTATGTCGCCATGAAGCTTGTCGCTCCGCCCGAGATCGAGGTGCCGAGGGCAGGGGGAGCCCGCGAGACCTGGAGATGGGATCTGCGGCTTTTTGTGCTGAACGGCCGTTTTCTGTTTGCCGGCGGCAGAGTCTACCTGGGCGCCTTCACGAACCAGACGCCCTGCAGGGCCTTTGCGCCTCTCTTCTTTGTCTGAGAGCGGAAGCAGGGACTTTCGGAGGGCAGCCGGGGATCTCAGCCTTTCGAAATCTCCGACGCATCCGCCTCCCTGAGGAGATCCAGCACTTCCCGGTCGTCGAGGTCGTACCAGTGCCGGTAGGCGTCGGCCACGGCGAAAACAGGCCCGGTCCGCACGTTGGGACAGACGAGAATGTCCACCTCGGGCAAAAGGAAGTTTACGGTTCTTCGCGAGGCTGTCGGCACGGCGACGATCACCTGGCGCGCGCCCCGGGCCCGAACAAGGCCTGCGGCCGCCAGCATCGTGTAGCCGGACGCCAGGCCGTCGTCCACCAGGATGACCTGGCGGTCCTCCAGAGAGGGGAACGGCCGCCCACGGCGAAACAGGGCTTCCCTTCTTTCGAGGACCTCCCGCGCTCTAGAGACCTGAACCTCGATTTCCTTTGAAGACAGTCTCAGGTCTTCGACGATTCGGTCATTGAGAAGAACCGTTCCGTCCGGGCCGATCGCGCCAAAACCCGCTTCCGTGTTCCCCGGGATCTGGATCTTGCGGACCACCAGGACCTCCAGGGGAAGCCGCAGGGTCTTGGCGACAGGCAGAGCGACGGGTACGCCTCCGGCAGGGATGGCGAGCAAGAGGCTGGAAGGGTCGCCGAGGTCGGCGAGCCGGGCGGCCAGCCGCTCCCCGGCCTCGCGCCGGTCTCGGAAAACCGCCGTCTTGCCGGTCAGATCCAGGTCTTCCCGCAGGGTGCCCATCTGGAAGGTGTTCCGCCGATTCAGCCGATAGGAACCGCCCGGAAAACGCCGTTGGGCATGCGCTCCAGCCGAAATTCGCAGCCGCAGGCCGGGCAGGTGACGATCCCGCCCTCCCGGTCGCCTTCGCCGACCTGGATCTGAAACTTGCAGACCGGGCAGAGGGCTCCCACCGCCGGCGCCGTGACGATCCTCGGGTGGAACATCTGGTCGAGGATCTTCTTTTCGCACTGGTCGGCCGTGAACCCCTGCCGGATCCAGTGTTCGACCTTCCCCGCCTCTCCCACGTCGCCCACGAAAACCGCTCCCGCCACCCTGTCTTTCTCGTACGTGAGTTTCTTGTAAATGTAAGGCAGCTCTTCGTATGGGTATCCGCCCGATTCCTCGCGCACGGTCGGTCCCGGGGAAGGATCGCTCAGGCCCAGGCAGACCACATCCAGATCGAAGGCTTTCATCCGTAGAGAGAGAATGCCCCGGTAGGCGGCTTCCTTTCCGATCATGTTGCGGGCTGCCACATTCCCCTGTCTCCACGCATTGAGCCATCCCGGCTGGGGCACGGTGGCCCGGCCGTCCGCGAGAGGCGCTTGGGCCGCGTCTCCGGCTGCAAAGATGGTTTCGTGCCGGGTTCTGAGGGAATCGTCCACGATCACGCCCCGATCGAGGGCGATCTCCGCCGGGTCCAGAAAGTCGAGTTGCGCGACCTGGGGCGCCGCCAGCACGAGCAGCTCGGCGCGGATCCTGTCTCCGGCAGTCGTGATCACGGCCTCCAGGCGGCCTTCGGAGGATACGATCTCCCGCACCCCTGTCGCCTTGAGCACTTCAATTTTTTCCTGGCGCAGCCGATTCTCGAGGATCGACGAGGCGGCCGCGTCGAGGACGCCGGGCCAGAACCTTTCCTCGGGGACGAGAAGGGTGCAGGCCAATCCCCTGCCCCGCAGGCCTCGAAGAACGTCCAGAGCCGGAATGCTCGATCCGACCACGACGGCCGAATGGGCGCCCTCTGCCAGAGTGGCGATCTTCAGAGCGTCCTGCAGGGTGTCGAGGAAGACGACACCCCGGGCATCCGCGCCTGCCGTCTTGGGTCTGGCCGTCTTTCTGCCGGTTGCGACCAGAAGCCTGTCGAAGCGGATTCGCTCGCCTCCTTCCAGGGCGATCTCCTGTTCCTTGGCGCTGACCGAGGTTGCGCGCACGCCGGTCAGCAGCCGGACGCCCAGGGCTTCCAGCCTTTCCCAGTCCCGGGACCGGATCTGTTCGATGTTCATGCCCCTGGCCAGGAACTCGCCCAGCATGGGGCGATAGTAGAAAGGATCCGGCTCGTCGCCGACCAGAAGGACGTCGGCATCGGGCTTGCCTTTTCGAATGACCTCGGCCGCTCTCTTGCCCGCGGCCCCGGAACCCAGAATGACGTAGCGTTCCATTTCTCCTGCACCCCTTTCTGAAATCGGGCCGTTCTGCCTCTCCCCGGCCGTCGATGGCGTTGGCCCTCTCATGACCCGAAAGCCGCTCCTGCCTCGAAGCATTCTTGAAACGCGGCGGGGTGGCGCCGGATGGCGCCCTTTTCGTCAAAGCCGGCGTACAGCAGATCTCCAGCATACTGCGCGCCGATGGCGTCGAAAAAATACCGGACCGTGAGCACGGCTCCGTCGAAGAGCCTCTTGCCCCGGGTGGCTCCCACGCTGATGAAGAACCCTTTGCGGCTCGGGAGGGGCCTGCCCTTTCCGGTGCGGATCCGCTCTGACCAGAGAGCCTGGGCGCGGTCGATCACAAGCTTTGCCTGGCCCGTGACTCCGTAAAAGTAGATCGGAGAGGCCAGCACGATCCGGTCGCATTCCTCGAGGGCCTTGTACACCTTGTCCATGTCGTCCTGGACCACGCAGCGGCCCTTTTCGGCGCATCCGTTGCATCCCTGGCAGCCCTTCAGGCGGAGCTGGGAAAGATACAGAGGCTTGACGGCCGCTCCGGCGGACGCGCACCCGCGGACGAATTCGTTGAGCAGCAGGTCCGTGTTGCCTCCCCTCCTCGGGCTCCCGTACAGGGCGAGCACACGGCGCGGCCCGGCCACGCTCTGACGGGCCGGTTCAGTTTTCCTTGAAGATGTTCTCATCGTATTCGCGCTCGATCTTGAGCTTGTGGGCCGCTTCTTCCTGAGCGAGCACCTCGAACATCTTTTTTATGTCCTGCGTGGAGGCGTACACGCGGGCCAGATCGGTGTAAAGGTCGAAGGCCGCCTTCTCCCGCTTGGCCGCGAACAGCAGGATGTCCTGGTAGCTCGAATCCGGCCGAAGCTCGGCGTCGACCAGGTAATCGGCGATCTTGAGGTCCTGAACCGGTTTGAGCTTCTGGGATTCGAAATACTTCTTGTCCAGCCGCTCGAGCTTGGCCTTGTGGCCTCTTTCCATGTCCGCAAGTTCCTGGAAGAGGATCTTGCCGCTGGCTCGCTCGGTCTGTGCCGCCATCCGGCTGTAGAGGTCGATCGCCTCCTGTTCCTTGTCGATGGCGAACTGGATGATTTCCTGGTACAGGGGTTCTGCGCTCATGAAATCGGTTCCTCCCTGGTGTTCGTCTTCTCGGCGAATGCCTTTCTCTTGTTTTCGAGCTTGGTCAAGTCCGGACGACCCTCTTGGATGCATCGAGTCGCTTGAAAATTTCGCCCACCAGGTAAAAGGAACCGCAACACAGGATGCAGTCCTCGGGCCCGGAGCGGGCGAAAGCGTCTTTCAGGGCCGCCTCCGGGCTTCGCGTCACGGTGCAGGCGGCTCCCGGGTCGATCTCATCGAGCCATTGCCGGACAGTCTCCGGGTCCTCGATCCTGGGAAAGTCGAACCAGGTCAGGGTCCAGCGCCGGGTCTCCGGCGCCAGGAGGGCCAGCATCTCCCGGATCGGCTTGTCCCTCGAGGAGGCGAACAAAACATGAAGATCCTGGAATTGCAGCTCTTCCCGGACCGCCCGGACCAGCGTCTCGACGGAAAGAGGGTTGTGGGCGCCGTCGACGACCAGAAGGGGGCTCGTTCCAAGGACATCGATCCTGCCCGGGATCCTGACCTGCCGGAGGGCGCGCCTGACCCGGTCGGGCTCCAGAGGCTTTCTGCCCGAACGGCTGAGAAACATCTCGACGCCCGCGATCGCGGCAGCGGCGTTGAACCGCTGGTGCCGGCCGAGCACGGCCAGTTCCAGAGCGGGATAGGCGCCTCCCGGCGTCCGCACAGAGAAGGCTCGGCTTGCGGCCTTCTGGTCTTCTTCCACCTGGATCTCGTCGCCGACCCGGTAGAGGGGCGCTTCCATCTGGGCGCAGCGGGCCCGGAGCACGGCCTCGGCCTCGGCCTCCTGGGCGAGGCTGACGACCGGAACGTTTTTCTTGACGATTCCCGCTTTTTCGGCCGCGATGGAGGCCAGCGTGTTTCCGAGTTTTTCCATGTGGTCCATGCCCAGACGGGTGATCAGGCACACCTCCGGGACAAAGACATTGGTGGAATCGAGTCTTCCGCCAAGTCCAACCTCCAGAACCGCGGCCTCCACGCCTCTGGACCGAAAGTGGAGAAAGCATACCGTGGTCATGATGTCGAAAAACGTGGGCGCCAGGGCCGACTCTTTCAGGGCCACCAACGAGGGCCCGAGCACGTTCATCCAGGCGAGAAACTCGTGTTTCTGCAGCGGTTCGCCCTGCACCTGGATCCGTTCTTCCTTGTCGACAAGATGGGGGGACGTGTACAGGCCCGAAACCAGGCCATGGGCACGGAGCAGGGCGTCGGCAAACACGGCCGTGGAGCCTTTTCCCTTGGTGCCCGCAATGTGCAGGCCCCGGAGCTGCCGATGGGGGTCTCCGACCCGCCTGAGCAGCTCCTCGATCCGGCGGAGGTCGAAGAGATCGTCCGGGTAATGGGTCCCTTTGGCCATCCGTTCATAGTCCGTGAACTCGGCGAGGTACTGCTCCGCTTCCTCGTAGGTGCGAAAGCTTGCCTCGTGCTGAGCCCGCTGGCCGGGCGCGGGAGCGGGAATCATCGGATGAGCCATGGAAGAGGACATGGGCTTCCTAATATGGGGTCGGGGGCCGCCAACGGTGGAGACCTAACGAATATCGGAGAGAAGGCCCGAAGTCAAGGAGCCGCTCGCTGCGGACCTTGCGGCGCCTGCGCTTGAAATGACAGTCGCCATATGATAAGAAAAGCCCAAACGAAGACTTGTTCTTCGTCCCCCGCCTTTCCTGCACGTGTCCGTGCCGTCGGCCAACCCGCAGGTAGAGGTCTTGCACAAGTCTGGCGACACATGTCGGAACCGCATGGTGTCCCGGGGAGGAGGATCATCACCGAGACGCTGTGGCAGCCCAGCGAGGAAAGGATTCGAAGGGCGAACATGACCCGCTTCATGGAGTTCGTGAACCGGGAATACGGGCTGTCGCTGAAGGACTACCCGTCTCTGTATGCCTGGTCGATCGAAAAGAGCCCGGATTTCTGGTCCTCCCTGTGGAAGTTCGGAGGGGTCCGGGCATCCGTGCCCTGGGACCGTGTGGTCAGGGACTTTGACAAGATGCCCGGGGCCAAGTGGTTCGAGGGTGCCCGTCTCAACTTTGCCGAAAACCTGCTTCGGTACCGCGACGACCGGACCGCGATGGTGTTCCGAGGCGAGGGCCGGCCGCCGGTCCGCATCACCTACCGCCAGCTCTACGACCGGGTCGCCCGCGCCTCCAGCGCCCTGAGGAGCTGGGGCGTGGGTGTTGGAGACCGGGTCGCGGGGTACATGCCCAACCGGATCGAAACCGTGATCGGCATGCTGGCCGCGACGAGCATCGGCGCCATCTGGTCCTCCTGCTCCCCGGACTTCGGCATCCAGGGCGTGCTCGACCGGTTCGGCCAGATCGAGCCCAAAGTGATCCTGACGGCAAACGGCTATGCCTACAACGGCAAGAGCTTCGACTCCCTGGAAAAAGTCGCGGAGATCGTGCGCAAGATCCCCTCGGTCGAGCGGGTCGTGGTTGTGCCCTACACGGAGGAGCATCCGCGGATCGACGGAATCGGCAGGGCCCTGTTATTTGACGAGTTCCTCGCTGCCGGCTCGCCCGGGGAGATTCCGTTCGAGCGGCTTCCTTTCGACCATCCGATCTACATCATGTACTCCTCCGGCACCACCGGTGTGCCGAAGTGCATCGTCCACGGAGCCGGGGGCACGCTCGTTCAGCATCTCAAGGAACTCCTCCTCCATACCGACCTCACCCGGGACGACACCATCTTCTACTTCACCACCTGCGGGTGGATGATGTGGAACTGGCTCGTGAGCTCCCTTGCCGTGGGAGCCACGGTGCTCCTGTTCGACGGAAGCCCCTTCTATCCGGATCCGGGCGCGCTCTGGAAGATCGCCGAGGAGGAGCGGGTGACGGTGTTCGGGACGAGCGCGAAGTATCTCGCATCCATCGAGAACGAGGGAGTGAAGCCGGGCCGGGACTACGATCTCCGGCATCTCAAGGCGGTCCTTTCCACAGGCTCGCCCCTGTCGGTCGAAAGCTTCCATTACGTGTACCGCGAGATCAAGAAGGACCTCTGCCTGTCCTCCATCTCGGGCGGTACGGATATCATCTCCTGCTTCGCCCTCGGGAACCCCATCGGCCCGGTCTACCCCGGGGAGCTGCAGTGCCGGGGGCTCGGCATGAAAGTCGAGGTTTTCGACGAAGCGGGCCGCAGCGTGGTCGGGCAGAAAGGCGAACTCGTGTGCACGGCGCCCTTTCCGTCCATGCCGATCTATTTCTGGAACGACCCGGACCAGAAGAAGTACCGGAGCGCTTATTTCGACGTGTTCCCGAACGTCTGGCACCACGGCGACTACGCGGAAATCACGCCGCGCGGCGGGGTCATCATTTACGGCAGGTCGGACGCCACCCTGAACCCAGGCGGGGTGAGGATCGGAACGGCCGAAATCTACCGGGTCGTGGAAAATCTGCCCGAAATCCGCGACAGCCTGGTGGTGGGCCAGGACTGGCAGAACGACGTGAGAGTGATCCTGTTCGTCGTCATGAACCCAGGGGTGGCGCTGACCGACGAGCTTCGGAACAAGATCCGCAAGGTCATCCGCGAAAACACCTCGCCGCGGCACGTGCCGGCCAAGATCCTGGAAGTCAAGGAGATTCCTCACACGCTGAACGGCAAGAAGGTGGAACTGGCTGTCCGAAAGATCATCCACAACCAGCCCGTGCTCAACCGGGACGCCCTGGCCAATCCGTGGGCCCTGGACGAATACAAGGACTTGCCCGAACTGCGGGAGTAGGCCCGCCGGCCGAGGGGTGGGATGCGCCGGCGGCCGTTTTTGTTGGGCCGGAACGCCACGGGCCCTTGCTTTGAACGGCGCCTTGTGGTAGAGTGAATGAACGATCATTCAGGCACGGGAGTCCGTGCCGGCCGCCGCATGGCCGGCGGTCACTGCCCCTCACCGGAGAGGGGCGCGGGAAGCGCTGACATTCTAGGGCGATTTCTCTCGATCGGGCTGCCCGAAATCCCTTCAGTGTTTCTCCTGGCGGAGCTTTCGATCAGGATCCCCTTTGCGCGGGATTGTGCAGGGGGAACCCGGCCACGGAGCGGACGGATGCGCCCGGCAAGGTCTTCTTGCGTCCCGGACGCACCCGGGTGCCCCAAGGGAATGGGGCGCAAGGTGGAAGGGTCGGGTATGCCTCAGGATTCCTGAGGAAGAGCGAAATCGGATCGTCCCTCTTTTTGGGCTGTCCCCGGGGGGCGTTCCCCCTGGTCTTATTCTTGGCAAAGGTACGGGCTGAACACTGGAGCAGGAGGTAACGGCATGGCAGAGCGACCAAAGTTGGATCCCACGAAACTTCAGGACTGGCAGATCGCAGAGGCGAGCGAGCCGTACATGAAGACCGTCTACCAGCTCGGCGAAGAGCTGGGGCTGGAAAAAGAGGAACTGCTCCCCCACGGGCACTATGTGGCCAAGGTGGACTACCGCAAGGTCTTGAACCGGCTCAAGGATCGGCCCCAGGCGAAGTACATCGACGTGACGGCCATCACGCCGACCCCTCTCGGCGAGGGCAAATCCACGACCACCATGGGGCTGACCCAAGGGATGGGCAAGCGGGGCAAGCGGGTCATCGCCGCCATCCGGCAGCCTTCGGGCGGCCCGACCATGAACATCAAGGGCTCGGCAGCAGGCGGCGGCCTCTCCCAGTGTATTCCCCTCACGCCTTTCTCGCTGGGCCTCACGGGCGACATCAACGCCATCATGAACGCCCACAACCTCGCCATGGTTGCTTTGACGAGCCGGCTCCAGCATGAGCGCAACTACGACGATGCGACCCTGGAGAAGCTCTCCGGAATGAAACGACTCAACATCGACCCGACAAACGTGGAGATGGGCTGGGTCATCGACTTCTGCGCTCAGGCTCTGCGAAACATCATCATCGGCATTCCGGGCGTGAACGGGAAGATGGACGGGTACATGATGGCGAGCAAGTTCGGCATCGCGGTCTCGTCCGAAGTCATGGCCATTCTGTCCGTTTCGACCTCCTTGAAGGACATGCGCGAGCGGATGGGCAAGATCATCGTGGCCTATGACCGCAAGGGCAAGCCCATCACGACCGAGGATCTGCAGGTCGCGGGCGCCATGACCGCCTGGATGGTCGAGGCTCTCAATCCGAACCTTCTCCAGACGATCGAGGGCCAGCCCGTTTTTGTGCATGCAGGTCCCTTTGCCAACATCGCCATCGGCCAGAGTTCCATCATCGCGGACCAGGTGGGCCTGAAGCTTTCCGACTACCACATTACCGAGTCCGGGTTCGGCGCCGACATCGGTTTCGAAAAGTTCTGGAACCTGAAGTGCCGTTTTTCGGGCTTGAAGCCCAACGCGGCCGTGATCGTGGCCACGATCCGGGCCCTGAAATGCCACGGCGGAGCGCCGATTCCGGTTCCGGGCAAGCCCATGCCTGAGGAGTACAAGAAGGAAAACGTGGAGTGGGTGGAAAAAGGCTGCGCCAACCTGATCCACCATATCAGTACCGTCAAGAAGGCTGGCATCAACCCGGTCGTCTGCATCAACGCCTTCTACACGGACACCAAGAACGAGATCAAGAAGGTCCGCGAGCTGGCCGAAGCCGCGGGCGCCCGGGTGGCACTGTCCGAGCACTGGCTCAAGGGAGGCGAGGGCGCGCTCGAGCTGGCCGACGCGGTGATCGACGCGTGCAACGAGCCGAACGACTTCAAACTCCTTTACGACTTGAGCATGCCTCTCCGGCAGCGGATCGAACTCATCGCCAAGGAAGTCTACGGAGCCGACGGCGTCGATTACTCTGCGGACGCCAAGAGCAAGCTCGAACGGTTCGAGAAGGATCCCGAGATTTCCAAGCTCGGCATGTGCATGGTCAAGACCCACCTGTCCCTGTCGGACAATCCCAATCTCAAAGGCGTCCCCAAGGGCTGGCGACTGGCCGTGCGGGACGTGCTTGTTTACGGCGGCGCGGGATTCATCGTGCCGGTGGCCGGAAAGATCAGCCTCATGCCGGGTACGGCGTCGAATCCCGCCTTCCGGCGCGTGGACGTGGACGTCGAGACGGGCAAGGTCAAGGGGTTGTTCTAGCAAGCGTGGGGCGCAGGCCGGCG
>FWPU01002237.1_pt1 | contig 54656 bp, 53 predicted proteins | sample 2228361 | NCBI WGS metagenome assembly FWPU01 (sample SAMEA103939777, study PRJEB20133) | metagenome | reverse complement strand
GCTCGCCGCTCCGTAGACGTGACGGAGCCTTCTGCCGTGGCTTCAGAGGCCGTGATGATGTCGGTTCCCGTCGCCTGTCGGCCGATCTGCTGCGCCGGGCAGCGCGCGAGCCCTCGAAGGAGCAAGCCCGACTGCCCAGCGGGCTGGCTCCTCGCGCCCTTGGCGTCTTTCGACCTGGCCTCGGGCTCGGCCGACCGATGTCATCACGGCCTCGAAGCGTCACTCGCGCACGTCGTCGGTCCCCGCGTCGGCCTCGGTGGGCTTTCTGTCGGCGTCGGTGCCTGGCGTGGAGAGCCCGTGCTGCTTCAGCAGCCGGCGGAAGTTGGACCGGTCGAGCTGGGCCCTGCGGGCGGCCTCCGAGATGACCCCGTTCGTTTCCTTCAAGAGCGTGCTCAGGTAACGGCGCTCGAACGCGCGCACCGCGAGCTCCTTGGCCTGGCTGAACGGCAGGTGGGTGAGGCTGGTCTTCGTTTCGTCGAGCGTACCGGTGCGAAGCGAGGGGGGCAGGACGTCGGCCGTGACGACGCCTCCGGTGCTGAACACCACCGCGCGCTCGATGATGTTCTCCAGCTCGCGCACGTTTCCCGGCCAGCGGTACCCCATGAGAATCTGCAAGGCCTCGTTGGTGAAGCCGGTCAGGTTCTTGCCCATCTTCGAGGCGTGCTTCTTGAGGAAGTGGTGCGCCAGAAGCGGCACGTCGTCGAGCCGGTCCCGCAGGGGTGGCAGCTCGATGGAGATGACGTTGAGCCGGTAGTAGAGGTCTTCGCGGAATCGGCCCTCGGCCTTCGCCTTCTCCAGATTCACGTTGGTGGCCGCCACCACCCGGGTGTCGACCCGGCACACCTCGCGCGAGCCCACCGGCCGCACCTCGCCCTCCTGGAGCACGCGCAACAGGCGCACCTGCGTCTGGGGCGAGATGTCGCCGATCTCGTCGAGGAAGAGCGTACCTCCGTCGGCCGCCTTGAAGAGCCCGTCGGTGTTCGACACCGCGCCGGTGAACGCCCCCTTCACGTGGCCGAACAGCTCGCTCTCGAGCAGCGTCTCCGTCAACGCCGAGCAGTTGATGGCGAGGAACGGCTTGTTCCGCCGCAAGCTGCGGCGGTGAATGGCGCGGGCGACGAGCTCCTTGCCGGTGCCGCTCTCGCCGCGAACGAGCACCGTGGCCGACGACGGCCCCACGGCTTCGATCAGCTTGAACACCGCCTGCATCGCGCTGCTCTGGCCGATGAAGTCCTCGAACTGGGCCTTGGCCTCGAGCATGCTCTCGAGCATGCGGTTGCGGTCGAGCATGCGCTTGCGCTCGCAGGCCTTCTTCACCGTGAGCACCACGTGCTCGAGGCTCTCGAACGGCTTGGGCAAATAGTCGTAGGCGCCCGCCTTGACCGCCTCGAGCGCGGTGGCGACGGTCGCCTGACCGGTCATCATCACCACCTCGAGCTCGGGCCGCTGCTGTTTGAATTCCTTGAGCAGATCGAGGCCGGTCACGTTGGGCATCGAGATGTCGAGCAGCGCCACGTCGAGGCCACGGTCCCTGGCCGCGATGGACGCCTCGATCGGGTCGGTCAGGCTCACCACCTCGCAACCGGCCCGCGTCAGGGCAATGGTGAGCGCCTTGACGAGCATCTCCTCGTCGTCCACCACCAGCACTTTCGGTCGCTCGGTCAGGTCCATGGCTCTTTCACACGTCGTCGTGAATCGGCAGAAGCACGGTCATCGCGGTTCCCCGCCCGGCCCGGGTTTCGACGTCGATGACACCGCCGTGCTCGTGGATGATCGCCTGGGCGATCGCCAGGCCGAAGCCGGTGCCGACGCCCGGCGGCCTGGTGGTGAAAGTCGGCTTGAAGATGTGGGGCAGATGTTCCGGCTCGATGCCGCCGCCCGTGTCCGCCACGCGGACGAAGACCCTGCCGGCGTCGGCGACCCCCGCGCTCACACTGATCGTCCCCTCGTCGGGTATTGCCTGCATCGCGTTCTGCAACAGATGGAGGAACACCTGCTGAAGCTGCCCTGCGTTTCCCAGCACTGAAGGAAGCGCAGGGGGTACTTCGACCTGGAGCGCGAGCTGCGGTCGGGACTCGACCTCGGTGCGAAACAAGGATATCGCCTCGTGCACGCATTCGGTGAGCCGCAGAGGCTTCTTCTGCGCGTCTCGCCCCCAGAGTTGAAGCATGCTGGCAATAATGCGTTTGCACCGCAGGGCGCTCGCTTCGATGCTGGCGAGCATGTTCGTCTGATCGGCATCGAGCGGCGGTCCGGCCTTCAAGAGCTCCGCGAACGCGAGAATGTTGGCGACCGGGTTGTTGATCTGGTGCGCGATGCCGGCCGCGAGCTGTCCCAGCGCCGAAAGCTTCTCGGCCTCTACCGCCCTCGTCAGGCGGCGCTTCTCTTCGGCGAGGTCCACGTAGCAGCAGACCGCAAAGCCGCTGTCGGCGCGGTGCGCGTGCACCCGGAAAGTGGTTTTCTCGGATGAGATCTCGGCGTGGGCGTGACGCGTCGAATCGCCGAGCGAGCCGACGGGGCACCCGTTGCACGGCTCGGCCCTGCCGAACAGCACCGAGTGGCAACGACGGCCGGCGATGTGGGCTCTGTCCTCGCCGCGAAGCTCGGCCCCGGCGCGGTTGATGCGCAGAAGCGAAAAGCCGGCCCCGACGATGGCGATGGGCATGCGAATGGCATCGAACGTCTGCTCCCAGTCGCGCTCGGGTCCCGTCGACGCGCTGGCGACGCTTCTCGGGTCCGCGGCCTCGTCGCGCTGCAGCTCGGACAACAGCTCGTGCACGCGCTCGTCGTCGAGCGGCTTGGCGAGCACGCCGAACGGCCGCGCCTGGTTCACCCAACGAACCAGGAGCGCACCGTCGGCCGGGGGCACGAGCAGAACGCGGGTCAGCCCGGGCCGATCCTTCTGCGCCCTCACCAACAGGCCCATCCCCAGGCCGTCGTCGGCGCCGGCGCAAATCATCCACACGGCGTCATCCTGCAGGACGGCACGCGCGTCCTTCAGCCCGGTCACCCGAAGCACGGCCCAACCCGTGGCGGCGCGCGCGATGACGCGGTACGAGTGATCGTCTCCGTCGGCGACCGCGATGGCCGGCGGACGAGCTGTCGGATTCCGCATTCCGATTGGCCGTCCCCCAAGCCGGAGCAATCACTCGAGCACGAACGTGGTGGCGGCGGTGGGGGCGCCCGCTCCGTCGAGATGCGCGTCCGCGCGCCAGGCGCCCGCGATGTAATACTGGTCGATCATCGTCCCTGCGACGGGGAGCTGGGCCCAGACTCTGTAGCCCGTGGTGGTCTTCTGCGCCAGCTGCTCGGAGGGCCCGGCCCCCTCGGTCGCGAAGGCGATGTCGAAGCGCTGATACAGCCCGCCGTCGGGCATCAGCAAGAAGAGGGTGAGCTGGTGGTGCCCCTGGACCGAGCGCGGAAGATCGAACGCGAGGTAAACGGTGTAGGTGGAGCTTATCGCGAAGGACGACTGCCACTTCGGCCGGGTCGACGCCTCGGCGGTGGTGCGAAGCGCGTAGCTCGAGCTGGTCGTCGTGCCTGAGCTGCGCAGCGATTCGGCGGGCGATGTCTCGAGCTCCGTCGGGCCGAAGCCACAGCCTGCGAGGACAGCCGCCAACAAGATCATTCCGCGCTTCATCGTCGCCTCCGAATCGGGGTTCGCAGACGGGCGATTGCAAGCCGAGCACCCGGCGCAACACGTGGAATCGCCGGGGCCCTGGCTCGGCGGCCGGAGGTCAGCGCCGACCCCCTCGAAGAAAGCTGACCCACTCATCGGCCGCCCCCCTCCGAGGCCGGCCGGCCGGCAGGAGCGCCTTTGCCGGCTCTCCGCCCACCGACGGGCCGAGAAGATCCGCCGCGTCGACGGTGTTCTCCGCTGAGGTCGCGAAGGCCGTTGGCAACCGGCATCTGCTCGTGCTAGCAGAGGCGCCGGCAAGGTCGAAGGAATCGAGCAGTCGAGGGGGTCAGAGGGAAGGTCGCTCGGGCGTCGGCGGCGCTGAAAGTCGAAGGTCGGGAGGAGTGGCCGAGCGGTCGAAGGCAGCGGTCTTGAAAACCGCAGAGGGTCTAACAGCCCTCCGTAGGTTCGAATCCTACCTCCTCCGAAGGGCGGGCGGGGTCGTTCTTTGACAGCGGATTGGGAGAGATGGCCGAGAGGCTGAAGGCGCTGGTTTGCTAAACCAGTATAGGGCCAAAAGCTCTATCGGGGGTTCGAATCCCCCTCTCTCCGCCAAGGTTGATGGCAGTCATCGGAGGGGAAAAGCGCCCTTAGCTCAGTTGGATAGAGCGTCGGACTACGAATCCGAAGGCCAGAGGTTCAAATCCTCTAGGGCGCGCTACCTCCCGCATGTCCGAAGTGGATCCGACCGACATCGCGTTCATGGCGCGCGCGCTCGAGCGGGCGGCCGAAGCTGCCGCGCTGGGCGAGGTGCCGGTCGGGGCGGTGGCGGTGAAGGACGGTCAGGTGATCGGCGAGGCGCACAACCGCCGGGAGGTCGACCGCGATCCGTTCGCGCATGCCGAGATGCTGGCGATGGCCCAGGCGGCGAAGGCCCTGGGAGCGTGGCGGCTCTCGGGCGTGACGCTGTACGTGACGCTCGAGCCGTGCGCGATGTGCGCGGGCGCGATGGTTCAGGCGCGGGTCGGCCGGCTGGTGTTCGGCGCGAGAGACCCGAAGGGAGGAGCGGTCGTCAGCCTGCACAACCTGGTGCAGGACGAGCGGCACAACCACCGCGTGGCGGTGACCGAGGGCGTGCTGGCAGACGAATGCGGAGCCGTGCTGAAGGCGTTTTTCAAGCGGCTCCGGGACAAGTGAATAGATGGAGAGTTGGCCGAGTGGTCGAAGGCACCAGACTCGAAATCTGGCATACCGGCAACGGTATCGTAGGTTCGAATCCTACACTCTCCGTAGTCTGAGGAGAGGTGGCCGAGCGGTCGAAGGCGCACGCCTGGAGAGCGTGTATACGGGAAACCGTATCGCGGGTTCGAATCCCGCCCTCTCCGCTCAGCCCCCTCGAGCAAAGGTTTTTGGTCGGGACAACGCGGGGACGTGAACCCCGCCAGGTCCGGAAGGAAGCAACGGTAGCGCACCTTCGCGTGTGTCCCGGCCGTCACTTACCCGCAAACGCTCCCGCTCCCGCTCCCTCTCCCGTCAGTTGGGCCTGACCAGAATGGTGGCCCGACCGATCTTCTCCACCACCTGGAATCCGCCGGCCTCGAGCTCGGTGAGCGCCCGCTCGTCGTAGGTGACGGCGCGGTTGAATCGCCGGTCGCGCATCGCGGCCTGGAACGCCCCGTCGTGGGCCCAGTCGCACGTGTACCAGGGAATGTTCTTGCCCAAATAGAAGTAGCCGCCCGCGCCCCAGAGGCCTTCGTTGACGATGAGGAGCCCCGAGGCATCGCCGCGGCTGGCCTTCACCAGCGCCTGGAACTGATCCGGCCGCTGCACGCTCAAGTCGTTCTCGACGAAGTAGGGCCCCAGCGACGTGCAGAGCACGAGCGAGGTGACCGCCGCGCGCAGATCGAGCCGGCGAATCCGCTCGATGGCGCCCAAGAGGCCCGGAATGGCGGCGAGGGCCAGCAGCACCAGCGCCGGGTAGAGGAAGCGGTGCTCCTTGTGTGCGGTGACGCTGATGGACGCGAAATACACGAGCGCGCAGAAGAGCGGCAGGCTCACGCGCGGCGACTGCCTCCAACTGGCCCAGGCCAGCCCGGGCCAGGCCCAGAACGGCGCGTACAGAAGCAGCGGCACGACGTAGAAGCCGAAAGGCGCGGCTCCGAATGCCTGCGCCGCGCGGTCCGACAGCACGTTGAAGTCGATGTACTGGAAGAACGAGTGGAACGGCTTGCCCCACGTCGCCCAGTCGATGCCGGCCAGCACCGCCGCGACGGCGAGCCCACCGGCGGCGGCGAGCGCGAACGGCCGGAAGCGGCGGGCGACGAGCAGCCAGAGCATGGCGGCGGCGACGATCACCGAGCTCGCGTACCGGGCCACGACCGCCAGCCCGAGGCATGTTCCGCCCAGCGCCCAGACGAGGTGCCACCTCTTGCGCTCGGAGGGCTCGTCGCCTGAAGGCAGCCGGTCGAGCAGCTCGATGCCGACGAGCAGGAACGCGGTCGAGAACGACTCGCCCATGGTGCGGCCGGCGAAGGTGATGACGGGCGCGAACAGCCCCACGGCCGGAATGGACCAGACCGCCAGCCCTTCGCGGACGCGCCGCGCGGTGTAGCGGTAGACGGCGGCGAGCGAGAGCGCGTGCAGCGCGAGCTGCGGCACCTCGAGCACCGCGCGGTACGCCACAGGATGCGTCAGGCCCAACGCCACCGACGCCTCGAGCAGCCAGGAGAAGACGATGGGAATGGCCCAGTTCCGCAGGCCGACCTGCCACTCCCACGCGAGGATTCCGTAACCGAAGGCCCGGGCATAGGCCGGCTCGAGCGTCTGGTACACCTCGTCGGGGTGAATGCGGCCGAGCTGCGCCACCGCGACGACGGCCGGAATCGCGGCGATCGGCAGAATCCAGCGCCAGGGAGTGACGGCTCGGGTCGGCAAGCGGCGCGGCATGCTATACGCGGCGCGCACTCACGGGAGCGGAAACATGGACGTCCTCATCGTCGGCGGCGGCCACAACGGCCTGGTCTCGGCGGTCATGCTGGCGCGCAAAGGCCTGAAGGTCACCGTGCTCGAGCGGCGCGAGGTGGTCGGCGGAGCCTGCGTCACCGAGCGGCCTTTCAAGACGGCGCCCAACCTCGGCGTCTCGACCGGCGCCTACCTTCTGGGGCTGATGCCGCCCGAGCTGATGAAGGAGCTGGACCTGAACGTGCCGCTCCACCGGCGCGACCCGCACTACTTCCTGCCCAAGCGCGACCGCGGCTATCTCCTCTTCGGCTCGAACCAGAAGGAGCTCGAGCGGCAGTTCCGCGAGTTCTTCTCCGAAGCCGACTGGAACGCGCACGTGCAGATGAACGCCGAGCTGGCGAAGATCCGCGAGGATCTGGCGCCGAGCTGGCTGGAGCCGCCCCTTTCCATCGAGGAGACCGCCGAGCGCTTCATCCGCAAGGAGCTGCGGCAGATCTTCGTGAGGCTCTGCCGCGGGTCCATCGCCGAGTACCTCGACCGCTTCCCGTTCAAGTCGAACCTGGTGAAGGCGATGTACGCGGTGACCGACGCGTTCTCGGGGCTCGACGGCGGCTTTCACACGCCCGGCACGGGCATGAACTTCCTCGTCCACAACATGTGCCGGCTGCCCGGGGCCGATGGCACGTGGATGATCGTCCGCGGCGGCATGGGCACCATCACCCAGACGCTCTCCGAGATGGCCCGCCGCCATGGCGCCACCATTCGCACCGGCGCTCTGGTGAAGTCGATTCGCGTCGAGGGCGGCGTCGCCAGGGGCGTGGTGCTCGAGAACGGCGAGGAGCTCTCGGCCAGCGTGGTGCTCTGCAACGCCGACCCGTTCAACGTCGCCCGGCTCGTCGGCGAGGAGAAGCTGCCGGCCGACTACCGCAAGCGCCTCGACGGCCTGCGCACGCACGGCTCGACGCTGAAGGTGAACCTGTGCCTCGAGGGCCTGCCGAAGTTCACCTGCCTGCCCGAGGACAAGGGACAGTACGGACCGACCATTCACCTGTTGCCCGACGAGGACGTGGTGCTCGACGAGCTCCAGAAGGGCTACCGCGACGTGAAGCAGGGGAAGCTGCCCGAGTTCCCGTCCATCGAGTGGTACTTCCATACGCCGATCGATCCCACCCTGCGCGACGAGCAGGGCCACCACAACTCCGCCCTCTTCGTGCAGTGGGTGCCCTACGAGCCGTCCGGCTCGAGCTGGGAGAAGGAGGAGAGCCGGTACGTGAAGCACCTGCTCTCCATCTGCGACCGGTTCGCCCCGGGCACCAGCGCGCTGGTTCAGGAGACGTTCGCGCTCACGCCCAAGAAGATCGAGTCGTACTTCGGCATCAGCTACGGGCACATCCACCACGTGGACAACAAGTTCGGCTTCGCCGACCGGCTGCCCTACGAGACGCCGATTCAGGGCTTGTACTTCTGCAGCGCCGGGTGTCACCCCGCCGGCTCGGTCATCGGCGCGGCGGGCTACAACGCGGCAAACGTCGTGCTCCGGGCGCTCGGGCGGTAGGCGGACGCGCGCCACTCGGCCACCGAGCCCCTCCGGCACCGTCCTCGGCGGTCAGCGGCCGCTCTTCCGCTTTCGCGGCGTCGCGGATCGGTTCCATCGCGCCGAATCATGGGCTAATTCTCGACCTTCCCATGAGCTACCTCGTCCTCGCCCGCAAATGGCGGCCCCAGAAGTTCCACGACATGACGGGGCAGCAGCACGTGGTCAGGACCATCGAGAACGCCATCAAGCTCGATCGGGTCGCCCACGCGTACCTGTTCTGCGGCCCCCGCGGCGTCGGAAAGACCACCGCCGCCCGGCTTCTGGCGAAGGCGCTCAACTGCGAGAAGGGCCCCACCGCCGACCCGTGCGGCCAATGCCGCGCTTGCGTGGAGATCGCCGCCGGCACCTCGGTCGACGTGGCGGAGATCGACGGCGCCTCGAACAACGGCGTCGAGAACGTGCGGGAGATCCGCGAGAACGCCAAGTACCTGCCGCAGCGCGACCGGCACAAGATCTACATCATCGACGAGGTCCACATGCTCTCGGGGGCGGCGTTCAACGCGCTGCTCAAGACGCTCGAGGAGCCCCCCGGGCACGTGAAGTTCATCTTCGCCACCACCGAGCCGCACAAGCTGCCCGACACCATTCTCTCGCGCTGCCAGCGGCACAACTTCCGCCGCATTCCCGTGCGCGAGATGCAGGAGCGCCTCCAGGAGATCTGCCGCGCCGAGGGCGTTCAGATCTCCGACCGCTCGCTCTCGCTCATCGTCCGCCAGAGCGAGGGCGGTATGCGCGACGCGCTCTCGCTCTTGGACCAGGTCCTCTCCGCGTGCGGGCATGCGCCCTCCGACGAGGCGGTGGCCGAATCGCTCGGCGCCATCGACCGCACCCTGGTGCAGCTCTTCGCCGAGGCCCTGGTCAAACGCGACGCGAAGTCGGTGCTCCTTCACGTCGAGGACGCCTTCAACCGCGGCTTCGACCTGAAGCGCCTCGCCGAGGAGATCGCCTTCCAGATCCGCCACGCGTTCGTCGCCCGCGCCGTGGGAGAGCCGCCCGCCGAGCTGGCCGAGAGCGAACGCGCCGCCGTCGCCGCCCTCGCCCGCGATGCCGACCCGGCGCAGCTCTCGCGCATCTTCGACGTGGTGCACGGCGCCATCTGGGAGATCTCCCGCGCCGCCCAGCCGCGGCTCGCCCTCGAGATGGCCCTGCTCAAGGCGGTTCAGCTCGCGCCCGCCGCCTCCATCCCCGAGCTCGTCGCGCGCGTCGAACGGTTGGCCCAAGGACTGCCCTCGATCGATCGGAAGATCGCCGGAGCGCCAGGAGGTCGCTCCGCTTCCGCGAACTTTCGAGAGAGCAGGAGCTGACTCGGCCGCCGCTCAGCCTCGCCCGCCCGCTCCCGAGCCGCGTGCTGCGGCGGCTCCGGCGGCCAGGACCTCCGACACGCGCCTCTTCGCCCCCGAGCCCTCCCCCGAAGGCTGCGCCTCCGGCCTGTGCGATCCGTCTGCTCCGCCCGCCGAGCGCTGGAGATCCGCGGTCGAGCACGTCAAAGCCGCCTCCGGCCGCCACGGCCGCGCCCTCGCCTTCGCCCGCCTCGTCGCCATGAAGGACGGAGAGATCTCCGTCGCTTTCCCCAAGGACGCAGCCCTGCACCGCGACACGGTCCTCCGCGGCGGGCGGCCCCTCGTCGAGAAGGCGCTCACGGAATTCTTCGGCCGCCCCACCCGCCTGGTCGAGGAGACCTCCGAGGCGGCCCTCTCCGCCGCTCCTTTGAGCATCGCAGAGCAGGCGCTCCGCGGCCGCGAGGCGCGGGAGAAGGAAGTGGAGGCGAAGATCAGGCAGCATCCGGCCGTGCGCGCCGCCCTCAAGGTGCTGGGAGGGGAGATCGAGCACGTACAGGTCCTCGAGCCGCAGGAGCGGCCGGTGGAGGAACAGGTCGACGGAGAGTGAACGGGTTCAACCGCCGGGAGCGGGAGCGGGAGCGGGAACGGGAGCGGGAGGAGACGAGGGAACGATGCCAGGGATTGATTTGAATTACTTCATTCGGCAGGCGAACAAGCTCACCGAGAAGATCGAAGCGAAGAAGAAGGAGCTCGCCGAGATGACGGTCGAGGCCCAGGCCGGCGACGGCCGGGTCACCGTCACCGCCACCGGCGCGCGGGAGATCCGCTCGATCCGCGTCGCCAAGGAGCTCATCGACCCGAACGACGCGGCGATGCTCGAGGACCTCATCGCCGCCGCCGTCAACGCCGCCCTCGAGAAGGCCCGCGAGCTCGAGAAGGACGAGCTGGCCAAGGTCACCGGCGGCGTGAAGATTCCCGGCCTCACATGACGCCCGACCCGCTCAACCGCCTCACCGCGCAGCTCGCCACTCTCCCGGGCATCGGCGAGAAGACGGCGCAACGGCTCGCCTTCCACATCCTTCGCGCGCCCAAGGAGTACGCGCGCGAGCTGGCGCAGTCGCTCATCGAGGTGGTCGAGAAGGTGCGGCTGTGCTCGACCTGCTTCTCGCTCACCGACGCCGAGCTGTGCGGCATGTGCCGCGACAGCCGCCGCGATGACCGTCAGATCTGCGTCGTCGAAGGCGTGGCCGACCTTCTGGCCATCGAGCGCACCCGCGAGTTCAAGGGTCGCTACCACGTGCTCCACGGCGTGCTGTCGCCGCTCGAGGGCGTCGGCCCCGATCGGCTCCGCATCCAGGAGCTGCTCGCCCGGCTGCGCGACGGCAAGGTGGAGGAGGTGATTGTCGCCACGAATCCCGACGTCGAGGGCGAGGCCACCGCGCTCTACCTCACGCGGCTGCTCAAGCCGTTCGGGCTCAGGGTGACGCGGCTGGCCCAGGGCCTGCCCATGGGCGGCGACCTCGAATATGCCGACCAGGCCACGCTGGCCCGCGCGCTCTCGGGGCGGAGAGAGCTGTGACCGGCCGGTGGCTGGCCACCGCCCTCGCCTCGGCGATTCCCCTCGCCGCCATCGCCGAAGACGACTGCGCCCGCGTGCGCGCGGTGAAGGCGCTCGCGGTGAGGCACCAGCTCGATGCGGCCACGCTGGAGAAGCTCGAGGCGATGCACTGCGGCGACAAGCCCTCGCCCCCGCCGCTGCCGCCGCCGCCACCTCCGCCGCAGGCCGCGCGCGAGTCCCGCGACTGCGCGGATCTGCAGATGATGGCCCGCCTGGCCCGCCTCGGCAGCCGGCCCGACATCGTCAAGCTCGTCGAAGAGCAGATCCCCTCCGCCTGCGCCTCGCCCGGAGAGCTGGCCCCGTTCAAGTGGCCCAACGGCATCGCCGCCAAGCGCCCCGACGGGAGCTGGCAGTACCCCAACGCCGCCATCGCGAAGACCGCCGACGGCCGGTGGCAGTACCCCACCAACGTCACCGCGCGGGGCTACGACGGCGCCTGGCGCTACCCGAACGCGGTGACCGCCCGGAGGAGCGACGGCAAGTACCACTCACCCACCGCGGCGACGATGACGCTCGACGAGCTGCTCGGCTGGTGCTGCGAGCGGCTGGGCAAGGAGCGCTGCGGTCAGGCCGTCGAGCGCATTCATTCGGCGCCCGACGAGCTCAAGGAAGCGCTCGTCGTCGAGCTGGCCTGGGACGCGTACCGCGGCCGGCGCTGAACCGGTGTTCGACGAAGGCCAAAGCGGCGCGAGCCGATCGAGCAGCTACTTCACCGGCTCGAAGACGAACGGAATCTTCACCTGCAGCGGCTCGCCCCGGTACGCGGGGAAGCACAGCGCCTTCACGCGCGACTCGAGGCACTTCCCCACCCGGCCCTTCATCTCGCTCACCGCCGACGCCACCTTGCCGGAGGGCGCGATCGTCACCGTCACGTTCACCTTGCCGGATTGGCCGGGCAGCTCGCTGCGGTGCTCCTCGAAGCACTGGAGGATGCGGCTCTTGCCCTTCAGCACCGAGCGCTCGATGTCCTTCACGGTGAGCTGGTCGACCCGCCCGCAACCTCTGCCCACCGCGACCGCCACCCGCGCGCCGGCGTCAGAAGGCTGTGGCGCTTCGGTCGATCCGGCGTCCGCCTCCGCCACCTGAGGCGGTGCGCCCCCATCCTCCGCCGGAGTCGTCTGCGTCGCCTGCTCGACCGGCGGGGGCTCCGCTTCGACCGCCCGGCCCGGCCCGCGCAGAACGACGTACGCCCCCAGCCCCGCCGCGGCGACCGCCGCCAGCGCCACCAGCATCACTGCACCGCGGCTCGATCTGGCCTTGGCACCCGGCGGCGCGACCACCTTCGTGGGCCCCGCGTCGGTGAGCACGGCGTCGCCCGGATCGGTCTTGGGCATGTACGGGTTCGAAAAGCCCGGCACGTCGACGCCGCTCTGCGCCAGGCTCACCAGCGTGGGAATGCGCGTCTTGTGGTTGAAGCGCTCCTCGCCGAAGAGGTCGCGCAAATAGGCACCGACGCTGACGACGTTCTGGCCCGACGTCCACGCGGCCAGAAGCCGCTCGAGATCCGCCGCCATCTCCGCGGCGGTCTGGTAGCGCTCGTCGGGAGAGGCGGCCATCGCCCGCGTCACCACCTGCTCGACCTCCACCGGCAGATCGGGCCGCACCTGCCGCGGCGGCTTGAAGTCGCACGAGAGCACCGCGTTCAGAATGGCCAGGTCGTTGTCGCGGGCGAAGGGGCGCACGTTGGTGAGCCCCTCGTACAGGCTCACTCCCAGCGAGAAGACGTCGGCCCGGCGGTCGACGGCGTCGCCCCTGGCCTGCTCGGGCGACATGTACATGTACTTGCCCTTCACCACTCCGGCGGTGGTGTTGGTGATGCGCGACTCGGCCTTGGCGATGCCGAAGTCGAGCAGCTTCACCTGGCCCTGATAGGTGACGTAGATGTTCGAGGGCGAGATGTCGCGGTGGACGATGTTCAGCGGCCGGCCCTGCTCGTCGGTGAACTCGTGCGCGAAGTGCAGCCCGTGCGCGGAGTCGGCGATGATGCGCAGCACCACGTGAATCGGCACGTAGCTCCGCCTGCGGGCCGCCGTGCGGAGGATGGTCGAGAAGTCCTCCCCCGCGAGGTACTCCATGCAGATGAAGTAGCAGCCGTCGGCCAGGCCCAGGTCGTTGATCTGGATGATGTTCTGATGCGCGAGCCGGGCGGCCAGGCGGGCCTCGTCGAGGAACATACCCACGAAGTCGGGCACGCTCGAGAGGTGCTGCAGCATGCGCTTGATGACGACGTTGCGCTCGAAGCCCTCGGCCCCCACCTGCTTGGCGAGGAAGATCTCCGCCATGCCGCCTTCGGCCAGCTTGCGCACCAGGAAGTACTTGCCGAAGGCCCGGACCGCCGTGGCCTCGGGCGGGCCAAAGGCCGGGCCGGGCTCGGTGCCGGGTTTCGCGGGCGGGTCAGCGGGGGGCATCACTTTCCTCGCCGCAGCAAACGGATGGTCAGCACCTCGCTCCCGTTCGGGTGCAGCATGCGGAACATAACCACAGGCGGCCTCCCGAATGGAGTGGCCGTCGTCTGAAACCGCGCCTTCTCGTCGAGCGTCACCGCCCGACCGTTGACGAACACCTTCGCCCCCACGGGAGCGACGCCCGACACCTCGACCGTGCTGGCCGTCATCACCTGCCCGTTCCGCGGCGAGTGGATGAGCAGCGTGGGCACCGCGTTGTCGTAGACGAGCTCGAGCGGGTTGAACTTGCCGCCGCGGAGCTCCTCGCCGCTTTCGGAGAGCGGCGTGACGTTCCACACGTATTTCCCTTCCGAGAGCACGCCCGGTTCGAGCCGCAGCGACTCCTCGGTGACGGTGCGCTCGACGAGCGGCCGGGTCAGCTCGCCGGCGCGGTAGACCACCACCCGGTACTTCGCGGCGCCCTCCTCGGGCTCGAAGGTGAAGGTCACCGCCGGCGGCTTGTCCTGGAAGAAGATGGTGGTCTTCTCCCGGCCGTCGGGCACCTCGTTGCGCAGCGTGGCCAGGTCCTTCTGTTGAGGCTCGGGAGCGAAGCTGGCGCTGCCCTGGTCCACCAGCGCGCCGTCGGCGCCGACGATTCGCCAGTAGAGCGCGCCGCGCGAGGGCGCCGGTACGTTCACCCAGCTCTGACGCACGACGCCACTCAGCACGCGCTGCTCGAGCTTCTCGTCGGTGGCCACCTGCACCTGGAACGGGCCCTTGCCCTTCTCCCAGACCAGCGCCACCTGCTCCAGCCCGGGGTGGTGCACCTTGAGCCCGAGCCGCGAGGGCAAGGCCACCTCTTCGCGCTCGAGCTCGGAGACCGCCACGCCCGATTTGCCCACGCGCGCGAGCTGACCCGACGACAAAGGCCGCTCCACGCCGTTCTGCGAGAGCCGGTGCTCGCCGGTCGCGGCGACCACCTCGAGCCCGTCGCGCGTGCGCGAAAGCCGCACCTGGCCGCCGCTCTCCGAGGAGAGCTCGAGCCCCGACACCACGAGCCTGCTCTTTCTGTTCGCGGCCAGGTTCGCCACCACCTCGCCCTTGCTCAAGGACAGGCGGAGCTGCTCCTCGTCGCTCGAGCGGGCCGAGCCGTCGAACACCAGCTCGGCGCCGCGGGCGACCAAGAGCTCGGTGGAGCTGCCCTCGGGCCTCATCGCCGAGCGCCCGGTCCTGACGCGCAGGGCGTCGCCCGACTCGACCGGCGCGCCCTTGCCTGGCACGGCCCGCCACTGCCTGGTCAGGCGCCGCTTGAGCTCGACCCGGCCCGAGGGGTGGACCATCACCTGGATCGGCGCGAGGGTGATGGGCTCGGGCTCCTTCTTCGCCAGCTGAATCTGCCCCAGCGAGATGGCCAGCGACTCGCCGGCGGCGGCGGTGGTCGCCTGGCCGTTCTTGTTGATGAATTCGACCGCGCCCAGCATCACCTCGAGCCTGGCGTCGGTCTCCTTCACGTCGAGCGAGACCTCGGTGCGGGCACTGCCGAGCCGGGTCAACCCGAACGGCGTCTCGATCGACAGCGCGAGCAGCTGCCCCTGCCCGTCGCCCGAGGGGGCGCGGGAGACGACCAGGCCGCGATCGATGCGCAGCACGATGCCCGAATCGTCTTCGCCGACCCGGAAGCGCGCCAAAGGGCCGATCTCCACCACCCGGCCACCCGGGAAGCGCACCCGGGCCTGGCCGTCGGGCCCGGTCTCCAGGACGTCGCCCAGATGGACGTAGCCGAGCTCGGCGCGGAGGCTCTTGCCGTCGCGCTCGAGGGTGACCGCACCCTTCTTCTCCTCCAGGTGGGCCAGCGGCGCGCGGACCTGTCCCGCGTCGACCGGCTCGGGCTCGTCGGGACACGCCGACAGCGCCGTCGCCAGCCCCCCCAGGAGCAGCCAGGAGCTCGCGCTTCGAGACCTCACTTGGGATGCAGGTCGACGTTGAAGATGGTTTGGTCGCCCTCTTTCACGGTCACCCGCTTCGTCTGTGTCAAGAACCCCGGCGCCGAGATGACGATGGTATAGGTGCCTCCCTCGACGCGGAAGGTGAAGGCCCCCCGCTGGTCGGCCCTGGTGTTGATGCGGGCCTGCGGAATGGACAGCTCGGCGGCGATGGGCGCGCCGCCCCGCTTCGAGCGCACGATGCCGGTGATGGTCGCCGGCGCCTTCTGCTCCTCCTTGACCAGGGCGATGGGCAGCTCGGCCGTCTTGCCCGGCGCGATGGAGGCCACCTCGGCGCCCGGCTTGTAGCCCTGGAGCGTCGCCGAAACCTCGAGCGGGCCCGAAGGCAGGTCGGCCAGCACCACCCTGCCGCTGGCGTTCGAGATGTACTCCGAGCCCTGCACCACCACCGTCGCCCCGGCCAACGGAGACTGCGTCAGCTTGTCGAGCACCGTGACGGTCAGCCCGCCGACCTTGGGCGGCTCCTTCTGCACGCGCAGCTCCAGCGACGCGCGCTGGTGTGCGAGCACCTCACCCTGCGCTTCGAGAGGCACGTAGCCCGCGGCGGTGGCCGTGGCGCGAACGGGGCCGGGCGGCACGCCCTCGACGGAGAGGCGCCCGTCGGCGTCGGCCGAGAGCGCGCGCTCCTGGCCGCCCCAGGCCACCGTCACCGAGGCGTTCGGAATCGGCGAGCCCGACGTGGCGTCGAGCACGGCGACGTCGAGCGCGCCCAGGACCGGCCGGGCCGGAGCGTCCGTAAGCCACTCGAGCTCGAAGGCGATTCCCGCGCGCGAGAGCGTCTGCGTCGACTCCAGCCGCTCGGGCCCGGTCACCCGATCGGTGACGTACTGGTAATCGAGCACCACGCCGTAGGCGAGCGAGTCGGCCCGGCCCAAAGGCAAGAGCAGCGAGGCTCCCGCGGCGAAGCCAAAGGCCGAAGCGGACGTGCCCCGCCCGTCGCTCACCGCCAGGGCCAACGGGTACTCGCCGCGGGCTTCGAGGCTGAACGGGCCCAAATCCATCGAGGCCCGGGCACCCACAAGCAGCGCGTGGCGCGAGAAGGCGGCGAAGGCGGGAGACGCCGAGCTGCCGAACGCCGGCAACTGCGAGAAGCCGTAGCCGACCGTGCCCTCGAGCCGCGCCGGCCCGAAGGAGACTCGCGCCGCGCCCGAGGCCGAGGCCCGAAGCAGGCTCCCCGCGGTGATGAGCCCGCCGTCGCCGAACAGGCCGAAGCCCTCGCGCTGGACCGTCAGCGCACCGCCGAAGTGGCCCGGCCCGAAGTACCAGAGCTGCAATGCGACGTCGTTGGGCGTCAGCCCCTGGTAGACGAGCCCCGGGCCTTCGTCCTGCTGGCTGCCCGAGCGCACCGCCACGCCGTAGCGCACGCGAACGCCGTACCGCTCGCCCACCGCGGGTGAGACCGCCTCGAGCGACGACTCCTGGGCCGAAGATGCGAGCACGACGAGCGCACCGAGCAGAGAGCCCGCGCGCGCTGGAAGAGTGGGTCGACGCAAGACGCGCCGATTATAGAGAGTCGTTCCCCGCTGCCCAACAGAAGCACGCACCGTCCGCGGGATCGACCGGCGGCACCGGGGCGGCTCATGCCTCTTCCCGAAGGGGCATTGTTGAGCGATCCTCGCTCGGCCTTCGTGCCCCTCGGTCGAAATGGAGGAGGCGGTAATCCCTTTGGAACCCCATCAGGGCTCTGCTAGGACAATCGATTCGCGGAGGGGAGCTCTCACGCCCATGGCCACGCAGCTCGTGATGTACGAAGAGGAGTTCGCGAAGATCAACGCGATCTGCGACCGCCTCACGAAGGACGCCAATGCGAAGGTGGTCTTCCTCGTCGACAAGAACGGGCAGCTGATCTCGGCCGCGGGCCAGACCCAGCACATCGACACCACCAGCCTGGCCTCGCTCACCGCCGGCAACGTGGCGGCCATGGGCGGCCTGGCCAAGCTGATCGGCGAGAACGAGTTCCCCAACCAGTTCCACGAGGGGGCGAAAGACTCGCTCTACATGACCATCGTCGGCTCGCGGGTGGTGCTGGTGGTCATCTTCGACAACCGCACCTCCCTGGGCCTGGTGAGGCTGCGCATCAAGAAGGCCTCGGACGAATTGACGAAGATCTTCGAGGCGCTCACGAAGAAGACGCAGCTGCCCGGAGCCGGCTCACCGTTCGCCGAGATCTCCGACGAAGACATCGACAACCTGTTCAGCGAGTAACCCGGGAAGCCATGTCCTTCATCAACTACTCATCCCGCGAGATCAACTGCAAGATCGTCTATTACGGCCCGGGTCTGTGCGGGAAGACGACGAACCTCCAGTACATCTACAACAAGACGAACCCCGAGACGAAGGGGAAGCTCATCTCGCTGTCCACCGAGACCGACCGCACGCTCTTCTTCGACTTCCTCCCGCTCGCTCTGGGCGAGATCCGCGGGTTCAAGACGCGCTTTCACCTCTACACGGTGCCCGGGCAGGTGTTCTACGACGCCAGCCGCAAGCTCATCTTGAAGGGCGTGGACGGAGTGGTCTTCGTGGCCGACTCGCAGGTCGAGCGCATGGAAGCGAACATGGAATCGCTGGAGAATCTGCGCACCAACCTGGCCGAGCAGGGCTACGACCTGAACAAGCTCCCCTACGTGGTCCAGTACAACAAGCGCGACCTCCCCAACGCCGTTTCGGTCGAGGAGATGCGGAAGGTGCTGAACCCGAGGAACGTGCCCGAGTTCCAGGCGGTGGCGCCGACCGGCGTGGGCGTGTTCGACACCTTGAAGGCCGTGGCCAAGCTCGTGCTGACCGAGCTGAAGAAAGGCGGGTAGGCGCGCGTCGTTCACGCTGCCCGTAAAGCCCATGCATGCCGCTCGATTGCTTCTGAGCTGTGCCCTGCTCGCCGCATCTGCAAAGGCCCAGTCGCCCGAGGAGGCGCCGCCCGAGACGCCGCCCAAGCCCGCCGACGCGTCGAAGCCGAGCACGCCGCTGACCGCCGACGAGGCCTTCAATACCCGGGTGAAGACGCTCGAGGAGCAGGTCATCGACCTGAAGGAGAAGATCTTCCGCACCAAGGCGCGGCTCTTGTTGCTCCAGGAGACGGTGCTCGGTGGAGATCTGTCGACCGGGGCGCGAGCCGTGCTGTTCCACAAGAACGAGATGGGCAGCTCGTTCGTGCTCGAGTCGGTGGCCTACGCCCTCGACGGAGCGCCCATCTTCACCAAGGTCGACGTCGATGGAGATCTCGACAAGCGCGAGGAGTTCGAGATCTTCAACGGCCGCATCGTGCCCGGCCAGCACCAGATCGCGGTGCGGCTCGTCTACCGCGGGCACGGCTACGGGGTGTTCAGCTACCTCGAGGGCTACAAGTTCAAGGTGCAGTCGAGCTACACGTTCAACGCCGAGGCCGGCAAGGTGACCACCGTCAAGGTGGTGGGGTTCGAAAAGGGCGGGCTGACCACCGACCTGAAGGACAGGCCGGCGGTGCGCTACGACGTCGAGGTGGCCAAGGACGCCTCGATGAAGCAGCAGCCGGCCCAAGGCTCGCCCGAGTCGAAGTGATGAACGTCATCCGGCCGGCGCGATTGGCCCCCTCTGTTCTGGCCGCGCTCGTTCTGTGCGCTGCCGTCGCGCACGCGCAGGATCGCCGCGGCCGGGCGTCGCTTTCCGAGCTGTCGGCGCAGCTCGATGCTCTGGCGCGCGACGTCAAGAACGCCGAGAACAACCTGCGCATCGTCGAGACGCAGTACACCGAGCGGCCCGAGCCGTCGGCCGAGGAAGCCAGGCTCCGGCGCTTCTCCGATGGAGAGATTCAGTACCTGCTCGGCGACTACCAGGGCGCCTCGGTGCTCTTCTACGACCTGGTCTCGGACAAGCAGTTCAACGGGCACCCCAAGTACGCCGACGCGCTCTTCTTCCTCTCCGACTCGCTGTACCAGCAGAAGAACTACGTCGGCGCGAAGGTGTACCTGCGCCAGCTCTTGTCGCTGAAGGGGCCCCACTACAAGGAGGCGCTGGCCCGCTTCCTCGAGATCGCCGGGCGCCTCAACGAGTTCGACGGCATCGAGGACTACGTGCACCAGGCCCGCGGGCTCTCGGGCGGCACGTTGCCGCCGGAGATCTCGTACGTCTACGGCAAGTGGCTCTTCAAGCGCGAGGACCTGCCGCTGGATCAGCGCATGAACCGGGCCCAGGCCATCTTCGGGCCGCTGGCGAACGGCGGCGGCGCCTTCCGCCTTCTGGCGGCGTACTTCGTGGGCGTCACCCACGTGAAGCTGAAGCAGTACGACCAGGCCATCGAGGTCTTCGAGCGCATCGGGAGGACACAGGCCCAGAACGAGCGCGAGCGCAAGGTGCAGGAGCTGGCCAACCTCTCTTTGGGCCGGCTCTTCTACGAGACCGGGCAGTACGACCGCGCGCTCGACCGGTACCAGGAGATTCCGCGCGAGAGCGAGTACTTCCCCGAGACGCTGTACGAGATCGCCTGGACGCAGGTGAAGAAGGGCGAGTACCAGCGGGCATTCAACGCGGCGGAGATCCTGCTCCTGGTGGCGGGCGAGGACTCGCCGCTGGCGCCGGAGGCGCGCATCCTCCAGGGGCATCTGCTCCTCAAGCTCAAGCGGTTCGACGAGGCCAAGGAGACGTACGACTCGGTCATCAACAAGTACGACCCGTACGAGCAGGAGATGAAGGCCCTCATCGAGCACGAGGACCCGGTGAAGTACTTCGACGAGCTGCTCGCGCGGAACGACCGCAACCTCGACGTCACCGAGCTGCTCCCGCCGGTGGCGCGGCAGTGGGCCACCACGCAAAAGGAGGTGGCGAACGCCCTGCGCATCGAGTCGGACCTGCAGGCCAGCCGCACCGGGGTGCGCGAGGCGCAACAGATGGCCAACCGCATCTTGAAGGCCATCGACGAGCGCGGCCTGGAGATGTTCCCCGAGCTGCAAGACGGCTACATCCGCGCCGACGGCGCCGACAACCTGCTCACCCAAATCGAGCAGTCGCTGGTGCGCATCGAGAGCTATCTGGTGGCCGACCAGCTCACCGACGCCGAGCGGGCCCAGCTCGAGAAGGCCCGGTCCGACGTCGCCGACATCAAGGCCAAGTTCGACAAGCTGCCCACCACCGAGAAGGAGCTCGAAGAGCGGAAGAGGCGCATCCGCGAGAAGGTCGAGGAGATCGACAAGCAGGCCTTCAAGCTGGGCTACGAGATCCAGAGCATGCACGCGGTGGTCGCCGCGGTCGAGAAGTGGCTCGAGGACACCAGGGCCCAGCGGAAGAGCCCGCCCGAGGAGGAGAAGGCCTTCGTCGAGAAGCTCGAGCACGAGATCGAGGCGCTGGGTGCGCTGGAGAAGGAGCTGACCGAGCTGAGGCAGCATCTGGCCGAGGAGAAGGCCTCGGCCGACGCGGTGCTCTCGGGCGAGGACCAGATCCGCAAGCAGCTGCAGGATGCGCTCGAATCGCAGCACAATCTCATCGCCTCCGCCGAGACACGCCTGTCGGACGACGCGAAGGTGGTCCTCGAGAAGGCGCACGCGGTGCGCGATCAGGCCTCGTCGGTGCGGGCCCGGGTGGCCACCGCCAAGGGCAAGCTGAGGGCGCAGCTCGAGCGGCGCGGCAAGCAGATCCGCGACAAGGTGCTGGCCGAGCAGGAGCTGCTCCAGGGTTATGGCCAGGAGGTGGCGAGCGTCTCCGGCTCGGCGCGCAACCTGGTGGGGATGATCGCCTTCGACAGCTTCCGGCGGGTGCACCGGCAGTTCTACGAGCTGGTCTTGAAGGCCAACGTGGGCGTGGTGGACGTGGCCTTCACCCGCAAGCAGGACAAGACGTCGCAGATCCAGAAGCTCTCCTCGCAGAAGGACCGCGAGCTGCGCGCGCTCGACGAGGAGTTCAAAGAGGTGCTGAAGGATGTGGACTGACCGGGGCCGGCCTTCTGCGTCAGGAGGCCTCTGGCCGTGCATCGCGCTGGCCCTCGCCTGGTCCGGCGCGGCCTTCGCCCAGGCCGACGGAGGCACGCCCGAGCAGGCCCAGAAGAAGGACGTCGCTCCCGCACAGAAGCCGAAGTCCCGCTACTTCGAGGGCATGGGCAGGACTCCCGAGGAGGTGAAGCTGCTCGAACAGCTGAGCGCTGCCATCGAATCGTACGAGGCCGAGTCGAAGGACTTCCGCAAGGAAGTGCAGCTGCTCATCGAGAAGAAGTACGAGGAGAAGCGCAACGCCCTGGCCAACAGCTACGAGCGGGCGATTCGCGACCTCGAGGTGCTCGAGCGCAAGGAACGCCTCGACGCCATCGCCCAGTTCGAGGAGTTCCTCCAGCGCTACCCGAACGACCCCAAGTACACGCCCGACGTGATGTTCCGCCTGGCCGAGCTCTACTACGAGCGGTCGAGCGACGATCACATGGTCGCGATGCGCGAGTACGAGGAACGCCTCAAGTCGCTCGACCCGGAGAAGGCCGGCGAGGTGCCGCCCCAGCCCAAGCCGGACTTCTCGAAGTCGATCGCGCTCTACCGGAAGCTCATCACCCAGTTCCCCGACTACCGGTTCAACGACGCCGCGCACTACCTGCTCGGCTACTGCCTCGAGAAGCAGGACGAGTTCGACAAGAGCCAAAAGGCCTACCAGGAGCTCATCGCGAAGTACCCCAAGTCGAAGTTCACCACCGAGGCCTGGGTGCGCATCGGCGAGTACTACTTCGACGCGTACACCGAGGAGGGCTCGCTCAATCGGGCCGCCGAGGCGTACGAGAACGCCATCCTCGACAAGGAGCACGCGCTCTACGACAAGGCGCTCTACAAGCTGGGGTGGACCTACTACCGCATGGACCGGTTCGACGAAGCGGTCGACCGGTTCCTCTTGCTCATCGACTTCTACGAGGCCGAGGCCAAGAAGAAGGGCGAGGAGGTCGGCGGAGACCTCCGCAACGAGGCGCTGCAGTACACCGCCATCAGCTTCGCCGACGAGAAGTGGGGCTCGCTCACCAAGGCCCAGGAGAAGCTCGCCCAGATGGGCGGCCGCCCGTACGAGGCGGAAATCTACCGCCGCATGGGCAACGTCTACTTCGACCAGACGAAGCACCCCGAGGCCATCGACGCCTACCGGCTGGTGCTGCAGAAGGATCCGACGGCCAAGGACGCTCCGCAGATCCAGCAGCGCATCGTGCAGGCCTACGAGCGCGACCGGCGCCTCGAAGAGGCCTTCGCCGAGTCGACCCGGCTCGCCAACTCGTTCGGCCCGGGCACGCCCTGGTACGAGAAGTGGAAGAGAGATCCCGACGTCGTCTCCGCGGCGCAGGAGCTGGCGGAGAAGAGCCTGTACAGCTCGGCCATCTACCACCACCAGCAGGCGCTCGTTTACAAGCAGGAGCAGAAGTTCGAGCAGGCCAAGGCCGCCTTCGAGGTGGCCGCCAAGGCCTACGGCGGTTACCTCGCGCGCTTCCCGCGCTCGAAGAACGCGTACGAGATCCAGTTCTATTACGCCGAGTGCCTCTACAACTCGTTCCAGTTCGCCGAGGCGGCGAAGAACTACGCCGCCGTGCGCGACTCGAGCCAGGACAACAAGTACCTCAACGAGGCCGCCTTCTCGGCGGTGCTCGCCTGGCAGCGGCAGATGGAGCTGGAGATCAAGGCCCAGACCATTCCCGACCTGAAGCCGGTGCTGTCGAAGGACCGCAAGGAGGGCGAGGTCATCAAGCCCATCCCGCTCGCCGAGAGCGAGAAGAACCTCATCGCGGCCTCCGACGAGTTCCTCGAGCGCCTGCCGAAGGACGAGAAGGCTCCGGGCATCGCCTACAAGGCGGCGGAGATCTTCTACTCGCACAACGACTTCCCCGAGGCGCGCAGGCGCTTCGAGGAGATCGTCAAGACCTACCCGTCGCACGAGGTCGCCAAGTACTCGACCAACCTCATCGTCGAGAGCTACCTGGCGGAGAAGAACTGGGCCGAGGTGGAGAAGGTCGCCGCCCGGCTGGCCTCAAACAAAGAGGTCATCGACCCCAAGAGCGACCTCTACAAGGACCTGGTCAAGTTCAAGCTGGGCGCCCGGTTCAACCTCGCCGATCAGCTCATGCAGAAGGGCGAGTACGACGAGGCGGCGAAGAAGTACATCGAGCTGGTCGGCGAAGAGCCCAGGCACGAGTTCGCCGACAAGGCGCTCAACAACGCCGCCGTCTGCTACGAGAACGTGCGCCGCTTCGACTCGGCGCTGAAGATCTACGAGCGCATCTTCCGCGAGTACCCGAGCTCGACGCTGGCCGACAACGCGCTGTTCCGGGTCGCGGTGAACGCGCACCAGAGCTACGACTTCGACAAGGCGGTCGAGAGCTACCAGAAGCTGGTGAAGGACTACCCGGCCTCGGCCAGGCGCCAGGACGCGATGTTCGACACCGCGGTGCTGCTCGAGGCGCTCCAGCGGTACGACGAGGCGGCGGCCGCGTTCTTGCGCTTCGCCGACCTCTTCCCCAACGCCGAGGACGCACCGAAGAACCAGTTCCGCGCGGCACTCATCTACGAGAAGCAGGGCAATTACGCCAAGGCCATCTCGGCCCTGCAGGAGTTCATCGCCAAGTTCTCGAGCAAACCGGCCCAGGCCGAGCTGGTGGTCGACGCCAGAAAGCGCATCGGCGATGCGCACAGAAAGCTGGGCCAGGACGCCCTGGCCCGAAAGGCCTACGAAGAGACGATGCGCGAGTTCGCGCGGCGGAACCTGAAGCCCGAAGCCGCGCAGATCGCCGCGGCCGCCGCTGCCGAGGCCTGCTTCATGGTCGCCGAGTACGAGTTCAAGGAGTTCGACAAGCTCAAGATCGGTGGAACGAAGAAGGCGCTCGAGAGGTCCTTCACCGCCAAGAGGAACGCGGTGAAGAAGGTGAACGAGGCCTACACGCAGTGCCTCAAGTACAAGAACGTCGAGTGGACGCTGGCGTCCTTCTACCGACGGGGCTACGTGCTCGAGCGGTTCGCCCAGACCATTCTCGAGACGCCCACCCCGCCGGAGATCAAGCGCCTCGGCGAGGAGGCCGAGATCATCTACAAGGATCAGCTCGCCCAGCAGACGGTGGTGCTCGAGGACAAGGCGGTCGAGAGCTATGCCGCCACGCTGGCCGAGGCTCGCAAGTACCGCATCTCGAACGAGTGGACGAAGAAGACGCTCGAGTCGCTCAACCGGTTCCGGCCCAAGGAATACCCGGTGCTGAAGGACCCGATGATGCGCCTGGCGGCCGAGCCGAAATACCCCGAGGGCGTCGTCGCCACGGCGCAGGGGCCGGTGCGCGACGCCTACGTCCCGCAGAAGCTTAAGGGGGACGACAAATGAGGGCACTTTCGGCCGCCGCGCTGGCCCTGTGCCTCTCCTGCGCCTCGTCGAAGGAGGCACAGCGCCCCTCTCTGGCCGACGAGACGCCCGAGGTGCCCTACGTTCCCAAGAAGCCGGCCGCGGTCGCGTCGCAGCCTCCGCCGCAAGAGGGGGGAGAGACCACGAGCGCCGCGGGCGGAACGGCGCCAGCCAAAGCCGCCGCGGAGGAGCCGCCGCCACGACCGCCGCCCGCTCCCAAGGTGGATCCGGCCACCGATGCCGCCTTCCGCCGCGCCGCCGAGCTGGCCCAATCGGGCGACGTGGTACAGGCCCAGCGCGCGTTCCAGGACCTGGTGGAGAGGAACCCCGAGCTCGACTACGCGTGGACGAACCTCGGCATTCTCTACGAGCGGCAGGCCCAGCCGGACGACGCCGAGCGCGCCTACGAGCGGGCCATCGAGATCCGCCCCGATCAGGAGCTGGCGCATGACTACCTCACGCGCCTGTACTGCCGCACCGGCCGCGCCGCCGAGATCGAGGGCAAGCTGCGCCAGCGCATCCACCAGCATCCGGCGGCGCTGGGGCTGCGCACCGCGCTGGTCTACGCGCTGATGCACCAGGGCAAGTACGGGCCGGCGGCGGCCGAGGCCAAGAAAGTGCTCAAGGCCGACGAGCGGAACGTGCGCGCCATGCAGCTGCTCGCGCAGATCTACTTCCGCGAGGGCAAGAACGAGCTGGCCAAGATGGTGCTGGAGAACGCCCGGGCCATCGACCCCAACGACGCGGCCACCCACAACGCGCTGGGGCTGGTGAATTTGGCGCTCAAGGCCAGACAGGTGGCACTGGAGAACTTCAAGACCGCGTCCAGCTTGAAGCCCGACTTCGCCGAGGCGCGCAACAACTTCGGAGCGCTCCTCAACGAGGCGCAGGACTACGACTCGGCGGTGCGCGAGCTCGAGGCGGCGGTGAACGCGGCTCCCGACTTTGCCGCGGCGAGGCTCAACCTGGGCAACGCGTACCGGGGCAAGCAGGACTTCGCCCGGGCCATCGCCCAGTACCAGCAGGTGTTGAGGCTCGAGCCCGACTGGGCGGACACGTACTTCAACCTCGCCATCCTCCACCTCGACTCGGAGATTTCCAACCTCGACACCATCGAGCGCTACCAGCAGTCGATCCGCTACTTCGAGGAGTACCGGAAGCACGGCGGCCGCGACGAGCGCGTCGAGCAGTACGTCAAGGACGCGCAGAAGGGCATCGACAAGGAGCAGCGACGGCGCGAGCGCGAGAAGCGCGACGCCCTCAAGCGCGCCGAGAAGGAGGCCGAGGAGCGCCGCAAGGCGGAGGAGGCCGCGAAGAAGGCCGAAGAGGAACGCAAGCGCCAGGAGGCCGAAGCCGCCAGGCTGGCCGCCGAGGAGAAGAAGCGGCAAGAGGCCGAGGCCGCCAAGAAGGCTGCCGAGGAGAAGAAGCGCAAGGCCGAGGAAGCGAAGAAGGCGGCGGAGGCGGCCAAGAAGCCCGCGTCGAAGCTCGGCGATGACGACGAGCCGCCGCCCTCTCCAACGCCCTCGGGCTCGGGTAAGCTCGCCGGGGACGACAAGTGATGGTGAGGGGATGAAACCGACCCTGCTTCTGGCTGCGCTGCTCTTCTCGGCCATCTCGCTCGCGCAGGACGCCACGGGCGGCTCGGGCGCGAAGAAGAAGAAGGTCATCCGCCTCGACGCCATCACCGTCGAGGGCCGCATCCAGAAGCCGCAGGCGTTCTACATTCTCCAGCGGTCGAACCTGAACTTCGAGGAGCTCAACCGCACCGAGACGTTCATTCACAAGGTGGAGCGGAGCGTCGAGAAAGAGCCCTTCTAGCCGATTCGCGGTATCTAACCGTCGACCGGGAACCCGTTCGGGGCCCGGTTGTCCAAGGGAACGGCCCGACCGACCATGGCCACAACCCACGCACAGAAGATTCTCCGCGTCGGCGTCATCCAGGGCGGGAAGATCATCGAGGAGCGCCTGCTCAGGAAGCGGTCCGACGTCACCATCGGGCAGGAGGCGAAGAACACCATCGTGGTGCCGGCCTCCAACCTGCCGGCCACCTTCCCGGTGTTCGAGTTCCGAAACCAGCAGTACGCGCTCGTCTTCACCGAGGAGATGGACGGCCGCGTGCGGCTGGGCAATTCCGACGTCGACTTCGCCTCGCTCCGCTCGCAGGGGCTGGCCAAGAAGCGGGGCAACGTCTACGTGCTGCCGCTGACGGAGGCGGCCAAGGGGAAGATCTCCCTCGGCGAGGTCACCCTCCTCTTCCAGTTCGTCAACCCGCCGCCCGAGCCTCCCAAGACGCAGCTGCCGCCCATCGCCAAGGGCTCGTTCTGGCAAGCGGTGGACCAGCTCTTCTTCATCGTCCTGGCCACCTCGCTGTTCGTGCACTTCACCTGCGCGGGCTTCATCATCAGCCAGCCGCGGCCCGAGGAGCGCGAGCTGTCGCTCGACGAGCTCCCCGACCGCTTCGCCAAGGTGCTCATCCCGGTGAAGATCGAGCAGCCCAAGGTCGAGCCGACGGTGCAGGCCGGGGGAGATCAGAAGGGCGACGACAAGAAGGGCGACGACAAGCCCAAGGGCGACAAGAAGCCGGCCGGCGGCGGAGATCCGAACGCCCGGCGCGAGGCGGTCGCCAAGGCGGTGTCCCAGAAGGGCCTGCTGAAGATCCTCGGCTCGGTCGGCGGTGGCGGCGGCGGCGCGTTCGAGGACGTTCTGGGCGGCGGCGGCGCGGGCGACGTGGCGGCGGCCCTGGCCGGAGCGGGCGGCGTGGGCGTGGCCACCTCCGACGCGCTGGGCATGGGCAAGGGCCCCAAGGGCGGCGGCACCGGCACGGCGGTGGGCATCGGTGATTTGGGCACCTCGGGCGGCGGCAACGTGAACCTGGGCAACAAGAGCGACGCCCGGGTCACCGGCCGGGTCGCCGACGCGGCCCCCGAGGTCGACTCGGCCGACGTCGACCGCAACGCGCTGGCCCGCTTCATCAAGGCCCGCATCAGCGCCATCCAGAGCTGCTACGAGCGCGAGCTCAAGCGCAACCCCACGCTCAAGGGCAAGGTGGTGATCCGCTTCGCCATCACTCCCCAGGGCCGGGCCGCGGAGATCGACGTCGAGGAGAACACCCTCGGCTCGGACGCGGTCTCCTCCTGCATCCGCACCGTCATCCGCAGCTGGGTCTTCCCGTTCAAGCCCGACGACAGCGTCATGGTCAGCTACCCGTTCGTCTTCACCCCCGCCTCGTAGCTGCCCGATGCCGGCCCCGGTTTTCCCCCGTGCGGTCGGGCGTGGCATAACTGTCGACGGATGAAGCCGAAGCGACTGTCCGAGGTCCGGGCCCTCATCGCCCAGCCCGAGTTCCAGGACTGGTGGCGCAGGCTGCTCGGCTCGCGCGAGCAGGCGGCGGCGGCGCAGGAGCGCTACGACGAGCTGCTCTCGCAGGTGACGCTGATGGACTTCCGGGCCGAGCTCACCCAGAAGAACGCCATCGACACGCTGTACCAGGCCGGCGAGTGCGAGGACTCGGCCGCCAACATGCTGGTCACCGCCACCGAGCTCGAGAACCGCTCGTTCAGCGCCCTGGCCGACTTCGAGGAACAGCGCTTCAAGACGTCCGAGCTGTGGTACCGGCTCGGAGCGGCGGAGAAGAACCTGCAGGAGAAGAAGGAGCTCCACGAGCGGCAGAAGAGCAAGCGCACCGAGGCCGAGCTGAAGCTGGCCGAGAAGCACCACCGCACGACGGGCGAGGAGTACGAGCGGGAGATGGCCCGGAAGAACCGCCTCTGGGACGAGGTCGAGCGCATCTGGGCCATGAGCGCCGAGGTGTCGCTGCTCTTGACCGAGCAGCGCGCGCGGGGGAAGAAGATTCGCCGGCAGGCCGAGGCGCTCTTCCAGGCCGCCGAAGAGCGCAAGCGCAAGGCGAGGGAGCTCCGCGCCGAGGCCGACCGGGCCAGCGCCGCGGTGGACCAGGCCCACCGGCAGCTCGACGCGCTCCTGAAGGAGGCCCGCGAGCAGTTCGGCTGCGCGAGCGGCACCGACTTCTTGTACTTCCGTCACCGCGACAACCAGAAACTCGCGTTCTGCGTCGCGCTCGTCGACGATGCCGACTCGTACAACGTCGAGGTGAAGCCGCTGTCGGTCTACGTCGTCGATCGGCAGCGGGGGGTGGCGTTCCTCGAGCCGGCCAGGCACGAGGCGTCGTCGGTGGAGGACGGCGACCGGCGTTTCGAGCAGTACTTCCTCACCGGGCGGAAGGGCGAGGTTCGAACGGGAGGGTCCGCGAGGTAGCGGGGGTTTTCCATGGAGAAGCTGGCGGTCCTGTCGTCGTCGCCGCTGTTCGAGATGCTCTCCAACCAGGAGCTCGAGTACGTCGCCGACCTGTCGCGGCCCCGCCGCTACGCCGCGGGCGAGGTGGTGTTCGAGGAAGGCGAGCTCGGCGACAGCCTCTTCGTCATCGCCTCGGGCGAGGTCGAGGTGCTCAGGCGCGACGCATCGGGTGAGCAGAAGGTCATCGCCGTGCTCGGCCCGCCCGAGTTCTTCGGCGAGATGAGCCTCATCGACAAGGAGTACCGCTCGGCGACGGTGCGGGCCCGGACCGAGGCCGAGCTGCTCCACCTGACGGCTGAGAACCTCACCACCTTCCGCAAGCAGCACCGCGACGGCTTCACCTTCATCGTCATCAACATCGCCCGCGTGCTCTCCTCGAGGCTGCGCGAGGCCAACACCCGGCTCGCCGCCCGGCTGTGAATGGCGGCGGTCCGCGGCGTCACCAAGCCTCTGCGGGTGGCCGGTAGCCCGCGTTGACACCCCGTGTCGGGGAACCTACAGTGGCCTTCACCTTGAGGGGCCGGGGGTTTGTTGGCGTGAAGAGCGTTTCGAGCGTCGTGTTCGCCGCTGCGCTGCTCGGTTGGTGGGCCATCGCCCAGAACCCGCCGGAGGGCGCTTTGGCGCCTGCTTTGGCCCCGAGCGTCTCCGAGCGGACCGCCGACGTGCCGGACCCGGAGAAGATTCGCCGCAGCGCCGAGGCCGTGCAGAAGATGCGGCAGGCCCTGAAGGAAGTGCTCTCGAAGCTCGAGGAAGCCCGAAACACCAAGGACGTGGTGAAGCTGAACTGCGTGAACGAGAAGCTCACGCAGATCAAGGGCCTGTTGCGCATCTCCGAGCAGGCGGACGTGGCGCTGCAGGAGGCGGTGGCCAAGAAGGAGTCGTCGACCGCCGAGCACGAGTTCACCAAGGTGATGATTGCCCGGCAGAAGGTGGATCAGCTGAGGGCCGAGGCCGAGGAGTGCATCGGCCAGCTCGCCTTCCGCACCGACGAGAACCTCTCCGTCGAGGTCGAGGTGCCCGAGGGTCTGCCCACCGAGGACGTCACCCGGCCACCCGAGCCCGAGGTGGTGACGGTACGGCCGCCGCCGGCGAGCCCCACCTTGTAACGTTTTCACGACTGGTCGATCCGAAGGCGGAGAGTCCAACAAAAGCCTACAGGCCGCGTTGATCTGCGTGCTATGAGACACGCGTACTGACGGGGAGGGGCGCGCTCGACGCGTCAGTCACTTCCAAGATGACGACGGGCATACAACGTGCGGTGGCCGTGTGGCTGCTGGCGCTGAGTCTGTTCGCGCCCCGGCTGTCGCACGCAGCCCCGGCCGCCACCCTCTCCTCTCCGAACGGCATCAAGGTCGGCGAAGGAAGGGTGCACCCGTATTTCGACCTGGAGACGCGCTACGACAGCGCTGTCGGCTTCCTCCCGTCCGGCGCCGCAGGCACCTCGGTGTCGCTGGTGGGCGAGGCCATCGCCCACTTTCGCCCGGGGCTGCGGCTCGAGCTGAGCACTCCGTCGACGCAGGTCGACTTCGACGGCAACGTCGATTACCTGCTCTACACCGGGCTTCTGTCGCCGGGCTCGCAGGCCTATTCGCGCCTGCACGCCTCGGTCAGCCTGGGCACCGCCTTCAACAAGTCGGGCGTGGTCGAGTTCCAGCTCGGAGACCGTTTCGTCCGGTCCGACCGGTCGACCGACCCGGCCCTCGGCATCGGCGTGCTGTCGACGTACAACCAGGCCACGTTGGGGCTGCCGATTCGGCCCGGCGGCGGCGCGCTGGAGATCGTCCCCTCGGGCTCGTGGACCATCGAGCTCTTCGAGGCGCTGGCCTCGACGACGCTGTTGCCGCCGACCTGCCCCGACGCGGCGGACCCGAAGTGCAACGGCGCCATCAACAACTACTCGAGCCTGGCGGGCTCGCTCGAGGCCAGGTGGCGCTTTCTGCCCAAGACGGCGTTCATCCTCGGAGCGAGCCTCGACTCGCGCACGTACCTGAACGGGGGCGGCGCGCCGACGCTCTTGATGAAGGCGACGGGCGGCCTCGCCGGCCTCATCTCGCCCAAGGTGTCGACGGTGCTCAAGGCCGGCTGGAGCCAGGACTTCGGCGCCACCGCGGCCACCGCGGCCCCGGCCCGCACCGTCATCGGGCAGGCCGAGATCGGCTACCTGATGAGCGAGACGGCGAACGTCAGGCTCGGCTACGCGCGCACCCTGCAGCCGATCGCGGTGTACGGCGCGTACTCGGACGACCGCGGCTACCTCGAGGCGAACCTCCTCTTCGGCGGCCGGCTGAAGCTGCACGCGGGCTTCGGGGTCGACTACCTGAGCTACCTGGGAACGGGCGCGGGCCAGAGCGCCCTGCTGGTCACCGGCGACGTCGGGCCGGAGTACCAGCTCACCGCGTGGCTGTTCGGGGCGCTGGGCTATAACGTGCAGCACCGCTCGGGCGACTCGCCCTACACGCGCCACGAAGGAATTGTTCGCCTCACGTTCACATACTGAGCTGGCCGTTCTCGCCCTGGCGGCGCTGACCCTTTCGGCGTGCCGCGCTCCGAAGCAGGGCGGCGGCGCCACGTTGTCGCTCGAGGAGGCCGTGCGCCAGACGGGTTCTGGATCTTCCGGCGCCAGCACCCTGGGCTCGGGAGATCTGCTCGAGGTGCGCGTCTACCAGGAGCCGGATCTCTCGGGCGCCTACCGGCTCAGCCCCGAGGGGACCATCGACTACCCGCTCTGCGGGAAGGTCTCGCTGACGGGCATGACGTCGAGCCAGGCGGCGGACGCGCTCACGAGCTGCCTGAAGAACGGCTTCCTCAAGAACCCGCAGGTGTCGGTGCTGATCCGCGAGTACAACTCGAAGAAGATCTTCGTCTTCGGCGAGGTGCAGAAGCCCGGGACGTTTCCGTACGACGAGAACATGAACGTCATTCAGGCCATCACCCTCGCCGGCGGCTTCACCAAGGTGGCCGCGAAGAACAACGTGCAGGTGACGAGGCTCGTCGACGCGCAGGAGAAGAAGATCCGCGTTCCGGTCGAGGACATCGGGGTGGGGCGCGAGAAGAACTTCCCGCTCCAGCCGGGCGACATCGTCTTCGTGCCCGAGAGCTTCTTCTAGCGTCTTCTACCGGCAGGCCCGGTCGACGCAGGCGCCGCCGTCGCAGTGCGAAGGGCCGAGGCAGCCCACGCAGCTGGCGAGGCCGACCGCGCAGACCGGCATCAACGGAGCGCAGCCTCCGGACGAAGTGCACACGCTCGTGCAGCTCGCGCCCGGCGGGCAGTAGCAGGTGCCGGTGTTCAGCGCGCAGCGGGGGCGGCCCGCGGGGCAGTCGTCGTCGGAGAGGCACTCGACGCAGAAGCTCGATCCCTGCTCGGTGCGGCACTTCCACCCCGCGGGGCAGACGCCGGCGTCGCAGGTGCAGGCGGCAGCTCCGAGCGGAGAGGTGGCGCACGCTTCGCCGGACGGGCAGGTGAGGCTGCAGTGGCCGCAGCTGCCCTGGGCCACCGTCTGCACGCAGCTCTGGCCGCAGCAGTAGGCCTGGCCCGCGCCGCAGGGCGAGCCGAGGCAGTCGGGGTCCTGGCAGTCGGCCAGCCCGTCGCAGTCGTTGTCCGTTCCGTCGCCGCAGCTCGCCTCCGCCTGCTGTCCCGAGGGGCAGAGGCAGACCGCGTTGGCCGAGCATTCGAGGCCGTTGGGGCCGCACGCGGTGCCGGCCGGGCACGAGGCCACGTCGGCGCAGTCGGCCAGCCCGTCGCAGTCCTCGTCGCCAGGCACGGAGCAGCTCTCCGCCGCCGTCGGACAGACGCAGGCGTTGCCGGTGCAGCGTCGGCCCGTGGCGCTGCAGGCCAGATTCGCACAGTCGCCATCGAGGCAGTCGACCGTGCCGTCGCAGTCGTTGTCGAGCCCATCGCCACAAGCGGTCTCGGCCATCTGCCCGTGCGGGCAGGCGCAGACGCCGCGGGAGCATTGTTTGCCGCCGATCGCGCTGCACACCGTCCGGTCGGGACAGCCGGCGACGTCCTGGCAGTCGACGAGGCCGTCGCAGTTGTCGTCGGCGCCGTTGGCGCAGCCCTCGGTGGCTCCGCCGGGGCAGACGCACGCGCCCGACGCGCACGTCCTGCCGAACGGCCCGCAGGGCTTGGCGCCGCAGGCGGGATCCGCGCAGTCGGCGAGGCCGTTGCAGTCGTCGTCCGCTCCGTTCTGGCAGCTCTGCTCGGCGGCGGTGGAGCAGACGCACGCGTTCGACTGGCAGGCTCCTCCCGCGGCGCTGCAGGCCCGGCCGGCGCAGTCCGCGTCGGCGCAGTCGGCGCGTCCGTCGCAGTCGTTGTCGGCCTTGTCGGCGCAGCTCACCTCCGACGGCTCGGAGAAGGCGCACACGCAGGCGCCGTTCACGCAGATCTTCCCCGCGGCGCACGATTGGCCCGCGCAGCTCGAATCGGCGCAGTCGACCTTGCCGTCGCAGTCGTTGTCGATGCCGTCGGCGCACTGCTGGGCGGTGGCCTCGATGGGGTTGACCTGGCCGCCGCACTCGCAGCCGGAGGCGCCGCACCGCCGCCCGAAGTCGCTGCACGTCTGGTTGGCGCACAGCGGATCCGCGCAGTCGATTCGGCCGTCGTTGTTGTCGTCGACGCGGTTGCGGCAATTCTCGCCGCGGCAGACGAAGGCGGCGCAGACGCCGCTCCCGCCGTCGGCCCGGCAGGACTTCGCGTCGCAGCTCGAGTCGTCGCAGTCGGTCAGCCCGTCGCAGTCGTCGTCGAGGCCGTTCTGGCAGTCGGTCTCGGTGGCGGGCGCCGGCTGGCCGGTGGCGGCGCAGCAGATGCGGCCTCCCGACGTCGGCTTGCCCGCGCAGACCGGGTCGGCGCAGTCGGTGCGCTGGTTGCAGTCGTTGTCGATGCCGTCGGCGCAGCTCTCGGCGGCGTTGGCGCCGGCGTCGAGGGCGCAGCAGGTCATGCCCTGGCACCGGCCCGATCGGCAGGACTTGCCGGTGCAGTCGGGATCCGCGCAATCGGGCAGCCCGTCGCAGTCCTCGTCCCGTCCGTCGGCGCAGTCGAGCTCGACGGGCGAGCTCTGCTGGCAGGCGCAGACGCCGAGCGCGAGGCAACGGCGGCCGAACGCGTCACAGCTCTGGTCGGCGCAGTCGGGGTCGGCGCAGTCGGCCTTGCCGTCGCAGTCGTCGTCCTTGTCGTCGGAGCACACCGCCTCGGTGTCGGGCGCCACGCCGCGTGCGCAGCAGCGCCGCCGGGCGGAGTCGCGCTGGCCCAGGCACGAAGCGCGCGCGCAGCCCGTCTGACCGTCGCAGTCGAGATCGGCGGCCGCGTCGCATGGCTCGGAGGCTCCCGGGTGAGCCGCGGGGCTTCCGTCGTTGCAGTCGTAGACCGCCCCGTCCGGCAGCGCGGCGACGTAGCCGTCGAGGTCCTCGTCCGTGCCGGTGAGCGCAAGCGAGATGGTCTCGAGGTGCGTTCTGTCTCCGAAGCTGGCGGTGCCGATGGCCGAACGGCTCACCACCAGGCCCGTGCAGCCGCCGCGGAGGCCCTCGGCGAAGACGCGGGCGATGCGGCCCCACTCGCGGTGGCGGATGACGGCGACGGTGAGGGTGCGCGTCTGGCCCGGAGGTACGTCGACGGCCAGCTCGGTGGAGATTGCCGGCGGCTTCTTCTCGTCCGAGGCGACGACGCGCACGCAGTCGACCGCCGTCTGCACGTCGATGACGACCCGGATCGCCGACTCGCCGGGCGGGACGGGGCGGCAGGACGCAACGAGCACCCAGAGCGTGGCGGCGAGTCGCCTCACATTGCCAGTCTAGCCTCCCGAGCCGCCCGCCTCACCCGCCTGGCGCCGAAATGGACCAGCCGAGCTCGCGGAGGAATTCGCGGCACTCGCGCTCGAGCAGCGGGAAGAGCCCCGAGCCAGCGGCGAGAACGTGACCGGTGGCGAGATCCAGCGGCTCGCCGTCGATGCGGGTGACGCGTCCGCCGGCCTCCTCGACCAGGAGCGCCCCCGCGGCGATGTCCCACGGCTTGAGCCCGAGCTCGAAGAAACCGTCGAAGCGTCCGCAGGCGACGTAGGCCATGTCGAGCGCGGCGCTCCCCATGCGGCGGACGCCCTGGGCCTTGCGGATGAAACGATTGAACAGGCCCAACGGCGCCTCGGGGCGCTGGTGCACGTCGTAGGGAAAGCCCGTGCACAAGAGCGCCCGGCCGAGCTCGGTGACGGTGGACGTGCGCAGCGGGGCTCCATTCAGCGTGGCGAGCTGCCCGCGCGCGGCCGCGAACAGCTCGTCGCGCAATGGGTCGTACACCGCTCCGGCGATGAGGCCGCCGGGGCCCTCCACCGCCACCGAGACGCAGAAGTGCGGCACCCGGTGCGCGTAGTTGGTGGTGCCGTCGAGCGGGTCGACGAGCCAGCGGTAGCGGTCGGCGGCGGCGGTGAGCCCGCTCTCCTCGGCGAGAATGGCGTGGCCGGGGAAGCGCTGGCGGATGAAGTCGAGCACCGCGGCCTCGCTGGCCCGGTCGGCGTCGGTGACCAGGTCGATGCCGCCCTTGAGCTCGATGGTGCGGTGGGCGGTGAAGCGCTCGGCGAGAATGCGCCCTCCCCTCCGCGCGGCCGCGATGGCGCCGTCGAGCAGCTCTCGCGTCTCGTCCATCTCAGTCGGCCTTCTCGGCGAGGAGCGATTCGATCTCCGCCTGGTAGCGGGCGAGGAATTCCTCCGAGAACCCCTCGTGCACGTGACGGATGAAGCCGCGCCGGTCGACCAGGAACGACGTCGGCATCATCTTCACCTTGAGCTGCCGCTCGGCGACGGCGGCGTCCGGGTCGAGGAGAATGGGCAACGTCAGCTTCGTCTCCTTCACGAACGGCTCGATGAAGCTCTGATCTCCGTCGACGTTGATGGCGTACACGCGCAGGCCGCGCGCGCCGTACTCCTTGAGGAGCTGCTCGTACGTCGGCAGGGCGTCGCGGCAGGGCTCGCACCAGGTGGCCCACACGTCGAGGAGCAGCACGTGGCCGCGGTCGGACTCGAGCGAGTGCATCTCGCCGCCGGGCCAGCGCGGGAGCGACAGCGCCAGCGGCTTCTGCGCGGACGGAATCGGTCCCGACGGCGGCGGCAGATCATCTCCCCGGCGCACGCAGCAGACGACGAGCGCCCCCGACAGCGCGGCGATGAGGGCTCGAAGAGAAAGCGGGAAACGAGGCATGGGCATCTCCGTGGCTCGTTCTATGCCGCGCGCGAGCGCAGCTCGGCCAGCAGTTTCTCGATGAAGCCGCCGAACGAGCCGTTGCTCATCACCAGCACGACGTCGCCGCGCCGCGCTTTACCGGCGACGTGGCGGACCAACGCCCCCACGTCCTTCTCGCAGTCGGCCTCGATGCCCTCCGCCCGCAGGTCGGAGACCAGGCGTTCGACGTCGAGCTCCTCGCCACTGGGCACCTTGTCGTGCTTTTCGGGGACCTTGATGCTGACCTTCGCGGCGCCGGTGAACGAGCGCGCGTACTCGTGCTGGTGAATGTTGCGCCGGCTGGTGTTCGACCGCGGCTCGAAGACCGCCCACAGCGGCCGGTTCGAATAGCGGTGGCGGATGGCGGCGATGGTTTCACGCACCGCGGTCGGATGGTGGGCGAAGTCGTCGATGACCAGAACGCCGCCGATCTCCGCGCGCACCTCCTGGCGGCGCTTGACGCCCTGGAAGGTGGCGAAGCCCTGGCGCACCTCCGCGAACGACAGCCCCAGCGAGCGGGCGGCCGCGAAAACGCCGAGCGCGTTCTCGACGTTGTGGGCGCCCGAGAGCGGCAGCAGCACCTCGCCGAGCGGCTCGCCGCGCTCGAGCACCACGAAGCGCGCGCCGTCCGGGCCGAAGGAGAGCCGCGCGGGCACGTAGTCGGCCGAGGCTCCCTCGGCGCCGGCGTAGGTGACGACGCGGGCGGCTCCGGCTCGGGCGAGGCTCACTGCGCGCGGGTAGGCGGCGCTCACCGCGATCAGGCCGTCTGCGGGCAAGAGCTTCACCAGCCGCTCGAACGAGGACTCGTAGTGCGCGAGGTCCCGGTAGATGTCGGCGTGGTCGAATTCGATGCTGGTGAGAATGACCGTGCGTGGCTGGTAGTGGAGGAACTTGGGTCCCTTGTCGAAGTAGGCCGTGTCGTACTCGTCGCCTTCGACGACGAAGTGCGGCCCGCGGCCCACGCGGAAGTTGCCGGCGTAGTTCTGCGTGACGCCGCCGACGAGGAAGCTCGGGTCGCGTCCGGCGCTGGTCAGCACGTGGCCCATGAGCGACGAGGTCGTCGTCTTGCCGTGCGTGCCGGCGACGACGACCGAGTGCCGCTCGCGGAGGAAGAACGAGCCCAGCGCCGCGGGGAAGCTCATCTGCGGCAGGTTGCGCTCACGCACCGCGGCGGCTTCCGGGTTCACCCGGCGAATGACGTTTCCGATGATGACCAGATCGGGCCTGGCCTCGTCGAGGTTGGCCGCCGCGTACGGAGTGAAGGTGCGGATGCCCCAGGCCTTCAGCATGTCGCTCATCGGCGGGTAGACGTTCTCGTCGCTGCCAGTCACCTCGTAGCCCGCGGCCTGGAGCATGCCGGCGAACGAGCCCATGCCCGTGCCGGCGACGCCGACCAGGTGAATGCGCCGGACGCGCTTCGGGTCGATGGAGTCGAGGACGTTTCCGTTGTCGTTCATGAGCCTCTCGAAGACGGCGTCGTGAAAGCGCGGCCGCAGCTTCTGGATGCCGGCATTGGCGCGGCCGAGCGCGGTGCGGTTGGTGAGGAGCGCCACCACGCAGCCGGAAGCGAGGTCGATCCACAAGCTCGTGCCGGTGAAGCCCAGGTGGCCGACGGCTCCGGGAACCGAGCGGCCGAAGAACCGGCCCGCCGAGGAGCCCTCGTCGGACGGCGTGTCGAAGCCCATCGCGCGCGTGCTGCCCCTGGTGCGCTCGTCGCGGCCCAGCGCCCGTTGCCACAGCTCGCTCGGGGCGAGCGGGTTCCCCTTGCGGAAACCCTCGAGCACGGCGTGGCCGAAGGCGGCGACATCGGAGGCTGTACCGAACAAGCCCGCGTGGCCGGCGACTCCGTCCATCGCCCAGGCGTTGTCGTCGTCGACTTCGCCGTCGCGCGAGGGCCTGCTGGGCAGCTTCCACAGGCCCTCCTGCCCCGGGGCGGGCTCGCGCGGCCGGGTCGTGCCAGTGGCGGCGACGTCGGCGAGCGGCGGCGGCGATGCGGAGAGGCGGCGATAGCGGCAGGAGAGGCTCAGCGGCCGGGCGACGGCTTCGACGAAGAGCGCATCGAGCGGCAGGCCCGCGGCCAACGAGAGGATTTCACCCAGCACGATGAAGCCGATGTCGCTGTAGACGGCGGCGGCGCCGACCGGTCGCTCGAGGGGAGCGGCCAGCGCGCGGCGCAGCACGTCTCGCCTCGCCTCGTCGCGGAGCATCGACGGGCAGTCCGCGTCGAACAGCCTGGGGAAGCACTGCATCGCCGGCGCGAAGAGCGGCGCCCAGGCCAATGCTCCCGAGCGGTGGTAGAGAAGATCCTCCAGCGTGGCGCCGGCCCTGCCCAAAGGCGAGTCGGGGAAGAAGCGCTCCACCTTCGTCTCCGGCGCGACGACGTTTCTGGCCCAGAGCGAGACGAAGCAGGCCGTGGTGGAGATGACCTTGGTGAGCGAGGCCAGGTCGAAGATGGTGTCCTCGTCGGCGTTGACGCCGCCGTCGAAGGCCGTCCGTCCCTCGAGCAGCACCACGGCGCGGGCGCGGAGGTAGACCGACTCGGCGGCGGCCTGTTGGAGCAGCGCCTGCAGCGACTCGGCGGCGTTCATGGCGAGTGCTCCACGGCCGGCTCGAGGAATTCGAGCGTGCCCGAGGTGGCGTGAAGCCGCGCGCGGATGCCGAGCGGCACCGGCTCGTTGACGTCGCCGTGGCCGATGCGGAAGCCCGCTGCGCACGGGAGCTCCGTCTCTTCCGCGAGCGAGCGCAACACGTCGGCGCTGCCGTAGGGCTGGTCCTTCTCCTCGCAGCCGGTGAATTCGCCCAGGGCGATGCCGCGGACCCGCTGGAAGACTCCGGCGAGGGAAAGATGCGTCCACATGCGGTCGAGCCGGTAGGGGCGCTCGCCGACGTCTTCGAGCAGGAGGATGGCTCCGTCGAGCGGCGGCATGAACGGCGTGCCCAGAAGCCGGGTGAGGACCGAGAGATTGCCGCCGACGAGCGGGCCTTCGGCGATGCCGGGGACGAACGGCGTGGCTCCGGTGAGCGGCTCGCGCGGCTGGGAGGATTCGACCAGGCGGAACAACCGCTCGACGACGTCGGGCGGCTGTCGGCCGAGCTGGGTGAGGACCGGCGCGTGGATGGAGGCGCGGCCGACGGCCTGGAGCGCTCCATGGAGCGCGGTGACGTCGGAGAATCCCACCACCATCTTGTGCGGGAGCTGGGCGAGGCCGAGCTTCGGGAGCAGCCGCATGGCACCGTAGCCGCCGCGGGCGACGAAGACGGCACGGACCGCGGGAGCTGCCAGCGCCTGGGCGAGCTCCGTCAGCCGGCGCGAGTCGTCGCCGGCGAGGTAGCGGTGGGTGGAGAAGATGCCGTCGTCGAAGGAGACGCGGTAGCGGCTCGAGAGGAGGCGCAGGCCCGCCTCGAAGCTCTGCCGGTCGAATGGGCCCGAGGGGGCGACGACGCGGACCAGGTCGTTCGGCGCCAGCGCGGGCGGGCGGGCGAAGTGCACGAGCGAGTCATACCACCGCTATGCTGGTGGGCCGATGGCGAGGGCGGCTTTGGCGAGGGCTTCGTCCGGCGTGCCCGTTCCATGGGGGCTTTTCGTGTCGCTCGGGCTCTACGGGCTGGCGGTGGTCGGTTACGTGTACCTCTCGTACTGGCGAACGCCCGAGTACCAGGCCGCCGCGCACTTCCAGGAGGCGGTGGAGCGGTTGGGGCCGAACCGCGGGCGAGCGGTGAGCCGCGAGCAGTTGCTCGAAGGCTATGAGCACCTGCTCGAGGCGGCGCGGCTGATGCCCGAGGCGAAGCCGTTGCACGACCAGGTGCAGGAACTCCAGTGGGTGGCGGAGGAGCGGCGCATTGCCATCCCCGAGGAGCTTCGGCGGCGGGCGGAGGCGGTGGCGGCGGTGTGGCATCGCATCGAGACCGAGCGGCAGCCGACCATGGTGGTGGGCGTGCGGGACAGAGGGTGGGCACCCGATCAGCTCCTCGCCGGTCCCGGGCGGGTGGTGAAGTGGTCCGTGCCCGGGGCGCTGCTCATCGTGGTGGCGTGGGCGTACCGCCGCTTCGGCAGCCGGCGCGGAGGCGACTAGGAAGCGCGGCGCCACACGGCGGCGAAGAAGGCGTCGGTGCCGTGGCGGTGCGGCATGGAGACGAAGAAGCCGTTGCGGATGAAGTCGTCGGAGAGCCAGGTCTGGCCCGGGCGCACGCGGGTGAAGTCGCGGTGGGCACGTTCGAAGTCGCAAGCGACGTCCTCGTTCTCCTCGCGGCGTATGGTGCAGGTGGCGTAGACCAGGAGCCCTCCCGGCCGGACGTGCTGGTGCGCTTCTTCGAGAATGGCGCGTTGGAGCGCCTCGAGGGCGGCGAAGTCGGCCGGGTTGGCGCGGAAGCGTTGGTCCGGGCCGCGGCGGAGCACGCCCAGCTCCGAGCACGGCGCGTCGACGAGAACCCGGTCGGCGGAGAGCGGCTGTGGGGCGACGCGGTGAATGCGGATGCAGGTGACGCCGGCGCGGTTGGCGCGGTCGCGCAACCGGAGCAGCTTCTCGCCGTCCGGGTCGAACGCGTGGAGCACGCCGCGGTTCTGCATGTCGGCGGCGAGGGCCAGCGACTTGCCGCCGGCACCGGCGCAGAAGTCGAGCACCGTCTCGCCGGGGCGGGCTTCGACGAGGGCGGCGAGCATTTGACTGCCTTCGTCCTGCACTTCGAAGAGGCCGCGGCGCCAGGCGTCGAGGCCCGTGACCGTGGGGCGTTCCGAGTCGAGGACGACGCAGTTGGGGGCGTGAAAGCCCACGCGGGCGCGCAGCCCCTGGGCGCAGAGCAGCTCGGCGAGCTCGACCGGCGAGGTGCGGAGCGCGTTGGCGCGCACGCAGATGGGGCCCGGAACGTTGACGCAGTCGGCGAAGGCGGCCGCTTCGTCACCGAGCTCGCGGTGGACCAGCTCGACGAGCCAGTCCGGCATGGAGAAGCAGGTGGCGAAGTCTGCGGGCGGAGCGCGTTGGGGAGGCACCGATTCCGGCGGCAGGCCCGCGAGCGAGGCGGCCGTGTGCGAGGCGACGCCGCCCAAATCTCTCAGCAGCGCGAAGAGGAGCAGCTCCGGGGCGGTGGAGCGCCAGTCGGCTGCGCCGGCGTGCCAGGCCAGGCGCCGGCGCCAGAGGGCGACGCCGAAGATGGATTCGACGAGGGCGCGGCGCTGGGCGGGCGAGAGCGCGCGGTGGCGGCGCAGCGTGCGGTCGATGACCCGTTCGGCCGCGTTACCGGCGAGGGTTTCGCGGACGGCGGCCAGGGCGACCTGGGTGCAGCCGTCCAGCGCGCCCCACGGCACGCTCCGAAGCCGGTCCGGCGGCACCCCCCAAGGTCGAGTTGACACGTTCGGAATCGTCCCCTAAATACCCGCGGTCGCGCAGCGCCCATTTTCCCCGATAGCTCAGCTGGTAGAGCGGGTGACTGTTAATCACCATGTCCCTGGTTCGAGTCCAGGTCGGGGAGCCATTCTCCCGTAGCCGCAGTCGAGGCGGCTGCCACGTTAACAGAGGCCCCGCACGGTCCGCCGCGCGGGGCTTCTTCTTTTCCGGCGACGTGGCGCGAGGTTGCGCGCGTGGGCGCGACACGCGCGGCCTTCTCTCCGGTTGCGCGCGATCGAATGGGTGGGCGCTCGACACTCGGGGGTGGCGAACGGGGCCCCTATTTCTACGCCTCTCCGGGGAGAGAAGGCAAAGAGGCGTTTACCAGCGCGGGCTCTTAGCGACACGCATTTGTCGTGGAACGACGAAAACGGAGAATCGCCGCGTGAACTCCTCGGAAGCAAGAGGAGACAAACGACATTGATTCGTCGTATAAGACTTTTGGGCGCCCGCTTCGGATCGCGGCTCACGGCACGCGCGTGGATGTCCATCTCGACGTCGACCCAGAGCTCGTCCGGCATCTCACGGGGATCGCGCACCACGATGCGATCTGCACCGAGTTCCCGCTCGCGTTCCACGTTCGGCAGCGGCTCAAGGCACGCGCGGACGTGCGGTGGATCCAGGCGGTCGCTCGCCGCGAGAACCTCCCCTTCACCGGGCAGGAGATCACGCAGGCGCTCGAGATGAAGCGTCCGCCCGCTCGGTTCAAGGCTGCGGCGGTGACCGTTCGCCGATTGGGAGAATTACACCGGGCGGTGCGCAGCTTCGGCGATCGGGCCGGCTCCGAGGCATCGGCCCGGGCCTCCTCGAAGAGTTCCACAAGGTGATGGCTCAAGGACACCAGAGCGCCGGTCGCTACCGGCGCGCGGCGCGCAAGCCCTACTTCCTGATGGCGGTGCCCGAGTTCATCCCCCGCGAGGAGATCCCGAAGGCCGTGGAACGCGTCTTCACCTGGCTCTCGGAGACGCCGCTCGGTCGAAGCGCTGTGCTCGGCGTGGCGATCGCGCATCAAGAGCTGATGCTCCTCACACCCTCTTACGAGTTCACGCCCGCCGTCGTCGACGCAGCGACGCGGTGCTTGCTCATGCAGTGCTTCGTGAACCGACACGGCATGGCGGTGCTGGAGCAGAACTTCGCGAGCGACATGAACGAGTACGAGTTCAACCTGCTCGACCGGTCTGACGCCGGTCGCCAGCGGTGGGTCCGGTACTTCGTCATGCAGCTATCGTCGGCGCTTCGCGCGGCCGCCAAGGAGGTGCTCGAGCTACGCCAGCACCTCGAACGAGAGCCATGGCTCGATGTCGCCCCGCTGAGCGAGCGGGAGCAACTTGCGTACGAGTATGTCCTCAGCGAATGCAAAGCGACGAGCAAGCAGGTGCAGAAGGCTCTCGGCAGGCGGGCCACCAACCTCCGCATGGTCCAGCGTGACCTCGCGCGACTCGCGGAGCTCGGCCTCGTCGAGAAGGTTGGCGGCCGCAAGGACGCCTACTACCGGCCCGTCGGCCATCTCGACGACGAGAGCCCGCAGCCTGCGCGACGAGCGGGGACATGACCCGCGGACGGAACGAGATCCTCGACGACCTCGCGCGCGAGGAAGGTCGGCTCGCCGAGCTCGATCGCACGCGCGAGGCGACCCTGGCGCGCATCGCCTCCTTGCGGGCGGAGCTCGCCACCGCGCCCATGATCGTCTCGGCGCCGCTTCGCCTCCCGCTCGCCACGGACGGCAAGGTTCCGCAGACGCCCGCGGACAAGGTGAAGTTGTTTCGCGCTCTCTTCCGCGGCCGCGCCGACGTCTTCCCGACCCGCTTCGTGAGCAAGAAGACAGGCAAACCTGGATACGCGCCGGCGTGCTCGAACAAGTGGGAGCCCAGTCTCTGCATCCTGAAGAGCGGTGGTAAGTGCAGCGACTGCACGAACCAGGCGTTCATCGCGGTCAACGATCAGGTCATCGCCGACCACCTCAAGGGCCGGCACGTGATCGGCGTATACCCTCTCCTCGAGGACGAAACCTGCTGGTTCCTGGCGGCTGACTTCGACAAGAGCTCCTGGAAGGAGGACGTGGCGGCGTTCACCGAGACGTGTCGCGTGGTCGGTGTTCCGGTCGCCATCGAGCGTTCTCGCTCGGGAAACGGCGCCCACGCGTGGTTCTTCTTCTCAGCCCCTATACCGGCGAACGTGGCCCGCCGGATGGGCTGCTACCTCATCACCGAGACGATGAACCGAAGGCACGAGCTGTCGATGGATTCCTACGACCGGCTCTTCCCGAACCAGGACACCATGCCTCGTGGCGGTTTCGGGAACCTCATCGCGCTCCCGCTTCAACACGAGCCGCGGCAGCAAGGGAACAGCGTCTTCGTGGACGAGCGTTTCGTTCCTTACGATGACCAGTGGGCGTTCCTCCCGTCGGTGCAGCGGATCGCCCCGAGCACAGCCGAGTCGATCGCTCGCGACGCTACTCGCACGGGCCAGGTCGTCGGCGTCCGATTGGCGGAGGACGTGGACGATGAAGAGGCAGCCGCGCCGTGGAGCAAGCTCCCATCCGGCCGAACGCCGTCGAAGCGCATCACCGGTCCACTTCCTCCGGCGGCGAAGGGCGTGATCGCGCAGCGGCTCTACATCGAGAAGACCGGGTTGCCGTCACCGTTGCTCAACCAGCTCAAGCGCATCGCCGCCTTCCAGAACCCCGAGTTCTACAAGAAGCAGAAGATGCGCCTTTCGACAGCGCTGACCCCGCGCGTGATCGCCTGCGCCGAGGACCTCGAACGGTTCGTTGCTCTTCCCCGCGGCTGCCTTGCCGGGGCCGAGCAGCTCCTCGCGGAACACGGCGTCAAGCTGCTCGTTGAGGACCAGCGGCACGAGGGCTCCCCCATCGCGTTCGAGTTCGGCGGCGAGCTGACGCCCATCCAGCAGGAGGCTGCGCACGCACTCCTCGCGCATGATGTCGGCGTCTTCGTCGGCCCGCCCGGCATCGGCAAGACCGTGCTCGGCACCTACCTCGTCGCGGCGCGCGCCCGAAGCACGCTCATCCTTGTTCATCGCAAGCCGCTCCTCGAGCAGTGGGTCGCGCAGCTCGCGATGTTTCTCGGCATTGAGGAAAAGGAGGTGGGCCAGATCGGTGGCGGCAAGCGCAAGCCGAACGGCAGGCTCGACGTGGCGATGATCCAGAGCCTGGTTCGCGGGGACAGGGTCGAGGACCTCGTGGCGGCGTACGGGCACGTCATCGTGGACGAGTGCCACCACTTGCCGGCGGTCTCGTTCGAGCGCGTCCTCTCGGAGGTGAAGGCGCGCTACCTCGTGGGGCTCACCGCGACACCGCAGCGACGAGACGGCCATCAACCGATCACCGAGATGCAGCTCGGGCCGGTTCGCTTCAAGGTCGACGCCAAGAGCCAGGCGGCGCGCCGGCCGTTCGAGCACAAGCTGATCGTGCGCCAGACCGCGTTCCGGATCGCAGGCGACGGCGCCGAATCCACCATCCAGGACATCTACCGCGCGCTCGCGACCGACGACGAGCGAAACCAGCGAATCGTCGACGACATGATGGCGGTGATCCAGGAAGGCCGCTCGCCCATCCTGCTCACCGAGCGGAAAGACCACCTCGAGTACTTCGCCGAGCGCCTCCGCCCGATCGTGCGCCACGTCGTCGTGCTAAAGGGCGGCATGACGGCGAAGGAACGCCGCGGCTCGGCCGACCAGCTTGCGTCGATTCCCGACACGGCCGAACGGGTCGTGCTGGCAACGGGCCGATACGTCGGGGAAGGTTTCGACGATGCACGGCTGGACACGCTGTTCTTGGCGATGCCTGTCTCGTGGAAGGGCACGCTCATTCAGTACAGCGGCCGACTCCACCGGCGGCATCCCGGCAAGACCGAGGTCCGGATCTACGACTACGTCGACCGCGAGGTGCCGATGCTCCTGCGGATGTTCGAGAAGCGGCTCCCCACCTACCGCGCCATCGGTTACGCGCGCGGCGAAGCGCCGCTGGGGTTCGCGGAACCTCCAGAAGAGCGAACGATCGAGTACGACGAGGCGGCTCTGCGTCACTTCGAGGAAGATGTTTGATCGACGATTCTTGATCTGCCCCTTCCCAAGCCGCCGCCGGGAGGGGCGGAATGGATCGAAGCCTATCGTCGCTGGGCTCGCGGAGGCTGCCGCGTCAGCCCTTCGGTGGGTGCGGATCCCGTCCGTGGCTGTCCTTCTCGCGGATCTTGCCGTCGCGGCCGTGAATGACGCGCTCGCTGCCTTCGCGCTGCGCGATCCGGCGGCCCGCATCGATCGCCTCGCCCTGCGTGGGCGCCACGACGCTCGCGCGCTTGACACCCTCCTTCTTCGCGGCCCAGCCGCCCTCGTGCTTCATTATGTGAACGTTCTTCCTCGCCATCATCCGTTCCTTTCCTGTTGCGCTACTTCGCCTTCTTGAGCTTCGGTGTCTTGCGACGTGGCGGCTTCTTCGGAGCGAGCCCAATCCGTCCGAGAAACCTGGCGATCACGTCCTCGGTGATGAAGTGCGGGTTGGCTCGCTGGATCGCTCGTCCGATCTCCTCCGCGGCGTTCGCGGTCAAGACGCTGTCCTCGACCAGGAGCGCGACCGTCTCGAGGCCCCAAAGCACCGGCACGTTCTCGGTGGTGCACTCGCGACGGAGACGCCCATCGTTCGTGACACAGGTCCAGCCGTTGTCCCGCGCGAGCAACAGGCAGAGGTGGTCATGGAAGGACAGTCCCGCCCTGCGAGTCGCCGCAGCGGCCGCGGTCGGAAGCGGCGGCTCGACGGGAATGATGCCGAGGTCGGCGTACTCGGCCTCGTCGATCTGATCGACCTCCTCACGAAGGACGGGCAGAGGCACGTGGACCTGGCCGATGTGGACGGAGATGAGGCGAATGACGGTGCGATCGGCCTCGTAGAGATCGATGAGGACGTTCGCATCCATGATGAGAAGACCCTTGAGCGAACGCCCCATGGCTTGTTCATTCGACCCACGACGCGATCACGGCGCGCATCGACTTCAGATCGAGGTCCAGGATCTCCGCCGCGCGACCGACCGAGATGAGCTCCTTCTCGAGTGCGGCTCGGACGAGTCGATGAAGCCGATCTTCGACGAAGTCCTCGTCGCTGAGACGCTTGGGCTCGTCGGCTGCGCGAGCCTCGACCATGGCCGCGTTGAAGTCCTCAGGAGGTAGTGCCTGGGGCTCGTCGCCCTTCAGCAACGATTGCCCGAACTTCGCCTTGTACGCGAACTGGAACTTTTGCCAGATCCCCTTGCCGTAGGCGTGCCGCTCGGAGAGTCGGTACAGGACGGTCCGATAGCTCACGCGGAAGATTCGCTTCACCTTCAGCACGCGATCGACGAGAGCGAGGCCGCGCGCCTCGTTCCACTCAAGCTCGAACACGTCCTGCGGCATGAGGAAGTGGCTCGCGAACTGGTTCGCCTCCTCCTCCTCCTCGCGGCTCTCGTCGGTCTTGGTGACGTCGTACGCGCCTAGATGGAGAAGCAGGTGCCCGAGCTCGTGCGCCGCGGTGAAAATCCAGCGCTCGACCGAGATTCGCTCCCAGACGTTCACGACGACCGCGGGCCCGCCGTCGTCCTTCGCGACCGAGAGCCCAAAGAAAGCATCCGAGGCGAGGGCCATTGGATAGACCTTCACGCCCCCCCGCTCCTCGAGAAGACCGCAGATGTCCCGGATGCTGTCGCCGGGTTTGAGGTTCAGTGCCTGGCGGGCGCGCTCGGCCGCCACGCGCGCGCGGTCAGCACCCGGCTTCATCTTCGCAAGCTCGCGCACGACGCGCTCAAACGGGAACGCCACCCGCTCCTTCAACATGTCCTCGAGCTCGTTGTAGCTCTCGAGCCAGCGGACGACGTCGACGAGCACCTGCTCGCGGCTGGTCATCCGTTTGAGCGCCCGGAAGCGCACGAACCGCAGGGGGCGGGTCGGGGTGAGCAGGTCCTGGACCTTCACGCCGAACACATGGGCGATCCGCATCAGGGTCTCGACCCTAGGTTGCGCGGCTCCGGATTCGATGTTCCCGTACGCGACGCGGCTCAGCTGAGCCTGTTCGGCGACTTGGGCCTGGCTCAGCTTCTTCGCGTCCCGCAGTCGGCGCAGGTTGTGGCTGAGGCTCGCGTCCATGGCCATAACTTAGCTGATTTAAGGATTCTGTCAAGGTGCTGAGTCGGAGCCTCTCGGGAACGGGGTCGGCCTAACGACCATGCGACAGAAAAGCGTCACCACCGCGTCGTAAAGATTTCGTGATGGAGAATCGAGCGCTTACGGGCACTTGGGCCACTCGACTGTTGAACGAAACCCCGTTTTCTGCTCGAGGGGCACGACGACACGCTTCTGCCCCGCCCGCAGCTCTTACCGATATCGGCCCCGGGTCGCCGAGCCGAGCACGATGCCTTCCGTCTTACCGAGGCCGGTCGGCACGTCGAGCAGACCGGGCAGCCCGTTCTGCGCAACCTCTTCCTGCCACGGGTACGGCTTGGGCGCAGATCGGTTTGGCGTCGATGGCATCGGCGGCCTCGAAGAACTTCGAGTACGCGAGCTTGCTCATCGCGGTCGTTCCCGCGGCAGCACGCGCTCGAAACGGCGCCTGATGCCGGTCCGATCGCTTTGCTCCTTCGTGTGGATCATCCGCGCTCCTGGGTCACGCTCTGCCCGCGCGCAAGCCGTTGATCCACGCGTCCTGCGCAGTGTACATGGTGGCCGCGTTTGTACCCGGGCCGCATAGCGAGGTCAATCGTGCCCACGCTCCGCGACGAAGCGAGAAAGATTCACATCCGCTTGACGCCGCAGTTGCACCAGCGGCTGCGGGTGCGCTGCGCAGAGCGCGACATGACCATCCAGGACTTCGTCGTGGAGCTGCTGGAGCGCGAGCTTGACCCAGAGGGGCAGCGCAAGCCGCCTGTGCGCCGGCCGGGGAGGCCATGAGGAAGGACTCAAGCTCGCCACGGTCACCAAGCGTCGTCGTCCACGGCCTGCGGGACACCGACCATCGATCAGCGCCTCTGGCTCGCGCGACGTCGATCGTCGATCAGACCCGCAGCGCGCCCCGGAAGCCTCTCGCGGCGTAATAGGACTCGGCGCCGTTGTGGTAGACGAAGACCTTGCCATAGCGGCGGTCGCAGAAGAGCGCGCCGCCGAGCTGCCTCACGTCCGACGGAGTCTTGACCCAGCTCGAGGTCGTCGTGTCGAACTCCCCGAGCTGCTGGAGCTCGCGGTACTGCTCCTCGGTCAATAGCTCGATGCCCATCGCGGCCGCCATGCCGACGGCGCTGCCCTTGGGCTTGTGCTCCTTGCGCGACGCGAGCGCCTCGTCGTCGTAGCAGAGGCTTCTCCGGCCCTTCGGGCTCTGCGCCGAGCAGTCGTAGAAGACGACCTCGCCGGTCTTCGGATCATGGCCGACGACGTCGGGCTCGCCGCCGCTCGTCTCCATCTCGTTCAGGGACCAGAGCTTCTCGACGTTGGCCTCGAGCCTCGCCTGGACCGCATCCCAGCGCAGCCCGGGGTGGCGCCCGGCGTTCCTCTCGAAGCGGTCCTTCAGGATTCCGAGCAGCTCCCGCTGGCGTGCCGGCGACAGGTTCTTCTGGCTGGGGATCTTCTTCTTCATCAGGTCGGCCGAGTATGCCGCGCCGACGGAGCGAAGTCCTCCGCAGCGTCGCGCGGGTCGGCGTCGCTGCTTTTCACCGCTGGTAGCCGTAGAGCCAGCGCGACTCGCCGCGCCCGACGTTTCTGACCGTGTGCCGCGCGCGCGCCGGGATGAACAGCTCCTCGCCCGGCGCGGGGCGATGCACCTTGCCCTCGATCTCGAGTTCGACCTCGCCCTCGACCACCATCACCAGCTCGTCGACGTCGTGGACGTAGTCTTCCCAGACCTGCCCGGGCGGATCGACCCAGAGCCCGCACGAAAAACCGCGCTCGCGCCAGCGCCGGGCGACGGCGTCCTGCTCCACCTGCATGCAAGCCTGGTCAGCCCTTCGGCGGATAGGGATCGCCGCCGTAGGTGTGCTCCGTCTGGATGGAGCCATCTTGCTTCCGGATCACGACCTGCGCGCGAGGCTGGTTTTTCGCAACCTCCCGCGCCCGGTCGACGGCGTCGGACTTCTTCTCGAAGTTGCCCACGGCGCGATCGGCGCCGCGCTCCTTCACGGTCCAGTTCTTCCCCCTTGGGGCTCACGTCATAGACTCTGCGCTTGGACATCGAACCTGCTCCTTCTGCCATCGGGCTACTTCACGAGCTCGCGAAACGACGCGAAGCTCATCTTGAATCGGCATTGCTCGAGCACGGCCTTGTCGGCGTCGGCCTGCTCGATGGTGATGAGGCTCTCGCGGATCGCGAGCACGAAGAGATCCTCGGTGCGCAGGATGCCGCCCGCCCCCAGCCGTGCGTCGGCCTCTCGTCGAAAGCGCCGCTTCTCGTCGGAGGCGACCATCCACCCCTTCGTGACGGCGAGAGCGAGGCAGGCGGCTTCGCCGCGGTCGAGGTGCGCGACGAGCTCCGCGAACAACGTCAGGGCGCCAAGCTCCGTCACCGGCTCGATGCGCAGAAAGCCGCGCGAGGCCGCCTCGTCCAGCATCTCGACTTGTGCCGGGTCGGTGATCTCGGCCCGCACATGGTCGGGCACGACGAACTCGTAACCGGCGAGGCCGCCGAGCAGCGAGAGCCGCTTCACGTGCATCAGGTTGATGAGCACGTTGGCGTCGGTGACGACGACTCGTCGCGCACTGGCTGTCATTGCGCATGGTTGGAGGCGGCGTCGTCTTCATCGAGGCCCGCGTCCGCGATGAGCCGATCGAGGTCCGCCTGCGCGAGCCCGACCATGGCCGCGAGCTCCTCGAGCTTGCCCCGCGAGATCTCGTCTCTCCGGTAGGCCTCGAGCGCCAGCCCGAGGAAGCGATGCCGGAATTCGTTTCGGACCGCTTCGTGATCGGGTTCGGGCAGGCCCAGGAGGTCGGCGATCTGCCGCCCCTTGCCGGACTCGTCGAGCGCCTTCAAGCGGTCGAATTCCTGCGCGGTCACGAGGCGAAGGTTCCGCAGCCGATAGAGCGCGGAGATACGGCTCACGCCGAAGTGATGCGCCATCTGCACCACGTCGTAGAGCTGAACGGCCTGGCTTCCCGGCTCGGTCCGTCCTTCCACGCTGAGCGCGCCTCCCTCGTCGAAGAGCTCGGCGTGGGAGCGGCTCGGCTTGCCCTTGCCGAGGGTCGCGATGAACTGCCGCACGCCTTCCTCGGGCATGAGGAAGCTGGCCGCGAATGCGTTGGCGCGAATCTCCACGAGGTCGTCGCGCTCCGAGGCGCGGCTCACCAGCCCGAAGCGGTCTCGGTCGGCGACGACGTGCGCGTACTCGTGCGAAAACGAGAACCGGCGCCGCAGGTGATGATGGACTCGGTTGGCGACGACGAAGAGGCCAACGCTCCGGTCGCTCAACGTGAGCCCGGAGACGTCCTCGGGAAGGTCGACGACCGCCGTGCGGACACCTTGCGTCTCGAGCAGCTCGGCCAGGTCCGGAAGCGGCGCGACCCCGAGCCCCAGGCGGCGGCGCTCCTCGTCGGCAAGCCTCTCGCCCTGCTGGATCGCCTCCCACCGGCTCCTGGGCATCGGGAGCGGATAGGTCGCCACGGCGGCGATATCTCGGTCGATGCCGACGAGCCGCTCGAGGTTCGTCAGCTCGCGCCCGAGCGCCATGCACTCGCGCAGCTTCTCGACAACCTCGGGCTGATCCGCGACATCCGGCTGCGCGCGAAAGAGGGCGCCGAGCGTGTCCTGCTCCTCGAACGACTCCGCGACGAACTCCCGGATGTCGCGCCCGAACAAGTACGCGAGCCGGTCGAGCTCGAGGCTCGACACCGAGCGGTTGCCAGCCTCCATCTGCACGACGGCCGAGCGCGACACACCGAGACGGGACGCGACCTCGTCCTGCGTCATCCGATTGGCCTCGCGCGCCGCCCGGATCCTCCTGCCCAGCTCTTGCTGCGTGACCGTCATCGGAGCCTCACAAGAGAAGGGGAATGCTCGCGGGAGTGAACGCGTCGAGCGCGACGTGGGATCCGTACCCGGCGAGAAGCCGGGCCAGCGCACCTGCGCCGAGCCGGCAGAGGAGCTCGACGATCGCCTGCCAGAGGCGATCCAGAGGCGTGACCGCCGTTTGGCGGAGCGCAGCGCGGCGGTCGGCTTCCGCGCGCAAGCGAGCCTGCCATCGATCGAGAGCCATCACGCCCGCCCGTCCGGCGGCAACGACAGGGACGAGTCCGTGGGCGACGCTGCGATGCCCTGGATGGAGCGGCGGATCGAAGATGTCCGGCAGCCCCGGACCCGCTACACCGGCGAGCGCACCGCCGAGCGTCTCGATCAGGGCGTGTGCCGGGGGCTGGTACCGAGCCCTGTGGTACGCGTACGCGCCCGCGATGGCGCCGACAGCCCGATGAGTCTTTCCGTTTGCCATGGCCTTCGTCCTCTGAGGCTGAAGGCAGCCAAGCGATCATCTCATGTCAAGATACGGATAGTATGATCGAAAATCAACCCAATCATCGCGAGCCAGAGAGCACCGGAAGTTGCAGGAAATTTAATGCGTTAGCGTCCTGCTAAACGGAGCGGCCGAGGGCAACCTCCGGTCCGGCGCTCTGCGCATTCACCGCCGGTAGCCGTAGAGCCAGCGCGACTCGCCGCGCCCGACGTTTCTGACCGGCGCGGGGCGATGCACCTTGCCCTCGATCTCGAGCTCGACCTCGCCCTCGACCACCATCACCAGCTCGTCGACGTCGTGCACGTAGTCGGCCCAGACCTGCCCGGGCGGGTCGACCCAGAGCCCGCACGAGAAGCCACGCTCGCGCCAGGCCCTGGCGACGGCTTCTTGATCAACGCGGCGGTCGGTCATCGTGGTCCTCCACGAGAAGCGAGAGCTGTCCGCTGCGCGACCGCTTCTCGAGCTCGGCCTCGCTCTCCACCGCGCCGGTGCCGCGGACGTGCCGCACGTCGACGCCTCGCCGCACCAGGGTCCGCGTGATGAGGAGCCGGCGGTGGCACCGGGACGGGTCCTCCTCGGCGCACATCACGCAGACGCGGAAGCGGGCGATGGCGTCGCGAAGCCGCTGGATGCCGCGCTGGTAGAAAACTCCTGCGCCTCGACGCGGTCGTAGTCGACCTTGCCGTCGGCGCCGTAGCACGCGCGCGCCTCCGGGCGACCGCCGAGGAGGTCGCCCATGAAGAGGTAGCGGATCGACGCATCCGTCACGGCGCGCTCGAGCGCCTTGCGCGAGAACTGGGGCGAGAACCGGCTGAACGGCTGGCTGCGCGCGTCCACGAGCACCGCGATGTCGTGCTCGCGCAGGAGCCCGAGGAACTTCTCGATCGGGTGGTTGCTGTGGCCGATGGTCAGGACCGACAGCTTCGGGTGGGACGCGTCCGCGTGCACGAGGAGATCATGCACGTCTCTGCGCGCCCGTCAGCCCCGCGCTCCGCGGCCGGCAACGCTCGCGGGCGCACGGCGCAGGTGCTCGGCCCGGGGCAGGCCGCACCCCCGGTCCTCGACGGTCGCTCACGGCGTCGTGCTCTCGGCAGCGGGGGCGGCCCCCACAACGGGGCGCATGAGCGCGCGCCACCGCTTTTCGCTGCTCGGCCCAGAGAACCTCGCGGAGGACCGCGCGCATCTCGGGCTCGCGGATTGGCTCGTGCCCGGGCTCGACGGGCAGCAGGGCGAGGATCTCGCGCTGGATGTCCGGCGCGAGCAGCGTGTGATCCAGGATCTGGGTGACGCGGGCGCGTGTCAGCGAGAACTTCCGCGCGAGGTCCGCGAGGTCGCGCGCCTGGCCGTTCTCGAGCATGCGCTGGAACAGGCACGCCTGGACCAGCATCCGCGCGACCCGCGGCGTGCCAGGACTCGCCTGGCGGGACTTGCGACGCGCCGCGAAGCAACGGGAAAAGAGAACCCAGCTCTGGCCTTCGATGCGGTGGAAGGGCGAGCCTCCACTCGCACCCCGTACGCACGTCGGGTCCACCTCAGACCGATGAGCGCGTCGAGGTCGCTCCTAAGCCATTGAACAGACGACGATTTCGTGTGACGACGGTCTCGCTCGAAAAAGATCGCGGAGCGTGTCGATCTGGCCCAGGCTCGTTCGTCGCCTGATCGAACCCGCAACCGGAGGACAGCATGAAGTACCTCAGTTTCATCCGCAGCTCGGAGAAGTATCGCGAAGCGCAGCCGCCGGCGGCCCTGATGGAGGCGATGGGCAAGCTCATCGAGAAGTTCACCCAGGAGGGCGCCCTCGTCGACACGGGCGGCCTGGCGCCGAGCCGGGACGGTTTCCGGATGCGGCTGGCCGGCGGCAAGCTCACCACGACCGACGGTCCCTTCGTCGAGAGCAAGGAGGTCATCGGGGGATGGGCGATCCTCGAGGCCGGCTCGAAGGCGGAGATCCTCCGGCTCACGACGGAGTTCATGGAGCTGCACCGCAAGCACTGGCCGGAGTTCGAGGGCGAGTGCGAGGTGCGGCCGATCGAGTTTCTGGCGAGCGACGCACGCGGCGCGCGGTAACGCATCCATCCAACCGAAAGGAGCAGAGCCATGCGCGTGATGGTCATGGTGAAGGCGACGAAGAACTCCGAGGCGGGCGTGATGCCCAGCGAGAAGCTGCTCGCCGAGATGGGCAAGTACAACGAGGAGCTGGTGAAGGCCGGCGTGATGCTCGCGGGCGAGGGGCTCCACCCGAGCTCGAAGGGCAAGCGCGTGGTCCTCTCCGGCGGCAAGAAGACCGTCATCGACGGGCCGTTCGCCGAGACGAAGGAGCTCATCGCGGGTTTCTGGCTGTGGCAGGTCAAGGACATGGAGGAGGCGCTCGCGTGGGCGCGGCGCTGCCCGGATCCGATGCCCGGCGAGGAAGGGTGCCTCGAGATCCGACCGGTCTTCGAGGCCGACGACTTCGCACTACTGCGTCAGTTTACGGCGGCGGTCGACTCGACGGTACGGGAAGCGGCCGCGGACGAAGCGGTTGACGAGGGCACC